>Ga0265780_10005378_pt1 | contig 16268 bp, 13 predicted proteins | sample P1T30metagenome_FD_192432 | JGI IMG/M metagenome (GOLD analysis project Ga0265780, IMG submission 192432) | Plant litter microbial communities from East Loma Ridge, Irvine, California - P1 T30 | ecosystem: Environmental > Terrestrial > Plant litter > Unclassified | place: USA: California... | reverse complement strand
ATATCTTTGCCGAGTGCTCTTCGGTATTCTCGTCGAGCCATTCCTTAGATGGATGAGCCGGGATTGAAAACTCCAACTTCTCATCGACCGAGTTTGGCGCTGGTGCAGTAACGGTAAGGGTATCAGTCTTCTCGTCGTAGGTTGGTCGGATCAGTGTCATTTTGGAGTTTTGGCGGATCGTCAGGAACTCGTAGTTTGGGTAGCTCACCCACATCCATTGGCGATCTATTTCTGTCAGCATTTCGCAGTTCTCGAATATTTGACAACAGAGGCGCACCAAGGTCAAGGCCGGTTGGCAAGAGCTTTGCCGACTTTACGCTGATGCCGTGGCATGACTTGATGGGGTGTATGAAGAGCCCTGTGATCTCTGTCGCTGCTGGCAAAGGTCCAGCATCGCTCTTTGCTTGCTGATTCTTGGTGAAATAGATGTATGTGAGAATGGGTAAGACGAAGATCGATAGTAGGATCGCGACCTGCGTAGTGGCTGGGAGTACCATGTTGCTGGCTGTGTTACCGAACAGTCAATATTATACGGCTTGCGTAGAACCTCAGGAAGGTAGGTAAACTGCAACAGTTTCTCTCCAACGAGTTCTTTTTCTGCCGTGTACTAGTCACACAGCTCTCTTCTCGTGTCATGTACTAATGCAGATGTAGCTGTAGGGCGTGGTCTGACAAATTTAGAATCAGTGCATCGGTCCAGAGCGATACCAGAGCAAATGTCTTGCCTAATCGAGTGACGCAGAGCGGAGTATATAGTTACACTTGACACTTGACGACAATGACGCATTGAGCGGGGAAGGCGTTCGCAACGTAACGGGCTAGCGCTGCCGAAACCTCGCGTGTGCGGCGTCTCCGCGGCAGTCATGCATCGCGAGAACGCGACCGCGACATCCAAACATGCGACCTACAAACTCTCAGACCGCATCCTCTTGCGCAGTCTATCATCACAATCATCAGACTCCTCCCCCTCCTCCCCATCACGCACCCTATTCAATCTCTCAATCTCCCCCTCCAACTCAACACAATACCCATCCAAATCCTGCGCCTGCTTCACCTTCCCCTCCAAGTCCCTCACGCGCTGCTGTAACCTAATATTACCCTCCATACGCAGCATACATTCCCTCTCTGCAGCATCAGCACGCTGCTTCTCCTTCTCGACCTCGTACTCCGCGTCTTCCAAAGCTCGACGACGTAGCTTTTCGGTTGTTTCGTATTCTTTGAGATCGGATTGGCAGCTGAGGAGTTGGGAGTCTTTGTCGAAGAGGATGCCGCGGAGTCTGGCGGCTTCGCGGCGGGTGTCTGTGCAGGTTTTGTTGGTGCAGCGGGAGGGGGGTTGGGGGCGGGTGGCTGGGGTTGGGGATGCGCTCTCCATACGTCCGCCTGGAGGAGTGTCGCAATCGATTGCGCTGTCAGGGATGTCTTGCTCCCATTCTTCACGCTCGCGTACTCGTGGTGTAGAAGGCATTGGAGTAGTATTCGCCATGTAGCTCCGGTACTCCGCCCCGGACATACCGACTTTCTCCTTCGGCTCGTCGAATCGATCGTAGTTGTACGGGTATCGCTGATGCAAGGGACCGTTCACGGAGGCGGCAATTGCTCGCTCTTGTGGTGTGTACATGTTCTCGTATCGCTTCATTGCTTCTCGTTGGTAGGCTACGCCTGTAGGAAGATCCGGGTATCCTTGGTACGGGCGAAGCTTCTCGATCGTTGACAGGGTGACATATGGCCAGGTCTTTGGATCTTCCTTGTCGTAGGTAGGGATGGCGCGCTTGATGCTCGCATACAATCTTGACGAGACGAAGCTGAAGGTGCCCTCGTAGCGCGGAAGAGGTGCCATCTTGTGTCGCGATCGTGTCAGTCATTTGTGCTGCGTTGACGCCCATACTCGACCTACCTTGAGAATTTCTAACGCGAAACAAGGGGTGTGATGCTACTGCTGTCGATCGGAAGGGGCAGGAAAAGCTTTGCTAGCTATAGAGGCCGGCTGTCGTGATCAAACTCCTGCCCTTTCGGTTAGTCTGGAAGATTCGCGGTGAGAGGGCGAGCGCTCCTCGTTCACCTTCACCATGAGCCATCTTCACCACTGGTTGCCATGGAACCTTGAAACATTTCTTGTATTGGACACGAGTCAGGAGAATCTACTGAGATAAAGCCAGGAGACAGAGACATCAGGCTGACCGATGCCCTCTACCAACAAGTCCCGTGGACTAAGTAGAGGCAGCGATGAAAGATCCGAGACACTTCGTATCTGAGCTAAATCCATATGACGTAGCCACGTCTTTGGTGACCCGGTGGTTCTAGACCGACTGTCGCATTCCCCAAATTCTCTTGCCGAACAAGCCAGCACACGCGGGAACTAAAAGCCGGACGCGCGCGCACATCCCTCATGTCGCTACTGCATTTCGCAACTCTCGATCTTCGGCTTCTTTCGTGCTGCTTCTGCCCCCTCCTCCTCCGCTCTCTTCTGCAAACCTGTACCCTGTTTCTTCTTCTTCATTTCTTCCAAAATCTTGAAGATTTGCTGCTTTGCCACCTTGGTCTCCTGCTTCGCTGTCGCAATGTCCTCGCCACTCTTCTTGAGGTCCGATTGCAGGCTGGCGATCTCATCTTCCTTCTTCACCAATATGTCTTTCAGGGTACTGAGGTTGATGCGCTCTTGGCAAAGGAGCTTGTGCGATTGTTCCTTGTATTCACAAAGCGCCTCTCCAACCTGGACGGAGAATCTTTGAACGGCCGTTTGGTACTTGGCTGTCATTGCAGTAATTTTCTTTTCCGCGCTCTCCGCTCTAATGTCTGCCTCTAAGCTCTCTTTCTTGGTCTTGTCGAGTTCTTCCTCCAGTTCAGTCACTCTGCTGTTGGGCACTGTATCTGTGTCGTCCAACATCTTCATGATCTCATGAATCGCTGCTGCTTCGGGCGAAGCATCCTCAGTGACCTCGTCATTTGCATGGTTGCCGACTATCACATCCTTGATGTCCTCCTCTTTCTTCGCAATCGGGTTTTTCTTCTTGATTTGACTCATCCACTCCTCCAGTTCGTCAGATGGTATATGCGGATGCGCTCTCAACTCGCCGTTACGATCATAGTTCAGCGGGTAGTAGCGAAAGAGGTTTTTCATTTCTCGATTCTTCCTACGATTGCACGTCCGCTGGGCTTGGAGAGGTCGAAGCGCGTCCAGGTCCTTGATAAGAGTCTGTTCGTATACCAGATACTCGGGAGGGACCTTGCTCTTCCTGTAATCACTGTTGTTCTCCGTTGCCATAACCTGGCTTACCAAGGGCCAAGTGCGGGGGTTGTACATGTCGTATTGCTGGGTCACTGTCTTCATGTGCATTCGCAGGAAGTAGCCATCCCAAGAGAAGTCGCTGTCCCAGACTCCGCATGGCTCGATGTCTTTGTCGCTCATCGTGGAGAAGCCGAGGCAGACGAATGATGAAGCAGTAGTAGAGGTTTGCACAAGAATGGGTAGATGCAGGTGTAAGTCACGAGGCCAACATGATAAGCGATTTTCTTATACGCGACCTGTTACCACCTGGGGAGGATGAGGTGAGTTGCACCTACATCGTCAGATGGCTTCTCTCACTGCCACGTTCCGAGAGAGATACGGTGAGATACCGCATCTCGCCCCAGACCGACCCAGAACAGCACATTGGAACACAGGTTCGCACACCTGGATAGCAAATGCAGCAACGATCACCACAACACACTTACCCCCATCCTCTCCATACCATCACGCAACCAAATACCGCAGTGAGACACAAACCCGCGCCACACCCTCGGCCCGACTCGCAGGATGCGTTGCATGTGGGGGAGAAGCGCCTGCACGAGGGGGCCAGCCTCACCAACCAGTCAAGCGAGGCAGCGCGCTGCGGCACAGTCACAACGAAAAAGGACCGACCCCGAAGTCTGACTCAAAATGCAGGTACACAACAAAGAGCGTGCGTCCACAGCGGAGCAGGCGGTAGACAGTATCGGTGACACACATGCAGACGAGGCTATAGCCGTCCGGGGATGCATGGTGCATGTGCAGTGTGCATATGCAGGAACGGGAGTTTGCAGATGATGTGTGTAACGTGAGTGACGACAGTGCATGGAGTGCCAACGTCGATGGTAATGTCAATGCCAACGGCAACGTCAGCGTCACGAGGAATGCGGGGAATGCAATGACACACATTTCTAACGAGAGATTTGAATTTGATTACCGTAGTATATACCCAACGCCCCCAACCGCAACCATAATACCACAGACCCAGTGAGGCCGAACCCATGCCCACACCCTGACTCCAACCCCCAGAAAAGACACTCTATGCCTAAACGCCGCCAAAATCTATCTATAATGCAAGAGACAAGACAAGACAAGTCGCCATCGTAAGATGAGGGTATAGAAGTAAAAAGAACACCCATGCCGTGAGTGAGTAAGTACATGTTCGGCCATCGCCCATACGAACAGTCTTGTGTCTGGCGTTGGAAACGCTGATACATGAGGGGCGACAGCATATAGCGTGTGCGAAGACAGTCGTGATGGTGCCAGACATGTGAATCGAAAGAGTGAAAATTGCAGATGCTGTGAACATAGTGAAGATGGTAGTAGTGCGTGCATTTTGCCAGGACACTCAAAGGAATATTAGAGTGTCGGTAGTTCAACCGCTGAGAGACCGTGAAAGCAAATGGCAATGGGATGAAGGAGTGACATGATGCGACGGTGGTCGCGATGCTGGGCGCAGCGACGCTATGGTAGAACTAGGCCTTTGCTGAAGTCTTCTTGACGGAACCCTTGTTGGAGACGCGGGTAGATGTCTTGGGTGACTTGGCGGGTGACTTGGGTGACTTGGGCGACTTGGGTGTGCGGGCTTTGGCTGGGGTCTTCTTGGGCGACGGAGTCTTGCCAGGGAGCTTGGGGAGGAACTCGATGGACGGAACTTGTTCGGTCTCCTTCTCCTCGAGCATCTGGAGGATGACATCGACGATCTTCTTGACTTCTGCGTACGTCTTGTTGAAGCCGAGCCACTGGTCTAGCTCGCGGAGGACGTCGATGGGCGCCTCGAAGTGCTTGCCGATCTTGGGGTGCACACTCTTCTCAGCTTGATCATTCTTGGCTCCGGCGGCGACTTGACGGGAGTAGTGGTTTAGACGCGCTTCTTCGGACTTCTTGAAAGCGATGTCGTAGGTGGTGCCTGGGAACTGCTTCTCGATTACCTCGAACTGGCGGAGGATGAGCTGCACTTTGCGGATCTGCCACTTGGTCTTGTTGTAGGTCGCGCGCTGGTAGTGCTTGCGGCAGAACAGAGGCCAGTCGGTGATGTCGCGGGTACACGCCTTGTTGCGGCCAAAGTGGTCGGAGATGACCTTGCGCGACAGGTCCTTGGTGTACTGGCCAGTCATGCAGCGAGTGTGCTCGTCGTTCATGCAGAGGAACTCGCGCTGTGAGTCGGGTACATCTTCGCCGTCGTCGAGAGACTCATCACCAGAGACGTCGGGCTCGGCCTTTACTCAGTTGATACTCGGTCAGTCTGTGAATTCAATGGTGGAGTGGTGACTCCGCACATCGCGCGAGATGCGTGCGGATGGGGGGCTTTGCACTTACGAGGTCGGTCATGACGGTGTCAGGAGTCTTGACAGTGGGCGATGAAGGCTCTTCCTTGGTCGACTTGGGAGTGGAAGGTGGTGCAATTATGAGCGCCGAGGTGATGTCAGGAGAATCACTCGGGCTCTCGACGAGGTTGTCGACAGACATCTTGTTGCGAATGTTCTCGGCTTGAGTGATCTCAGGCGTAAAGGTAGCGCCAGCGGCGGTGTCGGGGGTCTTGATCATGTAGTCGGTGGACATGTTGACTGAGTCCGTGGGTAGATATATTACTAGTAGAGGGACGACTGTTGAAGGACGGTCGGCTGCACTGCTGTTGACGAGAGTTCAGTTTGTTGTTAAGGAAGTCTCGAGGGAGGTGAGCGGAGGCGGGTTATAAGTGGGAGAAAGGGTGGGAGGCGGCGGTGCAATCGCGGCAGGCCGATGGGAAGTGAAGGTGACTCTCAAGTGACCAATTTTTACTGTTTGAACAGACCGCCTGAGCAACCCGCCGTCACCTCAGGACGGACTCAACCACGTCCCTGACTATTGTCCGTGATTCACATGTGCCGTCGTACAATGCAACGCACTGCGGCCCGAGGCCGCTCGACCGCTTGAGCCCCGCTGAACTGCCATCTGCCTGGTAACTTGGGCCAATGGTGAGCCCGTGAGACTCGCGATACACGTCCCTGCCAAGACAATCGTTTGTTCAAGCCCTGGCCAGCCTTTTCTTCGAGCCGCGTATGACGCCTCGAGATCGCGACCCTTGTGAGTCCAACACTTGAAGATATTAATCATGGAATGGTCGGGAAGATGAAACAATCGCCGCAATCGCCAACCCGAGTGGCAACTAGGCAATAATGAAGCTGTGCCGCTACTGAAGGATGATTTACACTCAGAGTAGGCCCGCGAAATGTTGTTACAGTACCCACATTGACAGAATACGAACCAGACAAACCTTCGAGTAGGGTTGAATGAAGTGAGGGAGTGAGAGGAATGGAGTCACGCATACGGTGATTGAAGCATAGGAATGAAGTCTCAAGACGTGACATGGAAGTTCGAACACGATTGAGTCAAACGAATCCTCCACGCATCTATGACGGCCCCCAAGTGACTGTTAACCGACCCAACAGCGATGGTGTACGTCTAAGAGCTCAGAGTCGACAATCAGGGCTCGTGCCAACAGTTCGCCAGCCCGACCCTTGTGAAGAGACTTACTTGCCGAAGGGTAGATGTAAACGAGCATCTACGGCGTGGCATGAGTTGGTTCCCGTTCCCGTTCTAGTTCCCTGTTGTCTAGGTTTTGATAAGTTTAGTGCCTTCCAAGGTTCCGAGGTCGTAACCGCGCAGCGCTTGTGTCGAGAACTAGTGATCAAACACTTATGCGATCCAGCCAATCCAGAATACGCAACTCTGATGTGCCTGGCGAAATACCGTATACGTCTGAGGCTTAAGGCCGGCAATGCTCCTCCACTACGATCTCCGGACCGAACCCAACTGACTACGCCGCGAAGGATTCCAAGCTGCTATAGGTCGCATTCCGACGGCGGCTATGGGAAGTTACTCAATTGGTGGATACTCCTAAATATAGTGGAAATAGTACTAGTTCTTTTGCACTCTTTGGACTTGTGCCTTTGGAGAAATACGGGGCGAACCGCGGATCGGGGCCAAAAGCGTGCATGAGGCTGAGTCTTTGTGTTACTATTCGACATTTATCTCCGGGACTTCGAACTTCGAAAAAATTATCCAAAGTAACACGACTGCGTATGTCCCGTTGCATACCTCAGCGATGCCGATGCGATCTGAACCGATATGGGACGGACGGTTACGAAAGGGATTTCCACGTAGAGGATAGCGGACCATGTCACGCGGACGACTGCGGCAAGTACCAACACGGCCGGCGCGTAGAGTAAAGTAACGATGAAAGAAAGTTTGTTGTGGGTGTCTTATCTGGTCAGTAGCGGGAGCATGGTAGCTCCGTGTACCCCGTGTGGCTGGGGAAGGGGAGACGGATAAACTCGAGGGTGGTGATGGTGGGAGGCTGATGGCACGATGGCTTATGTCACTATCGGGCAAGCTACCGCCGATAACGCAAATCACGTGCACATTCCGTCAACAGACAGTGCCTAGCGTCTTTCGCGCTTGTAGCGTCAAGTGGTAGTGAGGAGCTCCTGTTCTGCGCATCGTCACGCTGCACGGCACCCACAGGCAAATCGCGGGACACGCCAGCAAACTACTGTTTATCGCTTGAGATGCGCCTACACGTCATTCCTACCACGCAACTTCTTTCTACACACTGCATCCTGAGCTGAGCGCGTCCGCGGCCACTTTCCTCGCCCTGCAACCCACGGAGCGCCCTCACAGCCACCATGCCGCCGACCACAGGCACTCGAACGTCTACGAGACAAGGGAGGGCCACGGTCCGACCTACCAACTACTATGCGCGCACCTTCGCCGGCCGGCTCGCCGCCAGCGGGATGGAGCAGACGCCCGAGGCTTCCAACAGCGCGCCCGGCTTCCTGCCCGCCCTCACACACTTTACAGGCGCCGTCGACGCATTCCCGAAGGAGATAATCAAGCACTTCTCCATGTTCAAGGAAGTCGAGGCGAAACTCCACGACCCAGAGCAGATGCTCACGGAGCTGCTTGACGAGATCGCCCAGCAGCCCGTCACCACCAAGGCGCAGCTGGCGGCTGTAGAACAGGCCTCTACAGCGTCCGAAAACAATACCAATGTACGTTCTTGTTTGAGCGCACGCCATTACCCCAGGCTCACTATTCGCAGCTCAACCCATCCAACCCCGACAGCCTCTCCCCCGAGGAGCAGGCAGCGATCCAGAAGCGCCAGCTCTTCTTTCGCCTCAGAATGCTCATCGCGAACATGCTCCCCACGCTCGACGAGAAGCTGGTAGTCCTCCAGGGCGCCAAAGCCACCAAAGACAAGGGCCTTATGCGCATGCACCACTCCTTCTCCCAGCTCGACGGCGAAATTAGCGACGAAGCGCGATACGGCAGCCTCACCCACTGGGCATACGCGGACAAGGAGGAGAAGAAAAAGGGCGGCCAAAACCACGAGCGACAACGGCGCGAGGTGGCTGCGGCGAACAATCTGGCCGCGGCAGCCCAGCATGTGCATGACGTCGACTCAATCGCGGCGAAGAGCGAGGCCAGACGCGAAGCCATGCAGGCCAACAAGCGCAGTCGTCATCACCAGGTCGATTCCGACTTCGACGACCGACCCGCCAAGAAGCCACAGAAGAGGAAGCCCATGCCCGCAGAGACAGCAGGGCCAGACACCAGGAACCTCGGGTTGGGCATCTCGAGCAATGGCGCAGGTCCGCACGGCAAGCGAAAGAAGACCGAAAAGGCCCTCGCTGCAGCGGCACCAGCTGCCCCGGCCATGGAGCGATCAATAAGCAATGCTCTGAAAGCTACCAGCAACGGCGTACGAGGTGGCTCAAGCCCACGGGGTACCCCAGGTCCAGAGAGCGCCGCAGCGAAGCGCAAACCGCGTGCCGCTCCCGTGCCTGCGCAACGCAAGAACCCGCTTCCGCCGTATTCGCCCCCAATGGCATCGTCCCCCCTGGCCGCCAATTTTGCCATCAACAAAGCAATTGCCGGTGCATCGGATCGACCGTTGTCTGCACGTGCGCGGAAGAACTCCACAGCCAACTCGGTGGCGTCGCTCAAAGACCAAGAGGCTCCTGCGGCACGGCGCCCCTCCTCTTCTCATTCCGTACAACAAGCCGCTAGTAGCAATGTCATTACAGAGCTTGAGCAGGCTGCTGGGATCGTGCGGGACAATACCTCGGTAAAGGGCGCATCAACTCCCAAGGAGAGCGCAGAGGTCCCGCCGCCCTTTGACACATCCAACATGAAGTTGGAAGATTTGGGACAGCCTGAGCCAGAGAGTATGGAGGTTGATCCTCCTGCGCCGGCAGCAGCCTCTGCAAGGCCCGGTCGCACTTCAAAGACTGCGACACCTGTCATTGGCGCGTTCCCAGAGATATCAATGGCGAGAAGCCGCAGCAGTCGCAACGCGAACAATGGCAACTCCAACTCCAACACCTCATCCGAGAACAACAGCACGACAGGCACCGGGTCGAAACGAGGCCACAAGAAGAACACACAGCCGACTACTGCCACTGCCTCCCCCGCCATGAAACCCGTTCCCAACGCGAAATCGAACCCCCCGTCCTCCGCCGCAAGCTCCGTCGCACAAGAACAGGAATACCAAGAAGCCGAGGTAGAAGCCGAGCCCGAATCGGAAGCGGAAGAAGACGGCGATGAGCCCCGGTACTGCTACTGCAACGAAGTGTCGTATGGCAACATGATTGCCTGCGACAACGACGACTGCCCCCGTGAGTGGTTCCATCTTGCTTGCGTCAACCTTGACAAACCGCCCACTGGCCGGACCAAATGGTTCTGCAGTGACGAGTGCAAGGAGACACACACCAAGACCAAGGCCAAGGGGGGTCGTCCAGGCAGTAGTAGGCAATAGGAATTAGGAAGGAGTTCAAGGCGTTCTGGGACGGGTCCAGCGGGAGCTGGGTCTAGGCAAGGCCCGAAGGGTAAGGGCAAGGCTAGGTTAAATCTCTGGGATGGTTGGAATGCTTTGTAGAGGGAGCTTCCAACCGCGGTTTGCATTTCTTTGGATTCTTGTGTGGGTTTCGCGGCGTTGTTCCACAGGGCTTGGGTAAATGGCGCATCTTCTCTCTTATGATCATGATATCTGGACCGGTGATATCCACTTTGGAGGGCACTGGCGTTTTGCATCGTCCAGCACATGGCATCGAGAAGCACAGCCCTCGCCTTTGCTGCTACATTATTGTATTTGAGGCATTACCTTTGCTCTATTTATTAGAGCAAGTAGTTCAATAACAAAGTACCTAGATGCATTCGTGAGTCCTGTTGCAAGGGATCTGGAGTGGCCTGAGCTTCGTGTAGCACCGTTGTTGATGCGCGCCATTCCAGAGGTCCTTCCTGACCCCTCATACATGCCATGCGGCAGCGGTACGGCACCCGTCAGCCTCAAACTGCCCCTTGCAGATCCACTCACGACTTAGAAAGACGTCATCGTCATTGGTCCACGCGCCCTCGCCATGCAGCTCAGCCTGGACCCTGAAGCGCTAGCTGCGTTCGATGATGCACAGCAGCGTCGGGGCGTGCTCACCGCTCGAACACGCGACAAGAACGCCTTGGATACCATAATCCCCCGACGACTATCTCCCGCGTTGGAACACGTATGACATAGACTCCAACTTCATCATGGCACCTACAGACCACCCTTCAGCGGAAGAACTGCTCATATGCGAGCCAGAAGGCGGCGCGCCAAATGCCCCGCCAGACCTCCGTTTCTTACACTACAATGATGTTTACCACGTAGAAGCGGGGTCGAGAGAGCCCGTGGGCGGATACGCTCGATTTCAAACTCTCGTCAATTATTATAGAAACGACGAGAGATTCAAAGACCAACCAAAGCTCTTGACCTTTTTCTCTGGAGATGCGTTCAATCCAAGCATTGAGAGTAGTATCACAAAGGGTGAGTGAGCTGAATCACCCGAGGGTACGAAGGAGACTGACGCTAATTCTAGGAAGCCACATGGTTCCTGTGCTGAACAACATTGGCACAGACGTCTCTTGCGTAGGAGTATGTACGTCGATGTTTACAAACGTCGAGTTTAACTAACGACAAAATAGAACCACGACCTTGACTTTGGTGTCAAGCAGTACCGCTACCTCACAGCCAAATGCAAGTTCCCATGGCTCCTCGCAAACGTACACGATCCAGCCCTCGGCGACGGCGTCCCACTCGGAAACGCGAAGAAGACGGTCATGCTCACAGCATCCAACGGCATCAAAGTCGGTGTCATCGGGCTCGCCGAACGAGAGTGGCTCGACACAATCAACGCGCTGCCACCGGACATCATATACAAGAGCGCTTCGGAGACTGCGCAGGAACTCATCCCTGGCTTGAAGGAGCAGGGCGCAGAGATTATCGTATGCGTGTCGCATCAGCGAGAGCCCAACGACAACAAGCTGGCAAAGCAATGCGGCGGCGGCTTGATTGACATCATCCTCGGCGGCCACGACCACTACTACTCGTACAGCCTGATTAATGGCACCCAAGTACTGCGTTCAGGCACCGACTTCAAACAGCTCTCCCATGTCGAGGCGTGGCGGAAGCCCGAAGGCAAGGGATGGGATTTCAAGATCATACGGCGAGACATTGTCAGCAGCATACCACAAGATCCCCAGGCAATGGAGCTGGTAGAAGAACAAACACGAGAGATCAGGAAGCGATTAGACAAGCCGATCGGATACACCGCTGCGCCACTTGACGCTCGCTTCACGACTGTGCGGACAAAGGAATCGAACATCGGCAATTTCGTCTGCGACCTCATGCGCTACTACTACTCGGCAGAGTGCTGTATCATGGCCGCTGGAACAATACGCGGTGACCAGATCTATCCTCCTGGCCTACTGAAGCTCAGAGATCTGGTCAACTGCTTCCCATTCGAAGACCCAGTCGTAGTACTAAAGGTCACCGGCAAGGCGATACGAGAAGCACTGGAGAACGGCGTCAGCAACTACCCAGCCCTCGAAGGAAGATTCCCACAAGTCTCCAACATCACCTTCGAAGCCGACTACTCCAAACCACCACATTCGAGAGTAACAAACGTGACAATCGGAGAAGAGCCTGTAGACGAGACGCGCGAGTACGTTCTTGCTACACGAGGCTACATGGGCCGCGGTAAAGGTACGTCAGATTCAATCAATACGGTTACAATGCTTACTGACTCCCTTCCAGATGGCTACACATCCCTCCTAATCGAAGAAGAAGGTGGCGTCGCCAAAGAAATCGTCTCGGAAGAAAACGGCGTCCTCATCTCTACCATCCTGCGCCAATACTTCATGTCCCTGAAAGTTCTCGGCAAATGGAAACGCTGGGGCAAGTCCATGAATTCGCGCTTCGCGTCTATCCAAACGAACTTGCAGAAACATGGCCATGCCTTCCATGACCCTTCTCCTACCTCGCCTACCCAGTCCCGTGGCAACAATCCCGTTGAGGACCTGGGTGAGAAAAATCAACGCGACGACAACACACACGACACTCTCGGAGAAGAGGATCCAGACCAAGATGAAGACGAAGATGATGGCCCGATGTACGATTCTAGAGTCCCGATACAGTTCACGGATAAGCAGACCGAGATGATAAGGCGTGTGATGCGGAAATGGTGGCGTGTTGCTGGTCTCAAGGGAAACCCTAAGCTATGCGACGAGCTAGAGGGCGCGGAGTTCCAGGTCAACTGGACGAAAGCTATTGCGCCGAGATTGGAAGGTAGGATCAAGGAGATTGGGCCTGGGGTTAAGATTGAGGCGTGATGATGTTGTGTATCTAGAAAGCTGTGATGGGGAAGATGGTTAGGGTATGGATGTTCACTGCTACTGTATGGAGAGAGGAGATGTGTATGATGTTTATAATTCATGATTCATACGCCCCAGGCTGGGCTGAAATACAACTCGAGAGCCTGCTTTAGTGCTACCTCCACATGCTCAAAAAAGCCCATGACCCCTAATAAGCTGGGTTTTACTCCTTCACATACCCCTTGTATGTCCCGTAGTTTCCTCCCGCAGGCGCAGGAACATTCTTGTAGTCGCCGTAGGTTGCTGGTTTGGGAGCAGGGACGTTCTTGTAGTCGCCGTATCCGCCCACAGGTGCAGGCACGTTCTTATAGTCGCCTTGTTGCGGTATTAGTAGGACGGAGGGTAGGAAGGGACGGAGAGGGACGAGAGGAGGAGAGATCGATAGAATGATGGGTATAGCATACCGTACGTGCTGTATTTACCCTGAGCAACTGCAGCTGGCGCGGCGAGGGCGCATGCTACGAGAGCGAGGATGGAGAGAACGGACTTCATAGTTGATGTTTGGGGTTGGGGAGAGAAAGTTGGTATTAATGAGTAAGAGGGAGAGGAGAGGCTTGTATGGGTAGGCAGTAGGAATTGAGTCCTGCTGTAGACAGATATGTATAATGAGCACCATCCTTATATATGTATGTACATAGGTCCTTTACTCGCTCACCTGAAGCTAGCTCTTACCTACTCGCATGCCTCCCCCGCGTGTCTTAGCTACATCGTGCGCTGGCTTCTCTCTTCTGTGGCGTGATTCCAGACTAGATCTCGTATGTGCGGCGGGCTGACTATTGAGATTGATCCGGTCAGAGCCGTGAGTACGGAGGCTTAGTGAGAGGGGGGCGGGATGGCGCTGGGGAGAGAGTGGAGAGTAGTCAGGGTTTTGTTCGAATGAAGCTGTCTATGCAGAATCAAACGGTTATTTGTGGAGAGCTGAGAGCGACTTTGGCGTCATACACTTGAGGTCGGTGTGGATGTCAGCTTTGGAACCTTGGTAGTGGACATTCGGTGTCGAAGAGATGCCACTGTAACCCCACAGAGCTTCGACGCTTTGCGATCCGCATCTTACACTGTAGATTACGCAAGACCCGATGTGGCGCTCGTAATGGTAGCTGGCATCGTGCTATTGATTCTGCTCGTCAACTCTAGTCCCGTATCTATTCTTGTGGTGGTGCATCGAGTTCGAAAGCCAGCTATCGAAAATGCGGCACGCGCGCTGCAAGCTGCTCGAACGAAGTTTAGCGCAGATGATGACCATTATTTCCGACAAGGTATACGAGACAGGTCGTGGTGATTGTGTGTCCCAGCTCAGCCCTAAAACGCCACCAGCGATCGTGAATGGAGGGGTGCATCGTGTGTCGTATTCAGCTTAGGCGGGGTAAGAGCTAGAAGCTGGGAGTGCGACTGACCACCATCCGCAATGTTTGACTATGGCTAATCGTCGTCTTTTCGATTTGGCATGCCTCTCGCCTTTGCTTTCACCTTCGTCCCCGTGTGCATAACTCCATCTCTTCTTCATTGCCGCAATGTCGAACATCGAAATTGAGAAAGGATCAAGTTACGAACATGATCGAGAGAATGAAGACTGCGAGAGATTACTTCCAGATCATGAAGAAGCCTCGCTCGATTTGCGACCATTGCGACAAACATCGCGGCATTGGTCATGGCTAGCAATAGCTACCGCGTTCCTCGGCACAGCTATACTCTCTGCCTGCCTAGGAGCATGGATAGCTCAAAGGGAACGACTCGATGCAGATGCGTTTTGCATCAGGCACACCTCACAGTATTGTACGGTCGATGGAGCTGCTTATGAGGAATGTCTTGCTAATACTAGTCAGCTCCGATCATCAAGGATGTCGGAGTTACCTACAACCAGATCCAGTTCAACGGATCCTTGTTGGTATCAAACGCGTATCGACTGGATGCTGGACCTGAAGTAGATGCGGCGTGGAAAGAGTTGGGTGTCGACTGTAAGCTCTCCTGATGTACAGAGATTCCAGTATTTAACATCCATGACTAGACCATGCCGCGAGAGTACCAAACGAGGAGGCCAGAAAATCTGGTCTTGCCTCTGATCAAGTAAAAATCAAGGAGGAATACGGAGGTGGATATCCGGCACATGTGGAAGGCTTGCACCATCTGCATTGCTTGGTAAGTCTTCCAGAACACTATGTCGAGAAGGATGTTGACAATGTGTAGAACCTGTTGCGAAAGTCCCTTTCTTGGAATTTCGAGTACTACCAGAAGCAAGGGCTTGGCCCATTTTCCAACGATGCGAACATTCTGAAGCACCACGTTAGTAAGTCGGCTTCCTTGCATACATCTGGGGATATTACTCACATTTCTAGCTCATTGTCTCGACATCTTGCGGCAACAACTCATGTGTACAGTTGACAATGGCGTTCTGGGCCAAGTGTGGTATCAGCCTCCGGACAAGCCATTGCAAGCCTTTGTGGACTTCAATACCGTCCATACGTGTCGGAACTTTGATGCGATCAGGAATTGGGCAGAGAAGCACCAGCTGCCGGCAGCGGAAGACACGCCGCCGGATTTTCTTCAATTACCGGAAAAGGGTGATCGGATATATCATGATGTTCCGTAGACTACCAGAATGGTTCAGAGTTATCGAGCGTCGCCCATTCATCTCCTCCATCACTCCAATCTCTCCAGATATCTTTCGCTACGATATCCAGCTGACCGTGGCGAAGCCTGGCAAAATCCACGTCGAAAGGGTGCGGCTTGAATGTCTTGCCTTGGCTGCTAGCTTGGTTCATCAAATCGAGCTTGTACATGCGCACTATTCTCGCAGCAGCGCGAACAAATAGCTCTTTCTCCATATCCTTTTCCCATATGTCTTCTGTGAGCATCATCACCATATGCGAGATCTTGGGGAACTCGCGAAGGACGTTGGACAGGCTACCATCTCGAAACCCGTTCAGTATTACTTTGGTGACTGCAACCTTTTGCAGCTGTTCGGGATTGCAGCCCGTCGCACGTCTGAAGTGAGCCAGTAGTCCTACTTCGGGCGAGTCGTCATAATGCTTCACGCGCTTCCCTTCCAGCTGTATCAATAGGATGTCGGTATCGATGCGGAAGTAGAATTCGCCCCCACTGGCACCTGGAATGTCCGACGGCAGCTCCACGATATGGTCCGCTTTGATAGCTTGGTAACGAGCCTCTTCGCGCGACTCATGACATATGTTTACCACAGTCGGCGCAGGGCTAGGTGAGTACCGTGGGCAAAAATGCGTTTCGTCATGACTTTCTGCGTGTGGCTTCGTTTCCAGCGCAA
>Ga0265780_10005377_pt1 | contig 16270 bp, 17 predicted proteins | sample P1T30metagenome_FD_192432 | JGI IMG/M metagenome (GOLD analysis project Ga0265780, IMG submission 192432) | Plant litter microbial communities from East Loma Ridge, Irvine, California - P1 T30 | ecosystem: Environmental > Terrestrial > Plant litter > Unclassified | place: USA: California... | reverse complement strand
GCACATGCGCAAGCCAACTGTGCCAGCGATGGAGATAGCAACCGTAAGCTCTCCTCTCCACATCCATATGAACACCAAATAACCTCACCACAGTATTCCCCACCATCCTTCCTAGCCTACACGCCTCCCCCCTCCGAAACCTACTTCGGCGCAATCTGCCTAACCATGAACCCCCAATCCAAAGGCACAGTCACCCTCCAATCCTCCAATCCAGTAACCCCACCGCCGATAAACCCAAACTTCCTCACCCACCCCTTCGACCGGCGCGTTCTCATCGACGGCATGCGAGAAGCCATGCGCCTCCAACGCGCCCCCGTCTTTGCCTGCCGCACAATCAAAACTCTGGGCCCAGCTGACGATTCCGACGAGGCTATTTGGTCGCATGTCAAGGACAACGTGATGAGCTCTTGGCACAAGAGTTGTACGTGTGCAATGGGGAAGAACGAGACTGATGCGGTGGTAGATAGCGAGTTCAGGGTGTTTGGAGCGGAGGGGTTGAGGGTGGTGGATCTGAGTGTGTGTCCGTTTGTGATGAATGCGCATACGCAGAGTGTGGCGTATGTGGTGGGAGAGATTGGGGCGGAGGTTTTGGCAGAGGAATGGGGGCTGGGATAAGTTTGGGCTGGGGAGGGAAGGGGTAAGTTGTGAGATGGAGATGACATTGGAAATATGGCAGCGAAGATTTGTTGTATTGCGGTGAATCTCGAAGGTGTTCGGTAACTTCCAAGGTTGTTATTGGTTAAAAGATGGTTTGAAGTCATCATCTGGTCACCATCGCTCACTTCCTCATATTACTTTCTCGATCTAACGTCCAACTATCTTACGGTAGGAGCTAGAGACAACGAAGATGTGGATACGCAAGAGAGTGGTACGAGGCCTGATTGGTCTGATCAGCTGGTCAAGTCCTCCGATCCCTTTCCTTCTTCACGGTTGGCGCGAGTCAGACTTCACCACCACAACCTCCTATGACCCACTTCTGGTAACTCTAAACCCCACGGCAGCTTCAAGGCTCCCAGATCCATGCCCCTGGAGCAGCCTGGAGCTTCAACGGTCCGCAAAGAATGCCGAAAACGCCCCATAGATCGCGGCTGTTATGAAGCTTTGACGTCCACGGGGCCATCATCGAGGCTGTACAGCCGTCGTAGGTGTCCTATCTTGCATCGGCAGCCACACGCACGCATGTTGGTGGTAGGCTGCAAGTATCCTTGCGGAAGGTTTCATCCAGTGTGTATCGCATCACGCAACCGCATCGGGATGCCGGCAGCCGTCACATCCGTTCTCCATATGATCCAAGTACCTCGACGGGAGCAAGGAGCCGTTATGTAACGATATCTCTACGAGTGCATATCACGTTGCAGGGCGAGGCGAGATCTAATTATGACCCCACCATCGCTCGAATTGCCCCTCCACAGACCGAGCTGCGGACTTAGACTAATGTCCGATAATGCCTCACTGCGCATCATGACCTGACAATTCGTATGCCCGGGAAGTCCAGAGATTTACCATCCTCGAGGAAACCCTTCGGCGTAATGGCAGGACCTATCGAAACACAGCTCCTGATCAACAACAAGCTTGTGCAGGCGAGCGACAATGCGACATTTGACTTGTTTTCGCCACATACTGGGGAGCTTGTAGCAAAAGGTATCATCGACACTCACCTGCATCTGAGAGAAAGAAATGGACCTGACTTCGACCAACAGTCGCGGAGGCAACCGTCTCAGATGTAGACGCCGCGGTGGATGCTGCTCAGGCCGCCTTTCCAGCATGGAGTGCTCTCTCGCCACAGCAACGTGGCCTGCCGCTAAAGAAAATGGGAGAACTTGTCATATCAGAAAAAGATGAACTGGCCCAGCTCGATGCAATTGCAATGGGCCGACCAGTCAGCACGTACTACGATTCAAGCTATGCAGCTACGCATTTCAACTATTTTGCTGAAGCGGCGTACCCACAAGGCCATACTAGCTTGAACACACCGGGTTTCATGAACATGAGCTTGCGGCAGCCATTTGGTGTTGTAGGCATCATCATTCCTTGGAATGCACCATTGATCTTCTTTTCGAAGAAGGTTGCGCCAGCTGTGGCTGCGGGTAACTGTGTGGTGGTAAAGACCAGCGAAAAGGCGCCTTTGGCAACGTGGAAAGTCTCGCAGTGGATAGAAAAGTGCGGTTTCCCACCTGGTGTTATCAACGTTATCTCTGGCCACGGTGCTGTGTCTGGTCAGGCATTAGCAGAGCACATGAAAGTTCGTGCACTATCGTTCACTGGCTCAACACGGACCGGCCGCGCCATTCAGATCGCATCCGCCAAGTCGAACTTGAAGAAGGTCGTTTTCGAACTCGGCGGAAAGTCGCCAGCCATCATCTTTGACGACGCGGATATCGAGCTTGCAGCCAAAGACACGGAGAACAGCATCAATTTGAACTCTGGCCAAACCTGCATGGCGAACAGCAGAATCTACGTCCAGGAAAGCATCAGAGACAAGTTTATCGAAGCCTTTACCCAACACGCAAAGAGCAGGAAACTCGGCGACCCCACCAGCGCAGACACAAACCACGGCCCACAAGCCGACAAGACCCAGCACGAAACCGTCCAAAAGTACATCGCCGCCGGCAAAGAAGAAGCAAAAACCACCATCGACACCACCCCTTCCTCCCCACCCCCAGACTCCAAATCCCTCCTCGTCCACCCCGTCATCTTCACCGACGTCCCCGAGCACGCCCGCATCGCCAAAGAAGAAATCTTCGGCCCCGTCGTCATCATCAACACCTTCGCCACCGAGGCCGACGCCATCGCCAAGGCAAACGACACCGAATTCGGCCTCTACGCCGCGCTATACACCAAGGACCTCGAGCGCGCCATGCGCGTGGGCAAAAAGCTCGAGAGCGGCATGGTGGGCATCAATTGCACGAGTCCGACGGGGTGCTGGGATTTGCCGTTTGGGGGGTGGAAGGGGAGCGGGACGGGGAGGGAGAGTTTATTGGAGAGCATGGAGCATTATCTTGAGGTTAAGAGTATGTATGTGAGGGTTGGGGGTATGGGCGGGTAGGCACGTTTGTATATCGGGGGATTGCATCTGTAGTCTCAAGAGTGCTGCTCACCAACGGCATCCTATTGCTCACACACCTTCCATATTGCAGCGATTAATTCAGCATTCTCGACATTTTCCGCGCGTAACGTGATACCGCGCACAAGCTAGAGCTGCAGCCACTAAGCTTTGATCCTCAAGGTATTGGCTGACAATCAAGACGTCTATGAGTGAGTGCATCCAGTGTCTTTGACTCGGACAATGTCTACGAATGCTGGATTGGTGGCTTTCTACATCTACCAATCGCACCTCGTTTTCGCGCAGGAATGGTGCTGACGAGAGACAGGAATGAGTAAAACGACGCAGACGACCAGTCAACTGACGCTGAATATGGTCAGGAGTGGGAGTGGGTGAGTCGGGAAAGCGTAGATGTATCCCGAAGCAGCACAGGCTGCTGGAGATGTAAAGGCCGGCGTGTAAAGCGGAACGGAATCCAAAGTTGTATCGGTGTATTGCTTATGCTATAACTAATCATCTTGCGTCGTAAAGCCGGCCATTGCCAAATTTCAACTCCATCCAAAGGCTGCAACACCTCCAAGCGCCCAGAACGCCATGACTACTTGGTCGCAGAGCTTAAAAGTCGTTGTCTGCGTCCATGTCCTCGTCTCCGGCTTCGATGAAGACGAGTCGCGAACCCTCGCCTGTCGTTTGCCAGACCTGGTGGGAGTTAGTTTCATCGTGTGCGGGAATGGTGTTGTTGGAACACTTACGTCAAGCATGGCGTACTCGTCAATGGCCTGCTCGAATTGATCGGCTGTGAAACCCTTGGCCAGCACTCGCTCCCTGACCCTTCGGAGATCCATTTCGCCACGCGTGCCGTCGCCAACAGCAGCAGCTCCACTAGCCTCCATCGACTTGATGAGGTGGTAGATCTTACTGCTGGGCGTGTAGTCGTCCCTGCGGTTGTCGTCGGCGTACAAACTGGCTTTGCTAACTTCCGTGAGACGTAGAGCCTCGTCAACGTCTTCCGAAATGACCTCGTCTGCGAATCGTAGACGAGCCAGAGCTTGTGCTAGACGAAGAACACCGAGCAGAGTACGAGGTGATGTGTGAGTGAAGGCCTTCTTGGAACCCTCATCGCGCTTCTGCTGTTGCCGCATACGCACGTATGCGCCCACCATATAGTCGGACACTTCCTTTGGCACGTTTGGTCGGTATGATCGCGCGCGAGCAACCCACTGTCGAACTTCGGCGGGACTGAAGACAATTCCTCCCTGGACTTCGGGATGCTTGTTGTGCATGTGGACGTGCGTAACGTGGCGAGCCAATTCTTCGTCAGAGTCTCGCGCAGGGGTATCTAGAATAAGGAAAAGAACGTCGAAACGCGACAAGAGCGCAGCAGGAAGGTTGATGTTCTCCACGGGGGAGATGCGAGGGTTGTAGCGGCCATACAACGGATTAGCGGCGGCAAGGATGGATGTGCGGGCGTTGAGCGTGGTCGTGATACCAGCTTTGCTGATGGAGATAGTCTGCTGCTCCATGACTTCGTGGATGGCGGTTCGGTCGCTGTCGTCCATCTTGTCGAATTCATCGATACAACACATACCGTTGTCGGCCAAGACGAGAGCACCACCTTCGAGAACCATCTCATCGGTGACGGGATCACGCATAACAGCAGCGGTGAGACCAACACCACTGCTACCACGACCGGTGGTGTAGACACCACGAGGAGCAACCTTGGTGATGTACTTGAGCAATTGGGATTTGGCCACACCAGGATCTCCCATCAAGCATACGTTGATGTCACCACGAATACGCATACCGTCTTTGACTTCCTTGGTGACACCGCCAATGAGCTGGAGAAGCAAAGCCTTCTTGACATCAACATGACCAAAGATCTCGGGGGCGATAGATCGCGACAAATATTCATACAGCTGGCCAGTCCTCTCGAGCTCGTTCATTCTCTTCAAAGTTGGTTGAGCGAGGACGATATCGTCGTAGGCCTTCTTGTGTTGCATGACATGTTGCGCCTCGAGGTAAGTATCTGTGAGTAGACCCGCACGGATGGCCTTGAAGCCAGTATAGGGTGTCGGGAGAAAGATCCCAGCCACGTCTACGACATCTCCTGGGTTGATCTGGCGTACAAGTGCACCGTGACAGTGGATAGTAAGCTGTCTTGGAATATGTCCAACAGGTACCTGATCAGCCATTTCTTGAATCTTGACCTCCTGGAAAGGTAGGAATTTTGATGCACGGGTGGACAAGAACATCTGGCCCTTGGTCTTGTTGTTCTTGCACTCTTCTGAAGGGCACTCCTGGAGTGGCGTGAATGCTTTGGTGGTCACGGGCTGAAAGACTTCGCTTCCGCATCGGTCGCAGGAGTAGGCATTGACCTGTACTGCGGGCTTGACGTCTGATACTCGGGTTGCGATACCGCGGACTGTGATAAGGTGGCCGAGATGCTCGCCTCGCACATTTCGAACGGCAAGCGCTTTCATGGCTGCTTGGCTGCTAGCGCCAGACGGTATTCTGGGTTTGAAGTTGAGCGTGTATCGCCGTGTCAGTGCGGCGGGGAAGAGCGATTCTGGTGCAGCATCTGCGGTGTCGTCAACACCCTGGAGCTCCTGCATCCTCTCGTTGCGCTTGGAACGCTGGGTCATGATGACATCCAGGACATCGTCTTTGAAGCTGTTGCAGGTTAGCATGAGGATGGCATCATTCAGGCCGGCTGGCGTACTTGAGCTCTTTGGTTGGCGGTGGTAAGCACTGGTCGACTGCTCGCGAGAAGACTTCGAGGTAGTGGTGGGCGTTGCGCTCGATCGACTCAATCAGCTTGTAGTTGTGCTCGCCGTCTGAGGCGGTCCTCTCGTACTGCTTCCCATCAGCCCCACCCACTCAGTATGCGCAGCTCCTACTCACGGCCTCCACGTCGTTCAGGTCTATGACAATCTCGTCGCACTCGCGATTTGAGACATGCTGCAGCTGGTTCATGTACTTTGTTTTGGACTGGCCGTTGCGCGCTCTGTTTGGCGCAGGATCGTCTTCGTCGTCCATCATGTCGTACTCGTCGTCGGCGCCATTGCCGTTGAGGTTGAGACCCTGCAATTGGTCGGCGGCTTCAGTGGACGAGGATTTGAAGTTCTTGAGGAAGTCGACAAAGGCAGCTGTGCGCTGTTAGCTGGGCGCTGGGCGCGGGGATGTGTTTGCGCCGCTGTATACACACCCTCCTGCTCCTCGTAGTTGACGGGTGCGGTCGTAGTGAGGAGCGCCATGGTCGCTCGCTATATAATTTCAAGAAGACGATTCGTACACGTGAAGATGGCCTGGTGGTGATGCCGCGGGGAGGGGGTTGCGGTAGCGAATAGCGAATTTGAGATGGGGCTGGTTCGCGTTGCAGCGCGTCGAGCGCGTTTCCCTGCCAATTGACGATTGGCTGCCGCAACGGCTGTTCTGCCACCGCCTTCAATGCGACGGGCGCCGACGACCTCGGCTGCTTAGGGGAGCTTCAGCAGCTCTACCAGAAGTATGCCGTAGCCTTGACCTTCAATTCACTCCTCCCACACCACCATGCCGCCGAAGAAGCCTGCGGGCAATGTTGTCCAGGCCGAGGTCGCATTGAAGCAGACACTCAAGAATTGTCTCGTCAATCTGCCCTCCACGCTCGTGTCGGTGCTCGTGAATGCCAATGCTGTACGTGTTTTTGATCAAGCAAAGTGGTGAGATGCTAACACATCCCAAGGTCGCCCAGAATGTCGTCGTCGAGCTCTCTTACCGCCAGCCTCCCCCACCGGGCGCCTCGGACACCAGAAACGCCGCCCCATCCAAGTCAGTCTTCGTGGGATGGACAGGCATGCAGAGCCAGCGCAGACTGGCCTCTGTAGTCGGTCCGGGTGGGCTGAGAGGCAATGTGGCTACGAACCAGCAAGACATTCCCGCTGTAGAGGTCGACGCGACCTTTGCGCGCCTCATTGGGCTCACTGAGGGCCAGAAGGTGGGCATCTTGCTGCACCTCGACCCTCCACAGGCGCATACCATCAACATCGAGCCTCTGACCCCGGTCGACTGGGAGATGATAGAGCTGCATGCACAGTTTCTAGAATTGAACTTCTTGTCTCAGATACGCGCGCTTCCCAACCCTCAAGCCCAGGCACCACACCCCTTGACACTCCACCTCTCCCCTACCACCACCGCGAACATTACAGTAACATCCATCGCCCCCGCACCACCGACGGCATCGCCCTTTGTGAAGATATCCCCGGATGCTGAAGTTATCGTTGCGCCCAAGACACGTCAGAAGGAGCGCAGTTTGACTAGAGAAAGCAGAAGCGTCGGAGGTGCTTCGAGAAAGAGCGGAAAGAGCGTTGCTAGTACAGTCAGACGGCGAAGTGGCCGTGACGAAAATGCCAGCAAGGGTGCCGTCTTCCTCCGAGGTGTGGACCGCAGTGTTGCTCAGGAGTGGTTCGATGAGGAGGAAGATGCAGATGCTCAAGGCCTCAAGGTCTGGGTAGACAAGGACGTCATGCTCACAAAAGCGCTCCGTGGAGTCACGTGGGTGTCGGTAGCCATCATCAAGCCTGCAGGACTCCAAGAGCCGGTGGACATGTCACAAGAGCAGGAACAGGAAAAGCCGGCCACTCGAGTAATTGCGCGCATCGCAAACTGGGAAGACGCGCCTGACACTCGCCATGTCGCGCTCTCGACAGACCTTTGCCGAGTGCTGGGCTTCGAGGGCTTTGTAGGTGGACTTGTCCGTATTGAGGGCGCTCCAACCCAGACCGCAAAACCATCCGCCATCAAGCCAACAGGGTCGAAAGAGTCAAGGGACCCGGTCGTAAAGACAATTAAGATCATCCCCTTCTCTACCAATGCATCACAAGGCAATGCTTCACTGAGATTTGGAGGAGAGTCCAAGCAGGAGCAGGAGGATGCTATCCAAAAGATCAAGACGACATATGGGAAGAAGAATGGCCTTCTCGACGGTCCAGTCACGGACGGCATGGTTCTGCCGCCTGCCGAAGACTCCGAACTAGGGTGGCAGGGAGGCCTTGTACGATTCGATCCTCCTCAGTCGACAACTAGCACGTCGTGGGTGTTGTTTCCAGAAAGAAAACCACCCATTGAGCTGGCTCAGGAAATACCTACCCCATCGACGTGGGCTAGGGGTTGGAAGCAAGGCGAACCATTACAGGCGACCTCACCAAATCTTGTTGGTATCGACCCTCTCATCCAGCAGCTCCGATCGCACCTCACACACAACTCTTCTGTCCTTCTGACCGGTGGTCTTGGCGCAGGCAAGTCGCAATGCGCGCAACTCCTTGCTCACCAACTGCGAACCGAGTACCTCTTCAACGTCATATATTACCCATGCAGCAAGCTCGTCACTGACGAGACAAGAGTCGCAACGATCAAGGAGACACTCAACCGTCTGTTTGCGTCAGCTTCTTGGGGTGCCCGATCTGGCGGCAGCGCTGTTGTAGTTCTGGACGACCTGGACAAGCTGTGTCCTGTTGAAACCGAGCTGCAAGTTGGTAACGAGAACGGGCGAAGTCGTCATGTCAGCGAATGTCTCATCTCCATTGTTCGACAGTATTGCTCGATAGACTCTGGTGTAGTACTTCTGGCTACCGCACAAGGCAAAGAAGCACTTAACAACGTGATTGTCGGCGGCCACATCGTGCGAGAGATTGTGAGCCTAAAGGCACCGAACAAGGATGGACGACGAAAAGTACTCGAAATGCTAGCACACAAGGATGCCAAACCTCAATCAGCACTACCGGAGGAACCAAACGGACACGCATTTCCATCCTCGCCTACCAACAGCCGACCGAGCACTTCGCATCGCAGCATACCGGATAACGGCAGTATACAAGAAGACGAGCCAGAGGGTTTTGGTTTCGTCGTAGAGTCCACAATTGATTTCTTGGACCTTGCAGGACAGACAGATGGCTACATGCCAGGCGACCTTGTCCTCCTGACATCTCGGGCTCGCAACGAAGCACTCATTCGCTCCATCACATCCTCTTCCAACACAGTATCACTCACTCGCGATGACTACACTTCGGCGCTAAAAGGCTTCACACCAGCGTCGTTACGGAACGTCACATTGCAATCCTCAACAACAAAGTGGGACTCTATTGGCGGCTTACACTCCACCCGTCAGACCCTCCTAGAGACATTGCAATACCCCACAACCTACGCACCCATCTTCGCTAAATGCCCACTTCGACTTCGATCTGGTCTCCTGCTATATGGGTACCCGGGCTGTGGTAAGACACTCCTCGCCTCTGCTGTTGCCGGCGAATGCGGCCTCAACTTCATCTCCGTCAAAGGCCCCGAGATCCTCAACAAATACATCGGCGCCTCAGAAAAGAGTGTCCGAGACCTCTTCGAGCGCGCAGAAGCTGCCCGACCATGCGTCCTTTTCTTCGACGAGTTCGACTCTATCGCACCGAAGCGAGGACACGATAGTACCGGTGTCACAGATCGTGTGGTAAACCAGCTTCTGACACAAATGGACGGTGCCGAAGGCCTCAGCGGCGTCTACGTCCTCGCCGCTACCTCGCGACCAGACCTCATCGACCCTGCCTTGCTCCGCCCAGGCCGTCTAGACAAGAGTCTCCTCTGCGACATGCCGGGGCTCGAAGAACGCATCGACATCCTGCGCGCCGTCACCCTCAAACTCAACCTCGCCCCCTCGCTCCTCACATCCGACCCCTCGGGCTCGAACCTGCGCGAAATCGCCCGCCGCACAGAAGGCTACTCCGGCGCCGATCTGCAAGCAGTCGTGTACAACGCGCAGCTCGAAGCCATCCACGACGTCCTGGGCGACGCCGATCTGAGCGCCGATTCCAGCGCGAAGAAATCCGAGGCCAAGGATAAAGACAAGGCCATCCCGGAATTCATGCACTTCTGCTACGGCGAAGACGATGCCTTACTCGATCCTGCGACTCCCATCCCCAGCTCGCAACTCACAGAGCGCGCTATGATTGCGCAGAAAATCGCAGCGCTGCAGACGCTCCGCCGCAAGCAGAAGGCCCTGCAACGCCCGTCGTCGAGCCACAATGAACAAGATCAGCAGGACAAGGATGATGAGAGTGAAAGGAAGGATCCGCAGATCCAGTGGAAGCATATTGATAGTTCGCTGGGGACGACGAGGAGCAGTATCAGTGCGCAGGAGAGGGTGCGGTTGATGAGGATTTATCGCGAGTTTGTGGATGGGCGGGATGGTGATTTGCCGAGTGGGCAGGGGGGCAGTGAGATTGGGGGGAGGAGTAGTTTGATGTAGGGAGTGGGGAGGGTCGTAGTAGGTGTACATTGGGAGGGGAGGAGATTATTGTAGATGGAGGAAGATGCATGTTTGTGGTATCATAGCATTTGTACATTCTGCATCCGAGCAAGACACATCTTTCCACAAAAGACATTATCCCTCGTAGCCACCTCTCACATGCTCATTCGAGGCACCATACTCTCCATCCACCTAGTCATCCTCTCCCTCCCACACTCGTCCTTTATTTCGACACAGCACCCTTGACCTCCTCCACCGCACCCTTAACCTTTCCCTCAACCCCCGCCTCCCTACCCCCGAAATTCCAATAATTCAAGTACCTGTACCCCTGCACCAACTGCGAGCCGAAATTAATCGCATGGCACCCAAAGAGCAAGTAATTCGCAGGCGTGACAGCGAGCGCATAGCGCATGAAGGTAGCAGAGTACAACGTAAGGGCGCCAGTCATGCGACCCGAGATACTATTTTTTTTTTTACATTAGCAAGTGAAAAGACTGAGGAAGAGTGGGAGGGTGAGAGGGAAGCTAACATTTCAGGGTCCTTGGACATGTCTGCGATAGCGGCGATGGGGATGCCAAAGTTTGAGGCCGGGCCCCAGAAATCTGCGACGTGGTCAATATATATATATATATATCTTCTCTCTGCTTTATATCCGCATCCGCATCCGCGTCGTTGTAATCTGCAGCGTATCCTCCTCTTCCGCATCCGCGCCGACGAACTGTCATGGCCGGGTAAAAACGTACGAGTCGAGCAGAAGTAGTCCGAGTACTTGTTTGAGCGGATCTTCGCGTTGAGGGCTTTGATCGCGGCGGCCATGGTGGGCGCGGGGAATTGGACGTGTGTTTCGTGGGGGAGAAGCGCTGTGACGAGGCCGTGCGGAAGAGAGTAAGCTGCTGGTCGTGCTTGGGTGGTGTTGGAGCTGGGTCGGTGCCAAGGGATATCGGGGCCGGAGCGGTTTGCGACAACGGGCAGAGGGGTCACGTGGGGTTTGTAAGGTGCGATTACCGGGTGGCTATTGGTTGGATTGCTCGGATGCCTTTTAACTACTTGAAGAAATTGTATGTATTACTGGCAATACAGTGAAGGCTGCAGGGCTTCCAAGATGTTTCAATTCTTGAACGGCCTGTTCATCACTACCTATAGCTTGGGAAGGCCGACACACATACGAGCACAAAGCAGTGATCATTCATGTCATAGCATTGCAAGGTTGGTAAAGCATTTTTCCAGGTCCTCCTTATCGATCTCAAGGGTATTGCGCAATTCAAGTTGCCGTAGATCTCCTTCGAACCAAAAACTTGAGCCGCATCACCATCCACCTTCGAACCAGAGACTTGAGCCATGTGACCATCCTCCTTCGAACCAAAGAATCGAGCCGTGTAACCATCATTCCTCAAAGCCCCAGCCGTCCGACCCGTGTGAAACATATGAGACTGTGCTTACCTAATGTCTGCGTCTCAAAAGACGTTGCCATTTTCTCACACAATCGCGTTTCGAGCTAGCGCAATTCGCTTTGCTGGTGTAGTACCGACTGACATTCGTAGTGTGCTTTTGATGTTGCGAGCTCTCTCCAGACGACCTCCCCGCTCTTATCTGCCACCAAAGTTGGGAGGGGGCCCGCCGCGGCCAGGGAACCCAGGAGGTCCACCGAAGCCTGGGGGTGCGAAACCTGGAGGGCCACCGGCAGGAGGGAAGCCGGCTATGTAGTGTTAGCGTGTTTTCTCTAGAATTGAGAGAATTGAACATACGAGGTCCACCGGGAGGTCCGCCACGACCTGGGAAACCAGGTGGGCCGCCGAAACCAGGACCGCCGGGGGGGAACCCTCCACCGAAACCGGGACCGGGACCTCCTACGCCAGCCGCAGGTCCAGCCAGGCCAACTGGAATACCACGTCCAGCCGGTCGGGCGACACCAGGACCAGCGCTCAGAGTTGCAGCAGTTGCAGTGCCACTCGGCTGCGCTCCAAGCCTCGCGGCAGGGTCTGCGGGCGGGGGTCCATCGACAGACAGGGAGATAACGTGTGCACCACGGAGGATGGTCAGACCGATCGCGCGTCGCTCCTCGGTCTCGGTCACGCTCTGTGTTGCGCCAGGCGCGGCCTTTCCTCGTCGTCGAGTGCGGCGGAACTCCTCTGTATCGGCAAGGACCAGGTTCATGTGCTTGTGGAGATTAGCATCTTCAAAATAGCGACTTCTTGCGACACTGACCTTGTCGAACGCGAGCATCTGTCCAACCATCTGCCTACCATCTTGAAGTGTTACCTTCATGCGGTGGTTGATCTGCAATTGTGAGTTCGCTGCGACTATGAGCGGAAGTTGGAGCGCTTACGAGATTTTGCTACACCATCGGGCGTCAGTCAGTTCTACACGCGTCTTTTCTCAGGTCAAGGACTGGTGCTGCCGGGCAGAATTACTTACCATTTTTCCCTGTTTGTTTGCGGCGCCAGACATGGTGATAGTGGCGCGTCCGAAGACGACTTAGGTTTCAAAAATTGGTGTGTTGAAGGTACAGGAAGGCAATGTCCCGTGTTCAGCAAGTGGTGGGGTGTGTTGCGGAGCTATCGGTGGTCTTGATGATGTTCGAAAGCTTTCGCAGGCCGCGAGCTAGGGTCAGGGCACGTGACGCGCTCGCTAAACTGGCGGGCCCGCCCACGGCTTCTCGACTAGCCAAAATTATTCGCGACCTCCAACTTCAGCGGTCGACACATCTCCTGCCACTAACATCAGCAGCAATCACAATGGTATGCATCAGGATGCCCAACTTACTCGCAATGCCAGTACTAATGCGCACCGCAGTCCGACTCCAAGGCCTCCAACCCCATGCGGGAGCTCCGCATCCAGAAGCTCGTCCTCAACATCTCTGTTGGCGAGTCTGGTGATCGTCTCACCCGTGCTGCGAAGGTGCTCGAACAGCTCAGCGGTCAAACCCCCGTCTACTCCAAGGCCCGCTACACCGTCCGTACTTTCGGTATCAGGAGGAACGAGAAGATCGCCGTCCACGTCACCGTCCGTGGCCCCAAGGCCGAGGAGATTCTCGAGCGTGGTCTCAAGGTCAAGGAGTACGAGCTCCGCAGGCGCAACTTCAGCGAGTCCGGCAACTTCGGTTTCGGTATCTCCGAGCACATCGACTTGGGCATCAAGTACGACCCTAGCATTGGGTATGTGGACAGTGGACCTGAGTGAGGAGGCAGTGGCTAACAGGAGCAGTATCTACGGCATGGACTTCTACGTCTGCATGACCCGCCCCGGTGAGCGTGTCGCCAAGCGCAGGCGGTGCCAGAGCAGGATCGGCGCCTCCCACCGCGTCAACCAGGCCGAGACCGTCAAGTGGTACAAGAACCGATTCGAGGGCATTGTCCGATAAGCGCATCGCATGTCGGTGAAGAGGGAACGAATTGAAGATTCTGCACGACTACCAGCATTTCCAGGTTTCGGCGGGTATGGTCCTACGGAGTCCTGGGTGTACTTAACAAAAGAGCAAGCATTGAACTTGCGGCCTATCAATGGAGCTTGACCTGTCTCTGACGAGCGGGTCTTATCACATACATCAATGGAGGCTTCACTAGGGTGAACTTGCCGATTCAACCATTGAGTGATCAACTTGCTCGTTGCTGTCTGCTTGTGATGTGTTTGTTTGTGATGCTGTGATGGACCTCAGTAGTCACCTTCATACTGACCACATGTCTCGTGCCGAGATTTCCAGTTTGTATGCGATTCAGAATGGGTGACTTATCACTTAGTCTTGACTGTTTCATACACTTGAACTGCTCCATGGGTATTGATCCATGTCACCGTGATGGCACACAACTGCGAATATCGACATACATTTTGCGCTTTGTCTCAATGCTTGTTTCGCACAGTTGGCATAGCGTCTCGCGCCGTTCGATGGTACCTGCATTGCTTAATGCTGCAATTCCATGTTCCCCACAGTGTCTCGGCATGATGCACAGCCAGCATCAAAATCCAATATTCAGCATACCTGCAAACAAGCCTAAATTGTACTTGCAAAAAGGAGCATGGCATCAACGTCATATGCAAGAACACCTTTCCAGAATCCTCGTAGTCTCCATAATCAATCCATACCATTTCTAACCCACCCACCACCTCTAGTGCGAAAGCCACCATCACCAATATCTCCATCTCCAAATCCAAATCCATCTTCCCGTACATATTCCATTCCGCAAAGTACTCTGCTTTAATCGCACAACTCCACGAAGCGGTGAGCTCCGTACCACCACCCGCCATCTCAATCCAGACACACGTGCATGTCCCACCTTCACTTGACCTATTCTTCGACCCGCATGCACTTTCAAACTAGTTTATGCACGCCATGACCCTCCATCCGGCCCGAAACGCGTGACATTCTCCTTTGCGCTTGGAATGGGTGTGACCACGCGTTCACGCGCCCGTGGCGGCGGCTAGCGAAAGTGGGCGGCTCGCTGGGTTTCCAGGTTCGGTGGCATGATGATGACGCGATGGATGGATGGGTGGAAAGGGAGGGGTTGAGGGTGTGATGGTCTATGGGCGAGACGGGAGCGTTGAGAGAGTGAATGATATTGAAGACTGAGTGTCGTGAGTAGACTTTTGAAAAAAACCGGCATCGGAAGAATCACGTTATTTAGCAGAAGAGAGAGGAATTGTGAGGTGTAATCTTTTGTGTGTCTTTAGTCTTATGATAGATATCTGCCATCTCAACTTTCTCACATGCTTGTCTGCATTCATATCCAAACACCTCCCAGGCATTCCATTCTCGTCGTCAAAAACAGTGAGAGACGTGTGTGTGTCAAGGTATCTCAAGGGAAAAATCAATCACCGCAACACCCATAAGCGATCGGAACGAAAGCACAGGCCCCAAAGCCAGCTTCTCAAAACAACAGTAAGGAAAAATGTACAAGTTTCTGTGCACCCAAGGAATCCCAGATCCAGCAAAAGAAGAAGAGAAATGAAACAACGACGCTAATGCAACAAATAACGATACAACAAGGACATACACTCTTCTAGGGGCCGGTCACGTTGGGACCAAAGTCAAAGCCCGCCGGTTGCTGTTGCTGCGGCGGGTATGACGGTGAAGCCAGAGGTGTGTACGCGCCCGGGATGGGTACCGAGGCGTATTGTTGCTCGCCAGGAGCGGCGTTGACGTGGTCATTGTGACGTTCCTGGAAGCCAGGGGAGACAGGTGGGAGGGGCGGGGATGCAGTGCCCGTCCGCGCGGGGGCATCGAAGCCGTCCTGTCCAAGCTTGGGTGTAGCGCCAGTGACTTTGATGGGAGGGGCGCCGAGGGTGAAGGGCTGGGGTTGCACAATCTCGCGAACAGAGGCATATTGCACTTTGTCGCTCTCGCCTGCTTCGGCGGCAGAGTGCGCGTCGGTGTGCATGGGGTGGCCTGGGGGTGGGCGCCAGCCGCCGGAGCGAGGAGAGAGAGGACCAAAGCCGGGGGTGTTGGGCGCAGATTGCGAGCGGAGTTGCGCGAGGTAGAGATCTGAACGGGCGCGGTCGCGCATAGCCATGGACTTCCTGAGCTTGCGCTTGGACCAGAAGCGGTAGAAGACGATGCCGTAGATGATGACGCAGAGGAGCTCGACGACGACTTCGATGATGCAGCAGACAAGTGCCCAGTTCTGGTTGATTGTTAGTTTGTGTTTGGAGTGCGGTGTTGATGAAAACATACCTGAAGACGGCAGACGAGCGCATAGGAGATGTCATCCTCGAAAAGATGTCGTCGCTTGTTGTCTACGCAAGACCAGCCCCACATGTCCTTGTTGTTGTTGTTCGCTTTGCTTTGGTTGAGGATCGCTGCTCCAACGGCCCACATGATGATGCTGAAGACGAAGAATCCAACGGCGAAGACAGTATAGTAGGATGCTACTTTCTCGGCTCGATTGTGGCCACCTCTGAAGTAGGCAACCATGACGACAATTGACATGACGAGCGAGACACAGGCAATGGACAGGATGACGACTTGA
>Ga0265780_10005376_pt1 | contig 16271 bp, 18 predicted proteins | sample P1T30metagenome_FD_192432 | JGI IMG/M metagenome (GOLD analysis project Ga0265780, IMG submission 192432) | Plant litter microbial communities from East Loma Ridge, Irvine, California - P1 T30 | ecosystem: Environmental > Terrestrial > Plant litter > Unclassified | place: USA: California... | reverse complement strand
GATCTCTGAAGCTACTGATGCTGGTAGATGGGTGTTGTGTGACGGTGGGTTGGGAGTAGAGCCGGGCGGGTAAATTGGGCGCAGAACGAGGTGGGATTTTGTGGTAGGAAAGAGTGGGATGAGAGGCTACGAGAAACACTGGGAAGAGCGAGGAGTACTGAAGCGCGTATGATGCGTTTAGAAGAATGTGGACATAGTGTTTTGGGCTCGTGTCTGTGGCTTGGGAAGGGATTTGGAGTCGTGACGTGACCAACATGCAGCACACTGCACAAAATGCATATGTGGGTACTTCGGGAAGCTTGCCATTAGGAGTAGTATTTTACACAGCAGATGGCCCACAGCTCCATGCATGAGAAGGATATGTTACATTAGAAGACAGTGAAAAGGGCTCGTAGAGATTAAAACTGACAAAGAATGAGCGGAGAGAAACCGCCCACTTACGTCCATGCACAGCTCTTTACATTTGTTGTCGTATCATTCCGCAGACCAAAGACATCGTTGCATCGTCCGACCAGCTCTTTCTCCGATGCAAAATCCTGGAGTAATGCATTTCTGAAAACCCAATGCCAATGCAAAAGTGCCCAACTCCGAGGAAGCGTTTATGCCTAGAATGGGCGCATATTAGGCATGCCAAGCGGTGGATGCGGGGCCATGATAGCTGCTCCAGCGCCGGAGGGTCCAAGGCGGTGGAACATCTGGATCAACCGCTCGCCAACACTGGGCTCGAGTTCAGTACCATCCCTTGCGATCTTGACTTCGCGGTTGGCGTTCCACGGGTTGCGAAGCCCGCGCGTGCGGTAGAATGGTAGACGTTGGGTCGAGCACCACTCAATTTTGAACGGCTTGCCCCAGATCTGTGCAACCACTTGATTGTCTCCATCAACCGCCTTGTCTTCCTTTTCAGGCACTTCTTCCTCCGCCTCTGTTTCGGAAAGCTCTGCTTCCCAGAATATTGTGCCGCGGGCCGAATCGTCGATGATCTTGCCTCTGGGAGCCCACTCGGTTGCCGATGTGGGGATTGACTTGGGGACGTCAGGCGCGTCAACGATATTTTCGGGTTTGGGCGCCGCGCCGACGACATCTGACCCATCCTCAAGAATGGGGGAGGCCATTCGAGCGTAGCCAAAGTACTCGCCAGACTTATTGGCCGAGAAAATTAAGTAGACATTTTCAGTGGACTGCAATGCATTAGTAGAGGTACAGCACGTAAAGAAATTCTCATGCTTACACTGAAGGCCTTGTTAAGGACATCTTCGTTGTGAGATTGAGTAGCCCATATTCCGTTTCGAACACTGAGCTCCAAGTCCTGAAGTGTCAGACTCTTGACGATGAAGTATTTGCTTGAAGGTGTAGAGGCGCCGGAGGCAGCGTCCCTATCCTGCACAGGAAATTGTTCTGTAACGCCTCCTTTTGCTTCTTCGGTCGCCTCGTCGACATGTTTTGGACTATGTGGTGGTGAAACATTGCCCTGCTGCGTGCCCACCATGGCTGATGGTCCTGTGGGTACTCCTGAGGCGGGCGCTGAACTGCGACGTAGACGACAGACAAGGCGGACACCATTGAAGCGAGAGTCGTGAAATCGATGCATAGCAGCTGTGCATGAAGCCTCTGAACGATAGTTTACGAAGGCACAATTGCTCTTCGAGATCAAGAACAAGCTCTCGATATCTTTGGTCGCTTCACGGGAGAAGTGGTCCTTGAGAGCCATGACCGTTGTACCCGGAGGAAGATTTCCAACCCAGAGCGCGTGGCCAGATTGTTTCGGTTTTCGTGGTGGTCCGCGAGGTATCGAGCTGACAGGACCGGGTTGGGTTATACCTTTAAGCACGCTGTCAGTCGAGACCCTCATTTCAAAACGTATTCTCTGGTGGTCGCGAGAGTGTAGTTTACCTTGTGCTCTCATAAAAGGCAAGCCCATTTCAACTTGATCACCTTGCGGCCCTATCGTGCCTACACGTGTGCCTGGAAACCCTCCATCGATTTGTTGATAGTTCATGTGTTGTGGACTAACCATTGCGGCGCTTGTGTCTGTCATGCTCTCTCTTCTTCCATATAGCGCCTGGTTCTGCAAGCCCTGTACTGGATACCCGTGACTGTATTGGCCTTGATGTCCGTACGGTGCTGAATAGTACATGTATTGTGAAGCTCCCGGATAATTTTGGTAAGTTGGTTGCATTGACGTTGGTGGCATTCGCGCCTGGTTGGGACCGAATGGCGCGTACGTGTTGTGCTGAGAGCCCTGCGCGTAAGTCTGCTGCTGGTAATGACCCGCAGCGAAACCATTGCCATACGAGGGATGAGGCATACCGCTAGAGGCATGTGGAGGCATCTGAAAATTTTGACCCGTCTGGTAGATAGCAGCTGACGTTGACGCGCCAGAGAGCGAGCGAGGTAAGGCATGAGAGCCTTGAGGATTGGCTGACGTATCTTCGATTGAGCCGTAACCAGGCAATGCGCCAGCTATCGAGGACATGTTCAAGAGGGACGCGCCATGGTCCTGAGGTGGATACTGTGCTGTCGGATGCCCTGAGGAACGATAGTCGGGTCGAGTCTGGCTTTGTGGGATGGCGCTTAGCTGCGAGTAGAACGGGGTACTGACGTCTGGAGATTTTTGGGAAGCTGCAGAAATATTTTGGTTCCCATCACGCGCAAAACCAGTTGCTGCGTTGTCCAGAGCCTGTGGCCGAGAGTTAGGAGGTAGGTCGCCCATTGGTGCTTGTCCTTCGTAAACGACTGGTAGCGCAAACCACTGTTGGACCCAAACGAAAGTCATGTTAGTCCATGTCAACAAGTGTAAAAGAATGCCTAGAAAAACGAATGTTTACTGAGCTAAAACAATGAACTGTATCCTCCATCACACTAAAAAATAGAACGTACCTACTACTATATCGAAACAGTCGTATGAGAGAGTGGCGAGCCGGATAGTATGGACACCGAGAATGCAATCCTTCTAACAGAGACGACGTTCAGGGTATGCCAATGGAAGGAGGCAGTGTGAGGATCGTGTGTTTAAAAAAAGAAGCGATGAGTAGGTGAGACCGTACCAGGGAAGATTAACGGCTCCAGTTGAGTGACTACCTGCAAGACGCTCGCTTAAAGCGGGACGAAGATTGATGGACAGATGTGCGCGGCCACTCAGACAACAGAAGCGATGTTCTCAAGCCTTATGAGGTTTGACAGCGTAACGGCAGGGTCCGAGTACGTGCTTCTGCGGATGACGAGTAGTGGAAGGGGTTCCACGAGAGACTGATGGCTGGCCCGGTGAAGCGGGAAAGCCGCACTGGGGGGTTTGAACGCCTTCTGTGTCGATTGCCTCCGGATTGAGTGTCTTCTTGGGCCGTGATTGGGTCCGGCATCGAAACCCTGTGGCTGTCAGAATGGCTGTGGAGCAGCAACAGGGTCTGACCGAAACCCTGAAGGCAAAAAGATCACCAAAAGCCAGCGGAGCAAAGGTAATTGGACGCCTCGAAGCAGGGGCAGGGTTGTTAACAGGCGTTGTGGAAGTTACAAATGCTCGTGTGGCGAGTGATACCGTTTCTAGATTCCTTGGGCCGATGGCGCTGATCCCGGGGCCTGAGCGAAAGCTTAGCGATGTTTGCAACCCTACTACTGTAAGAGTTTAGTGAGAATCCTGTAGAAATGTGTCGTAGACACTGGAAAGGACACGAGTACATGTGGTTTCAATCTCGATGCACGATGCTTGCTACCGCCTTTGAGCACTGCATTCAACGTCTGTCAAGCAAGAACGATTACGGCCCATGACACAAGCGCCAGATGCAGCTTCCTTGCTAGGAAAACGCCTGTATAATTTTGGGTTAGCTCAACGTCATGAAGTAATAATTTTGAAGAAAGAACAAACTCCTTCCGAGCGAACCCAGACGCAAATCTGAGCTGCTGACCGATGAACGAGTCCCTGACTGGTTCATGGTCCACACGGTACATGCACGAACTTGACGACCAGGGGAGGTTCATGTCGCCTAGGGTTCAGAGTGGGCGCCGCGTGGCCGCTCGGAAGCTTCAACGTGACATGGCCGAAGAACAAAGTATGGATGGACATGGACAGGGAGGCCCGGCAGGACAAGAGCCCGAAGGATTGGTGACTGAATGTCTCGGCCCCGTGCATTCTGATAAGCCCTGCGACAGAGGAGGGAAGGGATGCAAGATGGGCTGCATGAGTGCGCTTGGGAACCGATATGCCGGTGCGACGCCAGAGCTGGCGCGACGGTCCTTTCGGCGGGTCCCACCAAATACAGCCCGTCTGTGCATGGGAATGGAGACAATGTTTCGGAGGCCAGTATTTTTTCCGTACTGAAGTGAACTTTGACTACCCGGGGACGTTTACTCGCGACACTTGCCGGCGCAATGTGGCCAATCAGAGTTCGCGAGACATGTTTGCCACAGTTCGGCCTGACCGCAGGGATCGACAATGCGCCGAGTACACAGCCGCAATTCATTCCTTGGGAGAAGATCATCCATGGTACAGGAACTCCTAGGATGATATCTCGACAGTATCGACAAATGACCGGTGCAGCAAGTAGCTCTCGGGTCGTACAGGTGCGGTACTTCTGCAAGGAGGACCATGATGTTGCAGTACGATGTCTTCAGGTGCGTGGAGATATGCATCGGATTCGGATTTCCCATCTGCTCTGTGATGCGCAATTTAGGCTTTCCGGTCGCGAGCTACATGGGGAATTTCAAGGTTTCATGTCTTAGTCATCGGGTGGCGTAACATCACTCGCTCCACATCGTCAATTCCCGGTGTACATTGAGCAACGACCGTGCCGAAGCCAATGCGCGCTGTCATACCCTTCAGAGCTTACAGCTTACGTTTCCGGACGTAGGCGGACATTTTCAAGCCCGCATGCACGTATGTATGAGTTGTTCATTAAATTTTCGCCACATTCATAAATGGGGTACCTGCTAGACTGAACATAGTATGGCTCATGTGTGACCATCCTTACTTCGACATGGAACGGTTCTAATAGCGTAGCGGGCTTGAGGAATATCAAATTCTACCCTCGTCAGAGCTTGTGGAGAAATTGGGGCAACGGTTTGCGCTCAAATCCATGTGTCGTTCGCGCCTACGTCGGCCACCAAGCGCATACGAGGATGACTTGCGAGAAGCGATTGTGGCTGTGTTGTAGATCTTCAACCCATCTGATGGCCGAGAACGCCTCATTGTAAGGTCCAGACGATAAGCGGAGACACCCCTGGCGATCTTTTACATCTCGTTGCTCCATTATTAGAGCATAGCGTCATAGCAACAGGCATTCAAAAGAACGGGAGTTGCCTACAGGATTCTCGAGCCCGACAGAGCGTTCTGCCATCCATCACCCTTGCACGGAGGAGCCATTACACACGCATACGATCGTGACGAAGGTTATTCTCAATACAGTCTGGTACAGGCGATGAAATCTGCCGGGTACGATATCAACCCGCCCACTAGTTGGGTTCGTAGACCCTGGTCAAGTCCTTCGTCGGTGATACTCTACCGTAGTCGCTGCCAGCGAAATGCCGAGCAACATGTGAGGCTTCCTTCTCGCCACCTGCAGTGCCTGTTCGTCTTCCACACTGAAACAACTCGCTTCCGTCAACATGTCGCTCAATAGAACCATCCACCGAAATCGACCATCGGATGCGCCGGATTGCGTCGCTTGCGCGCTGCTGAGCATGCGATCATCTGTGGAGGATGGTTTTTGGGTATTTCAAGCTTCTTTGACAGACATATGACGTGCTAAAAGGGATACGAAGCCAGTTGATCATCGTAATGGTCATCGGTAGCGACTGGAGCTTTGCTTGAAGGACAAGGATTGTTGTAGCGCCTGATGCTCGCCTGTATCTATGGTGTTGCAGAGGGCGCTATGCGGACGATGCACGATTCGCTATGGCCTCTAATGAAAGCTTTACTTGTCTACGAATTCGCGCAGGAAATCCTCGATGTACTGGAAGTAGCGAGGCTCGGCAACAGTATCGTTGTGGCTTCCGTTCGGCAATTCTCTCCAGACCTTGGGAGCTTTGCAGACTTGGAACAGTCGGGTCATGTGTGAAGGCCTGACATCATTAGAATCTGGACGAATTGCTAGAGCTTGGAAGCCCCAAGATATGTAGGAACGTACGGGATTATTTCGTCTTTCAGACCACTAAGGAAGAGGATTGGAACGTTCGTAATCTGTGGTAATGTTGCTTCGGTAGGCCAGATCTGGTGGCAGAGTGGAGCGAGGAATCTAGCAGGAGGGAAGGCACCACGGGGGAGTTAACAGAGTCCCTCTGAGCACGCGACTTCACTGACCTTGGAATTAGCTTCTTCAGTGAAGTGAAGGTATTCTCGAGGATTACACCGGCGATGTCGCCATGTTTCTGGTTGCGTGCAACCAACCCAACCGACACAGCGCCCCCAATGCTTTGCCCATAGACAACGATCTTCGTGTTGCGAAGCTCCTGCCGTTGGCGGATGTAGTCCAACCCTGTTTGAGCATCGATCATGAGACCTTTCTCATTCGGGTTGCCAGAAGAAAGACCATAACCGCGGTACTGTAACATCAAGATGTTGCACCGTAGTTCGTTCTCAAGAATCTTTGCAATTGGGAGTCGGTAGCCAATGTTGCCGGCGTTGCCATGGAACATTAACACGGTGACGTTGCGCGCATGCTGCTTATTCGCCCGTATGTAGAATGCGCTAAGCGACTCGCCATCTGGCGTGGGGATGAAAAGCTCTTCGAAGTCTGGAATGCCGAACTGGGAGGGACGAGGGACGTTGGTACGGGCGTCGGGCGGGAAACCCCGAGGGTATATTAGTTCACTATGATATTTAGCGGACTGATATAGGGCGATGGTTGAAGACGTACTTCTGCTTGAAGTAGAGGAGACCGCTTATAACGGCTGCAAGCCCCGAAGACGCCAGAACTGGTATCTTCAGGTACGACATGAAGGTATCGAGGGTGGAGGAGGTCATGGTAAGAAAAGCGCAGAGCGGCGCGGTGTCCAAAGCGCACAGCGATCTACACTAGACAAAAGAAAATCCGGAGCAGCTCGCTCATATCGTGAGTCCCAAGTGTCCAATTGACGGCTGCCTTCGTCCCAGGAACGAGACGTGATGCGACGCTGACTACGGCTAGCCACTAAAACCACTAGTGCAGTGCCAAGCATTGAGCTGCCGTTGCGTAGCTCATGTTGCCTGTCGCGCATCAACCATACGACAACCCCCCGCCGCTTATACGAGCCCGCCAAATCACTCGATAGCTTCTTCCCATTTCAATCCTTGCAAACAGGAACCCCTCGAGCTTCAACCGCCACGATGATGTCCACAGGCATGATCGGAGAAGGTAGACTTGCCTCTGCAGTACACAAGCTACAAGCTTACACCAAGCGCAGATGGCATTCATGTTGATATGGATCACCTCAAGAAGGGCGAGGTGAAGTAAGAAATGTCCCAAGACTCCAGGTTGGAGCAAAAGGCTAACAATCTACACAGCCTAGGCACATCGATGTTCGTACTGCCACCTAGACAAACGGCGACTTTGCAATTCTAACATCCGCTCAGCATGGCAATCAACTTCAAGGACGGCGTAATATTAGGCGCAGACAGCAGAACGACTACGGGCGCATACATCGCAAACCGAGTCACCGACAAGCTCACACAAGTCCACGACACGATCTGGTGCTGCAGATCTGGCTCCGCGGCGGACACACAGGCTGTTGCTGACATCGTTCACTACCATCTGGGAATGTACGGCATCACAAACGACGAGCCTCCGACGACACAGACCGCCGCAGCCATCTTCCAGGAGCTGTGTTACTCGAACAAGGATCAGTTATCGTGAGTCGGCAGTGCACTGCACAGTTGGTGTGTTGCTAACACCCTATAGTGCGGGAATGATTATTGCTGGGTGGGATCAGCGACATGGCGGCCAGGTCTACTCGATTCCTCTTGGAGGTTCCCTACACAAGCAGTCGTACGCAATCGGCGGTTCAGGCTCCACATACATCTACGGCTACTGCGACGCCAACTGGAAGGAGAGCATGAGCGAGGAGGATGGCATCAGCTTTGTCAAGGGCGCGCTGGCAGAGGCTATCAAGTGGGACGGCAGCTCTGGCGGTGTGATCCGCATGGTGGTGCTTACAGCCAAGGGCGCCCAGCGACACCTGTATTTGCCGGACCAGAAGTACGACGGTCCTGGAAAGCAGTAGACGTGGAGGCGTTGTGCTGTCAGGGAAGTGTGATGAGGCTATGCTAGCACAAGGCGTGCAGTGGTGCTCTGGTAGAAGCGAGCTTGGTGATGAACAACAAGCAAGCATGGATAGATACACAGCTTAACAGAGCAAGGCCACTCACAAGTTCGTGGCGATCAAGCCCGCTGTACTTTCCTTCTCGGGACCTCAAGGCCTAGTTCTGTGCTTGCAGCTGTTAGATACATGACCTGGGCAACCCACGTTGGAAGCCGTCAAGACGTCTGGCCAATCAGAACACTGTGTTTGAGCATCCCTCCCATGTGCGTGTTCATGATTTCTTTTCGGCGCAGCGCATCCTGTCACGTGCAGACGTTGAAAATCGCAGCATGAAGCCTTCTGCCCTATTCATAAATGCAGGAGTGGCAGGCAGTCGTTAAATAACGGGCATGCATGTTGTCATCACGCAGGGTCCTTGATAGTCCATGTTCATGTGCGGCCAAGGGTTCAAGATCAAGCCAGCAGCCGTATGACGACCGTTGGTCTGGGCGCACTCCCCACGCAATCTCAAACATCGACACCTCTTCACCCCAACACCACCGCAGCCTCGACTGCATTCACCCGCCTCCCTACATCCTCGAGACGCGTCGCCGTCCAATTCGCTTTGGGTACGGCAGGAAAGAGCTGGACATGCCATTCCTGGACTCGCGGTGAAGTGTATTTGAGTAGCCTCCCGCTTTCGCAGCGATAAGAGCTTCTACCACGGGCGAGGCACGTCCGACACTGCCCACCTCCTCCTCAGCGCCCAACTCAACCACACGCTCCTTCTCCCCAGCACTATCACCGTGCCCGCGCTCTCCTCTCCACGCCTCTCACCTAATCCTCTAGACTTTTACTGGCCTGCATCGCGGAATGGGATCGATTGTAGTGAGCGACTTCGGTGGAAATCACTTCCACAGCACCATGTTTGGCGGCGGAAGTGGGCATGCGCAGGCGCAGACACAAGAGTCGCCCGCTGTGCACCACCCCGTGCGGCCGTCGTCCTCAGCAAACCCGACTCTACCGTCGCGGGTAGCGGCGCCCCCTGCAGACGTTCCAATGGGCGGAACTGAAGCCCCACCAACCTCAACAACACCAGCGCCGCCTTCACAGCAGCACGATGCCTCGGCACCCACGCCGCATCTTCGCACGCCTCAGCACGCGGCAGGCGTCCCGCCTCCCAGCCCGCGCGTCCAGCCTCAATCACAGCAACCCACCCCGTCCGGCACCATCGCTCGACCAGCGTCCTCGGCGGCACCAGTCGCTGCGCAGCCATCACCAGTGCAGTCGTTGCATTCGCCAGCGGACTCCGCGTCAGCCTCACCGCGACGGATCAAAGTTAAGAGCCTGTCGCACATCCAGAGCTTCGCCATCGATGATGCAAGCCCCTTCTCCCAGACCAGGTCGCTCTCGCGGCGGCAGCGGAGAGACCCCACAGACATTGGGCCCCAGTACGAGATCAGCGAAATGCCCGTTTCCGACATCATCGAAATGGTCGCTGGCCTGTTGACAAAGATTACTACCACAAACGATCGACAACACGACCATCTACACCGCCAAATACCGCCGCCAGAAGGCACTTCAGGACTGAGCCAGCAGACGACGAGCGTTCTGGCTTTCCACGGCAAGAATGTGCCCAGCATATCCATTCTCAGCTATCTCAGCCGCATTCACAAATACTGCCCCACCACCTACGAGGTGTTCCTAAGCCTGCTCGTCTACTTTGACCGCATGACCGAGAGAGTGAATGCCGGGCCGATGCTGAGTCTGCGCCAAGCGAACCAGCAGTCCCTCGAACGTGTGAATGCAGCAGCATCCGCCGCTTCAACTGCCACGGCAACACCGCAGTCACGGCCCGTCTCGGTGCAAGCAGCTACACCACCACCCTCTGGCTCCCTTGGCAAGCAACCCGATGCAGCAACACAAGGCAGCCAGCCACCCTCTCCGCCCCAGCAAGATCTCGAGGCCGACCCATACAATCTCTCGCACTTTTTCGTTGTCGATAGCTTCAACATTCATCGGCTTGTGATTGCCGGCGTCACCTGCGCGAGTAAATTCTTTTCTGACGTCTTTTACACTAACTCGAGATATGCCAAAGTATGTTACCCTGCTTTTGGAAAAGTAACCTCACTAACGCGCTACAGGTTGGTGGGTTGCCCTTGGTTGAGCTGAACCACCTCGAACTGCAGTTCCTTCTGCTAAACGACTTCCGCCTTGCCGTACCGCTAGAAGAGATGGAAGCATACGGAACTATGCTCGTTGAGTTTTATGCTAGAGAGGTTGCCGAGCAACACGAACGCGACAACGGAGGCAGACACTGATAACTCCGGTATCATGGAGAGAACATACTGTGATGAAGACCTCACATAATTGATGAAGAGACGAGCAAAGCGCCATGAAAGCCCTTGTTGACTATCTGGACTGGGCACGACCACAGAACTTCTACATAATTGGACTGCTGCAGGCGGAGCAGTGACCCTGATTTATTGCTGGACCGACAACCCTTTTCTTTGAAGTACTTCTAGACTGGGATACCAATGCGGAGGATTTTCCAGTCACATTGCATTACAATTCCTGATGAGATTACGACTGCTTCTTTTTTTTCTCGATGAGGGCGCAAGCATCAATCGTTCTGTTATCATCCAAATTCCCTTCTTGAAGACGTTTAGTAGGGCAGTTTGAGGCGCTCATAGAGGTGTCTAGGATTTCTTTCTCTGGGGCCTGCACTCCTTTTCCCATCCTGCGCTGAATGTACTTTTGCAAATACCTACTCGTTACGAAGCCTCCTTTTTCGCTGATAACAATTTCTCATATGTGAGGCTGACAAGCATCCAGCGAAGCGCAAATACGGAGCGGCCCAGAATTTACCCAGGAAAAGAGACAAGCAAGTTATACAAGACTTTTCATTACAGGCACTTTATCCCCTCCGGTGTTGTGCTGTGACCATGACACTGACCCCTGTCCCCTTTGCGCAAAACAAGGGGCTAGAAATCAACGACCAGCATAGACCACTTCGCGACCCATTTCTCTGCCCACATCAAATGCGTTATCGTCCCGACCTTGTTCGACCCACTCCGATCTAATCTAGACCCTTTTACTCCCAAACGACGAGGGGAACAAAAGGCGGAAAACAAAATGCATTTCCCATTCTGCGTCCCTTTTCCCTCGCTGTCAATTTTTTGTTTTTCGTCCATGTTACTTTAGCGGCCCCATGCATTCCTCCTCCTCGTCATTATCTCTCAGCGCGTGCGTGCAGTATGTTTTCTTCGCGGTCGTGGTGTATGTTTTGGCTGGTGCGCCATTGAATTCCGTATTCAGCAACGGCGGTACGGACTCGTATTCCGGCCCGCTGGATACGAGCGCTGATCAACTTCGCGATATCGTGACTCCCTCGAAGAACTTGAGCTGCTCTGAACATACGTATAAAGGCGTGCATGTGCTTAGTCGCGAGCCGTTGGTCGTCTACATCGAGAGGTTTCTGAGCGAGGAGGAGAGGGGGGATGTTTTGGCTATGAGGTCCGTATACGCCGCTCCCATCCTACCATACACCACTCCTCCATCATGAAAGCAAGACTGACCAGGTATAGTGAGCTAAATTTCGCCCCCTCCACAATCTTCACCGCTGGCCACGAAACCCTAGACCCCACCATCCGCCAGTCTGAAAAAGCACCTCTGCCGCCACATTCCCAGACCACGCAGTGCATCGCCGACCGCGCGCGCACCTTTCAAGGCTGGCGCCCCTTCGTCTTCGTCGAAAAGCTCTGGGCGCAGCGATATACCATGGGCGGGCATTATACATACCACTACGACTGGTCGACCGCCACGCCCAAATCCGGGCGCGTATCGAGCTTCATGGTCTACGTCGCCGCAAACTGCACGGGCGGGGGTACACACTTCCCACGCCTACCTAAGCCGGCCGATCGCGCGTGGTGTAAGTTCCTCGAGTGCGATGTGCAAGATGAGAGGTTGAACGAGGGGGTGGTGTTCAAGCCTGTCGCGGGCAATGCGGTGTATTGGGAGAATATGAGGGCGGATGGGAGTGGGTATCGGGAGAGTTGGCATGCGGGGTTGCCGGTGGAGAGGGGGGTCAAGGTTGGGTTGAATGTTTGGAGTTGGTTGCAGGTTGGGTATGTACCGGGGGAGGAGATGGGTGGGGAGAGTGCGGAGCTGTAGGATTTGGAAGAAGCTAAAAGATGATGGGATGATGATGAGAAAGAGGTTGTGACATTGTCTGGTGGGCTGAGAAGTTCCCTGAAGACGGAAAGAGATATATAAAAATAACAAGAACTCATGTGAGAGCGTCCTCCCCAGTCCTTCAGGGAATTCAAATTCAAACTACGAAACAACTATACAGGAAATGCAAAGAGCAGCTCATTATGCCTGACTATCCATTGCGCTCGCATCTCTCGTCCATTGTGTTCCGGATTGCGATGCGGGGTTCCGAAAGACACATGTAATGCTTACATCGCCTGCGGTGCTGTACTATAGACATCTCCGACAAGAGCACAATCAATCTCAGATCACACCAGAACCCGATGGCCGGACCAAGCGCCCTCGACCATTTGGCAATCCGCAACGTCTTGTCGCGCTACTGCGAGGCCTTGGATACCAAGAACTTCGAGCTGCTAGAACAGGTGTTCGTGGACGATGTTATAGCGGACTACCCCTTCAACTCAAACCTGGCAGGCATCGGTAGTATAAGCGCAGCAATAAAAAACCGGTATGTATAGTGCAATTCATCACTTGTCACGTCAGTTCCGCCATGGCTGATACAATCCAGCCTCGGACCTATCCGGACGCACCACAGCCTCACAACCCAGACGATTGTCTTTCGAGAGAATGGCAAAGGAGCAACGGCAGCGACACATTTTATCGGCGTGCACTTTGGGCAGGGTCCGCACGAAGGTAAGATGCTATCTGCGTATGGACGATATTTGGATGAGCTGGTTTTGCTTCCTGCAAGGGGAGGTGATCTCGAAGGCGTGCCCGGCGCGAGCGGCATCTGGAGGATTCAAAAGAGAATGGTCGTCTTTACGCAACGGATCGGAGATGAGAACATTATGAAGGAGTACTGAGGACCGTCTGGTAGCGGTAAATCTCATGATCTACACGTTATGATTTAATTGGATTCAGGAGCACGATGATAAGTTTATAAAGGAACCCGAATATATGCGCTGCTATGAGATGTCCTGTATAGGATTGCAGATCTAGGCTAACTCTTGGCTACGTTTTTCTGGCGCCTGGTAGGACTGTAGCGAGGCAGGAACTGTGTGCTTTCCACCTTGACACACCACGTGGCTGTCCGTCGAGCTTAGGTACCACCTGGGCACTGCTCTTGCTAGCTAATGCGCGCGGTACCAATACTACCATATCCTTCTATCCCTTTCTCGCACATGCGGTCCAGTTACTTCGCATATATTACCTTCGTATCTCCACCATGGCGTCACCGCGTCCACCGACAACGCACATGCAGTCCCTTCTTATCGAGTTCGGTCTTCCAGCTGAACCAGTAGTAATCGGAAAGGCCCTGGAATCGAAATGGAGCCAGATTTATTTGACATCGTGAGGAGTATCATATCTGGAAGATCGGTCAGTGCTGACGATTATAGATACTGGGACCTTTGGCAATCTGTAAAACCGATGGTAGATCCCCTCGACGAAGAATTCGAGCAGTTACCGTACAAGCACTCGGATGGCCCAGATTTGGCCATGGATGGGGAATGTCGAGCCACCATAATCGTCTGCGTTACAGACTTCTTCGAAGACGGGCGAGACTTTGCATACTATATATCGCGTCAAGAAGATATCGGGGCATTTATTGCTGGCATTAACGGGATGCAAGCGTACGGCGGACCTCTTGTCGCAACCCCCATCTTCATCGTCGACCATGACCAGTTGCGCAAAAGCCATAGACTCGTGGGGAAACAGTCCTCGGTGGACCTAGCGAGGTGGAAGTACTTGTACGAAACAGCCAGGATAGCATGGAGTCGACTTATCATCGACCCTGCGAAGGTGGCAAAGATCAAGAGCAGGAATGCTCAGATGTTACGAATTGCACGAGCCGCCGCCGCTCGAGAGTCGAGTGCAGACTAGGAAGTGCAATCTGTGACCTCGACGGAGGCTGAAGAATTTCAGGCCATCACAAAAGCGAATGGCAAAGGCAAAATGAAATTCAACTCGGTGGAAGAACCTCACACGCGTGCTTCTTCGCCCAGGCATGCTATCCGCGAGGCAAATGCTGCCGCCCTACGCCCCAGCCCTGAAGCGGCCAGGAAGATCGAAATCGGTCTTCTCGATAGAGAGTTCAACGTCATCCAGAACACAATACGTGACGAGGAAGAAATACTCCGAAGATGTATAAAGCTAATTGCAAAAACTTGCGGAACAAGCCTTCATCCCGGCGCAGACCCTCTCGCAAGCCATCGACAAAGACTACTCGGAATGCTGAAAAAATGCCTGAAACTACAACTGGACGAAGAAATACTCAGCGCAAAGGTAGGGAAAATACACGACCCTGCAGAAAACCTTAAATTGGCCAGAGAGGACATATTTGGCGAGATGCTGGATCTTGCACTGGACCAGCAGCAACTCAACGAAATCAGTTCAGCAAGTCCGGGAAGGCCCAGCAAAGCCAAATCGCGCAATGTGCAGGAGCTTACGAGGGAACAAGAAATTGATCTGGAAAGCCTCGTGAGCATCATCGGTCAGCCAATGGCACGCGCACTGCCATTTCTCGCATCGAACAACTGGAATCTGGACGATGCAATATCGGCCTATTATCAGAGTCTTGACGATGAATATCCGGATTCGGACGAGTTCGACGAGGAAGAGATTGCCACTGCGATCAAGAAGAGCCAGGATGATCTTTTGAAAGACGATTACTTCACAACGAGCCCAGGCGGACTTGATACTGGCAGTTCCCAGTCATCGAAGAGCCAGCGGTCACCAGACCCTACCCAAGCAGGTTCCAGTGGTACCAGGAACTTACCGAAGCTTACAGAGCAAGAAGAGATGCTAGAACTACAGGCCGCGAGAGACAAATTGGATCGCTTGATCCGTGAAGAAAGGCAGCATGGCAGGGGTGGTAACACATCTAGTGGAGAAGTACAGACCAGCGAGAGAGAAGAACAGGAAGACAATAGCGACGAATACTTCGGGGCCACAGTAGAGCTTATCGCACATCAGAAAGCAACAAACCCCGAGCTGATGGCTATTCAAGCACGCATCTCCAAGATGCAGCAAACTAACGCGGACGTCGAAAAGCGCAAGCAAAACTTCAGCCCGGAGCTATCTGAGCTTTTACAACACAACCAGTCTTCGAGCAATACTTCCAAAGCTACTGAGACGATCCGTGAATCTGTTGAGAAGGACGGAGGGACGCCGTCGAATCAATCGTCTCTCCAGACGGCTCTCGATGTTATAAATCGCAAGAAACGTGCGAGTTCGGCCTATCATGATGAGGGAAGTCCGACAAAGAAGCAACGAGAAGGTCAAGATAGAGAGACGCCACAGCCCTACTCTGAAACATCAATGGCAGACAGACCTCTAGCTGGCGATACTACGGACGAGCCTCTCGACTTCGATACCAAGCACGCCATCCTCATATCCATGGGCTTGGGCGATGAAGAGCTCTGCAGACAGCAGCTGTTGCAAAATGAGGGTGATCTGGAACGTACCAAAACGCAACTACATACACTAGCGTACTTGCAAAAGTTAGATACAGGAGAAGTTGAAGTGCCTGACGAAAGTAGTCAAAACAAAGACAAAAGCGTAAACAACCAGCAAGAAGATGTATTCCAAGCCGCGAATCACCTCGCCATCCTCCGATCCATGCACCTCGCCTCCGACCAGCGATGCCTAGAAGCTCTACAAGTAACCCGAGGCGACTTGCCACGCGCAATCAACATTCTCCGCACAGAAGCCGCAGCAGCACTTAGAGGTCCGCCTCCACCCACCTCTCCCCCACCTCACCCATCCCGCCAAATCTCACCACCCAGCTCCCGTCCCACCCCGCCAAACCTCGTTTTCGTGGTTTTGAACCCAGCTAAAAGCGCGGCTTTTGGCCC
>Ga0265780_10005373_pt1 | contig 16276 bp, 9 predicted proteins | sample P1T30metagenome_FD_192432 | JGI IMG/M metagenome (GOLD analysis project Ga0265780, IMG submission 192432) | Plant litter microbial communities from East Loma Ridge, Irvine, California - P1 T30 | ecosystem: Environmental > Terrestrial > Plant litter > Unclassified | place: USA: California... | reverse complement strand
CGAGCGGGTGACGTCGTGATCACGGGAAGACAAGGTGAAAGGACCATGTACAAGATTCGAGCAGACAATTTTCTGGCTGACTAAATACATACCAAACGTACCATAGAGAACACTCAATGGGTTAAAGAGAGACAAACTAGTCCCCCTGAAGATCGGTAAGCTTTCCCTTATCTCCACCTTGATGAACGATAGCTTCAGAGGCCGTTTTCTCTGCAAGTCTTGCAGAAACCATCTCCCGAATGACTATAGTGCGCCTAGGAAGTCCGAGCGCGGCCAGCTCCTTTGTAAAAATGGGCCCTTCTTCCTCGATAGGTACTGAGTGAGCTCGCTTGCGCTTCTTTGTAACACTGCCAGCTGATAGTGATTCAGAGAGAGAACCTTCACGGAGCTGTCGCTTTGTGTCGAATTTAGGCTCCAGTTGACGTCGAATTGCCAGTATTCTCTGTTCGTCAGAAGCAGCGTTTTCGAACTCCTTGCACAAGTCAACATCCTTTATGGCGATTTGCACGTCTCCTTTCTTGACTACACGCCTTGCGTACTGGTGTGGTATGTAGGCGTATACGTGCCCCTTGCTGTTCAGAATGGCTCGAGCTGTGGGACGGACATTGGGATTACGGCAACAGTGTGCTTTTGCACGACCAATAATGATGCCAGTGTCTAAGTGGCGAGTGTTGTTACTGCCATCTACTGTGATGATCGGGGAGTTTCTGTCGGTGTGTTATAGGTGAGAGTATTAGCAAGATCGTTGCTGTGTAGATTTCGTGCTTCATAGACGGCTGGGTAAGATGAATTTGGTAGCAGTGACTGTATTCCATGCCTAGTTCGCTTCAAGAAATACTAAATAATATAGGGTATCATGACAAAAGTAAGAGCGCACAAGACAGAAATGAAATGAAGTCGGACCTAGATGTCCGCCCTGCTGTCACTGGCGTTCACTGCTCTGCCGTTCTCCTTCCCTTTGCCCTTTGCCTTCTTCCGATACGGGTCAACGGCTGCCGGATTGCTGATAGCCCTCTTCTTCCTGACGGCCCTGGCGCTCGTGGTCGATGATGGCGTGTCATCCCTTTGGTTTTGTCTCGGATCTTCTGGTAGAAACAGTCCGCTGCCAGTAGCTTCTCGTACCAAAGAGGCGTAGAATTCCTCTACCGCGTGTTGGCCTGGGCTGATATCCTGTGATGGGCCGACGTCCTCGGAGACGGAATCGTCCGCCAAGGGGTCGGGTGCGGTGAGCTTGAGCCGTTCCGTCCCCAGGTGGAAGCTATTGCATGTTATCCGTGAGATGTGGGCTTTGGCATGCGACAAGTCTAGCGCGAGGTGGGCTTTCAGGTAGTGCGACAGAGCAGTGGTGAAGGGTTTGGCTGCGCCGCGCTTGAGCGCCTTGCCCCGAGCGACGAAGCCCGGCACATCTGGCCCTGCAATGGTGATGTCCATGTGCTTGAGCAGAGTTGTCGTTGTTGGGAAGGCTAGCTGAACATGCAGTTGGCGTACGACGTCATGGATGGTCTGTGTGGAGGCACTCGCTGAGAGGTGGTTGAAGTAGGTCTCGAGACTGGAGGTGATGAAGGACGACGGCAGTCTCAAGGGCGCGACATGGGCGTCGAAGGCAGTGCGCAGGTAGTTGAGGAATATCTCGCGTATGGGTCCGGGCATCTTGACCAGTAGCAGCGGCAGCGCGGTGAAGCCATTCGGCGAGGAAGTCGCGCCCGGGTCGCGCAGCAGGAGCGCATTGTATGACTGCTTCTCGTACTCGAGGCTGACGTCGATGCCACGTGCCCGGGCAGGACTGAGGGCGGACATGGACGATAGCTGCGACGCGTCGGGCTCTATTGACTGGCGGTGTCGGTCGATCCAGGCGTCCTCGTCCCCTATCGTCTCCCAGCTGCACTCTTCCAGCGGGCCCAGCTTGGCGCCATCTTGGGCGGCCGCAAAGTCGACGTGCACGCCGCGCACATTGTCGCCTTTCAATTGCTCTTTTAGCCTTTTCGCGTGCACGTGCAGACTGCCGTCATTCAGCAGCGGGGTGTCGCCATGGTGCAGTGGGGACAGGCGGTACAGGTTGTAGGTCCTGTTGTAGAGCGGGTAGGGCGGCATGTCAGCCATGGTGGGCTCTACGGGAAGAAACAGACTGCTTAGCAGTGTCACAGTCATGGCTCCAGACGGGGCATGACGCAGCGCGTCGGTGTTGTTGACGATCCTGCGGGCCCTGGTTCCTCTTGGCATGCCACTACGGCGGGGCTAACAGTTTGTTTCTCTGATTTTCGAAGTGATTCTCGCATTTTCTGCGTAAACAGGACAGCCTTGCACCATCGTTGCCAGCACAGCGACAAATTCCTGCTGCAAGATCCTCCAGTCCTCCTCCACGATACAATCAACCCAAACCACACCACACCCGCCTCGAGCGCATACATTCCCTAGACCCCATACCTGAGATACCCCGCCATCGCCGATAAACATGTCTGTAGTGGGCGTTGACTTGGGCACGCTCAACAGCGTCATTGCTGTTGCGCGCAACCGTGGTGTCGACGTTGTAAGTACTCGACGTGCCAGGCGCAAGTAATGTATTCGAGAAAAACAACCACTGACTGCTGCTAGATTGCAAATGAGGTCTCTAACCGCGCGACACCGTAAGCAAACACGCTCCCCTCACACGTCACAATTTTTGCAGCTAACACCTCCAGATCACTGGTAGGCTTCGGCCCCAAGAGCAGATACATTGGAGAGGCCGCAAAGAACCAGGAAGTCTCCAACCTCAAGAACACCGTCTCGTCGTTCGTCCGTCTCGCCGGACGTTCTCTCAGCGATCCCGATGTCCAGATTGAGCAGGACTTTGTCTCTGCGCCGCTCGTCGATATCGGCGGCCAGGTCGGCGCCGACGTCACATACATGGGCAAGAAGGAGCAGTTCACAGCCACTCAGATCACTGCCATGTTCCTCACCAGGATGAAGGCCACGGCCTCTGTCGAGCTCAAGCTGCCCGTCGCCGATGTCGTCCTCAGCTGCCCCGTCTGGTACACCGACTCACAGCGCCGCGCCATCCTCGACGCTGCAGATATCGCCGGACTCAAGTGCCTGCGATTAATCAACGACAACACTGCCGTCGCTCTCGGCTACGGTATCCCCAAGCTCGACCTCCCCGCCGCCGAGGAGAAGCCACGGAGAGTCGTCTTCGTCAACATCGGCCACAGCAACTACACTGCCACCGTGGTTGAGTTCAAGAAAGGTGAGCTCGCTGTCAAGTCGAGCGCCTGGGACCGCCACTTCGGTGGACGTTACATTGACAAGGCCCTCGTTGAGCACTTTGCAAACGAGTTCAAGGAGAAATACAAGATCAATGTCATGGAGAACGGCAAGGCCCGCTTCCGTCTGGCTGCCGGTGTCGAGAAGCTCAAGAAGATTCTCTCCGCCAACAACATGGCGCCCCTCAACGTCGAGTCCATCATGAACGACGTCGATGTGCGCGGCATGCTCAAGCGCGAGGAGCTCGAGGAGCTCATCAAGCCGCTCATCGAGCGTGCCACAATCCCCATCGAGCAGGCACTTGCCGAGGCCAAGCTCAAGCCCGAGGATATTGACGCCATTGAGATGGTCGGAGGATGCACGCGTGTACCCTCGATCAAGACCGCCATCCAGGACTACTTTGGCAAGCCATTGTCCTTTACCCTCAACCAGGACGAGGCTGTCGCACGAGGATGTGCCTTCAGCTGTGCCATCCTATCGCCCGTGTTCCGTGTCCGTGACTTCTCCATTCACGACATGGTCAACTACCCCATTGAATTCACTTGGGAGAAGTCGGAGGATATCCCCGACGAGGACACTAACCTCACTGTCTTCCAGAAGGGTGGCGTTATGCCATCCACTAAAATCCTCACATTCTACCGCAAACACCCCTTCGATCTCGAGGCCAAGTACGCGAAGCCCGAGCAGCTGCCTGGCAAGACAAACCCATGGATCGGCCGCTTTTCAGTCAAGGGCGTTAAGGAGGACCCCAAGGGCGACTTCATGATCTGCAAATTGAAGGCTCGCCTTAACATCCATGGCGTACTCAACGTCGAGTCTGGCTACTATGTGGAGGAGACCGAAGTCGAGGAGCCGATCCCAGAACCTCCTTCAGAGGAGAAGAAAGAGGGTGATGTACGTGTTGACAATTTCCCTACCGACGCAAGTACCGGCCAGCACGATCCCGAGCCTGCCGCGAAACGTTTCAAGCCCAGTCCCGAATCTGTATTTGAGCGTCCTGCTTCTTGGATTACAACAGACAAACTAACAGGTGACTCACAGGCAATGGACGTCGACAAGGATGCGCCTAAGGAGCCACCGAAGATGCGCAAGGTCAAGAAGCAACAGAGGAAGGGAGACCTCCCATTATCTGCTGGTACCGCCTCCCTCGACGAAGCTTCCAAGCAAACCGCAGCCGAGAAGGAGGCTTCCATGATCATGGAGGACAAGCTTGTTGCCGATACCGAGAACGAGAAGAACAACCTCGAGAGCATGATCTACGAGCTCAAGGACAAGATCCTTGACGTCTACGCAGACTTTGCCAGCGACGACGAGAAGTCGAAGCTCAACGCCAAGCTCGAGCAAGTCGAGGTAAGCGGTGATAATTTCTGTATATTGGGGGTATCGCTAACATAGCCTGCAGGAATGGTTGTACGATGACGGTGAGGACGCTACAAAGAACCAATATGTGTCTAAGAAGGAGGACATTCGGTCGATTGCCGGTCCCATCATCCAGCGCTACAACGACAAGATCGAGGGCGAGCGACAGGCAAAGATGGAGAAGTACCAACAAGAGATGGCTGCAAAGCAGGCCGAGCTTGAGCGCTCCAAGCGGGAAGCAGAGAGCAAGGCACAGGCAAACCCACCTCCAGCGGCCGAGGAGAAGGACACTGAAATGACAGATGCTGAGGGCCAGAAGCCCGACAGCGTTGAGGAGGCTTCTTAGTTTGATGCCGACATTTGAGGCGTTGGCACGGGAAGCAAAAGCATTGGTACGGCGTGAGAAGGATTTTTCTGAGATTCTTTGCGCTTGCGAAATGAACATGGTAATGCGATGTTTATGATAGACCAATCCATAGATGTACGACATCAAATTTCTTACGAGTCAACTTTGAAGCTTCTGATCCGCGCTTTTGCCAACTTGAACTGACGAATATGTGGTGGAATTCACTTAAATCTCAACATGTCATTGAAATCACACAATTTCAACACTATTCAAGTTCCCTATGACTGTATCCTATAGGTTTTAAAAGACAGACGTATTGTCTATCCTTTTATCTTTTTCTGCGACATATGGGAATGGGGTCAGGATTACGGATCTTTATAACCAGTATTTTAGAGACTCACGTATAACAAGTAGAAAAGGTATACATTTATCTCGCTTCAACACCTTACACCCTACTAGAAAGGCCCGAGATTCTAAGATGATACAGAAACCCCTAAATCGGAATCTGAGGATAATATACACCCACGCCTATATCTGCTTTTGCGCATCTAGAACAAGACGGCATATTCACGAATGAGAAAAAACCACACCAAGAAGATCAACAACCTTACTGACTAGCCTCTCGTACTACTCCCCCGCCTCATCAACGGACTCCCACCGACAAAACTCCCCCGCGGACTCCGCAGCCCCGTCTTCTCCATGAGTTTTACGCTCTCAGTCTGCATGCCCAGCCGCCTTTCAAAGATACGCATGACAAGCGCCTGCACGCTCCTCTGAACGTCGCCACTAACCTCCGTGCCCAGCAGCCCCACAACAAGCGGCGCGAAAACCTCAAGATTGGAATCGAATTCCTTCTCGGGGAAATTCGCGTACCCATCGAGCACCGTGACGACGACAGGGCGCCACGTGACGATATTGCGCTGCTGGGTTTCCTCGTCGAGGTCGATGTAAGACGCGAGGATGTCGGAGCACAGGGGTATAAGTGCGGCTTCGGTTTGGCTGCGACTAGCAGCGCGCGAAGGCGACGTGTCGTGGTACATGCGGAAGAGGATGGACACATAGACTGAGGCGGAGCCGGATTCTTGCTTGAGTAGGTTTGGAGGCTGCTTCATGAAGCCTTCGCGGAAGAGGCGGCCGCGCAGCTCGCGGTTCGCGTTGAAGCGCTTGGCGAAGTGGTAGCTCTTTTTGAGCACGGTCATGAGGCTGAGGAGATCGGGGGAGGGGATCTGGGTGTAGACAGCTTCGTTGGTGAAGAGTTCTTGTACCGTCTCGATCATCAGCAATTGCAGGACGCATTTTGTGATGATCTGATTGAAGAAACGGCGGCGCGCGGCAGTCACGACGACTGGAGGTTGTTGCAGATCGGCAGTTTCGGGGCGGTAGTCTTCAAGTTCTTGAGTTTGCCGTTTGGGCAAAGGTGACGGCATGCGTTGGTCACCGTTGGAGTCGGATGTCACAAGCGAGGGGCGTCTTGCGGGTGTTAGGCCGTTGATACCGAGCGCATTCTCGGGTCGAGATTCTTCTGTGGGAGTTTGAAGAGAGAGTTCGTCTGGCGGGCTTGCATTTGAATGATTAGGAGTTTCGTGGGAGCCGTTAACTGGTGTTGCTTGGGCTGAGCCGCTAGTCGCAGCGGAGAAGAGGGCAGTTGCCTCTGTGCGTTGGAACAGCTCTACAAACGCGTTGACTATCTGGTTCCAGTGTGTAGGCCCGAACTTTTGAACATTCTGTAATATCAGTTGCTGAAGGCAGTTGCTGCCGATGCGGGCTAAAGTATCGTTCTCCTGGCAGATGCAGAGCGCGAGCAAATCAAGGAAGCGGTCGAGCATATACTCCAATGACTCGAAGAAGTGGGTAAAGAGCTTGATCATGTTGCGCAATGCCTGGATCATGGTTGTCGAGAGCCAGACCGACAGCTCTTCATGATTCAATACCTTTGTCATTTCTGACTTCGACTTCAGAACCATGAAGATAGGATATAGCAGCTGACGCCACAGCATATCCCAGAACTCGCGCGGGAAGTCTCTTCCGTATGAAATGAGTGTGTCGAAGAGGTAGCTCAATGCTCTTGAGCGTACTTCTAGGTCCTCGCCAGTCATTAGAACATCGTGGAAGGCAAACAACACTGGGAACCAGAACTGCTCCTCTTGGGTCTGGCGACTGGGTTGTTTGGGTATTGAAGAACCTTTCTCAGAGTCCTTCAGGAAACCAGCGCGTGCTGATAAGGAGCATTCGGGTGTGCGCAGCATCTTCGGCACAGAGGACTTCAGGAGTTCGATGGCTTGTAATGACTTCTTCTGAAACTTGTAGTTCTTTGAGAACTCTGTGAGACAGACGATGAGATCTGCAAAAGCACCTTGTGAAATTACAACGCCAAATCGCGTGTTGTATACCTGAGTCACGTTCTCAAATGCAAGGTTGACGATGCCCTCTGTGTTTTGTTAGTGGATTCCTTCGGCATGAGCGGCTGCAACACTTACCATATGGCTCACGCGCGGCTACGGTGAAGACACCAAACATAGTCTTCCATCCAGACCGTATGTTCTCGCCGCGCGCTTGAATCATCTGTATCAAACAGCGTAATACCATGTCTTTCACCGCAACCTGACTAGCATTGTTGATGATGTGCTCGAAAGGCTTCAAGAAGTCTTTCTGGAACTTGAAACCCGGAAGCTCTTCAATTTCCATGAACTTCATGGACAATTGTCGCAGGGAATTCAATGCAAAATAGACGACGTTTGTGTTGGTGTGGCATCCCACTTGATTGAAATGAGCGCCCAACACTTGCCAAATGTTGGTCCATTCGAAGCGGACACGGGTCATGTTGTAGCCGCTGATCTCGACGAGCTTCTGTAGACTGTATGTACGTGGTGACTCGCTCTGTCCCGAAGACTGAATCTCTTGCCAGCTGACCTGAGTGAGAGCCTTGACAAAGTCGACAATAGCCTCTCCTGACAAGTTTGCGCTGTTGGTGAAGATGCGGTCGACGCCCCGGACGACTTCCGCTGAACGGCTCTCTTCGGCCACGTCGGCTGAAAAGTTCATGTTTCCTGCTGAAGAGTTCGGCCGCCTTCGGTTGGCAGGAGCATTGAGTGTTTTGCGAGACTGTGGTGTCCCCGAAGTTGTTTTCAGAACATCAGGAACAGCACGTTCGTCTATGCCAGCGGATATGAGTTGGAAGCGATCCAGTTGCGACACGCATGTCAAGATCTCCCGCCATGACTCTCGCAGCAAGTTTCCTTCGGTTGAGCCAATCTCAATCAGTGTCTTCAGTGCCTCCATGTTCTTAGCCTTCATCTCACTTAAATTGTAAAGATTGGTGAACCGTGCCAGGAAAGACACGAATGCTTGTCGTGCACTTTCCAGGTCGAAAAGACATGAGATCCGGATTGCTAGCTTGATGCCTTCAATGCACAATCGTACGATTTCAATGTTGTGGTCCTGTGCTTGACTCGACAACGCCGTGAGAATCGGCATCCATGTGACATCGAACATGGGTCCGACGTGTTTTGAGGAAGAGGCTGGAATGAACTTGGACACTGGGAGCGTGGTTGCTGTCCGTCTTTGAGACCGCAAAAGCTGTTTGTACAGTTGCTCGGTCTTGTTAGCCATCGCTTCGGAAGCCTGTACGATAGCTTCACGTTGTAGGTCGCGCGCACCGCCGGTTAAGACCTGTCCAATCGTTGCCAAACCTCCGGATGGTTGCTGTTGAATCAAGCCTTTGTCAGCCGCGGCTTCTTGTTCGGTGTTGAGAACAATCTCGTTGTGTGATATCTCCTCATATATACCGCGCAAGTAGTCCTCTGGCAAGTCGGCGTTGTCGTTTATACCGCGGTTATTTTTGATGAAGTCTTCTGGTGTCATCCTTGGACCCTTCATCTTCTTGCTGTGCTGATCGACGTTCAACATGATGACGGAGTATGAAAGAACGTATGCCGTGTCTGCGTTGGCGTACGCATTTGGATTCCCGGTGATGTACCTTTCCGCAAACTTCAGCATGAAGCGATCGATCTTTTGAGCTTCGCCAGGTAGACGGAAACTTTGCAGGAAGCGCCTAAGAGCATCTGTAAACCGGGTTTTGGTGAAGTCCATCAAGTCCACGAAGGCGTGCATGATGGCGATATTTTCCTGATCACCCTCGCCGAGAAATTCTCCCAGCGCTATTTTGTCTATCTGCTCGTTGTCAAGCAGAAACTTGGCAATGTCCTCGGGTGCATTTGAGGTAATAAAGCCTTCCGCAATCAAAGTCTTCAGGCCGCGTTTTGGCTTGTAGTTGAATTGGCGGAGTGCGTTTGTAAGTGCAATCTTCCTATGCTTGGCTTTCTCGAGCTGGCTATAGTCGTCCTCGGCAAGGGGGGTCACAGTACCAGAATCCACACCTACCATGGGCGACTCGGTGTGGTTGCGTGTATCGGTTGATATTCTCAGATCATCAACCGATGGTCTCAGATCCTGGTTGCTGGGCTTTCCACCCTCGGGTAGAACCTGCTGAGCCCAGTTGACCAGAGACCTGAGAATCTCTACCAATGCCTCGAGCGACTCTTGCTTCATGGCGTACTCCTGGGGGTATGCGTGCTCGGCTTCCTGAGAGTGGCCCATGGATACTGTAGTCAAGGAGGGAGGCATTGTCCCTCGGGTCTGCCAGTCCATCTGTCTTGCTTGCTTCTCGCGTTGGTCTTGATATGCTTGCTGCTGCATTGGGGTGATTGCAACTTGAGTGCTCGACACCTTGGACAAATGTTCAACAACACGCTGGTACATGTTATCGAGCGCGGTGCGGTCACAGTCATAGTTAAGGTAGACTTCTACCAGCGCCCGAGGATCTGCGGCAAGTCTCCCAAATATGGACAGAACATAGTGTTTCTGGAATGGAGGAGCAGCGCGCTTATCCAGTGTGGCCAGGTAGATCTCCTTGAGGAATACCTCTACCTCCTTTTTGAGAGACACACGCAGAAACTTGAGCATCAGCCAGAATATTTCACAGGCTACCTCGAATACCTGCTTGACGGAGCTAGCTCCGTTTCTGCTCAGGCTCAGACACAGATACTGCTTGATGGCCTGTATGAAGGTAGTTGGCTCGTCGCCACTTCCACTTCTGATGGTTGCATATGGAGACACAAAGACGGCAATGTTGTTAAAGAGGATGGTATGGATCATATGCAGCGACAGCAGCTTGGACCTCATGCCTTGAGATCGTACGTCTTGGGCGTGGTCAACGGACAAGCTCTTGGTGCTGAGCCTGCACATGGCTCGGAAGACAAGGTAGGCGTCCTTGACGAATATCTCGTCTTCCTCATCTTCTTCGGACTGTGCGCTGCCGTTCTGTGCATTTGGTGATGGGTCGTTTCCGGAGACCTGTCTCGAGCTAGGTTTGCCCTTTATTCGTGTGACGAGCGTCGGCGCGTTGTCGTGTATGCGGTCGTCGTTGAAGCTCATGTTGTTCTCGAAACTCTGCAGGGTGATCTTCGGTCCCACGTGCTGGTCGACCGCCTTGTCGCTTGGTTCGGCAGAGTCGGGGTCCTGCTCCTCCTCTCCGTCCTCGTCATTGACTTCGGAGCCATCGATGCCCTGTGTGCCGCCCTCGGCTTCTTCTGGGACGCTCTCTTCGGACCTGTCCTTGTCGTTCAGCGACACGCGCGAGAGGTTCAAGCGGGCGTCCTTGACGGCCAGTCTTGCCTTGACGCGCTCAAAGACGGTGCCAACCATTTGGGTCAGGGCGCCCTGCGCTACCTGCTGGTTGGCACTCGACTTGGACAGGAGGAAAATGTTGTACGTCAGGCGCACTGCCTTCAACAGTCCTGCGCCGTGCACGACAATCTTGTCGTTCAGGATGGCCGCCAACAGCGACTTGACAATCTGCAGCTGCACGTCTGGCTGTGTCGCCTCGCCCTGGAAACAATCGCATATTGTGTCTATTGCGCGCTCGATCAGAGGGGGCGCCTCGGTGTTGTCGGCTTGCGGTTCGGACGGGACGGAGAAGTACGAGTAGCTGATGAGCTTGCCAATGCAGTCGAGCGCGGTGATGGAGATGGGGACGTTTGGTGCCTCGGAGGCAAGCTGCAGCGGCGCAAAGAGGATCTCGGGGTTGATGCGCGCCGGGTCGCCCTCTGCCCTGATGGCAGCCAGCGCGGCGCTGGTCGCATCGCCGAGCTTCTTGTTCTTCTTCGCATCTTTGGACGCGGAGATGGTCTCGAGGGCGGTGATGACAAAGACGATGGAGCTGCGGGTCGAGGAGCGTGTGGCGGTGGTGGCTACTGTGGACTGGGAGTCGGTTCGCGGCCGGGTGACGGATGTGCGGTGGTCGAACATCTGCTCCGAGGTCCGGGGCGCGTCTGAGCCATAGCCATTGGGTACGCTGAGGGTGGGTGTCGCTGGTGCAGGCGGCGGGGGCATGTCCTGTGGAGCCTGTGGAGCCTGTGGAGCCTGTGGTGCCTGTGGTGCCTGTGGTGCCTGTGGTGCTGCTGGGGAAGCATTCTCGCTCTCTTCGGCGGCTTCGGATGCCTGCTCGGACGCGGTATTCGCATTGCTGTCCTCTTCCTCTGACGACGGCGACGCTGGTTCTGAGGGTTCCTGTGTGTCTGCCGGCTTCTCTGCAAGCTCCTGCGGCTTCGGGGGGGCCTCGGTGTCGGCCATGGTGGGCGTCGTGGGCGTCTTGAAGCTCTCTGGATATATTTCTGGGAGCACCGTTCAGCGTTCAGCGACTGGCGGGGCCTTGCTCAGCAACCATTGCGGAAGGAGCAGCACGGAAAAGAAAAGGTGCGTTGGGGTCGCAGTGTGCGGGAGCACTCCAAGCAGCCAAACAGGTGAAAGCAAGTAAAAGTTGCGCGCAGCTCGTGCCTGGAGATGACAAAGTGTCTTCGTACTTCGCAGCAGCCTCCTTACTCGTTGAGGTAACGTTACGTACCCTGCAGCTTGCATGCGCTGCTGTGGCTGAGCTGTGGCTCACATGTGGCTCACATGTGGCTGAGCTGTGGCTCACCTGTGGCTCACCTGTGGCTCACCTGTGGCTCACCTGTGGCTGACTAGCACCAACGCCAGGACCCTTCCGTCTCCAGCAGCTCTGCTGGGCTAAACTTTTCTGTTGAGCGACAACTCTCCCATCACTTCTCGTCCCGACAGCTTCGCGTCCGAGCGTCTTCTGCTCCCAACTACTGCCAGCAGCTCGCCGCTTCCCGTCCACAGGTCGCGCCTTCTCTCCGTGCCTGTCACCTCCGAGTAAAATTCAGCGCATCCCGACACAATGCCTGCCACCACCACGCTCCTCTCCCGCGCCGGCTCGCAGCTGAGCTCGCGGGGCTCAATTGCGCTGCGCGGTGCTCTCTCCACCTCAAGATGCCCCGAGTTCGCTGCGTACGTCGCTCGCCGCCCGTCGGATGGAGCTGTGCTGACGCTATCTACAGACGCCGCACCCCAGCGATGGCTGCCCTCGCCCGCTACTATGCCTCCAAGTGTAAGCAGACACGATGCACGAGTCCCGGCCACACATGCAGAAGACTGACACAGCTCCGCCACAGCCTACCCTTCGCACACGGTCATCAGCATGCCCGCGCTGTCCCCGACCATGACCGCCGGAAACATTGGCACCTGGCAGAAGAAGGCCGGAGACTCGATAGCGCCCGGCGACGTGCTCGTCGAGATCGAGACGGACAAGGCACAGATGGACTTTGAGTTCCAGGAGGACGGCACCCTCGCCAAGGTCCTCCGCGACTCGGGCGAGAAGGACGTCGCAGTCGGAAGCGTGAGTTGCTTTTGCTCCCACAGACAGCTGCGAGCTTGGGATATAGAAAGGGACAAATGAGCTAACACTCCCCAGCCCATCGCCGTAATGGTCGAAGAGGGCGAGGACGTCTCGGCCTTCGAGTCCTTCACCATCGAGGATGCCGGAGGCGACAAGGCGCCCGCGACTCCCTCCAAGAAGGGCGACGCCTCCGAGGCCAGCGAGCCCGCCGACTCTGGCTCCAAGACTGCTCCTCCCGCCAAGGAGGAGTCTGCTCCCGCTTCCATCGAGTCCGACTCTACCGGCGACCGTCTGCAAACCGCTCTCCAGCGCCAGCCATCTGTCTCCCCCGCCGTCAAGAAGCTCGCGCTCGAGAAGGGGGTCCCGATTGGCTCCATCAAGGGCACCGGAAAGGGTGGCCAGGTCACCAAGGAGGACATTGACAAGTACAAGCCCACCGGTGGCGCGCCCGCGACTGGTGGCGCATCCGCCCCTGCTGCCTACGAGGACACCGAGGCCACCAGCATGCGCAAGGTCATCGCCAGCCGTCTGACCGAGAGCATGCAGCAGAACCCCCACTACTTCGTCGCCTCCAGCATCTCCGTCTCCAAGCTGCTCAAGCTCCGCGAAGCCCTCAACGCCTCTGCGGACGGCAAGTACAAGCTCTCTGTCAACGACCTCCTTGTCAAGGCTCTCGGTGTCGCTGCCCGCAAGGTTCCTGCTGCCAACTCATCATGGCGCGAGGACGGCGGAAAGGTCTTTATCCGCCAGCACAACGTTGTTGATGTCTCCGTCGCTGTCTCTACACCTGTCGGACTCATGACTCCCATTGTCAAGAACGTCAACGGTCTCGGTCTTCAGTCCATCTCATCACAGATCAAGGACCTTGGCAAGCGCGCACGGGACGGCAAGCTCAAGCCTGAGGAGTACCAGGGCGGAACCATCACCATCTCCAACATGGGCATGAACTCGGCTGTCGAGCGCTTCACCGCTGTCATCAACCCTCCCCAGGCCTGCATTGTCGCCATCGGCACAACAAAGAAGGTCGCAGTACCCGGCGAGCCCTCAGAAGACGGCTCTTCAAGCATCGAGTGGGACAACCAGATTGTCATCACTGGCAGCTTCGACCACAAGGTCGTTGACGGCGCAGTTGGCGGTGAGTTCATGAAGGAGCTCAAGAAGGCCATCGAGAACCCATTGGAACTCCTGCTATAATTTTGAGACGCATTGCATGGGATATGTAACTTTACGTTTGGGCCTTGTTGAGGGGAGGATTTGTAAGGTCCACGGACCTTTTGTACAATGAATTTCAGCCTTCACCATTTCCTTGTTATATCCTCCACTTTATAGACTATTTGACATGTTCCCAAAAAGTCGCCAGCCTCCTTTGGTAACATTGGTGAACGTACATGACTTGGCTTCGAACCGATGTACACACGGACCAGGTTATGTGGCAAGCCGTATTATTGCACAGTGCTGATACGGTGGTATGTGGTGGGACATGCCAGGATGTATATGCAGGTGAGTATAGTAATACGCGTGTGACATCCCTCGGACGAACAAACCCACAATATCAGACATACTTCGCATGGCCCCACATCGCTTGACCACTCTGCGGTTAATATGCACCTCACACGAACGCGCAGCAGACGTATCAGCCCGAAGGTACATATGTAGTATCAGGGCTGTAGAAGTATATGAACCAGTCTACGAAACGATTCGAGGCGCTTCATTTCCACTTCGGAAACGCGAACCCGCGAAACCGCAATGGGAGCCTTCACGATTATTACACTGTTTCTTTTGACAAGAGTATTCGCGGTCAATTTCGACTGGGAATGCGAGCAGCTGACGGAAAACGAAGCACTCAACAACAGAGCTTACAATTTCGGATCTGCGAATGTTGCTTCCATTGCGGAGTGTAGAAGTACTCCTGGAGACGATGACTGGCCCAGTGTTGAGGACTGGACTGCTTTCAACGAGACTTTGGGAGGCGTCCTGTTGAAACCTAGACCGCTTGCGAGCGTCTGCTATACAGGAGAAACCTACGATGCGCAGAAATGCGCGCAATTAAAGCAAAATTGGGCTGGAATGAATCTGCAGTGAGCCAGTCCTATTTGACTTCTTTCCTTATAACGAACCTAACAGTTCCAAGCTCTGAAGACCCGACAAGCATCATGTCTCAATGGGCGTCCGCGAATAGCTGTACACCAACATCGCAGCCAAATTCCACATGCACACAAGGAGGCTGGCCAGTCTACGTCGTCAACGCGAAGAATATGCGCCATGTACAACTCGCCGTCAACTTTGCGCGGAACAACAACATCCGCCTCGTGATCAAGAACTCCGGACACGACTTCAATGGAAAGAGCATCGGTGGGCACTCGCTGAGTATCTGGACGCACAATCTCAAAGGCATTACATACGAGGCTGAGTATATTTCGCCGACTGGTGATTATACAGGGAGAGCCGTGAAGTATGCTGCGGGTACTCAGGCGTATGAGGGAAGCGCTTTGATGAGCCAGAAGAACATGACTATGATTGTTGCTGGGGGGAGTACGGTCGGTATCGCAGGTGGATTTCTGCAGGGTGGAGGACATAGTGGTTTTACCAGCTACTATGGTCTTGCTGCAGATAATGTGCTCGCTATGACGGCGGTCACTGCCGATGGCAGGATTGTGGAGATGCATGATGGATTGAATGAAGATCTCTTCTGGGCGTTCAGAGGCGGCGGTGGTGGTAGTGCATTGCTCTTGTCCCAAACACCAGCCAACACTGACAGATTTTGTAGGAACCTTTGGAGTCGTGACATCCGTCGTCGTCAAGGCCTTCCCCCAAACCCCTGTAGTCACAGGAAACATCCGCTTCTCCACAACGCCAGATCGCGGATCCAACACTTCCATCTCCACTGAGACATTCTGGGCCGGCATAAAGACATACTGGACCCACGCAACCTCCATCTGCGACGCCGGCGGCCTAGGCTACAGCTTCATCTACACCTCAGGAAGTCCTCAAGGCCTAACCTTCACCGTCCGCATATCCCTCCCCAACGCATCCCTCGCCGAATACCGTGCCTTCATCCAACCCCTTCTCTCCGACCTACACTTACTCGGTATCAACCTCCCCACTCCCATTCTGAAGCGCTCATACGCCTACAACCACAACCCCTACCCCAAACGATCCCTCGGCGAAACAACAGGCCACACCCTCCTCGCCTCCCGCTTCTTCCCGCGCTCCTCCTTCACGCCCTCCTCCCTCACCCAAACGCACGTCGCAATCCGCCACCTCATCGAAGCAGGCACCTACACCTTCCACGGCATGAACTACTCCCCCCTACTCAGTTTGACAAACACCTCCAACGCCGTAAACCCCGCCTTCCGCACAACCGTCCTCCACGCACAAGCCTACTCGCCCAACGCTCACTGGGACGGCTCCGCACCGATCCTCTCCCACACAGACTTATCCCGGACGCATGAGAGATTGCAGACATATATGCAGGGCTGGCGGCATGTTACGCCGGGCAGTGGGAGTTATATTAATGAAGGGGATGCGCAGGATTGGGAATGGAAGGAAGCATTTTATGGGGCCAACTATGAGAGGTTGAAGGATGTGAAGGGCGGTGG
>Ga0265780_10005372_pt1 | contig 16278 bp, 16 predicted proteins | sample P1T30metagenome_FD_192432 | JGI IMG/M metagenome (GOLD analysis project Ga0265780, IMG submission 192432) | Plant litter microbial communities from East Loma Ridge, Irvine, California - P1 T30 | ecosystem: Environmental > Terrestrial > Plant litter > Unclassified | place: USA: California... | reverse complement strand
GCAACGGACGGGTTTAAACCCGTCCGTTGCTTCACATGCGCTCCTGCGCGACAACAACGGTCGGTCTCTGGTTGCCGCTGGATGAAAGACGGGGGTCACGCCACGTCTCATCGCGGCCAGCGTAGAAGTCGGACATGCCCATACAGCCAAGCCCCAATGCCGAAACTTCCAGACCCTGCTGGCCAAGCTTGCGGGTTTCCATCGCACGTCTCCAATATGTTCTACGCGCTAAATGGTCGGGATCGGGCAGCGGTTTCCATCAGCAACAAAGGAAAGGCCCCCTTAGCGGGCAGGATGCCTGTCTCTTGTTGGTAATGTGACGGGCGCAAAACCGTTGGAATGGATGCTTCACTATAGCAACGTGTGTCACTGCCGAACGTGGACCAACCTCGGACGTACGGTGCTGGAGAGTGTATCTGAAGTGCTTGGCGTTGGGGCAGGCTGACCCGACGATGGTCCGCAGTACAGGCCAAAAATGCAGAGCCAACGGCTACCAGTCACCTACGTCCACGCCCCCAGCCATCATGCTCGGTGAAGATCTTCTGCATTTCGGCCATATTGTCAGTGCCCCACTGGCATAATGGCTCCAGCGCCCGGGCTAGGCTTTGTCCGAGTTCCGTCAGCGTATAATCGACCCGCGGCGGGATTTCCTTGTAGTCGTTCCGGCGCAGTACGCCGTCCGCATCCAGCTCCTTGAGTTGTTGGATCAGCACCTTGTCGCTGACGTCGCGAATGGCGCGCTTCAGTTCCCCATACCGGGTTGGCCCGCGCAGCAGGAAATACAGGATCAGCGGTTTCCACTTCCCCGAGATGACCTTGAGAGTGGCGTCGAGCCCGCATGTGAAGGCAGGCGCGATGACGGGATCGTCGACTTGCAATGTCTCAGACATTCTGGATACTTACCAAAAGGTGCATACTTGCCTGTAGGTAGGCAACGGACCAACTGCGTGCAACCAATGAATGGAGGCACTCATGACCAGACTGGAAGGGAAGATCGCTGTCATCACCGGGGGTGGCACCGGGATCGGCTTAGCTTCGGCAAAGCGATTCATCGCTGAAGGGGCGTTCGTGTACCTGTTCTGACGCAGGGCGGATTAGCTGGAAGCCGCGGTGGCTGCGCTTGGCGGCAATGCGCGTGCGGTCCCGGGATCGGTCACCGATGCTGGGGCCCTGGACCGGCTATACGACACAGTGAAACAAAGGCACGGCAAGCTCGACATCCTGTTCGCCAACGCGGGCACCGGGGCGCTGTCGCCCTTGTCCGAGATCACGCCCGACCATGTCGACGCGACTTTCAACGTCAATGTGAAGGGCACGATCTTCACGGTGCAGAAGGGACTTAAGCTGATGGAGGACGGTGGTTCGATCATCCTCACAGGCTCGACCACGGGGGTCATGGGAACGCCGGCATTCAGCGTCTACAGCGCCTCCAAAGCAGCCGTCCGCAACCTGGCGCGTAGCTGGGCCCTAGATTTGCGGGGCACGGGTATCCGCGTCAATGTCCTGTCGCCGGGCCCGACTTTGACCGAGCTTGCTACCGAGGTCGTTGGGCGCGATGCCATGATCGAGATGGGTGCGACAACGCCGATTGGACATGTCGGCGAGCCGTCAGAAGTCGCGGCGGCTGCTGCCTTCCTGGCATCATTGGACAGCAGCTTCATGACGGGCAGCGAACTGTTCACCGACGGTGGCTTGGCGCAGATTTGATGAGGTGCGCCAGTCGGCGCGGAGTCGGCTGGCGCCATCAACCCACATTGCTGAATCCAACATCTATAGTAGCCGCAACCTGTCGATCACTGCGCCAAGCGATGACGAAATGGTAAGGTTGACGTGAACGAACGGCCGAAGTTGGGCAGCGGGAAGGGGGCGTGAATGACCGCTTGTGGGTCTTCCCCTCTCGGCCACCGGGGCGCAAGAAGCTCAGGCTGGGCGCTGCCCCATCAGTTCGCCCAAGCGCACATTTCGTTCTGGCGCCCAGTCTTTGTTGAAAGCAATGGCGCCCCGCGTCCACAGCATCACGATCGTCGAGCCGAGGAGGAAGCGGCCCATTTCCTCGCCCTTTTTCAGCACGATCTCCTGGCCGGTATACGTCCACTCCGACGTCCGGTTGGTGCGCTTCGGATTGACCACGCCGTGCCACACGGTCGCCATGCTTCCGACGATGGTCGCGCCGACCAGCACCATGACGAACGGACCATGCTGCGGGGAATCGAAGACGCATACCACGCGTTCGTTGCGCGCGAACAGGTTGGGTACGCCGCGCGCCGTGACGGGGTTCACTGAAAAGAGCTTTCCGGGCACGTAGATCATCCGCGTGAGCTTGCCATCGCAGGACATGTGCAAGCGGTGGTAATCCCTGGGGGACAGGTACAGGTTTGCGAAGCTGCCGTGGCGAAACTGACCGGCCAGTGCTGCGTCGCCGCCAACAAGCTGCGTCGTGGTGAACCGATGCCCCTTTGCCTGTAGCAGGTGATGGTCATCGATGGGGCCGAACTGGCTGATCGCCCCGTCGACCGGACAGACGAAGTCGGCAGCGGCGACCGGGCGTACACCCGCTTTGAGGGGACGGGTGAAGAAGTCGTTGAAGCTCTTGTAGCTCCGAATGTCCGCATCTGCGGCTTCGCTCATATCGACGGAATATCTACCGACGAACCAACGGATGAGCCGCGTGGTCATCTCACCCCCATGCGCTCTGGCAATGCGACCTGCCAGCGTGGTGAGGCGCTGCTTGGGCAGGATGTATTGGAGCAGCACTGGCAGGCGATCGGACATCAGAACCTCACAGCGTCGACACCATCCTTGTAGGGCTATGAACCGTCAGGTCGACCTATGGAATTCGCAATCAAGCGACGAGGCAACTTGGGTGCCGGCAGTAGAACGGCTGGCGATGAAACCGTCACCGTCCCAAGTCAAACCAATGCCCGAAATTCGAAGGCGGGTAGGGCGCTCTGAATGTCTGGGTTTGGGTCTTCTGGCGAGTCGCTCTTTCAACGCTTTGCGACCGATAGCTCCCGTCTTACTTAGTTGTGCGTGAGCGATGCCGAAATCGGCATCGTCCACTGAGATTGGGCAGGAGCAGAGGCAACTCGGCAGAAGAGAGGTGTCTATGGTCTGGCGTGACTTCTACGGCAAGCACGCCTGCCGCTAAGCGCGGTCCTGTCAGGAGCTCGTCACCGAATTGTGCAGGGAAGCTCCACCGAAGTGAGATAGCCGCCCGCTGTCGTGTGCGACAACGAAGTGCCGCTCACGATTGGACAATTTTGCAGTACCTAGCGTGGTGGTTCGGAAGCCGAACTTAGAACCGGTAGTTCGCGCCGACCGTGAAGTTACGAGGCTGGCCGTAGCGATATTGGCTGAATGAGCCGACCTGGCTGAAGTACGTTTTGTCGAGCAGGTTCTCGACATTGGCCTGCACACTGATTCGGTCGGTCACGCCCAGTCGGGCCATCAGATTTACGATCAGGAAGCCACCCTGCTTGAACCGAAACGGAACGGCTGGCGTCGTGCCCGGGACCGTGCCGTTGGAATAGGCGGAGCTCCGATAGTTGACGCCACCGCCGACGGTCAGGCCCTGTAACACGCTTGGCAATGTGTAGGTCGTGAATGCCTTCAGCAGTCGACGTGGCTGGTCGGTGTTGGCATCGACGCCGACGGCGTCGCGCGCTTTGAACTGACTAAAGCCGACATTGATGTTCCAGTTCGGCAGCGGGCTGCCTGTCGCTTCTACCTCGAACCCCTCGCTGACCACGCCGTCCGCTGCCCGGTAGGGCTGGAATGGCAGCGAGGTCCCGGGCCGCGTGATGGGTGCACCGTCGATCTGGGCAAGATTGTCTTGTTCAATCCGGAACAACGCTACCGACGTCTGCAACGCCTCGTTGAAGAACGCGCTCTTCAGACCGACTTCATAGGCCTTCCCCTGAATGGGATCGAGCTGCGCGAAATTACGATCTTGAGAGTTCTGTGGAAGGAAGATCGTCGTATAGCTGGCGTAGAGGCGATGGTTTGACGTGATATCCGCAAGCGCGCCGATATACGGGATGAAGACATCCTTGTCGCCGTAGTTGCGGGCCGTGCCATAGGCGACGCCGTTCTGCCGCCACGTTGCCAGCCGACCTCCGCCGATCAACTTCAACCAGTCTGCCACGTTGACGCGAAGCGCGCCGTAGTAACCGATCTGGCGGATACGCTCTTGTTCGTTGATGGTGCCGGCTTCGGCGAAGCCCGGTAACGGATACGATTTCTCGTTCCAGTTGTTGAAGTCGCCCGCCGGGGGAAACAAGAAGTTGCCGAGCGGCTCCAGTTCGTTCAGTGCGGCATAGGTCTCGGTGTGGCGGTTGATCTCGCTATTCAAATAACCAAGCACCAGTTCGTGGTCACGACCGAAAAGGCTGAGCTTGCCCTTGAGTTGCGCGTCATAGCTGTTCTGGATGCTCTCCCCGTAGGCGGAATATGGGTTGCTGCTGAGGCCCAGGCCAGTGTTGCGGTCGACATTGCCGAACAGATAGAGGATCTGGGTGAACTGCGTGTTGCGCAGCCGGTTGTAATTGCCGGTCAGACTCCATCCATCGCCGAAATCGTGGCTGAGCGTAGCAAAGAAGTTCTGGTTGACGGTCGTCCAAGTCGTCCAAGGCTGCGCTGTGCTTTTTGAGCGATCCCAACGTGCAATGGTGCCGTCGCTGTAAAAGGTGGGCAGGCTGCCCCAGAATGCTCCCTTGGGCACGCTGCGCTGATGGCTGAAGCCGACGCGCAGGAGCGTGTCGTCGGTCACGTCAGCCTCGAGCGTGCCGTAGAGAACGAGCTTCTTGTTGTTATAGAAATCGGTGAACGCGTTGCCTTCCTCGTAGCGGCCAACGCCACGGACCCGCAGCCGGCCATCTGCCGTCAAGGCGCCGCCAAGGTCACCAGAGACACGCCAGGTGTCCCAACTGCCACCTGCTGCGTTCAGGTAGCCGCCCCATTCCTTACGATCTGCATGCTTGCGAACCAGGTTGATCGACGCCGAAGGGTCACCGGCGCCACTCAGGAGGCCCGTAGCGCCCCGAACGATTTCGACGCGCTCATAGATAGAGACGTCGGCAATCGTCTCTCCTCGGTCGCCGCCCAGCGCCCAGGCCGTCGGAACGCCATCGATTTGCGTGTTCTGGATCTCGAAGCCGCGCGCAAAGAAGGAGTTGCGTACGTCATCGGTTTCGTTGACCGCTACGCCCACAGCGTTCTCGATCACGTCGCGTACGCTGATCAGGTTCTGGTCCAAGATGCGTTGTGAGGTCACGATACTGACCGACTGTGGCGTCTCGCGGATCGTCAAACCCAGGCCAGTCGCCGTATCGATCCGGTCGGGCAGCGTGTATGCACCCCGCACGATGATGTCGTCGCTGCCCGCTACGCTTTCGCGCTGCGTGTTGGTGCGCTGCTCGGTCGTCTCACTGGTTTGCGCTGTGGCCGGAAGTGCCAACGCGTTCACCGCGGACGCGAGAAGAAGCGATGTACTAGTCTTCAACGTAACCCCCAAGGTAGGATCGATAAGCGCGGGCTGCGTTTCAGCTCTCAGCGGCAAGGCTGCCTGTTAAGAGGGTTGAGAATGGTTTGCAATATCATTTTGAGTGAGGTGCATGTGCCTAAACAAAGCGCTTGTGATCTACGATGCTGGTTTACCGTAGTGGATTCCGGCAGCTGATTGCGCTTGGCTTGAATGAGCAGCTTGGAGAACGAAAAGAGCTAGCGATTGCTGAGCAGCGAAGCCAGACCGCGAGAGGTTGGGGGGGGACGATGAAACAGGTGCGTCGCAAGGCCGTCACACGTGCGGGCATGTTGGCCAAACGCCATTTGGATACCGACGCAAACGCGCCGCTGAGCAGACCCACGGGCTCGCTGCGGTCAGCTGTCATCCGCTACTTGCGAGTGCATGGCCGAGCGACCTCCGAGGAGCTGGCTGTCCTCGGGATTAAGAAAGCCTATGCCTCGCTTCTTGTGGCCAGGGGGATCATTGTGAGGCTGGACGATGCCACTTACGGGCTGATCCCCAGTCTTCAACGAGCGGATGAGGCCTGATCACGTCTCCCTGTGTGAAACATATTCGATTTCGTCGCGAAGGCTGTCGACGTAATATGTATGAATGGCGGGAGTCGATGGGCGGACGAGCTCCTTCGAGTGGCTGGTTGTGGGTCAAGGTAGCTGATTTACGGTGCGGTAAACGTTGTGGTGGTGATGCGATGAACGATCGCGACCGGATTTCCTGCAATGGTCGCAGCGCCGTCCTGTTGTGCCGCCGTTAGGAGATATCGCCCTTTCCCGCTGACCGGAACCGTGACGGCACCACTGGCGTCCGTAGTCAATTTCACCTCTGCTCGTGAGGGTGTGACCAGCGTGATAGCCGCATTAGGTACAGCCTTCCCATCACGCCACATTATGAAAGAATTAGCTCCGGGACTAGCCGGGGCGATTTCGAAAGGCAGGCGGGTGGATACGTCCTGGCGGCCGGCACGGGCGTAATAGACCACTGTCTCCTTCTTCTCCTGCGGTCCCCAGGGGGTAAATACGCGATCATCCCAGACATGGACATCGCCTGCCGGCACCGCAGCCTCCAAAAAGCCAGCCTTGCGGACCGGGGCGGTGCCTTTGTAGCCTAGAATGGTCGGCGCGATCAGCTTGGAGAACTCCGGATCGCCGCCTGGAGGAGGCGCCTCGGCAGGTTCGCCGAGATAAATGCGAGCGGGGCCGGTGCCATCTCGCTCGATCCAGACTTCGTGGGCTTGAGTTGCGGCGGGGCCGAGCAGCAATAGCGTGAAAAAGAGGATTTTATTCATTTCAAGCTCCAAAGCCGGCCATTTGCGGTCACATCGCATGCCACAACAAGGTCAGGCGATTGTGCCAGCATTCGCTGCGGAATCTCCCTCTAACCGCCGCAAATATGCGAGTCACTAGCAATAGCGATGCATTGTGAAGTTTCTGTCATCTGTCCGTGTGGCACAGATACACGTTGCGCCTTTCGACCGCAGATTTTCTCCAACGGTTGCTTGAACAGCGACATGCCTGACGTTGAACGCACCTCTTCGATCCGATCCCGGTCCGCCATCGATGGTGGACCAAGCAGCCCACTCGGCAGCAGGGTGACCAGTGGTCCAGTCACCGACGCCTTTGACCGGCTGGTTCACAGCGCCTGCGCGATCAGGGGTAGGCGAACCGGAGCGTGGCAAACCCAGTACGCGGGATACCATAATAATTGCCGCGCCTAGTCAACGAGATGCGCGCATAGCAGGTATTGTCGAGCAAGTTGTTGACGTTGACCGACAGCGATAATTGCTCGTTGACCTTGTAGCCGATAAGCAGGTCGACCACTACATAGCCGGGCTGACGAACCACCGATGAGATCAAACGCCCGTTCGGCGTCGCCGCAGTGACCGGGACCACGATCAAGGGCGTGCCATCGAACGTCTCGCTGAACCAGGTGACACTGCCACCAAGGCTCGCACCCTGCAGCGCGCCGCCCTGCACCGTGTAGTTGGTGAAGGCCTTGATCATGAGTCGGGGGGATGATCGGCGTCAGCGACAGTGCAAAATAAGGGTTCGGATTGGCGCCAATCTTAACCCAGCTGGTCTTATAGTTTTGGCACATGTGTCAGGTTTGTGCGCCTAAATCAGCCGGGATCACGCTTCAACGTCGATTGGCACAGATAAAAGCTTCTTGAAGACAGTGGGCGGTTCGTGATGACTTACGCTGCAATACCGGCTGCCGCATCAGCCACATCCGGGTCACGTAGCATATACCCACGCCCCCAGACGGTCTCGATGTAGTTCTCACCCCCGCATGCCAGGGTGAGCTTTTTGCGTAGTTTGCAGATGAAAACGTCGATGATCTTGAGCTCGGGCTCGTCCATGCCGCCATAGAGGTGGTTGAGGAACATGTCCTTGGTGAGGGTCGTGCCCTTGCGCAGTGCCAGCAGTTCCAGCATCCCGTATTCCTTGCCGGTCAGGTGCACACCCGTGCCATCGACGTCGACCGTCTTGGCAGACAGGTTGACCAGCAGCTTGCCGATCCTGAGCACGGATTGCGCATGGCCCTTGGACCGGCGGATCACGGCATGGATGCGTGCGGTCAGCTCGTCGCGGTGAAACGGCTTGGTGATGTACTCGTCGGCGCCAAAGCCAAACGAGCGGATCTTGCTGTCGATGTCGCCAACCCCCGACAGGATCAGCACCGGCGTTGCGATGCGCGCGGTGCGAAGCCTTTTGAGGACGTCATAGCCATGCATGTCCGGCAGGTTCAGATCGAGCAGGATGATGTCGTAATCGTACAGCTTGCCGAGGTCCAAACCCTCTTCGCCAAGATCGGTCTTGTCGACGATGAAGCCCTCGCTGGTGAGGATCAGCTCGATGGCCTGCGCCGTCGTTGGCTCGTCTTCGATCAGCAGAATGCGCATCGTCACATGTCCCGGGAAGGCGCGATCTCGCCTACTGACGGCATTCGTAACCGGATAAGGTTAACAGACTGGTAGTGCTCGGTATTTCTGGCGCGAGCTATCGCCGGACAGGTGGATAACGGGCAGCGCATTTGCGCGGGTCATAGTCAGCGCCTCCAGGCAATTGAATGGGTGAGCCACGATGGGACGCGCAAAGGGGGTTGCAATGTTGGAGATTGTCTAGGAACATAAAGGGAACGAATCGAGTATTGCCCTCATGCCTGCCCTTGCTTCCCTAGCGCCCAGCATAGCGCAGCTGCGGACCATCGCCACGCCGGTGACCGACTATCGCGTCATGCCGTTCGGTGTCGAGGCGATCGACGGCCGGCTTGGGGCAGGGGGCCTGCGGGCAGGCGCGCTCCACGAGGCAACCGCGCGGACTGGATCGCTGGCCGACGATGCGGCCACGACGCTGTTCCTCGCCGGGATCGCCGCCCGCGAGGCGGCTGGTACCGGCGGTCCAGTGCTCTGGGCAAGCTGCCGGTGTGACCTCTACGCACCCGGCCTCGCGCAAGCCGGGTTGCCGTCTGCCAGCGTCATCCACGCCCAGCCTCGCGACGATGCCGCGCTGCTGGCAGTCATCGAGGACGCGATACGTGACGGCACGCCCGCCGCGATCGTCGCGGAGGCGAGCAAGGTGTCGATGGTCGCCACCCGCCGCCTGCAGCTGGTCGCAGCCGAGGCAGACATGCCGGTGCTGCTGCTGCGTCGTCGGCGCGGGCTGAATGAAGACGCGTTTGCCGAGCCGTCCGCTGCGTGGACACGCTGGCGGATTGGTACCGCGTCGTCCGAGCGGTTGAATGTCACGGGTGTAGGAAGAGGGAGGTGGTTGGTTGAACTGGCACGGCAACGTGGTGGTGAGGGCTTTTCCCTGATCGTGGAGGGTAGCGATGAGACGGGTCGTCTCGCTGTTCCTGCCGGACTTGGCCATCGAGCGGCTGAGACGGTTGGAACGGCCCGCTTCGCGGCTGCCTGAACGGGCTGTCCTCCAGCTACCGGTCGACGACGATCCGGGTGCCTGTTCGGTGCCACGGGGCGGCGGATGGCGACCGGGTGCGCGGTGGGCACGTGACAGCGCACGATCACGCGGCGACATCGACGCGCAGATCGCGGCGCTGCCGGTTCACGCTCAGCCACCGATGCGCGAACTCGGTCGACGCTCGGAAGCGGCAAGCCATCCCTACAAGGCGACAGCTTCGGCATCGCGCCCGGTCGTGGCTGTCCTCGCGCCGATCGAGCATGCGCCGCTGGCGCTGGTCGGCAAGGTCGGCCGACGCGAGGAGGTGGTGGCCGCCTGCACCGGCGCGCAGGCGCTTGGCATCCACCGCGGCATGGCCGCCACCCACGCCCGCGCGCTGGTCTCCGATCTCGATTTTCGCCCAGCCGAACCGGAGGCCGACGCAGCCATGCTCGACCGGCTGGCGTTGCTCGCGGTCAGACGCTGGTCGCCGATCGCGGCGGTAACCCCGGCAGATGGCCTGTGGATCGACCTTGCCGGCTGTGACCACCTCCACGGCGGGGAGGAACGGTTCTGCCGGCGATTGCTCGTCTTCTGCCGGCGTGCCGGCTTCACTGCGCGCCTTGCTGTCGCGGATACGGCCGGTGCCGCTCATGCTCTGGCTCGCTTCGGCTACGGTGACCTCATCCGCGTCGAACCACACGCGACAGTAGAGGCGATCGCACCGCTGCCGATTGCTGCGCTGCGTCTGGCGCCGGCTGCGCTGGTGGCCGCACGCAAGTTCGGCTTCGAGCGGATCGCGGACCTGCTGCCGGTCGCACGCGGGCCATTGGCGCGTCGGCTTGGTCTCGCCGCAATCACCCGCCTCGACCAGGCACTGGGCGCGGTCGCCGAGCCGATCACGCCGCGCGCGGACGCCGAGATGCCGATGGCCGAGCGCCGGCTGCTCGAACCGATCGTGACGGCCGAGGCGATCGCGCAGGTCATGGCAGATCTCCTCCACGAGCTGGCCGGTGTCCTGCAGGAGCGCGGGCTGGGCGCGCGGCTGCTGCGCCTCACCGGCCTGCGGGTCGATGGCAACGAGCAGGTGGTGGCGATCGGCACGTCGCGGCCGACCCGGGAGGTGCCGCACCTGCTGCGGCTATTGAAGCTGCGCATCGAGCGGATCGATCCCGGGCTGGGCCTCGAGCAGTTCTGGCTGATTGCTCCGCATACCGAACCACTGGATGCGATCGACCTCGGCGCGGTGCTGGCTGGTGAGACGCTGGTGCGCGATCCGGCGCGGCTGGTCGACGTCATCGCCGGCCGGATCGGACCGCACGCGGTGTTCCGGATCGCCGCAGTCGAGAGCCATGTGCCGGAACGGGCCGTCGCCCGCTCCGACCCGAACAGGGTGCCCGGAAACTGGCCGGGCTGGCAACGTCCGGTGCGCCTGTTCGCACGGCCGGAGCCGCTGCACCGGGTGATAGCCCTGATGCCCGACCAGCCACCACGCCGGTTCGAGTGGCGGGGCAGGACCTACAAGGTCGTCGCCGGCGATGGTCCCGAGCGCATCCACGGCGAATGGTGGCGGCGCGATGCCGAGGTGTGGGCGGTCCGCGACTATTACCGGGTCGAGGACGAGGAAGGCGGTCGCTTCTGGGTATTCCGCCGCGGCGACGGCTTTGCGGACGACACCGGCGACCTGTCCTGGTGGATGCACGGGGTCTTTGGATGACCCACTATGTCGAACTGCAGGTGCTGACGCATTTCTCGCTCTTGCGCGGTGCGTCGTCGCCCGACGAGCTGTTCGCGGCTGCTGCATTGCTGGGTTATCCCGCGATCGGCGTCAGCGACATCGGCACCGTCGCCGGCGTCGTGCGGGCATGGGAGGCGCAGAAGGCGACCGGCGTCCGCCTGATCGCCGGCACCCGCGTCGACCTGTCCTGCGGCCGTCGCCTGCTGCTCTACCCGACCGATCGTCCCGCTTGGTCGCGGCTCACACGGCTGCTGACCGTCGGCAAGCAGCGGGCAGGGAAGGGCGGCTGCCTCCTCCACTGGCACGATCTGCCGCCATGGTCGGACGGCGTCATCGCCATCCTGCTGCCGGACGAGGCGGATGCGGCAAATCTTGCCGCCTTGGCCGACCTCAAGGCGGTATATGGTCGCCGCGGCTATATGGCGCTGTTCCAGCGGCGCCGGCCGGACGACGCGGTCCGGATCGATGCGCTGGCGCGGCAAGCAGGCGGGGCCGGCGTCCGTGCGGTTGTGAGCGGCGACGTCCTCTACCACGCGCCCGATGCCCGGTTGCTGCAGGACGTGGTCACTGCGGTGCGTGAGAAATGCACCGTCGACGAGCTTGGCTACCGCCGCGAGGTCAACGCCGACCGCGCGCTGAAATCACCCGACGAGATGGTCCGGCGCTTCCGCGCCTATCCGGATGCGCTGCAGGCCAGCGTCGACATCGCGCGCATCTGCACCTTCGATCTCGGCGAGCTCCAGTATCAGTATCCGCATGAGAAGCTGATCGACGGCCTCACTGCGCAAGGTGCGCTCGAGCAGCTGGCGACCGACGCCGTCCAGCGGATGTTCGATGGTAACGTGCCGGAGGCCTATACCCGCCAGATCGCGCACGAGATGCGGCTGATCGGCGAGCTTGGCTACGCGCCCTACTTCCTCACCGTCTATGCGATCGTGCGCGAGGCGCGCCGGCGCGGTATCCTGTGCCAGGGTCGCGGCTCGGCCGCGAACAGCTGCGTCTGCTTCGTGCTCGGCGTCACCTCGATCGACCCGATCAGGCACGAGCTGCTGTTCGAGCGCTTCGTCTCCGGCGAGCGCCGCGAGCCACCCGACATCGATGTCGACTTCGAGCATGAGCGCCGCGAGGAGATCATCCAGTGGATCTACGAGACCTATGGCCGTGACCGTGCGGCGCTGACCGCGGTTGTGACCAGATACCGCGCCCGCGGCGCGGTGCGCGATGTCGGCAAGGCGATGGGGCTGCCCGAAGACCTGACCTCGTCGCTGGCCGGGCTGATATGGGGCTGGTCGGCCGAAGGGGTCGGCGAGAAACAGGTCGAGGAGCTCAACCTCGACATCGGTGATCGCCGGCTGCGCCTGACGCTGGAGCTGGCCCGCAAGCTGATCGGGGTGCCGCGCCACATGTCGCAGCATCCCGGCGGCTTCGTGCTGACCCATGACCGCCTCGACGACCTGGTTCCGATCGAGCCGGCCGCGATGGCGGACCGGCAGATCATCGAGTGGGACAAGGACGACATCGATGCCCTGAAGTTCATGAAGGTGGATGTGCTCGGGCTGGGCATGCTCGGCTGCATGAACCGCGCTTTCAACATGCTTGAGGCTGACAAGGGCATGCGGGTTGGCCTGGCGGACCTGCAGGACGATGACCCGGACGTCTATGCGATGATCCAGAAGGCGGACACGCTTGGCACCTTCCAGATCGAGAGCCGGGCGCAGATGAGCATGCTGCCACGGATGAAGCCGCGCCGCTTCTACGACCTCGTCATCCAGGTCGCGATCGTCCGGCCAGGCCCGATCCAGGGCGACATGGTCCATCCGTACCTCCGCAGACGCGAAGGACTCGAACGGCCCGAGTATCCCCGCCCCGAGCTGCGCGCAGTGCTCGAGAAGACGCTCGGCGTACCGCTTTTCCAGGAACAGGCGATGAAGGTCGCCATCGTCGGCGCCGGCTTCACGCCGGCCGAGGCGGATCAGCTGCGCCGCGCGATGGCGACGTTCAAGTTCACCGGCGGGGTCAGCCATTTCAGCGAGAAGCTGGTCGAGGGCATGGTCGCGCGGGGTTACCCCCGTGAGTTCGCCGAGCGCACCTTCCGCCAGCTCGAGGGCTTCGGCTCCTATGGCTTCCCGGAGAGCCATGCCGCCTCGTTCGCCAAGATCTCCTATGCGAGCAGCTGGATCAAGCATCACCACCCGGACGTGTTCTGCGCGGCGCTGATGAATGCGCAGCCGATGGGCTTTTACGCGCCGGCGCAGATCGTCCGTGATGCCCGTGAGCACGGTGTCGAAGTGCGGCCGCCTTGCGTCAATGCCAGCCGCTGGGACTGCACGCTCGAGCCGACCGGTGGACGCTACCTTGCGGTCCGGCTTGGCCTGCGCGTGATCCGTGGCCTCTCCAATGCCGATGGTGCCCGGATCGTCGGTGCCCGCACCATCACCGCATTCGAGACGGTGGAAGACGTCTGGCGACGGGCCGGCGTCCAGCGTGCCGCAATCGAGAAGCTGGCGGACGGCGATGCCTTTCACAGCTTCAGCGTCGATCGCCGGCAGGGGCTGTGGAAGGTAAGGGGGCTCGGCGAGGCGCCGTTGCCACTGTTCGCCGCGGCCGACCGGGCGGCCGCGACCTTCAGTGCGGAAGGTGCCGAACCCGAGGTGCTGCTGCGGCCGCTGACGGACGGCCGCGAGGTGATCGAGGATTACCGCAACCTCCAGCTCTCCCTGCGTGCGCATCCACTGAGCTTCGTGCGCGACGAGCTGACCCGGCGTGGCGTGACCAGGTGCGCCGACCTCACCAGCGTCCGCGATGGCCGTCATGTCGAGGTCGCCGGCATCATCCTGGTCCGGCAGAAGCCGGGCTCCGCCAAGGGCGTGCTGTTCATCACCATCGAGGACGAGACGGGAATCGCCAACGGCATCCTCTGGCCTGACCGGTTCGAGGCGCAGCGGCGGACGATCATGTCGGCATCGATGGTGGGGCTGAAGGGTCGGGTACAGAAGGAAGGCGAGGTGATCCACGTCATTTGCGACCGGATCATCGACCATGGCGACCTGCTCATCCGCGTTGGCGACATGTCCTTCCCGCACCGTACCGGCCGCGGCGATGCCGGTCAGCATCCTGGCTCCCCCGACCGCGGTGACAAGGGCTGGGAGCCGGGCCCACGCAACTGCTACTGGCCGCCGCACGCAGACGGCATGGATCCCGAGGACGTCGTGCGCTTCAAGTCGCACGACTTTCACTGAGCCCCTTGTCGACGCTGTCGCGGCATCAGCGCGTCGTCATCGCGCTGTCGGTGCATATCCTGCGCACCGGCGTGTCGCGCTGTTCAGAGGGCCGGGTCGACGTTGTCGAGGTACGGCTGGCGCTGCGTAGCCTGTTGCCGCATTGCCCCGAGCGGTGGCCGCTCATGCTCTACTGGGATGCGGCCTCACAGGCGAATGACATCGGTCGTACCCAGGGCGTGACCGCTGCCTTCAACGGGATCGTGCGCCAGTTGCGCAAGGCCGGGCGCTATGAGGACGTTCTGTAATTCAACATCCCATGTAATCAGCGGACCAGCCTTGCCCCTCCGATCGTTCGGCCTATCGTAAGAGGCAAACCGGGGGCCAGATCCAAATGACGAACCTCGTTACCGATACCGGCTGGTGCACGATCAATATCGACATGAAGACCGGGCGGATTTTCGTGCGGGAGGACTGGCATTACAATTGGATGGTTTATCCAACTGCACAGCCTTGGACGTACAAGGAAAAGGTCAATTTCCATCGCCAAGTCGACCGGGCGATCTGGGGTATTTGGAGTTCGGGCATCAAGCTAGACGTGCTGGGGCCAGCGCCATGGCCGGCACGCAAGGTGCCGATCACTTTCGACGTGCGCTGGGCGTTGAGCGGCCACCGCCACTGGGAAGTGATGGCGAACAAGGTCCCCCCCGGCTCGCAGCCTACCTCGCCGATCCGTTCCTACACCTACGGCCGGGTCAACATCATCCAATTGAGTAGCGCCGACATCATGCCCCGGCTGGGCGTGAACGAGGCGGGCGGCTCGTACGACCATCATCAGGTGGTAGCACACGAGTTCGGCCATACGATGCGCTGGTGGAATGACGAATACGAGAAGAAGAGCGCCTTTATCGGCGACACGGCCAGTATCATGAACATCGGCTATCAGGTGCGCTCTCGTCATCTGGTGATGCTTCTGCTGGAGCTGAACAAGCTCATTCCCGGCGTGACGTTCTCGGCATGAGGGGCGCGGCCCTCGCGATCGTCGCGTCACTTGGCATCCTTATGCCGCTAAACGGTGCTGCGGCTGATGCGCCACCTGGCGCTCTCTTGCCGGTTCAGACCCTATGTGCCGGGACACCCACGAACGGTGCCTGCGTCACCATCGACCGGCGGACCGGATGGACCACGATGCGTCGTCGACGGGCACCGCACACTCTCCTCTGGAAGGTGCAGGCTACACCCGCCTTTGCCGCGCCAAGCCCGGACGGTCGTTTCCTGGTGGAAGAGCATCGCCCTGGCGGATTGATCGATGAGGGCGACGGACCGATGACCACGATGCTGACGTTACGCGATAACGGGCACATCATCCGTCGCGTCACCCTAAGCGACCTGACATTTGGCGCGGACGAACTGCCGGCAACGGCGTCGCATCGCATCTGGTCCTCTGCACGCTACTTTGCTGATCCAACGCATTACGTCATTGTGCTCGCGAGCGGTCGCAAGGTCAGCCTGGATCTGACGAACCACGGCCGCATCTACCCGGTGAAATAGATCAAGTGACAACGATTGAGCGCTTCCTCGCGCTGACGTGACCGGACTGCGATTGTCTCGCCTTTATCGGCGGGCGAATAGCCAAGAATTGGGGGTTACAAGCGTTCGCTCCTTGGGGAACGAATGTCGTATTATGGTGGAAAGCCGAACGTCCGCTTCGGAACGACGCTATATCCGAGCAAGGTCATTCTCTTAGGGAAGGCCGCAGATTGTTCGTTCCGTTCCAGCGATCACGGTGTGTCCTACCGCAGCAGCCACGCCGTGGTTCTGTTCTTACTGGTGGAAGATCACGCTTTCCTCAATTGGCGCTTTACCGATCCGGTATTTGTTCGCTGCGTGCGTCTCATCGGGGTA
>Ga0265780_10005371_pt1 | contig 16279 bp, 11 predicted proteins | sample P1T30metagenome_FD_192432 | JGI IMG/M metagenome (GOLD analysis project Ga0265780, IMG submission 192432) | Plant litter microbial communities from East Loma Ridge, Irvine, California - P1 T30 | ecosystem: Environmental > Terrestrial > Plant litter > Unclassified | place: USA: California... | reverse complement strand
TTATATAAACCCGACAGGCGGCTCAATTGGTTGAAGTTTTTGTGAAAGCGGTTTGCATTCCATTCAAAAGCAACGTATTCGGTAATCAAAATAAATACCGTGAACCCTAAAATTAAACCAAACATGTTAATAGCCGAGAAAGCCCTGTTTCTCCACAAGCTCCTGAACGCAATTTTTAAGTGATTTTTAAACATGAGGTTTTTAGGTTTATTTAATGCAGCGGAATACTGTTTTCAATTAATAACTTAACGGGCGTTTTTTCAACTGACTATTCGCTTCTTAAGCTTTTTACCGGGTTGGCCAAAGCCGCCCTAACAGATTGAAAACCTATGGTAATAAACGCCAGTATTAAAGCCAGCAGTGTAGCTGCAGCAAATACCCACCATTGTATGGTAATGCGGTAAGCAAAGCTTTGCAGCCAGTTATTCATTAACCACCACGCCACCGGGAAGGCTATTACAGCAGCCAGCAGAACCAGCTTCACAAAATCCATAGATAATAGCAACACAATGCTGCTGATGCTTGATCCTAATACCTTACGAATGCCGATCTCTTTGGTACGCTGCAACACAATCATGATAGAAATAGCCAACAGGCCAATGCACGAGATCACAATAGCAATTACGGCCCCGCTAACAAATATGCCCGATAGTCTACGCTCACTCAGGTATTGGCGTTCGGTGTTCTCGTTAACCCATGAGCCTTTGAACTCGGTGTTTGGATACTGGCGGTTCCAGCTATTTTTGATCCCATCGTAAGCTGTAACCAAATTACCGGGTTTCACTTTTACAAAAATGTAATTGATCTCGTAGCTTTTATCCATAGTAAGTGTGAGCGGTGCAATGTCTTCATGCAGCGAGCGGAAATTATAATCTTTCATAATGCCTATCACCTGTACTTTAGCCACAGAATCGTACATGGGTACAAATGAGCCTAACACGTTTTTGCCGCCTAACTGCTTAGCCATAGTCTCATTAATGATAACGGCAGTGCTATCCCCTGCAAACTCGGGGTTAAACTCGCGTCCTTCTACCAATTTAATGTCGAGTGTTTTGAGATATTCGTAATCAACCCGTTGTATATGTGTACGAACTTCTTTATCGCCTAAAGTAAATCCTAATACCGACATGCGCGATGAGCCATCGTTACCGCGGCCCATGTTCATGTAAGCGCCCGTAACCGATATTACCTCGGTATGATTCTTCAATTCATTACGAATTAACTTTACTACTTTTTCTCCTACCAAACCACGGCTTACGGGTATACTTAATACCTCGGTTTTATTAAAGCCTAAGGGCTTATTTTGCAAATAAGTAATTTGCTGCCAAGTAATTATGGTGCAAATGATGAGTAAAGTTGATAAGGAAAACTGTACTACCAACAGGGTATTGCGTAACTTACCGGGCTTAACGGTTGATAAGTTTCCTTTTAAAACCGCTACGGTTTTAAAACGCACCATAGTTAGGGCCGGGTAAAAACCGGCAATAGCGGTAACCAATAAAAATAGTGCTAATACTGCCGCTATAGTATATGGCTCTAGCAACATAGCCAAGCCAATGCGGCTCTTAAAAATAGCCTTAAACTGGCTAATTGAAGCGGCGCAAAGCAGTAGGCCAGCCAAGGTTGCAGCAAAGCATACCATGATGGTTTCGGTCCAAAACTGTATAAGCAACTGGCCTTTGCCGGCACCTAAAGTTTTACGCACCCCTACCTCGCGGGCACGGGTAAAACCACGTGCTACCGATAAGTTTATAAAGTTGATACAGGCAATAATGAGTATAAAACAGCCTATAATAATAAGGCTGACAGGATATGTTTTATTGACCGGATTACCCTCTACCCCACCCAAATTGGTGGCGAAGTGATTGTTGGCAAATGGCGACAGACCAAACCAAAATATGTTACCATCTGCATTAGGCTTGGCTCCATCTTTTTTTAACAGTTCTAAGTCTTGCACATAATGCTTTTTTACAAATGGGGCAAGCTGTTTGGTAAAACTAGCAGCATTGTATCCATCATTAAACTGTACCATGGCCAAGTGACTACGATTGTCCCAACGGTCTTTATTGGCGGCATAGTTTGGGAAGTGCTCAAAGCGCACCAGCACATCAAACTCAATGCTGGAATGAACCGGGATATCTTTTAATATACCCGAAATAATGAACGGCTTCTCTACATTATTAATATCTAACAACACTGTTTTGTTAAGCGCAGGCTCATTGCCAAATAACGCTTTGGCTGTTGCCTGCGTAATAACCACATTGTTTAAGCCCGAAAGTACCCGGTTCGTATTCCCTTCTACTAAAGGGAAGGTGAACATTTTTAAAAAGTCTTCATCTACAAAATGCAGGTTCTCATCTAATTCTTTGCTATGGTACTTAATGAGCGCACCAGAATTAGCGCTACGCGTAATATATTTTACGGCGGGGTACTCTGCCTTTAAAGCAGGAGCTAACGGTACAGGTACCGACGATGTTACCTCGGCTCCATTTGCACGGTTTGCTGTACTATAAATCTGGTAAATATTATCCAGGTTAGTATGAAACCTATCATACGTAAACTCATAAAAAACCGTAAGGAAAATAAGAGTACAACAGGCAATAGCTATAGCCAGGCCTACAAGGTTCATCAGGTTAAATACCCTCCCTTTCCAAAGGTTGCGCCAAGCCGTTTTTATATAATTTTTAAGCATAACTGTATAATTAATTTAACGAACCGGGCCACCAATACCTAAAGAATCGGTTACATGACGAACAATGGCATCTTTTTGCTGCTTTGACAATCCCTTTACTTTAAAATTGCGATTATAATTAAGAGGTTTATTGTTTCTGGTTCCGGTTATTTGAACAACCATGGTGTCATTATGCTCATGTATGCTCGAATGTACTGAGCTTGTAACCGATCTGGTACTTACAGTTGCCGGTGCCGACGGTGGTGCCGGCGGGTTGTTGTGCCTGTTGATACCTAATGAGTCGGTTATACGGTTCACCATAGCGTCTTTAACCTTTTTACTCATACCGGCAACATCAAACTGCTTGTAATACTGAATGGCTTTACCACCCGTAGTTCCACTGATATTAATGGTCAAAGTTTTACCGTCATCATCAATATCCTGATGAAGAGATTGCTTAGTTTTATTTTGCGCTAAGGCAACAAAGCTGCTGGCCGCTAACAATAAGGTAATTAATATTTTCATGATGATGGTTTAAAACAGTACTGCACCTCTTAATAGTGCAGCACTGTTGGTTAAAGAATTGTGATAAGGATTGAGGTTATTGAATATCGGTATACGCCCGAAGGCGTGCTTACATCATTATATTTTCTACCACGGTATGGCCATCTAACAGGCGAATAATGCGGTGGCTGTAACGGGCATCATGCTCAGAGTGTGTAACCATTATAATGGTGGTTCCCTGCTCGTTAAGATCGGTCAGCAGTTCCATTACTTCATTACCATTACTGCTGTCAAGGTTACCGGTAGGCTCATCGGCCAATATGAGCTTAGGCTTGTTTACCACTGCCCGGGCTATAGCTACACGCTGTTGCTGACCTCCCGATAACTGCTGCGGGTAGTGATTACGCCGATGCATGATCTGCATTTTAGTCAACACTTCTTCTACCCTTTCTTTACGCTCGGCTGTGCTCACGCCGGTGTAAATGAGCGGTAATTCAACATTCTCAAATACGGTAAGCTCATCTATCAAATTAAAACTCTGGAACACAAAACCTATGTTGTGCTTACGCAGATCGGCCCTTTTGCGCTCGTTAAAATGAGCCACTTCGGTACCGTTAAACAAATAGCTACCACCGTCCGGGTCATCTAATAAACCCAATATGTTTAGCAAGGTAGACTTGCCACACCCCGAGGGACCCATTATGGCTACAAACTCGCCGGTATTAATGTCGATGTTCAACTTGTTTAATGCCACCGTTTCTACTTCTTCGGTACGGTAAAATTTTTCCAGGTTTGTTATTTTTATCATCTGTATGTTTTCAGTTGTCTGTGATCGGTTGCCTGATGTATGTATCTGTACTCTTAATTCTGTATTCTGGACTCTCTATTTAATGACCAGCTCCTGCATATCGTTATAGTTCTCATAGCTCGATGTTACTACCCGGTCGCCGGGTTTTAAGCCCTGCATTACCTCGTAATAGTCTGGATTTTGTCTACCTAACTGTATGTCAAATTTGTAAGCCGTTTTGCCGTCTTCGCTTAATTTAAATACCCAGTTACCACCGGTTTGCTGGTAAAAGCCGCCTTTAGGTACTAACACAGCCTGGGTTTCGTCGCTTAATGCCAGGCGTATCTGCAAGCTTTGTCCCTTGCGCAAATCTTTAGGCATAACACCGGCAAATTGCATATCTACCTGGAAGCGGCCGTTACTTACTTGAGTAAACACTTTTTTGATCTTGAGCTTATAGGTTTTATCTCCCAGCGTAAACTCGCCCATTTGTCCGTTAAATACACGGGTAATATAATGTTCGTCCACATCAACCCTCACCTTAAAACCCGATAGCACATCCAATTGGCCCAAGCGTCCGCCTTTTTGCTTGCTCTGCCCTATTTCCGCATCTAACGAAGTCAATTGGCCGTCAACAGGCGCTCGTACTATTAAATCGCCCACCTTTTTACGCATGAGTTCCAGGGTAGATTTCATGTGTGCGTATGATTCTTTAGACTGTTGGGTCTGCTGGTTCATGGCGGTAGAATCCTGGTTCAAGATCTGGGTAGTCAAACGCTTGCGGCGAACAGCGTATTGGTAATCGTTCTCCGATTTTTGAAACTCTTGCAAGCCAATTGCCTTTTGGTCGTACAGGCGCTTGTTCAGCTTGTAAACGCGGTCGGCCTCTTTCAGGCTGCTTTCAACCTCGGCCATTTGGTTCAATTTGCTAATAGTGTTCTGGCGGGCATTATCGTGCGATATCTGCATTTGTGTAAGCACATTAAATACGGCAGTTTCTTCGTTAGCCAAACTAAGCTCCAGATCGGTATTGGCCAGCTTTAAGATAGGATCACCGGCTTTCATGGTAGCCCCATCTTCTACAAATAGCTTTTCCACCCGGCCGCCTTCTACTGCATCTAAATAGATAGTAGTGATAGGCATCACAATACCGTTCAATGGTATAATTTCCTGGAAAGAGCCCTTAGTTACATTGCTCACGGTAATGCGCTCGGCATCAACGTTAAGCTTGCTTTTGCCCGATGTTAATATAATACTGCCCGCAATTAGCGCTACCAATAGGGTTACACCGGCAATTGTCATTACCCGTTTGCTGTTCCACGCTTTTTTCTCAATTACTCTGTCCACTTAAATAGTATATGTTTTACGATTAATATATAAACCTTATGCCATTATGCAAAATACTGATTTACAATACATTACAATACAATAAATTAATTTAACGTACGCTTGTGTTACAACAACTGTGCGGATACGATACAGTGTACCGAATGTTAATAAATAGAAGTATATTGATTAGCAATAAGTTATATTTTTGGATAATCAATTGCCTGTTTTGATATGATTAAAGCATATTTGCTACACAAGGCAATCATAATTAACTCAACCTGCACATATACTCATGATACTAAAAAAAGCAACTGTACTGGTTGTTGATGATGATACGGACGTACTTACAGCGGTAAAGCTGTTGCTGAAACCCGAAGTACAGGAAATCATTATTGAGAAAAACCCCGAGAATATTAACTCATTGCTTACTCGCAATCAAGTTGACCTGGTGCTGTTGGATATGAATTTTAACAGCGCCATGAACACCGGCAACGAGGGCATATACTGGTTGCGTAAAATTAAAGAGTGGAGGCCCAACGTTTGTGTAATTATGATCACCGCTTATGGCCATATTGATTTGGCGGTGCGCTCGTTAAAAGAGGGTGCTAATGATTTTGTGGTGAAACCCTGGCACAATGAAAAGCTGATTGAAACCATTAAAGATCTTTTAGATAAACAGGAAGGTCCTAAAAAGCCAAAAATATCTGTAAAAGGAGCATCGGGCAGCAGTACCGCTATATTAGGCGAGGCCGATGCCATGCAGGATATATTTCATAAGGTGAATAAAATTGCGCCTACCGATGCCAATATTTTGTTACTTGGTGAAAATGGTACCGGTAAAGATCTGATGGCTAAAGCCATACATGAGCGGTCGTTACGTGCCAACAAGCCTTTTATTAAGGTAGATGTAGGTGCATTAACCGACACCTTATTTGAAAGTGAACTCTTTGGCCATAAAAAAGGGGCTTATACCGACGCCCGCGAAGACCGCACAGGCCGCTTTGAGGAAGCCGAAGATGGTACCTTATTTTTAGATGAAATTGGTAACATCACCCTGCAGCAACAGGCCAAACTGTTAACCGTGCTGCAAAACCGCCAGGTTACGCGCTTGGGCACTAACAAAGCTGTAGATATAAACATCAGGTTAATCTGTGCAACTAATATCCCCCTTCAGGAACTGGCCAATGAAAACAAGTTCAGGAAAGATTTAATATACCGTATTAATACCGTAGAAATTATCATGCCGCCGTTGCGTAAGCGGGTTCAGGATGTGCCTTTGCTGGCACGTCATTTTGCTAATATTTATGCGGCCAAGTATTTAAAACCTACGGTAGATTTTAGCAACGCCGCTTTGCAAAAATTGCAGCAATACAGCTTCCCTGGTAATGTACGCGAGTTACAATATACCATTGAGCGCGCTGTAATTATGGCCGATGATGCCCTGCTTCAACCCGATGACCTCATCTTTTCATCACTTGAAACCAGCATAGCTGAAGCCCCAGAAACGGCAGATAATGTACCCCTAAGCATGATGGAAAAGAACGCCATTTTACGGGTAATTGAAAAACATGGCGGTAATATAACCCGCGCCGCTAAAGAACTTGGCTTAACCCGTACCGCCTTATACCGCCGACTAAATAAGTATGATATTTAGAACTTACAAGTGGCAATTGCTACTGCGTGTGCTCATCTTATTTGCATTGCTTTGTATTGCTGCGTACGGTATTACTAACCCTACACATATTTACTTTTTAGCAGTAGCTCCTTTTGTTATCTATATGTTATACAGCATCATGAGCCAGTATAATAAAGTACAGCAAGAGGTAAAGGAATTTGCAGAGGCAGTGCAGTATCGTGATTTCTCGCGCCATTATGCTATACAAAGCGCACCAGCCAATGTGCAGGTTTTGCGCAAAGGCTTTAATGATATTAATACCACATTCAAAACCATAAACCGTGAGCGCGAAACTCAATATCACTATCTGCAAAAGATACTCGAATTAGTGGGTACAGGCATTCTATCGTACGACCAGGAAACCGGCGAAACAGGTTGGGTAAACGAGTCGTTTAAAAACCTGTTGAACATACCCTATCTTAAAAGTATCCATTCCTTAGCAAAACGCGATGAGGAACTTTATCAAGAGGTTATGGCGCTAAAATCAGGTGATAGTAAGGTAGTGACCATTATTCAGCAGCAGCAAAAAATAAAACTGCAATTAATGGCCAGTGTGTTGCGCAGCGAGGATAAGGTTTATAAACTGGTAGCCCTGCAAAACGTGAGCGATGCCATGGACGAGTCGGAATCGAATGCCTGGTCGAAACTCCTCAACGTCATGACGCATGAGATCATGAACTCCGTGGCCCCTATTTCCTCCCTGGCCGATACGTTGAAGAACCGGATTAAAACCTTGGATGTGCCTGCTGGAAACGGACTGGAAGACCTGGAGCTGGGTATGGATACCATTAAACGCCGTAGCGAGGGACTATTAAAGTTTACCGAAAGCTACAGGAGTTTGAACAAGATTACCAAGCTGGAACTACAAAAGGTTTCGGTGTACGATTTGTTTGAAAACCTGAATACACTAATGTTGCCAACCCTACAGAAAAAGAACATAGAACTTGATATTATACTACGCGATATTAGCCTGAACATTGAAGTAGACGTTAACTTGTTAGAACAGGTGTTAATTAACCTGCTGGTGAACGCTATAGAAGCCGTAAAAGACACGCCCGAACCCATGATCACACTCTCTGCTGAAGTGCAGAGCAATCAAAAAACAGTACTCAAAGTAAGCGATAACGGCCTGGGCATGTCGCCCGAGTTAATGGAAAAGATTTTTATCCCGTTTTTTAGTACCCGTAAAACTGGTAGCGGCATTGGGTTAAGTTTGTGCAAGCAAATTATGCTCATGCACAAAGGCAATATCCAGGTGCAAAGTACAGAAGGAAAGGGTACCGTGTTTATTCTGCAAGTTAATTGATAACTCATAGCATTGTCAGGATTCTAAAATTGTTAAAGGATTTATAAATTTGTTTGACATCTTTGTCAAACAATGGGAACAAGAGATACGGGAACTGAACAGCTTATTAAAGATACAGCAAAACGGATATTTTTTGCTGAAGGTAAATTGCACGCAACCACTCAGGATATTGCCGATGCCGCAGGTGTGACTCGTACACTTGTTAATTACTATTTCCGTTCGGTAGATCTGCTCATTCATCAGGTTTTTAAAGAAGCCATGTTCGAATTGAGTAAACGTTTTGATCATGTAATGGAATCTGATCTGCCTTTTAAAAAAAAGATAGAAAACCTGATCGAGGTCTTTTTTACTGAAGCAACCGCATTTCCGTACCAGGAAACCTTTTTGGTTACCGAAATGCTCTCTGAAAAAGCCGCATTTCCTGATGAAGATAAACCGCCTAAAGTGCAAAATTTCTTATCTCAAATTGAGGCTGAGATGAAAGCCGGCAATATCACTGCCATGAATCCGGTTCACTTTTTACTTAATCTTTTTGCCTTAATGGCCTACCCTGTAATTATGAGTCCATTGTACAAAAAGCTTTTCAGCTTAACTGATGGAGACTACATGAGCCTAATTGCCGAACGCAAAACCCTTATTTGCGACATGATATTTAAATAATATTTTTTTGCACTATTGTTAACAAAAGCGTCAAACTAAACCTTCAATACCTCTACAACCACTGATATATAATAATGAAAATTTCAACAACAATTGCAGCCGCATATTGCGCGGCTTTCTTACTACTGTCCTCTTGTGGTAATAATAAACAACAGGGCGGTGCGCCGGCAGCTGGTGGCCCCCCACCGGTACAAAGCTACCCGGCTTACCAGGTAAGCACCCAAACCGCAACATTAAACAGCGATTACCCGGCCAATATACAAGGGCAGCAAAATATTGAGATACGCCCTAAAGTAGACGGCTATATAGATCAAATTTTTATTGATGAAGGTAGTGTGGTAAAAAAGGGCCAGGTGCTATTTCACTTAAGTGCGCCACAGTACGGCCAAGACTTAAACACCGCAGCAGCAGCTATAAGCAGTGCACAAGCCGATGTTAGCGCTGCGCAATTGCAGGTAAACAAAGCCAAACCCCTGGTTGAAAAAGACATCATCAGCCATTATGAATTAGAGTCGGCACAATATACTCTGCAAGCGCGTAAAGCAGCCCTTGCACAGGCAAGAGCTAATTTAGCCAATGCCAAAACCAACTTGTCTTATACCCGCGTAACTAGCCCAGTAAATGGTGTAATAGGTACAATCCCTTATAAATTAGGAAGTTTGATAACCGCCACTACTGCGCAGCCATTAACCACCGTGTCCAACATCACCACCGTTTATGCTTACTTCTCGCTCAACGAAAAACAGCTGCTCGATTTTTCGAGGCATTACGAGGGCCGTACCCTTGAGGCTAAGCTAAGTAAGTTGCCACAGGTTTCTTTAATCCTGTCCGATGGTTCGGCTTATCCCGAAAAAGGCCGCGTGGAAACCATAAGCGGTTTAATTAATACCCAAACTGGTTCGGCCAGCTTCAGGGCTACGTTCCCCAACCCGGTTAGACTCATTCGCAGCGGTAGCAGTGCAACTGTCCGCATTCCGCAAACGGTAAAAGATGCGGTGCTTGTGCCTCAAAAAGCAACTTATGAACTTCAGGGCAAACGCTTTGTGTATGTAGTTGATAGCAAAGGAGCAGTTAAGAGCACCGAAATTCAAATAATGGACCTGGCTTCAGGAAACTACTTTGTGGTTACCAGCGGTTTAAAATCTGGCAATACCATTGTGCTTGAAGGCACAGCAACCCTTAGAGATGGGGTAATAATTAAGCCCGATATGCAAAGTAACGACAAGGTTTTTCAAGATTTAAAATAATCCATCATTACAGCAAATAGCCACCAGGCGCAAGGCTGTATTTCAACATAAACAGATAATGTTAAGAATATTCATAGAAAGACCGGTTTTATCTACCGTAATATCGGTTATTATAGTGATACTGGGTGTGCTTGGCCTTACCTCGCTGCCTATATCGCAATACCCGGAAATTGCCCCGCCAACTGTGCAGGTGTCAACCTCGTACCAGGGTGCAAATGCCGATGTAGTAATGAACAGCGTTATTGTACCACTGGAAGAGCAGATCAACGGTGTAGAGAACATGACATACATGACCTCTACCGCCAGTAACGATGGTACTGCCACAATCACCGTTTATTTCAAACTGGGTACCGACCCCGATCTGGCTGCGGTAAACGTTCAAAACCGGGTATCGAAAGCAACAAGTTTATTACCTGCCGAGGTTACCCGGGCCGGTGTAACTACCAGTAAGCGCCAAAGCAGTATGGTAATGGTGTTTACGCTGCACAGCAAAAACAAATCGTACGATCAAACCTTTTTGCAAAATTATGCCAACATTAACCTGTTGCCGCAAATTAAACGTATTAACGGTGTAGGTGAGGCCAGTGTGTTTGGCCTGCAAGATTACTCTATGCGCATTTGGTTAAAGCCCGATGTGATGGCCACTTACGGCTTAATACCTGATGATGTGAACGCCGCCCTGGCCGAACAAAACATTGAAGCTGCTCCGGGTAAATTAGGTGAAAACAGCAATCAATCGTTCCAATATGTATTAAAATACAAAGGCCGTTTAAAAAGTGCCGCTGAGTTTGAGAATATTGTGGTACGTGCGGCCGGTAATGGTCAGCTTTTAAGGCTTAAAGATATTGCCCGTGTAGAACTGGGTGCCCAAAGTTATTCGAGCAATACATTAACCGATGGTGAACCTGCTATTGGTGTGGCTATCTTTCAAACCGCAGGTTCAAATGCACACGAGCTTATAAAAAACTGCGAAACGGCTATTGAACAGGCATCTAAAACCTTTCCTCCTGGCGTGTCATACAGTTCCATGTTCAATGCCAATGAGTTTTTGGATGCATCTATCGAAAAAGTGATCCATACTTTAATTGAGGCATTTGTATTGGTATTTATAGTAGTATTTATCTTTTTGCAAGATTTCCGCTCTACGCTTATCCCTGCAATTGCCGTACCTGTTGCCATTGTTGGTACGTTCTTCTTTTTGCAGCTCTTTGGCTTTACCATAAATCTGTTAACCTTGTTTGCATTGGTACTGGCCATTGGTATTGTAGTAGATGATGCCATTGTGGTGGTTGAGGCGGTTCATGCCAAGCTGGATCATGGTGCTAAATCGGCCAAAGGTGCCACAGTAGAAGCCATGAGCGAAATTAGCGGCGCTATTATATCTATTACCCTGGTTATGGCGGCCGTGTTCATTCCGGTATCGTTCATTACCGGTTCGGCAGGTGTATTTTATAAGCAATTTGGTTTAACGCTGGCTATCGCCATCTTAATTTCGGCAGTAAACGCATTAACGCTAAGTCCTGCACTTTGTGCGCTGCTGTTAAAACCGCACCCAGAAGGTGAGCATCACAAATCGGGCTTTGTTCAGCGCTTTTATACAGCGTTTAACACAGGGTTTGATATCCTTACCGGTAAATACAAACGCTCGGTACAATTTTTAGCTGCCAAAAAATGGATCGCTATTGCCGGTATTGCCGCATTCGCAGTCATCTTCTTCTTCTTGCTGAAAACCACACCTTCGGGCTTTGTTCCTAACGAAGATCAGGGCTTTATTATGGGCGATGTTTCACTCCCACCAGCCTCATCATTAGAGCGTACCACCGAAATGGTTAATAAGGTTTCAGATATTGCCAGATCGTTACCAGAGGTAGAATCGGTTACCCGTATTGCTGGTCAGGGTTTATTAAGTGGTGCAGGTGGTTCTTACGGTATGATGCTGATCAAGCTTAAAACCTGGGACAAGCGCAGTGCCAAAGGCTCGGATATTGCCAGTGTAACCGGGAAGCTTTTCGGAATGACGGCTGGATTAAAAGGGGCTAACATCATCTTTTTTGCACCGCCAACCTTACAAGGGTTTGGTAACAGTAACGGTTTCGAATTTCAGGTTCAAGACCGTACAGGTGGCGACATTAACAAGTTTGCAGAAGTAAACGGCAAATTCCTGGGTGCTTTAAATCAGCGTCCCGAAATACAGTATGCCTCTACCTTTTTCAACACTAATTTTCCGCAGTACCGTGTTGATGTTAACGTAGCCAAGTGTAAAGAAGCCGGGCTAACGGTAAATGCTGTATTGGGTACACTGCAAGGTTACTATGGTGGTTTGTATGCCTCTAACTTTAACGAGTTTGGTAAACAATACCGGGTAATGATACAGGCTGACGCCAATTTTAGAGGCACCCCTGAAAGCCTGAACAATATTTATGTGCGTAATGCCAATAATACCATGGCTCCAATTTCGGAGTTTGTTACGCTTACCAAGGTTTACGGTCCCGAATCTATCAACCGCTTTAACTTGTTCACCTCTATTTCGGTTACAGGTGCGCCAAAACCGGGCTATAGTTCGGGTGATGCTATTAAAGCAATACAAGAAGTAGCCGCACAAACTTTACCGGCCGGTTATGGTTTTGAATTTTCGGGCTTAACGCGCGAAGAACTGGCCAGCGGCAGCCAAACCATTTTCATCTTTATGCTGTGCTTAATATTTGTGTACTTCTTATTAAGTGCGCAGTATGAGAGCTACATTCTTCCTTTTGCGGTATTGATCTCTTTGCCTATAGGTTTGGCTGGCGCATTCATATTTGCCAAGATATTTGGGATAGAGAACAACATCTATCTGCAAATTACACTGATCATGCTTATTGGTTTGCTGGCTAAAAATGCCATTCTGATCGTGGAGTTCTCGGTAGCACGCAGGCGCAGCGGCGAAAGCATAGTACAGGCCGCTATTGATGGTGCCATAGCCCGTTTACGCCCTATATTAATGACCTCGTTTGCCTTTATACTTGGTTTGGTGCCTTTAATGCTGGCATCGGGTGCTGGTGCCGAAGGTAACCGCTCTATTGGTACGGGTGCCGTTGGGGGTATGTTAATAGGCACACTGCTTGGTGTATTTGTGATACCTGTGCTGTTCATCATTTTCCAATCGTTACAGGAGCGCATAAGCGGAGCACCAGAGCCAACCGAAAACGAGCACAACCTTAAACCGGAGCTTAATTAATTAAAGCATTAAATCTGACTAACATCATAATGAGCACATCATATAAAAAGCCTTTATACATTGTAATGGCAGCAACCGCTGTTTTTGCATCGTGTATAACTAAAAAATACCAGCAGCCAACTATTGGGCAAACAGATAGGCTGTATCGTGATACTACCATAACAGATACACTTTCTATTGCTAATTTGCCGGCAACACAACTGTTTACCGATACGGTACTTCAAAATTTAATTCAGGAAGGAATTAGAGAAAACCTAGACCTTAAAACAGCCGTTGAACGGATAAACGAGGCGCAAGCTAATTTGCAGCAAAGTAAAGCAGCGTTCTTGCCAAGCCTGTCGGGTAGTGCAACAGCTACAAGGGCAAAACAGTCGGCCGCCGGCTTAAATTTCCCGCCAGAGTTTGCCAATTCCATCAATTTAAAAACTACAACTTTCCAGGCGGCATTAAACACCAGCTGGGAAGCCGATATATGGGGTAAACTAAGCAGCGCCAAGCGTGCAGCACTGGCCAGTTTACTACAAACCGATGCCGCCAAACGTGCTGTGCAAACACAATTGGTTGCCAATATTGCCAATACCTATTATAACTTGCTGGCTTTAGACCAGCAATTGGCTGTAACCCAGCAAACCTTAAAAAACCGTATTGCCGATGTTGAAACCATGAAAGATTTAAAAGAAGGCGCAATAGTAACCGGTGCAGCCGTGGTACAAAGCGAGGCCAACCGTTACGCCGCCGAAGTAACCATACCCGATCTGAAGCAAAATATACGTGAAACAGAAAATGCCCTAAGTATTTTACTGGCCCGTACGCCCGGCGCTATCAAAAGGGCATCGTTAAGCGATCAAAAACCGTATTCGGCTTTGCAATTGGGTTTACCATCGCAATTATTAAAGAACCGACCAGATGTACAACAGGCCGAATATGCTTTTAGAAGTGCATTCGAGAATACTAATTTAGCACGTACCTACTTCTACCCTGCTTTAACCATCACAGCGCAGGGTGGTGTTTCATCGCTGCGCATCAGGAATTTGTTCGACAATTCTATCTTCTACAACATTGTTGGCGGATTAACCCAGCCTATTTTTAATAAGGGGCAAAATAAAGCACGGCTTAGAATTGCACAGGCTCAACAGAAAGAGGCTTATTACACCTTCCAGCAATCGCTATTAACCGCAGGGCAAGAGGTGTCAAACGCTTTATACTCGTATCAAAATGCGGTTGAAAAACAAAACACCCGTAGTATGCAGTTACAGGCTTTAGAAAAATCGGTAACGTATACTAAGGAATTGCTACGCTACAGTTCATCTACAAACTATACTGATGTATTAACCTCTGAGCAGAGCTTGTTGGCGGCACAGTTAAGCAGCGTAAATGACCGCTTGCAGGAATTACAGTCTATAGTGAATTTATATCGCTCGCTTGGTGGTGGCTGGAAATAGTATTCGGGCTTAAAATACTCACATTTACTGTAGTCGGGTGCGCAATATCGCTTCCGACTACTGTAATCATTTTTGTTCCCTGTATTATTTAAAAGGTTGCAAAATTGTGGCTATGGTTGTACTTTAGCGCCAAGGCCTACCCTGAGGTCGAGCAAAATTTAAACTATGCCCTTACAAGAACTGGCTTCCTTAGTGCAGCAAAAAGCCGACCTGGCTCAAATCATATCTATGTATTTTCCTCTACAGGAAGGCCGTAAGGCGCTTAAAGGTACCTGCCCTTTCCATGCAGACCCATCGGCTTCCTTAATGGTATTGCGTGATAAGAATATTTTTAAATGCTTTGGATGCGGAAAGGAAGGCGGCCCTATTGAGTTTGTAATGGAAATGGAAGGCAGAAGCTATCAGGATACAGTAATGGGTTTGGCTTCAAAATTCGGCTTATTAACAGAGAGCACGGTATAACGAGCTGTTAACAGCTTTGCTGTTTACATTATACGGGCATAACCTCAGCTCGCTTAACACGCAGGCTAGCTCCGGCCTTCAGCATTTCATTGGTAATAGCACGTGTATAAGTCTGTATTTCCTGCTGAAAATCGGCCACGGAGGCGCCTGAACGAATTTCTTCCAAACGTTTCTCCCAGTTACCGGTTAGCTCGGCCTGTGCAATTTGCTGATCTTTTACCACGCCATAAACAGACAGGCCTGTTTCGGTTGGTACCAGGTTCTTTTTCTCCCGCTTAACATAGTCGCGCTTAATTAGTGTTTCTATGATAGATGCACGAGTAGCCGGGGTGCCTAATCCGCTGTCTTTCATAGCATAACGAAGCTCTTCATCATCAATTTCTTTACCGGCTGTTTCTAACGCTTTCAATAAAGATGCTTCGTTGTAAAGTGGCTTTGGCTTGGTTTGCTTTTCTAATATCGCCTTGTTGGTTACGGGCAGGTCCTCTCCTTTTTTCACCTTTGGTAATGAGGTATTCTCCTCATCCTTCTTCTCGTCGTCGGCCTCATTAAACACAGCCCGCCAACCGGCAGAACTAATAACCGTACCACTTGCCGTAAACTTAGCGCCAGACTGTACCACTATCTTGGTAATCTCCTTAATACATTCCTGGTGAAAAGCCTCGAGCATACGGCCAACCACCATATCATAAACCGCCTGCTGATCGGGCGTTAACTGGTATGCTTTTTCGCCCGTGGGTAAAACCGCATGGTGATCAGTCACCTTTTTGCCGTTCACACTACGCTTGTTTAGCTTGGCAGTCATTAAAACAGTTGCCTGCTTGCCAAAGTCGGGGTGGTTGGTAAATTTCTCTATCAGCGCTGGTACACCGGCAAAAACATCATCGCCTATGTAGCGGCTGCCGGTACGTGGGTAGGTTACCAGTTTGCTCTCGTAATGGTTTTGTAATAAGGATAGTGTTTGATCGGCGGAAAAGCC
>Ga0265780_10005369_pt1 | contig 16281 bp, 23 predicted proteins | sample P1T30metagenome_FD_192432 | JGI IMG/M metagenome (GOLD analysis project Ga0265780, IMG submission 192432) | Plant litter microbial communities from East Loma Ridge, Irvine, California - P1 T30 | ecosystem: Environmental > Terrestrial > Plant litter > Unclassified | place: USA: California... | reverse complement strand
AGACTCGTCATCAGAGCGCAATGTGGTCATTGGCACAACAAAGGTCCCCAACCACCCTTTTCTAAGCTCCAGCTTCAGCTCCGGCACCGGCTTCAGCTCCAGCTCCGGCTCAGTGGTGAACCCACAGCCTGATGCCCCTTCTCCTGTGCGTGCAAGTCGCGCATCAGGTGAGAGCATCGACCCTGTCACACGAGATGTCAATCCGCATTCCACCCCTACCCCAATTGCGTCGCCTGATGCCATTGGACCGACAAATTCTCGCTATCCTTTCACGCCAAGTCTTATCCCAGAAGAGGAGCGGGAGAGACTACCGATCACGAAGACGAGACGCGAAGTCTTCCAAGAACAGCTCGATCGTCGTCCGAATATCCTCAGGAGGAAAAAGAAGAGTAGGGCGATGAGGGAGAATATGTCTTCGGCGGAGATGGCTGAGGAGGAGAATGAGAGACCATCAACCATGCAGCGAGGACGAGCATCAAGCAGAGATCAAAGCGGTAGTTCAGATCGCACCTCAGAGGGGGGCAGAACGACGGAGCTACCAACCGCAACGCGGCGATTCGAAAGCCTTGATGATCGCATGCGTAAAGCCGATCGACCATCCAAGAAGGTGAAGGAGAAGAAGACCGGGCCATGGTATCGGCGTCTATAGGACAAGATGCGTAATCTAGGTCGATCATCAAGTCCTCCAAATCCCGAACCGCTCATTGGAGGGTTCATTGGACCGAGTATGAGAGGTGGAGGAGGCAAGTCGAAAACCAATGCTTTGGGAATATAAAGGCTAACAATTCGCAGTCGTACCATCGTCCACTTCACAGTCACGTCCAAGCACTCGCTCGAGCAGTCCCATCCCGTCTGATGTATCAACAAGCACGGACGACGAGTCTGATTCCAGCGCACCTCAATCAACGTCCCAGTCCCCACCAAGCACCCGCCCACCCAGTTCCGCTTCGTCTGCCACATCAGAGAGTACAGTCGACGAAGACAAAGGCGAGGAACCCGAGGTCAAGAAGGGAAATCAGCCCTCCACGACGCCGACCGACAGATCTTTTTTTGATATGCGTGCTGAACTGCGAGGAACATACCGTATCAACCGGCATGTCGTAGCAGCTGCGAAGACGTTGTCTCTCGAGCGCTCGCAAGAGTTGATCGCGGAACTAGAGCGACAGAACTCTTCCTTGCGGACATCTATTCCCAAGGTGCTTCGGCATGTAAATGGTGAGGATAGCGACATCGAGGAGGCAGTGATGGATCATCGGTATGCAGACAAATAGATAGGCAGTCGAACCTCAGAGACAGGGATTTGGACGTTGGTAGTAGTGCCAGGTGCTCTATCTTTGTAGCTGTGCAATCTGCATGTCGCCAAGAACACTTGCCAACCGATCGTGAAAGCAAGTTAAGACCTCCGCGACGTCAATGTGCATCAAGCTCCGCCAGTGACCAATTATGTGATTCGCACAATTGCCGTGAGGACCCTTGCAATATCCATCCCGGCCCTCCGTATCGCTCTAAAGTAACTCGAGGTCCACTCCCACTTCCGCGGCGGCCTACCTGCCTGCAGCACTCGAGCCGAGCCGCCAGCCAACAACTCACCTCACGCCCCAGACCGCGCCGCGCGCGCCCCCACCACCACCATGAACAACTACTCCTTCCTCTCCTCGGACGCGAACCCAAACATGCAGCAAAACATGCAGCCCCGCGCCCCTCCCTCGCCGTCGCCCTTGCAGCCCGGCGGCGCGCAGCAAAACGGCATCCCCATGGTCAACGGCCTACCGAGCGGCGGCCAACAAACGGACATGAACCATCTGTGGGCGGTGGTGCAGCAGCTGAGCCAGGTCCTGGAAGACAACAAGGCGCAGACGGCGGGCATTGTGAATGGGGTTAATGCTGTGAGGGCAAGGGCGGCGGAGGAGGGCGGGCCGGTGAATGGGAATGGGGGGTTTAGACAGGTTAATGGGGAGCTGGATGGTATGTTATGGCATTTTACAGAGAGATGTTCACATTGTGGTGTGAGAGCTGATATGGTGGTGTAGCTGCGACACGACATGCTGAGATCAATCACCTCCAGTCCCAACTCAGCACTACGCAAGCGCACCTTTCGACGCTTAGCTCTTCGAACACGGCGCTGCAATCCCTTCTTACGGATTACGAGAATGCGCTTACATTGCTGCTCGATAAGCTGCGGCCGTATGCGTACAGCCAGACATCACAAATACTCGCCTTGCACAAGCACTATCAGCGACTCTTGGAGGAGGAGAGGGGTGTGAGCATGCAGCTACGGCTCGAGCATGCGGAGTGGCAGGCTGGTCTGGGAAGGGTTGCGGAGTATGCAAGGACGGCGCTGAAGAGTCAAGGCGAGAGCGAGGAGGGGCTGCGTAGGGAGATCAGGGGATTGAAGGAAGAGAACAGGGTACTGAGAGGGCTGTGTGGCTGGGACGTTGCCGAGGAAGACGAGAGGGACGCATAAAGAAGAATATCCACCTTCTAAGCCGGAATAATAATGCATAGCGACGGCGTCTTTTTGGGTCATACAACATCACAATCAAAGCACAAGATGCGCGATGACAATAATACCAATTTCCAAACAACCACCGTACCTACTCATCCTACTATATCTTATCCAAGATCCCCACCCCATCCCAGACACACACACATACCTACCGATCAGGCAGCACATACCTCCTCTCAACACTCATCTCCCGATCCGCCTCATCCTCCCCCTCAAACCTCAACCTCACCAAATTCCCCTCCTCCCCCTTCCCAGTCCCATCCATACGCCATCCCACCACCACCTCCGCCTTATAAAACGTCGTAGTCCCCGGATACAGCGCCAGCACATTCTTCCCCTTCGCCAAATCCGGCAACGTCGTGTTCGCCACGATCGCAGGGATCGGCACGAGGTGGTTCACGGATGCGCGATAGGGGATCGATGGTGTAGGTGGGTCCGGGTCCGCGTCGATGATTTCGTAGCGGCGTTGTTTGCCTTCGCCGATTACGGAGGTTACGCGGCAGAGGATGCCTTCGCCTTCGGTGTTTGTGCGCTTTTTGGGGTCGCGGTAGAGGACTTCGGTGGAGGGGAGGAGGCGGGTTTTAGAGAGGTCTGGTGGTGGGGGTTAGTTGGGTTTGAGTGGGTGGAGGGGTGGTGTGGTGTGGTGTGGTTGGGAGGTAGGAAGGGAAGAAAACCAGGGGCAGGGATGTTTTATGTACAAAGTGGAAGACGAAGACATGATTTGGAAAAGAACAAATGAGATTTTCGGAACGGCATTACTGCTATACTAGCTTCTCTTTCCATCCCTTGGGTATCTTACGCGAGCAAAACCCTGCCCAGCTCTTTTTCTTCTTTCTCGACAACGAACGCCTTTTGTGTGTGTGCCGAAGCGTCAAAGATCTTAGCCCTATCGCACAAAGCAAACTGAAGTGTATGGTAACGTAGTGTAATCATCGTGTAGCGCCGTGTCTGACAGAAGAAGAGAGTGAAGAGCGCTTCTTCTTACCCTTACCCAAATCATCTTTATCATCTTCAAGCTTCGCACTCGCCTCCCTCGCTGCAGGCACACTCCCCGCTCTGCTGCCCCCACTCTTCGCCATGAGCCGGTCTTTCTGGTTACTTATGACGACTTTCGGGCTCGACTGCAGGGGGCTGTCCGCCTCGTGATCGTCCACGCTGTCGGTGAGTTTCCTGGACTTGCCGTGCCGATCGCGCCCGCTCTTATTGTGGCCCACGCTGGTGGCGCGCGAGGCAGATGAGGGTGGTGCGTCGTCTGCGTTACGCAGCGCGGAGAGGAGCGTTAGTTGGCTGCATACGTCGTTGCCTGAGGTATCGTCGCTTTTGATGAGTGCCACTAGTTCATTGGTGATTTTGATGTTTTCTCGTAGGGCGGCTTCGAGTTCCGAGTCGATGCGGTTGGAGGGATCTTCGCCGCGATCTGGTGTGGTTAGTACGCGAGTGAGGCATGGTGCTGGGTAGGAGAGGATATACCCTTGCGGGCGATTTGCTCGGCCTCGAGCTCCAGGATCTTCTTCTGTGTGGTGTCGGATTCTTTCTGTGTGAGAGTTAGCTGCTGTACGAGAGCATGATAAGTAAATGGCCGACGACGTTCTTCAGATGCTTGCTCACCAGCCAGCTGCTGAATTGCACCGCATTTGCTCGAATTTGGTTCCACAAACTCTCGTTCTCAGTATACGTAACAGGAACCGGCTCGACGTGATGTGCAAAGCCCGCAGTTGTCCCCAGCTCTTTGGGGGTGTATGGAGATGGAGTGACAAAGTCTGTTTTCTACCGTCCAGCACGTGAAGACATAGTGAGTTACTCCAGGATTTGATGTTGGGTAGGATGTGATGCTGAATATCATGGAGATTAGTACGTACCATGAGTTGATCGATCCGCCGTGCATCAGCTCGGATCTGGTTCCATAGTGCTCTTTCCTCGTCGAACTCGTCCTTGAGCTGCCCGCCTCGAGGGCGACTGCGTGCCGCCATGAAGGAAGGTATGTCTAGCACTGTATGCTATGGTGGTAATCACGAGCCTCGGTAGTGGAAGGTAGTTGCAGGGATGTGTATGTGGATGTCGGAGGGGGAGTGTGAGGAACTGATCGAGTGAAATTTCATCTATGAGAATGCGAAATTTGTTCGTGCATCGCTAACTCCGCACAGGACGCTGGATAAGGGCATGCATTGGCAGTACCGGATTTTGGTGGTGGCATGCTGTGGCTGCAAAGACGGAATGCCCCGCGCGGCAATCAAACATCAGCGCGCGCACTGACCTCTGCGCTTCGACATTCACAGAGCAACTCACGCCCTTTTTGTAGGCAACAACGCCTACATCGACCAGCAATTTGTATGTAAGCAGTATGGTTGTTCGGTTGTTTGGAGATTGAGAGCCAGTGGTCAGCCTCAGCAGAGATTGATTATTGGTCAAACTTTGTTTCTCTCGTACTTGCGAAGGCCTCCCCGATGCGTCATAGTCGTTACTCGGTCCTACTCGCCGGGAACTTCGTTCCATATGCCTCCTATTTGCGCTGCTTTATACTTGTTTGGCCGTGGCTCTACTTTGACGACTGTCGACTGAGCTGCTAACAACAGTTGCTAGAGAAGTGCGAGTAGCAGCATGTCACAGCCACACAAGAATCATTCGTGCTCTTTGCGTTATAATCCAAATCTCAGCAATGGAAATCGTACGCAAGGAGAAGCTGCTGAGAGTGCAAGGTCCGCGCTCGAGTAGTGGTTGTCTGAACTGCAAAAGTAAGCCATCTGGTTGTTACTTTGTTGATGCATATAGCTAACACGGTTGTGCAATTAGTTGCAAGAGTCAAGTGTGATGAGGCGGTCCCAGCATGTAAAAGGTGTAGCCGCCACAGGAAGTCATGCTACTACGTCAATGGCCTGAATCAAAACAAACCCCAGGGGCCCATTGAGGTGGTCGCACACATTGCAAGGGAAATAGATCACTGGTCGAAGATTCCAAGTCACGAACGACGCGGCCTATGGCACTTCCAGGCTCGCACGATCGACCAGCTCAAAGGTCCTTTCGGGTCGGAGCTGTGGTCGAATATCTTGCCGCGTATGGTCTGGGACGACTCCGTTGTTCGGCAATCAGTGCTTGCCTTGAGCGCCTTTCACGAACACTATCTGGATAACAAGTCCCCCGGCGCACCTCCTCCAGACCATGTACTGGCTATCTATCGGAAAGCTGTAGCGCAGATTGCTACAATTCCGGCCCCAGATAATCATCTGGAATCAATTCTGTGCGCATGCGTCATATTCTCCGCTTGTGAGGGCCTGACAGGGAATTTCGAAGAGTCCGTACGGCATGCTGTTGCTGGCATGAAGATCATCGCAGCTCAAAAGAGAACTGCTCCAAGTCGCGACCTTGTTCTCGGGAATGCGAAGGGAGTCCTGCCCAACGTGTTCATGGAACTGCAGGCTCAAGTCTTGGAGGCGAACATTGCGTCATTTGAGATCATTGACCCTGCCCCAGATGAACAGCTTGAAGTCCCAGATCGCTTCGAGAATGTGGAACAGGCAATGGCATGCCTACATCAGCTCGCAAGTCGGTTCCTACAGCTGTTCCAGCAGGCGGAGACGTATCACGAAGTTTACGACTGGATACCTTCTCAAGTTGCCACGCCACTACAACCTGAACACGAAGCAGTCTGTGCGGCATTCAGCGCTTGGGAGAATGCTGTTTCGCGTAGCTTTAGTAGCACAACCAGCAACCAACATGCCGCTTATCCCCTTCTCGAAGCGCAAAGGCACCTTTTCCACGTCAATCAGTATGTTTACGTACACGGAGAATCGAGATACGACGACCTTATACATAAAATATGGATGGCACTCGGCCTCATCATCGCCTATCTATCTCCAAGTACGAATTCGACGAGCCACTCTCAGCCGCATCACACCACTGCGTCCTCATTGTCATGTTCCAGGCCCTCAACATTCACTTCGTCCCCAGAGATCGTGCCTTTACTCTTCGAGATTGCGACACGGACCAACGACAAAAATCTGTCGCGGCGAGCCATACAGATGCTACGCGAATGCAACAGAAGAGAAGGTATTTGGGACAGCAAGATAGCTGCACAACTAGCAGAACATATCCACGAACTGGTTCAAGAGGGTTGTACGACCGCAGAGAAGTCTCTGCCTGGCAGCAGATTTCTGATCACTCATATTCAAATCCTTTCGGAAAAGCGTTGCTTGATACGCTATGGATTCAAGAAGATTCGCCAGGGGTGTTTTGACTCGTTCTGGTTTGAGAATATCCGCCCAGAAGAAGGCGAAATACAAACAAGAATCATCAACCTCAGCTGAAGACAGACCAAAATTTTAGTTCAATTCATATTCTTGGTAAATATCTCACTCCCCATTCCACACCGGTTGAAAGTCCTCTAGCGTTGGCATATTTGAATTGTAGTTGTACGTTGAACTTTCCGACCAGGTCTTATACTGAACGGTAGCGTTTCCCTCTCGATACGTGCTCTTTGCTGGTCCTATACTTCGGTACTGAGCAACAGCTTGCGCCTCTCCTCGCGCAAGATCCTTACCAGCCAGTGTCCGAGCGAAGATAGTTTGTAAGAGAAGAGGCTGGAACGCTCCAACAGCATGTCCTGCCTCATACACGCGGACAAAACTGAAGCCACCGCTTTGCTTGACTTGCCCATGGACAACATTGTCCGGCGTCGTGACGTTCGTGTAACCAGCCTCGTCATAGCCAGGAACCCCAATGGCGTCGGCTACAGCCTCGATCCCAAGCCAATTGCACTCATAGTCCGCATCTCCTGCGTACAACGTGACACGAAAACCTCGTTTCAGGAGGCCTTTGATGATGTTCAGAATGCCGAGCTCTCGAGCGTCGTCACCTGTCGAGCTGAACGCTTCGCCCACGGTGGGATTCAATTGGTAGAACGTTTGTTGCGCGCCAATGGCTTCGCGGACTTTGAGGAGCTGTAGATAGTCCTGGTAGAAGCCGTTGGGGAACGGCGAAGGGTCCAATTGCCGAATGTCGTTATTGTCTCGCTCAGTGCCGATGATCCAGGGCTCTTGAACTTTGACGTAGCATTGCGTTGCAGCCCTCATGCACTTTTTGTTTGTCCCGCCATTGTCACAGGCCCTGAAAAGATCTGCGCACTGCCCTTTCCCATAGTACCCATCATGCACTGCCTTCTTCACGGAGTCTTTCGGCGGTGGTATGTCATATGTTTCTCCAGCTTCGAAACCATATCTGTAGAATGATGCCGTTTGCAGCGTTGGCGAAAGCCATCCATTACCAATGATGATGGACTTGAGGTCGATGGAAGTCGCGCCAGGAATGCTTTTGGAGTTTTGGTCTTCTATGTACTTGCTGAAAATCGGTACATAGTGGCCGCCGTAGCTCTCGCTTGTCAGGTGGAAGCCGTTCTTGGAGTACTGCGGAAACGTAGCCACGAAGGCTTGAATCGTGAGCCAAAAATTGTGCGAAGCCTCAGCTGTGCTGTTCGCCGTGGTGAAAATATCAGGTCTCGAGAAGTTGCCGCAGATTACGGCGTCATCAGGGCAGCTTTCTCCTTCATCTAGTTCTATAATGTCCCCAGAGTCACCATCCATATAGGCCGGGACGAGATCTGTGTAGGAGAATCCGACCTGCACAGGTTGGTCCACGTAAAGAACGTTCGAGTAGTTATTCCAGGAGAACGGGTTGTAGTGGATGGTCCCTCCATCAGGATGTACACGACAGGGCCCGTGCTAGATACACAAGTCAGTGTTTGTCTCATATGCAGTCAGTACATTCGACACTTGCCTCGGTGAACAGCTCTGACATTGAAGAATCGCCGGGACCGCCACTGATCCAGGTAGTGAGCGGTGCGTTGCTGGGGTCGACGTTCCGTGCCTCGAAGAACCAGAAGAACATGTGGGCGTGCTCCGAGATGTCGACATAGCCGGAGTAGCTTTTGACGCCTGGGTGCAGCTCGCATATCTCAGGGGGCACGGCTTTGTATCGAAATGTGGTATTACCGGGTCCAACGCTGTGCGTGAATCTCGCGGAGTCGGTGGAGTTCGGTGATACTGCGCGAGCCATTGCAACCGAGAGATCAAAGCACCAGAGAGATACGATTGAAAAGTTAAGGAACCAGAGGGAGGAGATTCTCGTAAAGGAATACATGATGAAGTCTGAAGTAGAAGGGCGTTTCTATGTGGTAGAAGAGCTATCAACATTACATTTGTATGGCAATTGTTCGGAGTCACTGCCGATCAGAATCAACATCGTTAGTAACCACGAATTTCGCGCAAGGAGACTGTTGATGCTTAGCGTTCACGGATAGACCTCTAAACGTTATTAGGATCTCGCTTTCAATCCGTGTCAGCGCGCTCACTCTACTAGAGAGCTTCTAACAGCCATTAGCGAAATGTTTAGAAGAATGTGGAAGCCACCATCTTCGTGAACGCTACAAATCAATGGTACAGTGACGTTCACTTGACCGAAATGGTGGAATTGGCGATCCTGAGGGAGCTCGTGAACGCTAACCGCTTCTGTGAGGGATGGGCTCCGCCACCATTTGAGGGCAGCGTTTCCGACGTCGCTGATATCCACTAGGTGTCGAACGTAGCTACTATTGTCGGTAGGCACGGAGAGGCGTCTCCGCGAAATCGAACGACGATAACATGAAGGGTGTCGCAGACAGACCTTTCCCATGACCCAAGAATCAAACATTGAGTATTTACCTCGTCCACATCTGCCAGTGTCGCATGCGTTTCATAGCTCCTTTTTCTCATGTCGTGCGCGATTGGTCAAGCCTTTCCTATCGCGCTTCGAGACTACAGTATAGTCGCCCTTCACACCACCGAAAACTCCACCAACGTGCGCAAAAAGTGAGTAGACGAGAGCGCGATGCTCAATGCGCATGTGCTGAACGGAACAGGCACTACCTCTGACTGCATTGCGTGAGGGCACCAGCGATGCCCCTGTAGGAAACAATAGTTCTGTAATCAAAGTAGATTAGAAGCGTCCATGGGCCCGCGGATCTACCAATTTCTTTGATGAATATCATGAGATTCAACACGAACTACTTTCAGCGGGTATTTCAACGTATAGCAAAGTCACGAAACTGCTCAAGTCTATATTAAAGTCGTTGCAATACATCAGCCTGGGGTTTATGAAGATTATATTTGAGAGAGACCCAGGTATATACACAGGCTGACCTCAATCTGAACATCATCTCTTACTCAATACAATGTCCCCTCTTACGAACACTCTGTTTGGAGCTGTGTGCGTACTTACCAGCATAGCTATTGCATCACCGATCATGTGGGTTTTGTGACCACATCGTCTTGTGCTTACTAGTGCTTGTGGCTCACTGTGGCAGGACACGACAAGCACCGGCCCCAAGATGCGGCGAACGCGGTTACGATGGCGGCCACTTCGCATACATCGCCATTGAGAACGTACCGACGTCGGACTGTCCCTTGGCCTGCAACTATTATTCGGATTGCTTGATGTATGCAACCAGCACGGATCCGGGCTACTGCTATATCTACAACACTCAAATTGCGGACAACTTTGTTGCGGTAGAAGCGTCACCTTACGTGTTCTACGAGAAAGCATGTGCTAGCATCTCAACCTAGAATGTCAGCCTAAGTTATCTATTCGCGTAGATCGCTGCAGGACGATCATTAGGTACGCACATGAGAGATAGTCGTAACACAATTCGAGAAGTCCTTCGCCGGTATTCTGTAGCGCGAGTTACTGTCGAAAATCTAGTTGTGGCGACTTTGAAAGCACTTTGATCTAGCATGCTTACGCAGTGGAGCCTTCGACTCCTTCTTGCAACCGAATTTGCCTCCTTGCCAAAGCCGTGCTGTCCAGACTGCCTCGTCGCGAGGGCTAACATGTGCATGCCTTCGTTTTCACAGCGAGCGCAGGGTGGTTGAGTTGCGTAGCATTTTACGTGACGGGCGTGACATTGCAGACATGCAAGAGGTGATGGAAGGCGGTTGTGCATCATGCTGACATTGGAATGACCTAAATGGTTGGTGAGAAGCATTTCACGCCATGGAGTCGAGGCCACGATTGATCAAATGCGCTTTGTTCTTGCCCATTCAGGACATGCTGAGATAGTCCTTCGCTGTATAACAAAATCTCTCACAGAAATTCCAACCTGACCATGAGGAGAAACCTCGAACTCATCTGCGGCCATGCAGACTCAGCGTATGTGTTCCATTCCTGAGTTCCGTGTCTTGTGACGCTGTTGAACGCTCACACTGACCATCATGGGACTTTCCATCCTCGCAACCTCAAACGAATCACGTCGCGACCCATCGAACTCATAGTCGGATCATTTCCGTGCCTTCCTCTCATAAGGCGAGACCATTCCACCCCCCTTCAAGCCTGCACCAAACACGTTGAGTTTCGGCGCACTACCTCCAACTCGATTCTGCCCGTCCGGATCTTCGTAACCATCGCGGAAGTTGCGGTTTATGAAACCCTTCAAACGCTGGCCCAGACTCTTGTCCTTACGTTCTGCGCGCCGCTCTGCATCCAGGTCTACGTAGGGCGAGATGGCGTGAATGGTGGACGCCGGCGCACTGTCGCGATGCCGATTTGGCGGTTTGTTTGCTAACGGAGCACTCGCAGATGCGGTAGATTTTTGCTGGTCCTGTGTATTTTGACTTGGATATCGAGGTGGTTGACTTGATGGCTCAGAGTTGTAATAGACTGGTGTTGGGTCGTCAAGTTCGGCCGTAGTACGCGTGCTGCTTTCCTCTGCTTTGGTAATGCGTTGGTCATGCTCGATGTCTGAGATTAAGCCCATTTTGTGTACTGTCCACAACCTGCGAGAGGGTAGAAAATCAATAGGTAGATTGCAATGGCGCGCGATCAACTGCTGACTGATTTCCACTCCACTCTTGGCAAAAGGAGCTTGGTGACACCACTCTTGATTCGGCTCGGTCGGCATGGTCAGACTTGGCCACACATTTATCCATTCTTAGGAGGTAACGCAGCGAAAGCTTGTCGCACGCCGAAAGAAATCCGCGCTCGCTCATCTGCTACCGCCTGTGTACGTGCAGTGAGCTCAGGGAGCCCGTGTACGTAGGTGCCCGTGCTGGCGTCTCCGCTGCGCGTGTTGAGGAAAGTGGTGGAATAACATGACGTTGAGCATTACTTGGTAGCGCGTAGCATTCGTTTTGGATCGATCAGAGTCGCTTTGCCATGAGACTGGTTGTGATGGGAAGTAGGAAGTTGTGCTGTTAAATAATCAAGAGGAAGTTCTGAACCGGGTTCGGCCGGCGATGCGCCGCTAGCGCGCTTATTCTCCTGCCTCTACGATGAACGTCACTCGTCTCGACTCTCTTCCAGCACTTGCAACGTTGTTCCCCGACAGCCTGCGCTCACAACATCGTTGTTGTGTGGAGAAGACGCCGAGTCTCGATCGTGCGGAGCGGACGCTCTTTACCTAGGTACCAAAGCCATCACTGTAGGATCGCCATCAAAGTCCTCAAGCGATGAACGGGATCTGAGGCCACTCCTTTACGCCCGTACGCCATTATCTCGCCTCCGCTTTTGATTATACTCAGTTCTTGTGATGAAATTCTTCAGCCGCCAAACTGTGGCGTTGACAAGCTTTGGTCTCGTCTTGGGTCCTTTGCTTGTTTTCTACATCACCACCTTACTGTTCTGGCGAAGAACGCGTAGCAAGGTGCGCAGCAAGACGCCTCCGACCATTCCGTACTTCGTCCCAGGCATCTATCATGCGTTCGGCCTGGCAACTACTGGGCCCGAGAAGTATTTTGCACAGGTTCTGTACGTGACCATCGCCTTTACCTACTTGCTTCCACTGACAGGAAACAGAAAAGACTATGGCGTTGGCGAATGTGCTCCTTTCTTCATCAACGCTGGACCGCAAAGTTTGCTTATTGTGCGGGAGCCGGGGCAAATTGAAACAATCCTAGAACAAACAAAAGCTGCTCAATTTGGTGGCATCAATTTCGAGTTTTTCGATAAGTTTCTGGGGTCGCCACAAGGCGCTGTAAATTTGTACGCCGGCAGAGGCCTGTCAGACGCGGATCGTCTTGTCCTCGAAGACGCTCACATCAATGCGCCGCGAAAACATCTGACAGGCACCCGCCTCGTGGCAAATATCGAGCAGTACATTTCGATTCTGTCTGAGAATCTGCATAACAAGATGTTTCAGACTGGTACGTGGACGCAGATCGAGGACTCTTGGTTCTTCCTACAGCAGATCGTCTCACGTTGCACGCTACAATTCATGTTTGGCTCGGACTTTTTCAAGCAGTATCCGCACGCAGTCCGTGACTATTGGGAGTTTCATGATGCCATCGAGGGCTTGATCCCAACCCTTCCACGTTACTGGGTGCCTTCCGCAGCATCGCAATCCCGTGATCGGTTGCTTCAGGGGATTGAGAAGTGGCTGAAGGCGAACCACAGCGGATCTGAATTCGCCAGGACTGGCGAAGAGGATCCCATCTGGGACGAGTTGAAGGGGTCGAAATTTATACAAGAGAGGGACGATTTGCTAGCGCGCTTGGAGATCATGGACTTCAAAGCCAGGGCGGCAGAGATGCTCGGCGTCATGCACGAGTGAGTTCTACTGGAACGCACAATATGAGCAGTCACTGACTGAACACGCTAGGTCGTGTTCAACATTTGTGCCGAGCTTGATTTGGGCATTCGTAGAACTATTGCGAAGACCGGATCTCGCCAGGAGCCTTGCATCCGAGATCAGCCGCTACAGTCCTTCCCACGGCGCCACCTACAATGTCGAATCTCTCATTGAGTTACCGCTCATCGGATCCATCACTGCTGAGACCGCGCGGCTGCGCATGGCATCCATCGTGACTCGAGTGCCAAAAGAGCACCTCCAACTGGACGAGAATTGGCGTGTGCCGAAAAATACTCCGATCCTGATACTTTCACACGATCTGTCCTTGAACACTACAGCCTGGACAAAAGCCAGACCACGCACGGTCAAGAAGCCCCTCACAGAATACTGGGCTGAGCGGTTTCTGATGTCCAATGCACTCCAACATAAACGCACTGCTGCGCCGTCTTTCAGCATGAACGGCCTTGAACATCTAAATATTAACGCCGGCAATATCTCGCATCCATTCCTTGGTTGTGACTTTGCCAAAGCGATACAGGCCTCTACTCTTGCTGTGCTGTTGAACGAGTTCGAGCCTCAGCTCTGCGATCCCGACTTGTTCGATGCAGTTGTGCCGCCAGCACGGGATATCGCTTTTGGCACAACCAAGCCACTCGAAAAGATCGCAATACGGATACGAAAGAGATCTGGGTGATCACAGTTCAGCCGGGATCGATATGCAGTAAGCGCAGGTACATTATCAGGGTCTAAGACACTGCGGACGATTCGTAGACGATACTACTCTCCAACGCATCCGCCAAGTCCAGCAGTACTAGCGCACTACGTGCGTCGAGGCCGCCGACATCTCTGTAATGTTGTGCCGCAGCCCTCAAACATATCAGTATGGAGGCCACCACTTTAGCCATGGGCGTCGGGCTTGCAGTTGGACTATCCGCAACAGCGTCAGGCACTCACAGTCGCCGCCATAGTCTTGAGCTTCAGCAAGGAGCTTGTAGGTTCGTCGTTCAAGAAAATCGAGATAGCCCTGAACCAAGCTTTGAGCTTCGACAAGGATCGTAAGATCGGCGTAAAGTTCAAGGTCACTGAGGTGCTTGTTGGTTGAGTGGCTGATCGTGCATGAGTGGAACCCGCTTTCGTGAGAGGAATGGCGGAGAAACGATGTTGAAATGAAGAACATGTCTCAGTGTTCTAAAGACGGATTATGAGGCCCTCAAGACACATCTCTCGATTACTAATCGTCTTTATCACCCTGCATCCTTGCGATTCCTTCAAGTCTGAGAACTTTTTACTCTTCACAGGCGTGCCAATAGCCGCAGACATTCCCACACATTTCATTCGCTTTTGAGACCTCGCAGAAGCAAAAATTATCACTTGCGGAGGGTAGAGCGTTTGGTCCATGCAGGGGACGCTTACTAGGATTGGCCTGATCATTGTCAATAGCTTCTCGCATTGGAAGAAGTGGGACTCAACGTACCTTGAATTACGCATTGATTTTCTCGATACATGGCTTACAATGGGCATTCCTGCCTGCGGGATTTGCAGCTGCGAAGGTGGCCAGATAAAATACGAAAAGGATGACGTTGAACTCCATGTTGACGTATTTAATGAATTGGTAGAGTTTGGCTTTGTAAGTTGGAACGATGGAGAGTTGATGCTTGTTGAGTAAGGGCTCGATATGCTCGACTCATGCTTCGCGAAAGTTTCTCATGTAGTTGGAAACTCAACAATGACAAGTGTATCAAGAGCATTTATGGCAGCGGCGGATGTGTGGGGTCTTGCAAGAGGTCAATGTACAACAAAGAAACATAGACGTGTGACAAGGGAGTAGGACCACAACATTAGCGTTGCCGCAGACGTGACTTCAAATCGGGAACGGAAGTATGGATTTACCCTTGCAAAGTAGCTCGGACTAGCGTAGAGACAGGCGCACGAAAGGGGCGTGGCACCTGTGAAACAGTACGCTGCTCTTTGGCCACGCCCCAATCAGGAAAAGAATTGAGAAAACCAACGCAACACCTCGTAGACGGATCACAAATGGCATTACCGCAGCTTATCTTCCATCCCCCTCAATTCCTCTCACCATTCCCACTCCTACTTCTCCCCTCCCTCGCATCATCCCGGTCATTCATCATCATCTCTCCAATTCGGGTCTCAACCAACCTCAACAACTTGCTGAGCGCCTCTTTCCTCGTCTGTCCAAGTCGCGGTCCAAAGTCCAGGCATTTGACTCCGCCTTTGCCCATGCCCATGCTGTAAAGTGAGGCACAGAATTTGGGTTCGTCGCTGTCAGTGGCTTTGTTTTCGGGTGGGGGATATCGGCCGATAACGCAGGTAGGGTGTTTGGGAGGGATGAGGATCCATGCTTGGGCTGATGAGAGATATTAGTGAGGGGTGTGGCGAAAGGAGTATGGGACGGGGAGGGAGATTATACTTTCGATCAAGTTGATGAGGTAGGATATTTCAGTCTCGTCTTCGCCGCGCAAGTTCGGGACTGGTTCTCTTCCTTGGCGTTGGCGATCGGCCAGTGTGTTCTCCATGTAGAACGAGTGATCTGATTCCAAAAATCTGTAGTTGCGGAAGTATGCTCAAGCGCAACGGGGTTCTATATGAATAAACATCGCCCCGCACCGGTGAGAGGCCCACGTCAGCCTCGAACCGCGAGATGTGTTTGTTCGTCGGGAAAGTGAGGCATGCTGCATATTCAATTCGATCGATTAGGGAAGCAAACTGCAGTGTGCGACGGGGCGATTCGTTTGTGCGAGAAAGTGACGGAATGGTATTACGGGAATGGATTGCGAAGTTACAGGCGAGGAAGTGAGAGCCTGACTGCTGATCGTTTGAAACATGTGTGATCAGACGATTACAGGCTGGTTTTGTTCACTGTTCGGCTTTGTGAAGTATCTAGGCAGCACCAGCTTGTGAGAGCACCGCCTGGTTAAGCTACATTCAGTCGCCCGCGCGATGCTGAGGGAACTCTGTCTGTCCACCCTGGGGAAACACTAGACTCCTAGGGCGAGGTATGCCGTTGGTGTCGTCCTTGTTGTTTTCGTCCTTCTTCGGTATCGAGTTCATTATGTCCCGATAGGCTGAGGCCATAGCCATGCCCCCTTGACGAGCATCCGCAACCATATTTTGCAGACCATGATCCATCATGGCATCTTCCCTATCACTCTCTTCGCCATAAACGTTG
>Ga0265780_10005368_pt1 | contig 16281 bp, 9 predicted proteins | sample P1T30metagenome_FD_192432 | JGI IMG/M metagenome (GOLD analysis project Ga0265780, IMG submission 192432) | Plant litter microbial communities from East Loma Ridge, Irvine, California - P1 T30 | ecosystem: Environmental > Terrestrial > Plant litter > Unclassified | place: USA: California... | reverse complement strand
AGGAGTACGCCACCTTCGGGGCCGAGCACATCGAGCAGGGCGCCATTCACCAGATGGAAGTGGCCATGAAGCTGCCCGTGACGGTGGCCGGTGCGCTCATGCCCGACGCCCACCACGGCTACGGCCTCCCCATCGGCGGCGTGCTTGCTACTGATAATGCGGTGATTCCCTACGCCGTGGGCGTGGACATCGGCTGTCGCATGGCCTTGTCGGTGTATGACTTGCCGGCCAAGTACCTCGGGCAGCGCACCCAAGAACTACGCAACCTACTGCTCGCCAACACCCGATTTGGGGGCGGGCGCGGCTGGGAGCGCGGCCAGCGCCTAGCCCACGAAGTGCTCGACCGCGACGAGTTTCAGGCCGTGCCGTTTCTGAAAAACAAGCACGCTACGGCCGTGGAGCAAATCGGTACCTCGGGCTCGGGCAACCACTTCGTGGAGTTTGGGCTGGTCGAAATCACCGACCCGACCAACGACCTAGGGCTGCCGCTGGGCCAGTACGTGGGCGTGCTCTCGCACTCGGGCTCGCGGGGCCTGGGCGCCAGCGTGGCACAGCACTACACCGGCTTGGCCAAAGACGTGTGCAAGCTGCCCGCCGAAGCCGCCTACCTTGCCTGGCTGGGCCTCGACACCGAGGCCGGCCAGGAATATTGGGCCGCCATGACCCTAGCCGGCGACTACGCCTCGGCGTGCCACGAGCAGATTCACCGCCGCCTGGCCAAAGCGCTGGGCGAGAAGCCCCTGGCGAAAGTGGAAAACCACCACAACTTTGCCTGGAAGGAAACGCTGGCCGATGGCCGCCAAGTCATCACGCACCGCAAGGGCGCCACGCCAGCCGGCGCGGGCGTACTCGGCATCATCCCCGGCTCCATGACGGCCCCCGGCTTCATTGTGCGGGGGCGCGGGGTGCCGGCGTCGCTGGCCTCGGCCTCGCACGGGGCCGGGCGATTGATGTCGCGCACCCGCGCCAAGGCCGAACTCGGCGAAGCCGAGGTGCGCCGCCACCTCGCCGACCACGGCATCGAGCTGATTGGTGGCGGGCTCGACGAAGCCCCGATGGCCTATAAAGACATCCACACTGTGATGGCCAGCCAGCGCGACTTGGTGGATGTCCTAGGCTCCTTCACGCCCAAAATCGTGCGCATGGACGGGGCGTAGTCCAGACTCGCCACATCTGGGGCTAATCAAAAGCCTTCGCTAGTCTAGCGGGGGCTTTTTTGGGTACGGGCGCGTTTCTTTGCCGCATGAGCGAAGTACGGCCGCTGGCCCCGGAAATAGCAGCGCAGGTTTTTGGGATGTTGCACGACGAGGCACTGCCGGTGCAGCCCTTTTCGGTGCAGTACCAGTCTTTTTTCATCACCGCCGACAACCTGCGTACCCTCGAACGCACCAACGCGGCCACCTACCAGCTGCGGCGCGGCCCCGCCGAGGCCGGGCAATGGGCCGGCCGCTACCCCACGGTGCGGGTGCTGCTGCGCCGCAAAGGCAACAAGCTGGAGCAGGCTTTTCAGTACCCGCACGGCTGGCGCGACATCGTCTACGACCTGGGCAGTGCCTACCAGACGGATACCGAGGTACTCATCGGCTTTCGGATGGTGAGCGGCAGCGCGGGGCGCAACCGCTGGTTTGGCCGCCGCGATGGCAAGGTTGAAACCCGCACCACCGGCGACATGGATGCGCTGGCCCAGCGCCTACGCCAGGAATTGACGCAAACCTTTGCCGCCCAAAACCCGCCCACCGACGCCGGCCTGCCCGCGCAGTGGCTCACCGTGGCCCGCCTGCCGCTGGCCGCGCCCGCCGCGCTGGCCGCCACCCCCGACACCAAGACGCGGCTGCTGCGCCAGCTGGCCCAGGCGCTGGTGATAGGCGAGGTGCTGCGCCGCGAATCGTTTGGCGGCGATGCGCAAACGCCGGCTTACTACCTGCTTGGGGCCGTGCATCAGGATGCAAACCAGCAGCCCATCGATCAGGTAGGCCGTTTTTTGGCCGAAGGCATTTGGGAAAACGACGACCATGCCCAACACGGCGACCGGCTGGCGCAGCTGCGGCCCGGCGACCGGGTAGCCCTCAAATCCAGCTTCGCCAAGGGTACCGCCAGCATCCTGCGCGTGAAGGCCACGGGCACTGTGCAAGCCACTACGGCCGGCGGCCACGCCCTGCAAATAGCCTGGGAGGCGCCTCTTCCGGCCTTCGACCTGCCCGGCCTCGGCGGGTACCGCCAAACCGTGCACCTGCTCACCAAGCCCGAAGATATTGCCGCTGTTTTTCGCCTTGCGCCCCCTGCCTCGCCCATGCCCCCGCACCCGCTCAACCAGATTCTCTACGGCCCACCCGGCACGGGCAAAACCTACAGCACCACCGCCTGGGCGCTGGCCCTGCTCAATACCAACAACCTGCCCGTGGCCGAGGTAATCGCCCACTACGGCGGCCACGACGAAGCCATGCGCCAGGCCTTTGAGCAGTACCGCCAGCAGGGCCAAATTGGCTTCGTGTCGTTCCACCAGTCGTTTGGCTACGAAGACTTTGTGGAAGGTATTAAGCCCGTTTTGGTGGAGGCCGAGGACGCCGATGAAGACGCTTCTAACCTAAGCTACCGGGTCGAGGCCGGGATTTTTAAGGCAATGGCTGAGCGGGCTACGTATGCGCTGCACGTGCAGCGGCAATTACGGCTGGCTAGTTTTGGGGATGCTCGTCAGCCGGTTTCGCTGGATTTTGATGCGTTGTTTGCGTTGTTCAGCAGCCAACTGCAAGAGCGGTTGGCAACGGCTGAACCAGGCACTATCCGCTTTTTGACTAAGTCAAAGACACAAGTCATTCTGAAGAGCATTTCGGCTAAGGGGAATTTCATTTTCTACCATGCCAATGGCTCGCCCGAAAGCACGTTCGCCGTATCTAAAATGCGCTTTGCCAAGCTCTACCGCGCCTTTTCGACCGTGGAAGCCATCGTCAACGTTGACCAAGACATTACGGCGGCCATTGGCGGTGCTAATACCTCGGTGTTCTGGGCTTTCTTTCAGGCTTTCAAAGAATTTGAGCACCAACAAAATCAACAGGCTGCAGCGGCTCCTGTGGAGCAACCCAGTCTAGCCGACCAGCTCCGCCGTGCCCTAATCCAACCCGAAATCGCCGCCAACGTTGCCCGCGACTTCGATTTTAGCCAGCTCACGGCCGACGACTATGCGCAGGCGCCGCGCTTCGTGCTCATAATCGACGAGATAAACCGGGGCAATGTGGCCAGCATTTTTGGCGAGCTCATTTCGCTGCTCGAAGACGACAAGCGCGGCGGCCAGCCCCACGAGCTGCGCCTGACGCTGCCGTACTCCAAAGCGTCGTTTGTGGTGCCGCCCAACCTCTACGTGCTCGGCACCATGAACACTGCCGACCGCTCGGTCGAGGCCCTGGACACGGCTCTGCGCCGCCGCTTCAGCTTCCACGAGCTAGCCCCGCAGCCGCAATTGCTGCGCCCCGACGTGGCTGGCATCGACCTGCCCCGGCTGCTGGCCGCCCTCAACGAGCGCCTCGAAACCCTGCTCGACCGCGACCACCGGCTGGGTCACGCCTGGTTGCTGCCCGTGCACGACCTCGACGGCCTGCGGGCCGCGTTCAGCCAGAAAATTATTCCGCAGCTACAGGAGTATTTCTACGGGCACTGGGGGCGCATCGGGCAGGTGTTGGGCACCGACTTCGTGCGCCGCAAGCCCACCGCCGCGCCTCTGATGCCGGGCTTCGCCGATGACGAAGACGACGTGGAAGCCAGCTCGCGCTACGAAATAACGCCCGCCAGCGAGTGGTCGGTGGCCGCGTTTCGGGGCTTGTATTAGGCTGGTCTAAGTTTAGAAAAATGAAAAGCGTCAGGTCATGCTGAGCGCAGCGAAGTATCTCGCGTGGTGCAGTAATCTTTAACGCCAGCAGCGAAGTGAGCGAGATGCTTCGCTGCGCTCAGCATGACCTGACGTTGCGGATTGTCTCCTATCAAGCAATTCCAACCCACCCCAAAACCCGCCTAAAATGCCCGCCCCGCATATTATCGTCGCCTACGAGCATGAGCTGCTGCGCCTGGGCAGCCGGGGGCTGCGCGAGGCACATCTGGTGGCCCTGGCCCGGTTGCAGCAGCGGCACGGAGCCACGTGGTTTGGGGTGCTGCGCCAGGGCCTGAAGCTGGGCAGCTACGTGGGCGTGGTGCAGGTGCCGGGCCTCACGCTCGAAATACTACCCAAAACCGACGACCCCAGCCGGCCCGGCACCGCGCCGGGCGCGGCCGACCACTGGCGGCAGGTGCTGCTGCGCCTGCTGCGGGCCACGTATGGCCTGCCGGTGGCGGTGCCCGGCGCGGCGGCGCTGGCGCAGGCGCGGCACCCTATGCTCGATTTGTTTGTGGCGGCCCTGCTGGCCCAGGCCGAAACGCTACTGCGCCAGGGCCTTAAAAAGCAGTACCGCGCCACCGAGGCCAACCGGACTGCCCTGCGCGGCCGGTTGCTGTTTGCCCAGCAGCTGCGGCACAACCTGGTGCACGCCGAGCGCTTTTTCACCCGCGCCCAAGCCTACGACGCGGCCCACCCGCTGAACGCCCTGCTGCGGCAGGCGCTGCACGTGGCCGCCGAGGTGGCCCAAAATCCCGCCCTGGCCGCCCGCGCCCGCACGGTGCTGGCGCACTGGCCCGAGGTGCCGCCCGTGCCGGTGCCGGCCACCGTGCCCGCCCTCACGCCGGCCACGGCCCGCTACCGGGCGGCGCTAGAGCTGGCTCTGTTGCTGCTGCGCCACCACAGCCCGGCGCTGCAAGCCGGCCGCACCGAGGCCCTGGCACTGCTTTTCGACATGAACCGGCTGTTTGAGGAATACGTGGCCCGCCAGCTGCGGCGCGCGGCGCCCGCGCTGGGCTGCCGGGTGCAGGCGCAGGCCGTGCGCTCGCTGTGGCACGATGTGCAGGTGCGGCCCGACCTGGTGCTGACGCTGCCCGATGGCCGCCTCATCGTGCTGGATACCAAGTGGAAGCTGCCCGCCACCCACCGCCCGGCCGCCGCCGACTTGCAGCAGCTCTTTGCCTATTGCCACCTCTGGCACGCCAGCCACGGCCTGCTGCTGTATCCAAACCCCGCCGCTGGCTTGCGCCCGAGCGTGCGGCAGCCCTACGCGCCGGGCCAGCTAGAGCGGGCCGTGCATGGGCACGTGCTCTTTGCCGATATTCTGCTGGCCGATGGGCAGTTGGATGCCGCCTTTGGCACCGGGCTCCTCACGCAGCTGCTGGCTCTGCCGCTGGCCTGAAGGTCGCCAGTATACTTATTCGTAAGTAGCGAAATCCGACCAGACTACTAGCCGCGTAAATAGTGCAGGCTCTTTGGAGTCGTGTTTTCATTCGGAAAAGAGCGAGGTATTGCCTCGCTTTTTTTTGCCATAGGTCACACATGAAAAAGGCCCTCCGCCATTGGCAGAGGGCCTTTTTGGTAGGCAAAGTTTTCGCGGCTATTCCACTACCAGGCGCTTGGCTACTACGCCCGCGCTGGTGCTGGCCTGCACCGAGTAGATGCCGGGCGCCAGCGTGCCGAGCGGCAATTCGAGGGCATCGGTGCCCGCGCCCAGCGTGCGCGTCAGCACCGTGCGGCCCAGGTTATCGACCACCACTACCGCCGTGGCTGCGCCCGTGCGTAGCGCCTGCGGCAGCAGTAGCGAAGCCGTGCCGTGGGCCGGATTGGGGTAGAGGCTCACCAGCTGCGCGGTGGCAGCCGAAGCGGCGGCCAATGGCTGCGCGGGGCCGAATACCACGGCGTAGCGGCCGGTGGGCGCGTCGGTGGGGGCCAGCGTCAGGGGGAGAGTGGGCGTGGTGGCGAGGTCGGTGTAGGCCCCGGTGAGGGCATCGCGCAGGTAGGCGTGGTAGCCGGCGGGCAGGTTTTGCAGCTCATCCACGGCCAGCGTGTAGGTGCCGGCCACGGCGGCGTGCAGGTGCAGCGGCACGGTAGTGGTGCTGGCGAGCGCCGGCAGGCCATTGATGGACAGCGCCTCGGTGCTGATGTCAGTGCCCAAATCGAGGCCGTGGGTGGCGGGCAGGTAGTGCGCATCGAAGCCCGTATCGAAGCCAGCCGTGGCGCCTTGCTCAAAGTACATAACCGTCTGGTTGGCCACGGCGGCGTTGCGCAGGGTCAGGGCCAGGCGGGGGCGTGGGTCGGCGGCGGTGCGCTGGAAGAGCGTGTTGTCGGGTGCGTTTAGGCGCGCCGCATTGGTGAAATTAACCGCAGCCGTTTGGCCCGCCGCCACCCGCACGAAGAAACCCTGGGCCACCGGCAGCACGTTAGTGCCCGTATTGGCCGAGGCCCCGTTTACGTAGCTGGTGTAGACGCCGGTGTACTGGCCGCTGCTCTTAAACACGTACAGCGCGCTTTCGATGCCAGTAGAAATTCCCTGCACTACATTGTAATCGATGGCGCTAGGGTAGGGGTTGCCCACCAGCTGGTAGCCAGCCGTGGCCTGCGTACCCCGTACCAAGCCCGTGCGCGAGTAGGAGCCATTGTTGAGCGTGCCTACGAAGTCGACCAACTCGGTGCCGGGAATATTCACGGTGTAGCCCGAGGTGGGTATTAGCGGGTCGCTGAGCGAGTTAGGAGAGAAAAAGCCTTTGTCAAACTCGGGCGACGTATTGGCTAGCCCCAGCCGGCTTTGGTTGTAGGCGTACACCGTGGGGAAGGGCACGGTGGTGGGCGGCGTGGCGCTGCTGTTATACGCCGCGTTCACGGTGGGCGCAAAGCCGCTAGTCGTGAAATCGGCCACCGTATTGCCGCTCACTGGGGTGCTGTAGTGGCGGTAGCCGGGGCCGGTATTCAGGTTGGGTGTGATGTAGCGCTGCACAGTGGCCGCGCCGATAGCTACGGCCGTGCCGTTATTCACCACGAAGGCCGTGCCGCTGGCGTCCGAATTCAGGGTAAACGGCTGGCCCGTCGCAATGGCCAGGTTGCCATCCAGCGTGAGCCCGCCCGTCGATTGAATGGCCACTGGCCCCGTAATGGCGGCCGTGGCCGGGCCCACCGTCAGGTTGGGGAAGGTCGAAACTGAGCTGCCGCCCACCGACTGCGCGCTGGTGCCCACCAGCGAGACCCGGCCCGTGCCGCCGCCTGCCACCGTGCCACCGGTGTTGCTGAAATCGCCGCTCACATTAAGCGTGCCGCCCGACACGAGCGTGAGCGTGGCGCCCGTGTTCAGGGCCACCGAGTTGGCAAACTGGCCGCTGCGCACCGTGGGCTGGTTGGGCGTGGGCGTAGTGCCCGGAAACGTGGACGCCAGCAGCGTGGCGCCCGGCGTGTAGGTGCCCGGAATAAACACGTCGTCGGCGCTGGTGGGCACCCGCTGGGGTACCCAGTTGAGCGCATTGGCCCACTCATCGCTCACGAAGCCCGACCAGATGAGCGGCGCCGTGATGGCCGCCGCAATGTCGTACACGTCGATGGGGATAAACGGCGCATTAGGCACAAACGGGCTGGGCGTGCTCGGAATAATGTTGCCGATGCGGCTGGCCTGCCCGTTGGCCAGGTCGAGGCTGTAGAGGTTGCTGGCGTCGTAGCCGCTGGGCCGGTCGTCGGTTACTTCCAGCAAATACGCCACGTTTTGGCGCGTGGCGCGGTTGTAGTACACGTCTATGTCCAGCGCTACGATGTTGCTGGCCAGTGCATACGGCCCCGGCTGGCTCGACCCCGCAATGAAGAACGTGCTGCGCGTAGGCGCCGTGAGCGTGCCGACATTGGGCGGGTTCTGAATCGAAATAATGCCCCCGTTCACCTCATCGTAGTCGTAGAGCGTGGTGATGGTAGCGCCCAGCGTAGCGTTGGTGTACGCCACCGAGCCAATGCCCGGCAAGGCCGGAATAGTCGGCACCGGCGTGCCCGTCGTAATCGCGACGGGCGTGGCCACCGGCGTGCCCACCGCGCCGCTGTAGGCGAGGTTGCCATCCTGGGCGGCCAAGCCCCCGCTGTTAGGATTGAGGCGGTAGTTGCGGCCATTGGTACTCACCACCCGGATGCGGTCGGCCGCCGGGTTGAAGTCGAAGCCAATGCGCTTGCTGCTGTTGCCCGCGCTCGCATTGCCCAGGTCCAGCACGATGGGCGTCGCGTTCACCGGCGTAGCCACCGAGGCCATGCCGCTGGCCCCCGGCGCAATGGTATAGAGCTGGGTAGCGCCCGTGGCCGAGTTGTAGCCCAGGCCATATAGCAGGCCATTGTTGGGCCGGTAATCGATGCCTACCAGCACCTGCCCCGCCGTGAGGCCCGTGATGGTAGAAGGCACATACGTAACGCCGTAGGCCACGCCCGTGGCGGGGTCGGTGGGGGCGCCCGTGGTGGGCGAAATCGGGATGAGCAGTGGCGTACCCGCCGGGTACAGCTGCGCGCCGTTGAGGCCGATAACGTTGTAAGTGGCGACGCCCAGCCCGTAAATGGTGGTCTGGGCAGAGGCCGCCCCAGCCGTAGCCGCTAGCAGCAGCGTCAGCAGGCTCCGCTGGCTGGCCGCCCACTGGTAGGTAGCCCCGGAAAGTAGGTTTTTAAGCATAAGAAAGAAGAAGGAGGTGAAGGGTGGGAAAGATGACAACTAAAATATATAACTTTTTGCTCTAAAAGTACAACCCTTACGCGGAATAGCAGTGGAAAGATAAACCCACAACTTGCCAGAAAGAAATTCTGATTTCTTTCTGTTTTACTGTTGGTTGGCTAACTTATGTCGTCGGGCTTGCCGGGACCGCTTCCACTACCCGCACCGCATCGCCCACCCGAATAATGCCGCCCCGCGCAATGTGCGCCGTGAGGCCCCCGTGCCCCCGCATGGCGTTGTAGCCGCCCGGCCCCAGCTCTTCCTCCATGCGCGAGCACGGGTGGCACTCGCCCGTAATGTCAAGCAGCACCTCCTCGCCAATCTGAATCTGGCGGCCCTTCAGGGCCAGCAGGTTCAGGCCGCTCACCACCAGGTTGCGGCGCAGGCGGCCGGGCGCTACCGGCTCAGGCAGGCCCAAAAAGCCCGCCACCGCCGCCAGATACTCGTGTTGAATGAGCGTAACCTGCCGCTTGCCACCGGCCTTGGCGCTGGCGTGGTCGCCGGCCAGGCGCTGGTCGGTGAGCACCTCGGCCTCTGGTACCGACAGTGGCGCGGTGCGGCGCTCGGTCCGCAGGCCTATCCATTCGAGCTGGCCCACTTGGGGCAAAGTGGCCAGCAGTTGGGCCACCACCGATTTATTATCGCCAAAAAAAGGGAATGCCATCGCGCAGCTAAGAAAGAATGAAGGAGAAATGAGGGCGGGCCGCCCCGCCAGCGAGCGTAACGCAAGCGGCGCCACGGCGGCCGAAAAAACCCAAGAAAGCCGCAGAATTCCTCAACTCAGCGGCCGGGCTTGCGTAAAGCACTGCACCAGCCGGCCCGGCCGCATGGCTCGCCTTGGCCCCGGCTTTTCGCCCGTCTTTACTTTTTCAAAACCCTGTATACTATGGCTACGCAAGCCTCGCCCAAAACCAAGAAGGAAACCACCAAAGGCCTGACGCCCACCAAAGGCGCCGGCCAGCCGCAGACCAACCCCGCCGTGAACGTGCAGCCCATCCTGGACCAGCAAGTGCACGCCCCGGCCCCCACGCAGCGCTTCGGCACCGTGAGCCAGCGCTTGCCCATCGGCCTCGACGACAACGTGCGCCTCGAAAGCGTGCAGATGCTGAACCAACTCCTGGCTGATACCATCAGCCTGCGCGACCTCTACAAAAAGCACCATTGGCAGGTAGTGGGCCCCACGTTCTACCAGCTGCACTTGCTGTACGATAAGCACTACGAAGAGCAATCGGAGCTGGTCGATACCATCGCCGAGCGCATCCAGATTTTGGGTGGCGTAGCCGTGGCCGTATCGTTCGACGTGGCCGAAATCACGAGCATTCCGCGCCCCCCGCGCGACCGTGAGGAAGCGCCCGTGCAGGTATCGCGTCTGCTCGAAGCTCACCAGATTATCCTGAAAAACTGCCACGAGTACGCCAAAAAAGCCGACGAGTCGGGCGATGATGGCACCAACGACCTGGTAGTAAGCCAGGTAATGCGCACCAACGAGCTGCAAGTGTGGTTCGTGTCGGAGCACGTGGTAGACTCGCCCCTCATCCAGGCCAAGTAATTCCGCCTTCGGTTTCGTTGCAAGAAAGCTCAGCCCGTTCGGGCTGGGCTTTTTTTATGCGCGGGCCTGGCCGCGGGGCCGGCTAGCGTGGCTAGTATCTTCGGGCACTTTTACCCCGCACCATGGCTACCACTTCTCCCGGCACCACCCCGGCCGCTGGCCGCCCGGCCGGCTCGCTGCTGCGGGCCTTGCCGGGGCTGGTGCGCTGGCCCAACCTGCTCATCATGCTCTTGAGTATGGTGCTGGTGCGTGGGGCGCTGCTGCTGCGCGGGCAGCCGCTGGCCGAGGTGCTGGCGCCGCGTTTTGGGCTGCTGGTGCTAGCGGCGCTGCTGGTGGCGGCGGGCGGCTACATCATTAATGATTATTACGACGTAAAAATCGACGCTATCAACCGGCCCGACCGGCTGGTGGTGGGCCGCCTGCTGGGCCGCCGCAAGGCCATGCTGGCCCACGTACTACTGAGCGGCGTGGGCGTTATCTTGGCCGTGCTCAGCGGGGCGGGCAAGCGCCAAGCTATGCTCATCGGGCTCGTGACGCTGGGCGCGGCCCTGTTGTTGTGGGGATACTCGGCCCGTTTCAAACGGGTGGCGCTGGTGGGCAACATCAGCATTGGGCTGCTCACGGCGGCGCTGGTGCTGCTGCCCGAGCTCCAGCTGCTCACCACCCGCAAAGCCGTGTGGCTCTACGCGTTGGCGGCTTTTTTGCTCACCGTAGTGCGCGAGATTGTCAAAGACCTGGAAGACATGCGCGGCGACGCGCAGCACGACTGCCGCACCCTGCCGCTCGTGTGGGGCGTAGCGCGCAGCAAGTGGGTGGCGGGCTTTTTCTTGGCCGCGCTGGCCGTGCTGGTGCTGGGCGTATTGGTGCAGCTGCCCGCCCTGGGCTACTGGCCGCTGGCCGCGTGGCTGCTGGCTCTGGTGGTGCTGCCGCTGGCCTGGCTCACGCGCCTGCTCTGGCTGGCCGACCGCCGCCGTCATTTTCGGCAACTCAGTGCGTGGTGTAAAGGTATTATGCTGGCCGGCGTGCTAAGTATGCTGCTGGCGTAGTGGTGAAATGGTGATATAGTGAGTTGGCGAATGGACCTGTCCTTGCGAGCGCAGCGAAGCAATCGCATCAGAACGAGCCGTTCGCGTTCTCAACAGGTGCGATTGCTTCGTTGCGCTCGCAAGGATAGGTCCATTCACCAACTCACTATATCACCATTTCACCACCTCACCACCTCACCACTTCACTATTTCACCACCCGCCTCAACCGTGGAGGCTAGAAATCCGTTGAGGCCCCAAATACTTCTTCTCTTTTAACTATATGCGTTTTTTTTCGTTACTGTTGGCTGGGTTAATGGGTAGCACGCTGGCTGGCTGGGGCCAAGGGCTGCCTACCGCGCCGGTCGACCTCCCCAAGCCGCCCAAGCGACTCACTATTCTGCCCATTCCGGTGCTGTTTTACCAGCAGGAAACGGGCGTCGGCTACGGCCTCGGCGGGCTGCTGAGCGGCCGGCTCGGTACCGATACCGTCACGCGGGCATCCAATATGCGCGTGCAGTACTGGACCACCCAGGAAAAGCAGAATCTGCTCCAGTTCGTGCACACCGTGTATTCGCCGGGCGAGAAATTCTATCTCAACGGTGAAATCAGTGCCTACACCAACCGCCTTTACTACTTTGGTATTGGCAATGAAGTGTCGGACTTCAACCGGTCGTTTCTCGACTTCAAGCTTTTCATCATCAACCAGCGCATCCAGAAGCGTATCGCGCCCAACCAGTTTTTGGGCCTGCAATACCGCTTGTCGCGGGTGTATAATATTGTGCCGCAAACTGGCCTGGTGAATGACGATGGTGACGAGATTTCGGGTGTAAACTACTTCTTGCGCGACCCGCGCGTCGACCAGCGCCAGCGCGAGAACTTCAACTCGTCGGGCATCGGCCCGGTGTATACCCTCGACTCCCGCGATGTGGCCCTGGGAGCTTCCAAGGGTAATTTGCTTGACTTGCAGGTGATGTTCAACGGCAAGTTCCTCGGCTCCGACTACAATTTCGTGCGCTACCAGATTGATGCGCGCCACTTCCAGCCCATTTTCAGCAACAAGACCATCCTGGCCTTGCAATTCCTGGGGCAGTTTCACTCCGGCAATGTGCCGTGGCACGGGCTGGCCGGCATCGGGGCCAACCTCGGCGGCACGCTCTACGACAATGCCAACATCATGCGCGGCATCTACGAGCAGCGCTACCGCGACCGCCAGCTGATGTCGGCCCAGGCCGAGCTGCGCCAGCACCTATTTTGGCGCCTCGATGGCGCCGCCTTTATCGGCGCCGGCCAGGTAGGGAACAATATTCAGGACTACAGCTTCGGCGGCATCCACACGGCCGGCGGGGTAGGGGCTCGCTTCAACTTCATCCGGCGCGACCGCGTGAACCTGCGCTTCGACTACGCCTTCGGCAAAGACCCCGGCTTCTACTTCGCCATCGGCGAAGCATTCTAAGCACGAGCTTCGAGCCACCCAAAAGCAAAGCCGGGCTACCCAGTGGGTGGCCCGGCTTTGCTTTTGGGTGAAGCCTACATGAAGAGCCCATGAATATGAGAAAAATTGCGCGACTGACCAGTTTTTTTAGCTATTGCTAAACCTGGACGGGGGCTTAGTAGCGAACTGATTGTTAGTATGAAATTTAGTTACTAGCTCATTAGTAGCGATTTCGGACGAGCTAATCCTAAGCGCAAGTGTTAGCCGCCGCAGGTGGTTGGGCGTACACCGGCTATTGCTATGAGCCAACTCGCTGCCCCCGCCCTTTTCCACGGAGCCCAAGAGGCTACCGCCGCGCCTATCCTGTCGCCCCGGACCGCCTGCCCGCCCCGCCCGGTACGGCTACTGACTACCCCCGCCCAATTGGCGCGGTCGCTGGCGCGGCAGCTGCCGCCGCCCGCCGCCGGGCTGCAAGCCTGCGTCATTATTCCGGCCAAGGACGAGGCGCACAACCTGCCCGCCACGCTGGCGGCCCTGGCCGCCCAGGTGGAGCTAAGTGGCGCACCATTGCCCAGCGGCTCCCTCGAAGTAATCGTGCTGGCTAACAATTGCCTCGACGATACCGCCGCCGCCGTGCGCCAAATGGCCGCCTATTACCCCGCGCTAACCCTGCACGTAGCCGAGCTGCAGCTCCCCAAGGACCTCGCCCACGTGGGCCAAGCGCGCCGCCTGCTCATGGACGCCGCCGCCCAGCGCCTCGAAGCCACGGCTGGCCCCAGCGGCCTCATCCTTAGCACCGATGCCGACACGCTGGTCGCGCCCGACTGGCTAGCCGCTTGCCGTGCCGAAGTAGCGGCCGGCGCGGCCGCCGTAGGCGGCCGCATCCTCACCCGCCCCGATGCGCCCGAGCCCGCCGAAATAAGCATCAGCAAGGCCGGCTGCCTGCAAGCCTCACCGCTCGCCGTGCGCCGCACCCAGCTGCGCGATGCGACTTATTACTTGTTGCGCAACCAGTTGGAGTGCCTGCTCGACCCTTGCCAGAGCGACCCTTGGCCGCGCCACCACCAGCATTTTGGGGCCAGCCTGGCCCTCACAGTGGCGGCCTACCGGCAGGTGGGCGGCCTGCCCGTAGTGCGCTATCTCGAAGACGAAGCCCTGTGGCGCGCCCTGTGCCGCCACGACCTGCCCGTACGCCACAGCCCACGGGTGCGCGTGAGCACCTCGGCCCGGCAGCAGGGCCGGGTAGATGTGGGGCTGTCGTGGCAGCTACGCCAGTGGGCTGCCAACGCCCTCGAACAGCGCGAGCCCCAAGTAGAATGCCCGCGCCAGCTAGCCGCCCTGTGGCGGGCGCGCCACGAGCTACGCGCCTGGTGGGAAAAGCGTAGCCAGCCCACGCCCGCTGGCTTCCGCGAGTGGGCCCTCATGCTAGGCGTTCAGGCTGGCGAGATGCACGAAAAGCTGCACCAAGCCCCTAAATTCGGCGAATTTTGGGATTGGGTGATGGGCACCCGCGCCAGCGTAGGCTTTCACAAAGAATGCCGAATGCCGCTGGGCGAGGCGCTGGCTTGGCTGCGCCAGGCCGTGCGGCGAGGCGGCGCGGAGTGGTAATACTTGGCTTAACTAGGTGCTCTCGTTGGGTCAGGCTTTGTTGCGCGCTGCCCGAGTGACGCGAATTTTCAGGGCTTTCTTTACGGCCATGAAGCAAGTTTTTCTCGGAATACTTTTGCTGGCTGGTGCGCAGGTCAGCGCCCAGTCTACCCAGCGCCCGATGGTGGCTGTCGCTGCCACCACGGCACCCAAAGCCAGTTCGGCGCCGCTGGCCGCGCTCTTTACCGCGTATTGGGAAGAGCAAGCCAAGTTGTTTCCGGTGGGGGCCACGGCCCAGGGCGACAACCGCTACAATGACCAGCTGCCCAACGACCAAACCCAGGCGCACCGGGCGCAGCTACAGGCTTTTTACCAGAAGTACCTGGCGCAGCTTCAGAAAACCGACCGCCGCCAACTCTCTGCCGAAGACCAAACCAACTACGACATCTTCGAATACGAGATGCAGATTCGGCTCGATGGCCTGAAGCTGAACTCGTGGATGATGCCTTTCGCGCAGTTCTACTCCCTGCCCAACAGCCTGGTGCAGCTGGGTGCGGGCACCGGCGCGCAGCCCTTCAAAACCGTGCAGGACTACGATAACTGGCTGGCGCGGGCAAGCCAGTTTCCGGTGTGGGCCGACTCAGCCATCGGCAACTTCCGGCGCGGCATGAAGGCCAGCGTGGTGCTGCCCAAGGTGCTGGTAATCAAAATGGTGCCGCAGCTGCAAGCCCAATTAACGGCCGATGCTACTAAAAGTCTATTTTACGGCCCCATCAACAAGCTGCCCGCGAGCTTTTCGGAAGCCGATAAAACCCGGCTCACTGCTGCTTACCAGCAGCTTATTCTGACCCAGCTGGTGCCCGCCTACCGCAAGCTGGCCGACTTTCTGCAAACCGACTACCTGCCGCAGGCCCGCACCAGTGCGGGTATTGGGGCCGTGCCCGGCGGGGCTGATATGTACCGCCACGGCGTGCACCAAATGACGACTACTGCCCGCACGCCCGACGCCATCTACCAAACCGGGTTGGCGGAGGTGAAGCGCATCCGGGCCGAAATGGAGGCGGTAAAGCAGCAGGTGGGCTACCAGGGCGACTTGGCGTCGTTCTTCAAGTACCTAAATTCGGACCCCAAATTCACGCCCTACCAAACGCCCGACGACGTGCTGGGTGCCTTCCGTAGCATTCAGGCCCGCCTCACGCCCGGCTTGCCCAAGCTGTTCGGGCGCACGCCCGAAACGCCCTTTGAGATTCGCCAAACCGAGGCTTTTCGCGCCGCCACGGCCTCGGCCGAATACAGCCGCGGCACGCCCGATGGCGCGCGGCCGGGCGTCTTCTACGTGCCGATTTTGGACGCTACTAAGTTCAACACCACCTCGGGCATGGAGTCGCTGTTTCTGCACGAGGCCATTCCGGGGCACCACTACCAGCTGTCTTTGCAGCAGGAAAACACCAGCCAGCCGCAGTTTCGGCGGTTTGCTTCCTACTCAGCCTTTAGCGAAGGCTGGGCGCTGTACTGCGAAAGCCTGGGGCCCGAATTGGGCCTGTACACCGACCCGTACCAGAAAATCGGCGCGCTGGGCGATGACATGCACCGCGCCATCCGGCTGGTGGTAGACGTGGGCCTGCACGCCAAAGGCATGAGCCGCGAAGAAGCAATTGCCTACATGATGGCCAACGAGCCCATCAGCGAGCAGGGCGCCACCGCCGAAATCGAGCGTTACATGTCGTGGCCCGGCCAGGCCTTATCGTACAAAACCGGTGCGCTAAAACTGCGCGAGCTGCGGGCGCGCTATGAAAAGCAACTGGGTAAGAAATTTGACCTGCGCGCCTTCCACGACGAGATTTTGGCCGGTGGCTCCATGCCGCTCGCCGTGCTTGAGCGCCGCCTGGCTGCCTGGGCTGCCCGGCAGTAATAGCCCTGTGGCGCGCCAAAAAGGCTTATTTTCACGGTTGATTCTTTTACAGTCAATCGACTTGCCCCTAAATCGAAAATACTAAAAAAACGTCTGTCATGCTGAGCTTGTCGAAGCATCTTGGCCGCTCCGTCGCCGACCCTAACGCATCCGACCAAGATGCTTCGACAAGCTCAGCATGACAGTGCGAGCACTATTTTCTCTATTCCCT
>Ga0265780_10005367_pt1 | contig 16282 bp, 19 predicted proteins | sample P1T30metagenome_FD_192432 | JGI IMG/M metagenome (GOLD analysis project Ga0265780, IMG submission 192432) | Plant litter microbial communities from East Loma Ridge, Irvine, California - P1 T30 | ecosystem: Environmental > Terrestrial > Plant litter > Unclassified | place: USA: California... | reverse complement strand
TACAAAATCAATTTTATCAGTTTAGCTAATATAAATATTTTTAAGTAATTTATCATTATTAACTCTAACAACATCTCGATTAGAAAATTCTATACTTCTACAATAAAAATTTAATATGCAATTATATTTTTATCTAGGCTACCAATATTCTTTAAACTTGTTTGTGTATAAAAACCTTTTCATTCCTTATTTTTAAACCCTTTTATAAAAATTTGAGGTTTTGTTGTTTCTATAATAATAAAACTTATATCTTTATTGATAACAAACTTTAATGAAGTATGATATACTTTGTCAACGACATATTTTAATTTATTTGAGGTTTCATCATAATTTCTAAATACTGAAGTCATTGATTGTGAATGGACTGTTAAAAAAATTTAACACAACTTTTCGGTTTATGTAAATACACACCATTAATGCAAATTATATCTTTTATAAAAATTAGTGTGTATTTTAATACATCTTTAAAGGAGTTAAATTCTACATCAAACTTATAAAACTTAATTTTTTTTTGATATCAACTTTTAAACTCAAATAAAGATAGTATAAATTTATAAAATAAATAAAAATTTGTTTTAAAAAAACAAATAAACCTAATTAAATAAAAAAAACAATAAAAAATTATAATTTTTTAAATAAATTTTTTGTATCAAACTTGATTTGTAATTTTTTACCAAAATTACATACCCGCAAAAGTGCTGTTGGACTGTTTTTTTTTAAGTAGGTTATTAAAGGTTATTAAAAATAATTAAAATTATGATTTTTAGAATAATCATAAATTGTATTTGTTTGTGAGATTTTAAAAAAAATAACAATTAAAAAAAATTTTGAAATAAAAACTAAAACAAAAAAATTAAATTCTTTAAAAAATTATAAACAACTTTAAAAATATCTAAAAATAAATCCACATAAAAAAGATTCAAACTTATCAAACACAAACTGTTTTTATTTTTAATATTTGTACCTTTCAAAAAAATAAATACAATAAATGAGACAAGTAGGAATCGAACCTACAGTGATAAAATCAATTGATTTACAGTCAACCCCCTAACCACTTGGGTTTTGTCTCTTTATTATTCATAACAGGAATCGAACCTGTACCCTATTCGGACAAAATTTTAAGTCTTGCGCGTCTACCAATTCCGCCATATGAATTTTAAAAAAAAGTTGTTTGGAGGAATCGAACCTCCAGGAACACGGGGAATGAGCCCACACCGACACCTGTCGAACAACAAAAAAAAAATAGTAATTTACAGGATTTTCACCTTTTTTAATACAGTTTTCCAACATGTTTCAATTACAAATAATAAAAATTAAACTAAATATATTGCTCACCGCTATATTTTATCTCAATTGATTTTATTTAAATTAACTACTAAAATGATTTAATTCGTTAATTTAGTTTAAAAAAAAATTACCTTTCACAAATAAATATAAATAACAAAAAAATATTTTATGGTAATTATCGTAATTAAATTTACGTTTTTTAAAAAATTATAGGCATCCATTTAATGCAAAAATTAAATTAAATATTATTTTTTAAAAAAAATTAAACTAATCCCACAATATTCAATTTTTAATATTTAAAGTTTTGTTTCTCTAAATTTGTTACCAAACTATCAAAAAATCACTTGTACTGATTTAACAGCATAAACTACCCGTTCGGTAGATAATTGCAAAACTTATAAATAAATTAACTTAAAATAATATTATTAAAAAACAAAACAACTTTAATTCTAGTTTAATTTTTTTCAACTATTATTAATTATTAACTTAACTTATCAACATACTACTAATAATAATAATTGATCATCAGAGGTTAATTCTTCCCGGTCCTCTCGTACTAAGGTAAATGATTGTTTGTTTTTTTTTAGTACAGTAGATAGGGACCAAACTGTCTCACGACGTTCTGAACCCAACTCACGTATCACTTTAATCGGCGAACAGCCGAACCCTTGGTAGATTGTGCACCACCAGGATGTGATGAGTCGACATCGAGGTGCCAAACAAACCCATCAATAAGAACTCTCAAGATTCATTAGCCTGTTATCCCTAGCGTACCTTTTATCCGATGATCGATAAATTTTCCTTACAATAATACCGGGTCAATATAATAGACTATACATCCTTAATATACTAGTAAGTACATTAATCAAACTATTAAAATTTATTTCCATAACTCAAAAAATTAAAAAATTTTTTTATCTATAGTTTTGTATACACCTTCGTTACTATTTAGAAGGTAGCCGCCCCAGCTAAACTATCCATCTTTTAATATTTATAAATAATATATTTTTATAAATTAAACAAAACTAAAATACAAATGGTTTTCCATAATCGATAAAAAAAAATCTCCCATATCTCTATATATAAATTATATTTGTTAAATAAAAGATTAAAGTAAAGGTGCATAGGGTCTTTCCGTCTAGCTGTACTTAACCGCATCTTCACGGGTAATTCAATTTCATGGAAATAATTTTGGAGACAGCGGAGCAGTCGTTACACCATTCATGCGGGACGGAACTTACCCGCCAAGGAATTTCGCTACCTTAGGACCGTCAGGGTTACGGCCGCCGTTTACTGGGGTTTATTACCAAAACATTACATCTTAATATTTTTACCTTGCAGCACTGGGCAGGTGTCAGATTTTATACATCATTTTTCAATTTAGCAAAATCTTATGTTTTTGTTAAACAGTCGCTACTCCCTATTTTATGACATCTTGCACAGATCCTCTTTATTCCGAAGTTACAGAGTCAATTTGCCGAGTTCCTTCAAAATTATTACTTCCTACGCTTTCACTTATTAATTAACTCACATGTGTTTGAATAAGTACGATTTTAAAAATTAAATTTTTTCCTGATTTTAAAAAAAATTAAAAATTAAAATTATTTAATAAATTTTAATTTTAAATATGAATTAATCAAAAAAAATATATATTAAAATATTTATTTAATTTAATTGTAAAACTACAACTCCATAAACATATTACAAATAACATTTTAGTTTTAGGTATCGATTCACACTTTGTAAGAAAATCAAAACAAAGCAACCTGTGAGTTTAAAGCGATAATGATTCACACATTATATCTATTACTCATACTAGCATTTATAAAATTGATATCTTCAATAAATTTTACAATTTATCTTCAACAATATACAAAGCATTCCGCTACCACTTAATTTATAAAAAAATTAAATTTATTATTTCAGTATATTACTTATCTTATACATTTATGATCTAAAAATAATTAGTTAATTATTCAATTTAACTATAATAATTGGTGAGCTTTTACGCTTTCATTATAGGATGGCTGCTTCCAAACCTACCTCCCAAAAATAATAATATTTTTAAATTCTTAGACTTAATAATATTTACAAACTTTAATAAATAATCTAGGCTGTTTCCTTTTTGACAATTGATCTTAGCACCAATAGTCTGATAAATACATATATTAATAAATAATTAGAAGATTTTTAAAAAAGAATAATAAAATATTATTATTTAAAATTACTCAACCTATATATTAAAAATGTATTTTCCCTACTTAAATAGGTTTCGCGGAAAACCAGCTATCACGAAGTTTGATTAGCCTTTCACCCCTAATTACAATTCATCTCAAAATATTGCAACATTTATGAGTTCGATCTTCCAATACCAAAAAAATTAAAATAAATATCTTCAATCTGATCATAATTAGATCACTTCGTTTCGGGTCTTATTAAAATAACTTAAAAAAAATTTTTTCAATACGCTTTTACTTAAATATATAAAAAAGCTTGCTATTTTAATAAACTTGCTAGTTCATTATGCAAAAGGTACAATGAAACAAATAAATTTCATTTGATAAAAGCATTAAATTTCAGAATCTTTTAAATTTTTTATAAAAATTCTTTTCACCTTTCTTTCGCAATACTTATACACTATCAAATTTTTTAAATCTTTAGTTTTAAAGAAGGTTCTTTATTATTCAATTTTAACAAATATTAAAATTTACTTAAATTAACTGTATCTAACACATCAATATTTTAAAAAAAATTATAAAAATAATATAATTAAATTTATAAATGAAATAAAATAAAATAAAGTATACAAAAATTGAAAAAAAAAATTAAAATAATTTAAATTTGATCAACCAATATATTTATTAATAAAAAAAATATTTTTATCAATAATTTTTTTTGTTAAAACCTCAATCATATATTTTTCTGCAAAAAACTGAGCACCATAAACAAAAACATTTCTTACAAATACTTCGGTAAATTTTTTATAAAAAAAATCAAAATAAAAACCTGATTGACAAAATCTATGAAATTTAAAAGTAATAAAAAAATTATACAACATAAAAAAAAAACGGATCTATAAAAAAAATAAAAATTTTAATAAAATTATTTTTGTAAAATTATATTTTTAAAATTAATAATTTTATTAAAAAAATTTTTTCTAAATGATCGTTTAAAAGAATAATAATTTTCTTGTGTTTCTAAAACAAACATTGTATATAAAAATAAAAATAATCAAAAAATCATAGCAAAAAAAGCTATAAATTGAAAAATAACCATAAAAAATGTATGAAACAATTCATATAATCAATTTAATAATAAAACAGGCAATTTTAATAATAAATACCAATTAGAGATGTTAAAATTTGTTTTTGTTTTACTTCAACCATCTACAAAAGATTCATTCATTAAAATTAAATTTCTATCAATATTAAAAAAAACAACTAATTCATGTAATTCACCATAAGTAAATAACATAAAAACTAAACGTACATTTTGAACCATCAATCTTAAAAAAAAAATAGAAACAGCAATATAATCAAATAATAACTCTAACATTAAAACAGATGATTTACCTACACCATTTAAATAGGTTAAAAAATAAGAACCATAATCGTATAACAATGAAATTGGCATAAATAAAATAATAAAATAAATAAAAGGAAATAAATAAATACTCATTATTAATTGAGGTGTTATACTCAAATAAGACCAACTATTAATTCAAAAAAACCATAAAAATACATATAATAATATAACTGAAGTTAATAACATATCATCCATGGAACCTATTTCTTCTTCCGCTTCTATAGTAACATTAAATGCTAAATAATCATGATCAACAATATTATCTTCAGTGTTTAAATTATTAAAATAAGAAAAATAAGTTATTATAAATAATAAAACTAAAAAAAAAATAAAAAAAAATTGAGTAATCATCATTATAGGAGAAATAAAAGATTCATTTATAGTTAATAAATACATAGATAAATAAATATTAGACAAATAATTTTGATAAAAATCATTTGTATAATTTTTATAAATAAAATAATATTCAGGATGTATAATTAAAAAATTATTAAATTCTTCAGAATTTAATAAATGATGGAAAAAATCATTAAAAAAAGGTAACGAAAAAGCTGCAATAAAAAATAATTGATCTAAAATTACTGAAATAAACAAATTATGATGGTTATTTAATATTGAATTATACCACATAACTTTATAGTTTAATTTACTAGAATCTTGATATAAATAATTTCAAAAAACATAAGAAGTTAAATCATACGAATATGAAAACAAATTTTCAGAAAAAGAATAAAGTCAATTTTTATTGTGGTAAACAAAATTAGATTGAATATCTAAAATATTTAATTTATTAGAAATAAAGTTTTCAGAAAAATTAGAATCGAAAACAAAATTATTATTTAAAATTTCATCAGAATTTTTTAATTCATTGTTTAAAACATGATTATATATTTTACAAACACCCATAAATTAACAATTATATATATAAAAATAAATTTTATTAAAAATATTTACTACAAATAAAATATTTTTTATTTTAATTTATTTTCTTTTAATTAAAAAAAAATAAATTAAAATAAAAAATAATAAAATAAAAAATCATTAACAATACCAAAATAAAAATAAAATTTATTTTAAATTTATTTAAATATTGAAAAGATATAAAATAAGTTTTTAAAATATGAAAAATTTCCTTCATCACCGATACGTTTAAACGTAGTTAATTTTTAAAAAAAAAATTATAAATTATTTATAAATTATTATAATTTTATACAGACAAAATCAGTTCTAAAAAAAAAAAGTTAAAAATTAATATAAATTAAATAACCCTTTTTCAATTATATAAGCGTTTTTGATAAAAATTTAATAATTTAAAAAACATAAAGTTATACTCATTATAAAAAAAAGGTTTATATATAATTTTTAAAGATAAAGTTAAAAAATCTATTTCTAAATAATTAGGTAAATCTTCTCTAAAATAAATAGTATTTAATAATCATAAAGGAATTTTATCAAGTTTATTTAATTGGTTTTTTTTAAAAACGTAATTAGAAATTTTATTATTATTATAAATATTATTTACAGTATATTTATAATAAAAAAAAAAATATTTATTAAATGACAACATAAAAATGTCATTTAAATTTAAAGTTTGATTAAAGTTTTTTAACACTACACCATTTAACAAAAAATAATTATTATTTATAAAAAAAAAAATATCCCTATTATTAAAAAAAAAAGAAGACCTTAATAAAATATTAGACAAACTAAACTCAAAAGTATTTAAAAAAAAATTAAAAGGTAATTTAGTTAACTTATTAAAAAACTTATTTTTTTTATATTGTCTTTTTAAATTGAATTTAAAAAAAGACAAAATTAATTTTCTATTATCATTAACATATTTATTAATTTTATACCTATAATCAAAACTTACATAATCTATATCTTTTTTAAAAGAGTTTTTTAAATTTATATTATTTAAATTATAAATAAATAAATTTTTACTAAAACTATTTTTAAAAAAATTATCATCAACAAAATTATAATCTTCATACTTAAAAACTTCTAAAAAATTTAATAAGAATAAATTTTTATTTATTGTTTTTTTAAAAAAAATAGACTGTTTTTTAAAAGTTATAATACTATTTAAAATTAAATTTTTATTAGAAAATGATAAATAAGAATTATTGTAAAACTGTGTAAATTCTAAATTATAAAAATCGTTATAATTTGTATCAAACGTACGTAAAAAATCATTTTCAAAATTAGCTCAACTATATTTAAATTGATAACTAAAATTCAAACAAAATTTTAATTGTTTTTTATATTTATTAGTAATTAAATTAAAAAATACTAAATTAAATTTTAAAAAAAATAAATAAAAATTAATATATAAATTTTTTATTAATATCATATATAAAAACCAAAAAACCAAAATTATCTTTTTTTTTTTCTATTTAATCTTTCATCTCTTAGAACTAATGAGGAACCAGAAAGATCTGATTCAGAATTAGAATCGTTTGCGTGAAACATTGTTTTTATTAAAATTTTAGTAAATCCTGGATCAAAACCTAAAGAAAAATAATTTTTTTTAAAAGATTGTTTTTGTTTTTTAGACAAATTTTTTAATTTTAAAGGGTGCATAACTTGATAATTAGCCATAGAATATAAATCAATTTTCATAGTATTTTTATGACCAGAAAACTTTAATCTATTATTTTTTGCTAAAATCCACTCTTGTTCTCACTGAACACGTCATAATAAATTTACATATTCTGCTGAATAAGCAATATTAGCTTCTTTTATAGGAACGTTACCATAAAATTTTTTAGCCATTTTAACTTTAAAATTTCTTAAAATATTATTAGATTTATAAACAGATCATGCGTTGGTCCATGTTCTTTGACCTCTTACAGGTAAACCTTTTACATGTCTCCAACCTCTATATGTGGTTAATAAATCTAAAAAAGCTATATTTAAAATTCTTTTTTTTACAAAACTTGAACCGTAAGGTATTACAGAATAAGAAATTTTTAAAAAATGTTCCCATTCATTTTTATTTAACTCTTTAATAATAACATCACTACTATTTTCAATACGTTCCTCTAATTTAATCAAAGTTTTTTTATTAAAACCATTATTATTTAATACAAAAATATTTAATTTTTCATCTAAATCAATTAATTTATTATTTAATAAATACCTATAAAACAAAAAAATAAAATTAAAAAAAAAATTTTTTATTTAAATTTGATGGGGAGTAAAACAAATTTTTATAATATGAAAAAAATCAATTATCAAAATCAACATCAATACCTTTTTTAAATGTATCATTTTTAAAAAAAGTTAAAATAGAAATATTTAATATAACCCAAGATTGATACCTTAATAATCATAATTTAGAAAAAAACAAATTATTATTATTATCAGAATTTCTAATAAAATTATAATAAGAATTAAAACTAATATTTTTTTTCAATTTTAAATCATTTAATAAATATTTTTTAAAATTTTGTTTAGAATCTGATTTTAAAAAAAAAAAAAGTTTATCTGAAGAATAATCATTTAAAAATAAAATTAATGAAGATTTTATAAAAATATCTTGTTTTAAAAAAATACCATAATTATGTTTAGAATCTCACATAGAATTTCAAAACATTGAATAACCAGATTTATTTGCTGCTGGTATACTAATTTGACCCATTTAATTTAAAATTTATTTATTATTTTTTAAAAAAAATATTTTTTCGCTTTGACGTTTTTTTTAAAGGGAAATGATAAGGTTTTCTAGTAAATGAAAACTCCCCCAATTTAAAATTTAAATTATAATCGTTAATAAATAAACGTCTATATTTTTTACCTTTGTGTACTCTAATCATTTTATATAAAAAACATTTAGGTACAGAAGAAGATCTATCATAAAAAATTATTTTTTTTTTAAATAATTTTTTTTTTTTAAATAGTATTATTTTTCTTCACATAGATTTTGAAAAATATGTTAATTTCCATTTAGATCGAGCCATTTATTTATAAAAATTATTTATTTTTTTTAGCTATTTTACCCCAAGGTGTGAATTCAGGTGATGAGGTTTTAGTTCTACCACCATGTGGATGATCAACAGGATTCATAGCAACACCCCTAACATTAGATTTAAAACCTTTATTTCTATAATAACCAGCTTTAGTATAAAACTCTAATTTATGAAAAATATTAGATGATCGCCCTAATGTTACAAAACAATAAATAGAAATGTTTCTAATTTTACCAGTAGGTAAAACAATTTTGGCTGAATTTTTTTCAAAATTCAAATTTAATAAAGAACAGAATGTACCTGCAGAACGTGCATATTTACCACTTGTATTTTCAAATAACTCAACATTAAAAAAAATTGAAGAATAATTTAAATATTTTAATATAACTGAACAACAAATTTTTTGTAAAAAAATAAACTTTAATGGTTTAATAGAAGAAAATAAAAAATTTCCAGGTTTTAACTCGTGTGAAGCTAAGATATAAGAATAAGAACCATTTGAATATTTTATTAAAGCAGTATAGCACGATCTATTAGAATCTTTTGATATATTTAAACATAATGCAATATTACTAGATCATTTTCTACTAAAATCTAAAATAGACAAATTTCTTTTATTCAAAAAATTCTTGTTACCTATAACTTTTTTACCAGAAAAATTTCTACCAGAATTAAATACGTTACCTATAATTAATCTTTTAAATTTAATGTTATTAGTGTAAAAACTAACTACCCTATTTTTGTTTCTAGTCGAATTATTAAATGGTTTATATTTACGTATATATATTTATTAATTAGTTTTAATTATTTTAATTAAATTTAACAAAATAATTATTTTATAAAATTCAACAATATTATTAATAAATAAATTAAAATTTAAAAAATATGAAATAATAAAAAAATCATTTTTTAAATTAAAATTATTTTTATTAAAAATATCTATATTATATTCATTTTTTAAATTTATAATTTCTTTAGAATTAAAATTATTTGATACTAATAAAAAATTATTACCATACAAATTAAAATTACTTAAATATTTAAAATCTTTATTATTTAAATATAAAAATTTTAATTTATTTTTTTTTGAAAATTTAATAAAATTATTAAAATCAAAAAAAATTTGTTTATTAAATAAAAAACTTGGTACAATATTATTTTTAATAACATTATTTTTTAATAAATAAAAAATAATTAAATTTTTTTCTAAATTCTTTAAAAAAAAATAAAAATTATTATAAAAATTATGATTATTTATTAAATTTAAATTATAAAAACGTTTATATTTCATTAATTTTGAACTTTCTTGAAAAAAACGTTTTTTAAAGGTTAAATTATTAATTTTACCAAACAAATTGTTCATTATTAATTTTTTTTTCATTCAATTTTTCCTCCTCATCTATTTGTCTATAAACAGTTTTTTGTAAATGTAAAACACCAAATAATAAAGCTTCAGCAGTAGGTGGACAACCAGGAACATAAATATCAACTGGGATTACACGATTACAACCTCTTACAACTGAATATGAATAATAATAATAACCACCTCCGTTAGCACAACTACCCATAGATAAAACTCATTTAGGGTCTAACATTTGCTCGTACAATCTTCTTATAGCAGGAGCCATTTTATTAGTTAAAGTACCAGCAACTATCATTAAATCTGATTGTCTAGGACTAGCTCTAAAAATAACACCAAATCTATCTCAATCATATCTACTAACTGTAGTATGCATCATTTCAACAGCACAACACGCTAATCCAAAAGTCATTGGTCAAAATGAACCTTGTCTAGCTCAAGATACAACAGCATTTATAGGTGTAATTAAATAATCTACTCGCACTTTAAATATAAAATCAACCTTATACGTACAACATAGTTTTAAAAAAAAAAACAAAGAGTTTTTAAAATTAATTAAATCTAAATTTTTTTCTAACTTTTTTAATTTTATCGTTTGGTCTTTTAACACCGTAAATAGATCTTCTTCTTTTTTTTCCAGTTAAACCTGCAAAATCATAAACACCTCGTATACAAGTATACCTAACACCTGGTAAATCTCTTGAACCACCACCTCTTACTAAAACTGAAGAGTGGGCTCTAATATTATGACCAACACCTGGTAAATGAGCAACAACTCATCTGTTATTAGTTAAAATAATTTTAGCAGCTGGTCTTCGTGCAGAATTAGGTTTTCTTGGTGTAACAATCCTAGCTCTTTTTACCGCACCTTTTGTTTGTGGACAATTTTTTAATGCTGCTGCTCTATGATGAGCTTTTTTTTTAATTTTTAATTTTCGATTTAATTGTAAAAAAGTTGACAAAATAAAATTAAAAAATAATTAAATATAAAAATTAGAACTTATATAATTTAAAAAAATTAAAAAATCTTCAAAATATAATATACTACTTATATTAAAAAAATTTAACAAATTTAAAAAAAATACACTATTATTATTGAAAAAAACTGTATTATTTTTTAATAACAACTTATTAGATAAATTTTTAGATATTAAAAACCTTAAATTTTGTAAATAAAAATAAATAATAAAAAAATTTGAAAAAATAAAAAATAAAAAAATTAATAAATTATTTTTTGAAAAAAAATAAATAAATGTTAAAAATTTACCTAAAAATCCAATAAATGGTGGTATACCAGCAAAAGATAAAAACAATATAACAACATATAAATATAAAAATGGTAAATTACCAAAAAATTTTAATTCGTTTAATGTCTTAAAATATTTTATATCAAATATAAAAAAAATTAAAAATAAATTTATTAACATAAATATATATGTTATTATATTAAAAAATATCAAAGTAAAAGTATATTCGTTATAAAATTCAAAATAAAAATTAAACATAATATATGTGAATAGAAGTATATTTCAAATATGACAACCTAACAATTTCAAAGATGAAACAACATTAAAAAAATTAAAAACAATGAATTTAAATGTAGGTCCTCAACATCCAGCAGCTCATGGTGTTTTAAGATTAATAGTTCAATTAAATGGTGAAATTATAGAAAAAATAGACCCACACATTGGATTATTACATAGGGGTACTGAAAAATTAATGGAAGATAAAATATATTTACACTCTTTACCTTATTTTGACCGATTTGATTATGTTTCAATGTTAATACAAGAACATGCCTACTGTTTAGCAATAGAGTCTTTATTAGGTACATTAAATTATAGTGCTACATTTGTACAAATAAGAACATTATACGATGAAATAACTCGTATTTTAAATCATTTATTGGCTATTGCTTGTCACGCATTAGATGTTGGTAGTATGTCTCCTATTTTTTGAGCTTTTGAAGAAAGAGAAAAATTAATGGAATTTTATGAAAGAGTGTCTGGTGCTAGAATGCACGCTGCTTTTTATAGACCTAACGAAGTTAATTTAAAAGCTATATCATCATTTCTTTTAGAAGATATATTAGATTTTAGTAAGAACTGTTTTACAACATTAAATGAGATACACAACACTTTAACATATAACAAAATATGAAAACAAAGACTTGTAAATGTCGGAACTTATTCACATGAAACATGTATAAATTATGGTTTAACAGGTGTTATGTCAAGATCTATCGGTATTAAAAGAGATTTAAGATTGGATAAATTAGAAACATATGCTAATTATTATTATTTAAATTTTAGAAGCTTTGTTGGACAAAATGGTGATTCTTATGATAGATTTTTAATAAGAATGAATGAAATGACAGAAAGTTTAAATATCATTAATCAAGTAATTAACAAAATAACAAAACATAAACACCAAAAAAAACAAATAAAAAAAGTAACAAATATAAACCCACATCAAATTTTGAAATTTATAAACCCAAAACATTTAAATCAGAATAATTATAAAAACGAATATATTTCAATGGAACAATTAATTAAACATTTTAAATACTGAAGTGAAGGTTTTACTGTAAAATCTAATTGAACTTACAGAGCTGTTGAATCTCCTAAAGGTGAATTTGGTGTATCTATTATTTCAAATAATACTAATATACCATATAAATGTAAAGTAAGATCACCTGCTTACCACCATTTACAAGTATTACCAAAAATTTCTAAAGGTCATTTTTTAGCTGATTTAGTTGCATTAATGGGTACCATTGATATTGTTTTTGGTGAAATAGATAGATAACTTTAAAAAATACTAGAAACTAATGAGAAAAATTAAAACTAACAAAATAAAAATATATAAAAATTTATTTTTAAAAAAAAAATTAATAAAAAATGAAATAAAAAAAATAATTTTAAAAAGCATTTTACAAAATAAAAATATAAAGCCTGTTATAAGAGCTAATGCTAACTATTTAATATCGAAAATTAAAAATAAATATCATTTATCTAAACAAAAAAATAATATTTGTATAAAAACAGGAAGAATTAAAGGTACAATTAGCAACCTCAACCTTTCTAGACATTTTTCAAAAAAATTATTAATTAATAATAATTTACAAAATATAAATATTCATGCTTGATAAATGGACTTTAAATTAATAAATCTAATAAAATTAAATTTAATTTATAAAAAAAAAATATTAAAATATAATTTTAAAAAAAAAAATATAAATTTTATAAAAATATTAATAACTTTAAACATTATAAAATATATAAAAAAAAATAATAATATAATTTACATACATTTAAACAATTTTGTAAAATATAATTTTTTAAAAAATTTATATAAACCAAGTAAAAAAATATTTTTAAAAAACAAAATAATTAAAAAATTAACATTAAAAAAAAAATGAATTTTTTTATTATCAACAAATAAAGGCGTTTTAACAAATTTCGAAGCTATTAAAAAAAATTTAGGAGGTGTCATATTAATAAAAATTAATAATGGTTAAAAATATAAATATAATTATACCACCACAATTTAATTTTATTATTTTAAAAAATAAAGAAAATATAAAAATAAATTTATATAATAAAAATTATATTTTTAATATTTTTTTAAAAAATAATAAAAGTTTTATTTTTACAAATAAATACAATAATATTTTAAAAATTAAACACAAAAAATTAATAAACAATCAAAATTTGATAAATACAACTATAAATTCTTTTTTAAAGTTATTAGATATATATAAATTTATAAAAATAAAATTTAAAGGTAAAGGGTTTAAAATAGGGTTCTATAAAAATAAAAATATAATGAATTTTTTTTTTGGTTCATCTCATATTAATATATTTTATATTAAAAATATGATGATAAAAAAAATAAGTAAATATAAATTTATTTTAAAATCAAATAATTTAAAAAATATTAATCAAACAGCAAAAAAAATTGTAAATATAAGGAAAGTAAATTTTTATACACTAAGAGGGTTGAGACAAAGTAGACAATTTATAATAAAAAGAAAAGGTAGAAAAGGAACTTTTATTTAAAAAATAAAAAAAATTATATTATAAATATATTATAAAAAAAATAAAAAAAATTATAGAACCTTAAAATAAACTAATATAAAAATATTATAAAAACATAAAACGTTAATAAGATAAAAATATATTTAAACCTAAAGAACCATAAGTACTTTTTATAACTCCTTGTGAGTGTTCAATTTTATTAATTTTTTTTGACAAATTAACTTTACCTATTTTATAAAAAAAAACTTTTTTTTTTGCATTACCAGCAACACTTAATTTACCTTTAACTTTTATAAAAAAACCTTCAATATTTAATATAAAAATAAAAAAATATTTATAATGAAATAGAAAATGTTGAATAATATTTAAAAATTTTTTATGGTTTCTAAAGTTAATTTTGTTCATTTTATTAATTATCCAATTATTAAGAATAGCTATATCTTTATTTATAAAAGAAAAACAAAAAATTTCAAACATTTCTTCAATTGTAAAATTATCTTGTTGATTATCTAACATAAAAAATGGATAATTTTTATAATAATTTTTATAAAATGTTTTTAAATTTTTATTTAAAGTTAATTTTATAAAAAAAAAAGATTTAAACATATCTTCATAAAAATTTAAAATAAACAAATTAAAAAATTTATCAAAATTAAATTTAAATTTACTTATAAATTTATTTTTAAATAGGATATTTTCATTGTTGAAAACAGGATATAAATTATTATAAACATTAATAGAGTTAGAGAAATTCTCACTATAAAAAATAGAAAAATTTAATTTAAAAAAATTTAAAAAATATAAATTTTTAAAAAAAATTAATGAATAATAATTTTTAAAAAAATAATTAAATAAAATTTTATTAAAAATATTTAAAAATAAATTTTTTTTTTTACGTTTTTTTTTTAAAAAAAAAATATTAAACAAATATATATAATTAAAGCTATATAAATATAAAAAACTAAAAAAAAACCACTTTAAATAAACATTAATTTTATTTTTTAAAAAAATAAATGGTTTTTTAAAAATAAAATTTTTATTAATTTTAAAAAAAACAACCTTAATTTTATTAAAAAATAATTTTTGTTTAAAATCTAGATTAAAATTTTTTAAAAAAAAATTAGAATAATAAATTTTCAAAAAAAAATTATTCAAATAATTAAAGTTAAAATTTTTTTTATTATTTAATTTAAATAAATTATATTTATTAAAATAAAATAAATTATTATAATAAAAAAAAGATTTATAAAAAAAAAAAAAATTTATTTTTTTAAAAATTGTAAAAATGTTATTAAAAATAATAATAAAATGTTTAAAATTTAATTTTAAAAATAAAAAATTAATTAATAATTTTTTAAAAAATAAATTGTAATAAAAATAAAAAATTATTTTATTTGTAAATAATATCTATTATAAAAACCGTAAATTATAGTAATATAAAATTTAATATAAAATTATTTAATTCATTTTGATCGATTAATTCTATAATAACCAAAATAAGATCATTTCTTAAAAAGAGGTCTTCATATTATAAATAAATTTTTTATATAAAAATTAAAAAAAAAAATAGAAGATTTTGAAAAAACAAAAAATTTAATATATATAAAATTATATAACTTTTTAACAATAATAAATATTATATTTATTAAATTAAAAAAATGTTTAGTAAAAAATTTTAAATATTTAATAAATAAATCTAAATTAGAATTAAAATTTATATTAATAATTTTTAAAAAAAAATAATTATAAAAAAAAAAAAAAAATATAAAAAAAATTAAATTAAAATTTATAAAAATAGTTAAAAAATTAAAAAAATTAAAAAAACAATAAAACAATAAAAATATAAAAAAATTTAATAACATTTACATGTTCAAGATTGGATTTGAACCAACGACCTTGAGGTTTTCAGCCTAACGCTCTGCCACTGAGCTACTTGAACATAAAAAATTAATTTTTAATTTTAAAAAAAAACAATTAAATATAATAAATTAAATAATATAAAAATAAACCATAAATAAATAAAATGTTTTCAATTTAAT
>Ga0265780_10005365_pt1 | contig 16284 bp, 15 predicted proteins | sample P1T30metagenome_FD_192432 | JGI IMG/M metagenome (GOLD analysis project Ga0265780, IMG submission 192432) | Plant litter microbial communities from East Loma Ridge, Irvine, California - P1 T30 | ecosystem: Environmental > Terrestrial > Plant litter > Unclassified | place: USA: California... | reverse complement strand
CGGACCAGCACCGTGGTCGGCGCGGCGATCGCCACCTGGCGCCCGGCCAGTGCGACGGCAGCAGCGGCACGCAACGCGACCTCGGTCTTGCCGTAGCCTACGTCGCCGATGATCAGCCGGTCCATCGGCTTGCCGCTCGCCAGGTCCGCCAGCGTTGTCGCGATCGCCTTTGCCTGATCCGGCGTCTCGGTGAAGGCGAAGCCGGCGGCGAATTTCTCGTACCGGGCACGGTCGGGCTCGATCGGATCGGTCGTCCGTGCGTCGCGTTCCGCAGCGATCGCTGCGAGGTCTCGCGCGCTTTCGGCAATCGCGGCATCGATAGCGCCTCGCCGCTTCTGCCACGACGCGCCGTCGAGCGAATCGAGCGTGACCGCGTCGATCTCCGCGCCATACCGCCAGATCCGGTCGGCCTCGCGCACCGGCACCAGGCGGCGGCCTTCCTTGGCATATTCCAGGACGATCGCGTCGCCGTCGGTCCCCGGCAGCATCTCGAGCCCGCGGACGACGCCGATCCCGAACTCCTCGTGCACGATCACGTCGCCGCATCGCAGCTCGCTCGTCAATCCCGGCAACATGCCCGCGCTGCCGCCTGCGATCTCGTCCCCACGCGCCCGCCCACCGAGCAGGTCCGCGCCAGCAACGACCGCGGTCTCACTCGCGACGAACCCGCGATCGACCGGGGCGACCAGCAACATCGCCTTGCCGGGCTTCGCCGAAACGACGTCCGTCCAGCGATCGACCGACGTGAAGCTGATCTTCGCCGCTCGCTCGAGCCTGGGCTGGAGGAACCGCAGGTCGCGCGGCGATCCCACGACGAGCAGACGCCCATCCGCAAGCGCGTCTTTGGCAAACCGGGCAAACGCGCGCGCCGGATCGCGCCGCTCGATGAACCGCGGGGGCATTTCGTCGCCGACGTCGAACGCGGCCGTTTCACGTTTCCCGATCTCGGTTGCCCAGACCTTGTCGAGGACCAGGTCGGCGGAGGCACGACGTCGGGGTAGGCCATCCGCGGCGATGGCAAGAAACCGATCGCGCCGCTTTTCCGCATCCCGGTCGAACGCGATCGCTGCATCCGGTAGGTGCGCGAGTATCGACACGCCCTTCTCGACCACAGGCTCGGTCGCGCGGCCGATCTCGACGACGTCGACGTCGCCCAAGCCGAGTTGCGACACCGGATCATAGTCGCGCAGGCCGGTAATGCGGCCATCGGCAAACTCGATGCGGACCGGGGTTTCGCGATCGGCGGGGAACACGTCGATCACGCCACCGCGTACCGCGATCTCGCCGGGTTCGTCGATCCGATCGTCCGTCAGGTAGCCGACCTCCTCGGCGATCGCGGCAAACGCCTCGATGTCGATCGGATCGCCGACCTGCAGCCGCGGTGGCGCCACGTCGAACATCGGTGGCGGCGGATAGCGTACCGCAGTCGCCTCGGCAGTCGTCACCACCAGGATCGGTGCCGCCTTACTCTCAAATCCCGCGCGCAGCCGCCGCAACGCCGCAACGCGACGTCCGACATTGGCAGGCGATGCCGGCGCGTCATCGCCCGGCAGCGCATCGCTCGACGGCACGTGGACGACCAAAGCATCGGGCGCGAGCGCCGCCGCAATGGTCGCGATCTCCGTCGCACGCTGATCGTCCGCCGCGACGTAGACGAGGTTCCCGTCAGACAAGCGCTCGACGATCGCCGCCGCCAGCGGCGCCACCGCCGCGCTAGGCTTCGCCGCTATCGCTGGCGCGATATCCGCATTCTCGACGTCTTGACTGACCTGAAGCACCGATACGCATCCTTCTTTCGAGGATGAACGTGATGTCGGCAGCGTGCGTTCCGGCGATACTATCCTCGATCAGGGTATTCGATCACCATTCGAAGGCAGGAACGATCGTGCGCTGTCCGACCAGGAACGCGTCCGCCACAAGCCGCAGCGGTGTTACGTCCACGTCACGGGAGTGCGAACCGACGAGCGCCGCGAACTTGGCATAGAGCCCGGGATATTCGGCGTCCGTCGCCTCGGTGACCGTGCCGTCGATCTCCAGGATCGCGCCGCCCATGCTCAGCTTTAGCGTACCGCCGTCGGTCTCGACGACGATGTCCCACTGCTGCGGGCCTTCGTGCAGGAAGTCGAACGCCGCCGTCACGGGGATGTCGCCGCAGGTGAGATCGATATCGGCAGCCAGCGGCGACATGCGGCCTTCCGGCACCTGCAGGTCCGCACGATGCACGACCCAGTCGCCGGGGAGGATCTCGGTCACGATCGACAGCGCGTTGATGCCCGGATCGAACACGCCGAACCCGCCCGCTTCCAGGATCCAGTCCTGGCCGGGGTGCCAGCGCCGGATATCCTCGCGCCATGCGATCGTGACGCGCTCGACCGTGCGATCGGCGAGCCACGCCCGCGCCGGCGCCACGCCGGCCGCTTCGCGCGAATGCCAGGTTGCGAACAGCGAGCGGCCCGCGGCAACCGCATGTGCCTCGATCCGCGCGACCTCGGAAAGCGTCGCGGCAGGCGGCTTCTCCATCATCACGTCCAGCCCGGCATCGAGCGCCGCCATCGCGATCGCGGACCGTCCGACCGGCGGCGTGCAGATCGAAACGGCATCGAGGTCATGCCCGGCCGCGAGAAGCTCGGCGATGTCGTGATAATTATCGACGCCGTCGACCACCGCATTCCGGCTGACCGCCGCGACCAGTTCGAAGCGCGGATCGTTCGCGATCGCCGGCAGATGCTGGTCGCGCGCGATCTTGCCAACGCCGATGATCGCCAGCCGGATCGGCTTTGCGGACTTTGCCTCGGTCGCCATTAAAACCCTCTCAGTTACAGTATAACGGTGCTTACTCGTCGCCGATCAGCGTCAGCACGTCGCCGATGATCCGCGTCATCGCGATCCGCGCCGCAGCGGGGTCACGTGCGATGATCGCGTCCGCAACCGCGGCGTGATCGGGGATATTGGCGGAACGGCCCTTGATCCGGTTGGTGAAGCGGATCGACGTCCGCAGCGCGGTCGAGACAACCGACTGGAACTGCGCGTAGAACGGGTTCTTCGACGCCCGGAGGATCGCCATGTGAAACGCGATGTCGGCCTCGAGCGGATCGGCCGTCCCCGCCTCGCCCGCTTCCATCTGCGCCAGTCCGTTGCGGATCGCCGCCTCATCCGCGGCGTCGCCGAACCGCGCCGCCAATGCCGCGGCCTCCGGCTCGATCGCGACGCGCAACTGGTTGAAGTGCCGCAGCAACTCGACCGAGAACTTACGCTCCAGCGTCCAGCGTAGCACGTCAGTATCGAACAGATTCCACGAGCTCGCCGGCTGTACAACGGTCCCCTGCCGCGGCCGTGCGCTGACCAGGCCCTTCGCAGTCAGCATCTTGACCGCCTCGCGCGTCACCGATCGGCTCACGCCGTGCGTCTTGGCGATCTCCGCTTCGGTCGGGAACGGACGGTTTTCGTAGCGTCCGGTGACGATCGCCCGCCCGAGCGTGTCGAGCATCCCATGCGTCAGATTACGGCCCAAGATCGCGGTGGCCGGAAGAACGTCGGTGTCTGTCGTATCGGTCGCCATCGGCCGGGTTTTGGCGCAACGCGCTCCTGGTGTCACGCGTCTTGCAACGTGCCGCAACGATATCCGGTGGAAGGCTTGCGGCAATCATCCTACAATTGGCGACGATGCGGGCGGATACAGGCGAAACCGTCAAGCTCGCGACGACGTCGAGGTAGAGTTATGCAGCCTTTCATTGCAGTCGACTGGGGCACCACCAATCGGCGCGCGTTCCGGATCGAGGACGGTACCGTCGTTGCGACCGAGCGCGACGACCGCGGCGCCGCGACCGTGGCGACCGACGAGTACGGCGCCGAGGTTGCGGGTATCCGCGAACGGCTGGGCGACCTGCCGATGCTGCTGGCGGGGATGGTCGGATCGAACATCGGCTGGCGTAGCGTGCCCTATGTCGCCGCCCCCGCAGGACTTGCAGAAGTCGCCGCCGCGCTCGACCGGGTCGACGATCGGACCGCGATCGTCCCCGGACTGTCGTACCGCGATGGGGTGCACGCCGACGTGATGCGCGGCGAGGAAGTGCAATTGCTCGGCGCGGTCGCCGCCGGGCTGGTGTGCCAGCCGGGCACGCATTGCAAATGGGCGACCTTGGACAAGGGGCGGATCACGCGGTTCACCACGGCGATGACCGGCGAGCTGTTCGCCCTGCTCCGCGCGCACGGTGTCCTGTCGCGACAACTCGGCCATCCGGTCGAGCCGGGCGCGGCGTTCCTCGAAGGCGTTGCGGAAGGGGCCAAACGCGATCTCGCCGCCAGCCTGTTCGCGATTCGCGCGCGCGGCGTACTCGGGATCGCCGACGACGCCCACGCCGCCTCGTTCGCCAGCGGCCTGCTGATCGGCGCGGATACCGCCGCGCGGATCGAACCCGGCGCGACCGTCCACATTCTCGCCGATCCCGCCCTCGGCGCGCTGTATGCCAGCGCGATCGATGCTCTCGGCGGCGCGTCGCACCATATAGACAGTCAGGCCGCGTTCGTGGCCGGCATCACCCGTATTCAGGACCTTGCAGCATGACCACACATCGCCAAGCCTTTGACGACGCCTTCGCGAAATGCCCGCTGATCGCGATCCTCCGCGGCGTAAAGCCCGACGAGGTCGAGGCGATCGGCGAGGCTTTGGTCGAGGCGGGCTTCACGATCCTCGAAGTGCCGATGAACTCGCCCGATCCGCTCGACAGCATCGCCCGACTGGCGCGCCGGTTCGAGGGCCGCGCGGTCGTTGGCGCAGGCACGGTGTTGCGCTTCGAAGACGTCGAGGCGGTCGGCGCGGCGGGCGGCACGCTGATCATCGCCCCGAACGCCAACGTGCGCGTGATCACTGCAGCCGCGGACAAGGGCTATGTCGCGCTCCCCGGCATCGCCACGCCCACCGAGGCATTCGCGGCGCTCGACGCCGGGGCCGCTGCGCTGAAGCTGTTCCCCGCCGAAGCCGCCGGCCCCACGGTGTTGAAGGCGATGCGCGCAATCCTTCCCAAGGATGCGCGCGTGTTGCCGGTCGGCGGGATCGTGCCGGAGCTGATGGCGGATTGGCGGAAGGCCGGCGCTGCTGGCTTCGGTCTGGGCTCCGCCCTGTTCGCGCCCGGCATGACCGCAGCGGACGTCGGCGCACGCGCGAAGACGTTCATCGAGACGTGGAACGCTGGTTAGACCCAAGACTCGAAGCAGGGATCGTCTTCGCGGCGCGCAAGGTTTAGGGCGGCGCGATGATGTTCGCCGAACAGGAACGAGACCTCGCCAGACTGACGGCTGCCGACCGGTACCGATCGCTCCGGCCGCGTACGGGCGTCGACTTCGCTTCGAACGACTATCTCGGACTCGCCGGATCGGACCGGCTCCGCGCGGCGATGACCGATGCGTTGCAGCGCGGCGTCCCGGTCGGTTCGGGCGGGTCGCGGCTATTGCGCGGCAATGCGCCCGAGCATGAAGCACTGGAGGCGGATGCCGCGCGGTTCTTCGGGAGCGAGGCCGCGCTGTTCTTCGCGAGCGGGTATGTCGCCAACACGATCCTGTTCGCGACGCTGCCACAACGCGGCGACCTGATCGTCCACGACGCGCTGATCCACGCCAGCGCGCACGAGGGCATGCGTCTCGCTCGAGCAACCTTCGTCGCCGCCGCGCATAACGATGCCGATGCGTTCGAGGGCGCGATCGCCGCATGGCGCGCGTCGGGCGGCACTGGCCGCGTGTGGATCGCGGTCGAGAGCCTCTACAGCATGGACGGCGACCAGGCTCCGCTCGCGGCTTTATCCGAAATCGCGGACCGCCACGACGCCGTCCTGCTGATCGACGAGGCACATGCGACGGGTGTGTTCGGCACCGATGGTCGCGGGCTAGCCGAAGCGCTCGACGGGTGCGAAAACGTCATTACCTTGCGGACCTGCGGCAAGGCGCTGGGGTGCGAGGGCGCTCTTTTGTGTGGCCCCGCGGTCATGCGCGAATTTATCGTCAACCGCGGAAGCGGGTTCATTTTCTCGACCGCACCGTCGCCACTAATGGCACTGGCGGTTGGCGAGGCACTGCGGATCGTCGCGGACGAACCGGCGCGCCGGGAGAGGCTCTGGACGTTGATCGCCAAGGCAGAGCGCGCGCTCGCACCCTACGGTGTCGCGGCGACGGGGTCGCAGATCCTGCCGCTGGTGCTGGGGGACGCCGCGCGGACGATGCATGTGGCGGGCGCGATCCAGGCGGCTGGGTTCGACGTGCGCGGGATACGTCCGCCGACCGTGCCCGAGGGCGGATCACGGTTGCGGATTTCGTTGACGCTCAACGCGAAGGTCGCGGATATCGAGGCTCTGGCTGACGTCATGGGAGAGGCATTGCAATGACGATCGTCGTTACCGGAACAGACACCGATATCGGCAAGACCGTGTTCGCCGCCGCGCTCACCGCCGCACTCGGCGCGCGGTATTGGAAGCCGGTGCAGGCCGGACTTGCAGATGGCAGCGACGCAGCCTCGGTCGTGACGCTCGGCGTGCCCGCGGACCACGTGCTACCCGAAGCATACCGGCTGACGACACCGTGCTCGCCGCATCTCGCCGCCGAGATCGACGGTGTCAGCATCGATGCGGACCGGCTTGCGCTACCCGAAATCGATGGTCCGCTGGTGGTCGAGGGCGCGGGCGGCGTGATGGTCCCCGTGACACGCGACCTGATCTTCGCCGACCTGTTCGCGCGGTGGAACACGCCGATCGTACTCGTCGCGCGCACTGGGCTCGGCACGATCAACCACAGCCTGCTCTCGATCGAGGCACTGCGCAGCCGCGCTGTCCCCATCCTGGGCATCGCCTTCGTCGGCGACCCGGTCGAGGATAGCGAGGCGACGATCGCCACGCTCAGCAAGGTCCGTCGGCTCGGCCGCCTGCCCCGCCTCGATCCACTCAACGCTGCGACGCTGGCGCAGGCGTTCGCCGCGAACTTCGACCTGGAGGCGTTCCGGTGACCGACTCTCCCGTCTGGCACCCCTTCACGCAGCACGGCCTGTGCGAGCCGATCCCGCTCGTCACGCATGCCGAGGGCGCCGCGCTTTACACCGCCGACGGCCGCCGGATCGTCGATGCGATCTCGTCCTGGTGGGTTACGACACATGGCCACGCCAACCCGAAGATCATGGCGGCGATCGCCGAGCAGGCGGGGAAGCTCGACCAGATCATCTTCGCCGGCTGGACGCACCAGCCGGCTGAAGACCTCGCGCGCGGCCTGACCGCGATTATGCCGCCCGAGCTTACGCGAGTTTTTTTCTCCGACTCAGGCTCGACCAGCGTCGAGTGCGCGCTGAAGATGGCACTCGGCTACTGGCTCGACCGCGGCGAGGATCGCCACCGCATCCTGGTGCTCGAACACGGCTATCACGGCGACACGATCGGCGCGATGTCGGTCGGCGCGCGCGGCGTCTACAACCGCGCCTACGCGCCGTTGCTGTTCGACGTCGGCACGATCCCCTTCCCCGCCGCCGGGTGCGAGCAAGCAACGCTCGACGCGCTGGAGAAAGCCTGCGCCGCACACCCCGCCGCGTTCATCGTCGAGCCGCTGCTGCTCGGCGCGGGTGGGATGCACATTTATCCCGCGCATATCCTCGCCGAGATGCGGCGGATCTGTTCCGCGCACGACGTCCTGTTCATCGCCGACGAGGTGATGACCGGCTGGGGCCGCACCGGCACTTTGCTCGCCTGCGAACAGGCGGGCGTGGTGCCCGATATCCTCTGCTTGTCGAAGGGCCTGACCGGCGGCGCGATCCCGCTCGCGGTGACGATGGCGACCGAGGCGATCTACCAGGCGCATTACGGCACCGACCGGGCGCGGATGTTCTTCCACTCCTCAAGCTACACCGCCAACCCGATCGCCTGCGCCGCCGCCAATGCGAACCTCGCGATCTGGCGCGACGAGCCGGTGCGCGAACGGATCGCCGACCTCGCCGCCCGCCAGGCCTCGCGGCTGGAAGCTCTCGCCCGCCACCCCCGCATCGCCAACGCGCGCCAGATCGGCACTATCACCGCGGTCGAACTCCGCGGCGAGGACGGCTATCTGTCGCAGATCGGCCCGCGCCTGCTTGCGTTCTTCGGCGAGCGCGACCTGCTGCTCCGCCCGCTCGGCAACACCGTCTACGTCATGCCGCCCTATTGCATCGACGATCCCGATCTCGACCGGATCTACGCGGCGATCACCGAAGCGTGCGATACGATCAGGCATTGATCCTGACGTTCTTGCTGCACTGCAGCAACAAATGATGTACTTGCGACGTTGAGATAAGATCGCGGCCGAGTACGCTGGCGACGAAAGGCTCGTTTACCGTGAGAAACATCGCCGATACCCTCGCCCGCATGGCGCGCGCCGGAGCCCCGACGCCGCGCGACACCGCGCCCAGCCGCCTGACGCCACTGGCCGAGTTCGGGACCAACCCGGGGGCCCTGCTGGGCTTCAGCTACGTTCCCGCCGATCTGCCAGTGAACGCGCCACTGGTCGTCGTGCTCCACGGCTGCACGCAGACCGCGGCCGGGTATGACCACGGGTCAGGCTGGTCGAAGCTCGCCGATCGCGCGGGTTTCGCGCTGGTCTTCCCCGAGCAGACGCGCGCGAACAATCCCAATCGCTGCTTCAACTGGTTCGCGTCGGAGGACACCGCGCAGGCGGGCGGCGAGGCCGAATCGATCGCGCAGATGACCGAGACGATGATCGCGCGCCACGGCCTCGATCGCAGCCGCGTGTACGTCACCGGGCTGTCGGCGGGCGGCGCGATGACGATGGCGATGCTCGTCACGCGCCCGGACCTGTTTGCGGGTGGCGCGGTGATCGGCGGGCTCGCCTACGGTACCGCGACCGGCGTGTCGCAGGCGCTCGATCGGATGCGCGGGCATGGCGACACCAGCGATGCCGCGCTGGTCGACATGGTCCGCAGCGGCGCTCGTGGCCACGACGGACGCTGGCCGACGCTCGCGATCTGGCACGGCGGCGCGGACGCGACGGTGAGCGTGGCGAACGCGGACACGATCGCGCGGCAATGGCGCGGCGTCCACGGCGTCGACGCCAAAGCGATGCGCACGGAGCGGGTAGGCACCGCCGTCCACCGGATCTGGTCGGACGCGGAAGGGCGCGATGTCGTCGAGGACTGGACCGTCCCGGGCATGGGCCACGGCACGCCGATCGATCCATTGCGTGGTGAGCGCTTGGGGGTTGCGGGACCGTTCATGCTCGATGTCGGACTTTCGAGCACGGCGGTGATCGCGAAGTCCTGGGGCCTGCTAGCGGCGGCGAGGGTGGAAACTGCGGCCAAGCCGGCCTCGGTCGAACGCGTCGCCAAGATCGCCATTCCCGTCTCGCCGAAACCTGCGGCAAAGCCCCGCACCGAAGCCCCCGCCGGTATCCAGGCGACGATCGAGAACGCCCTCCGCGCTGCCGGGTTGATGCAGTAGAATAGAGGCCAGCGTGGGGTCGGACGTCAGCGTGCGCCAAACTCCACCCGTCATCCTGACGAAAGTCAGGACCCAGAGCCAAACCGGACGACGTTCGTTACCCTGGATCCTGACTTTCGTCAGGATGACGGAGTGGTTGGGAAGCGTTGGGCAATTCGACTCGTGCCGTTCGCACCGAATTTGTGCCTATCGATCCTCTTCCGCCAGGGGGAGGTGGCAGGCACTCGCCTGACGGAGGGGGCGGCATGGATGACATCCGTTGCGTTTCCTCCCCCTCCGTCGTCTCGAACGCCCCCGCTCCCGGGGGAGGATCGACGGGAGCAATCGACAAGCCGCCCAACCCGGCTAAAGCCAGCGCATGACGTCCACCCCGCCCCGCCCCTGGCGCACCGAGTTCGCCGCCACACTGAAACTCGCCTGGCCGCTGGTCGCGACCAACCTCGCCCAGGCGCTAGTCGGCGCGACCGACGTCGCGATGCTCGGGCGACTGGGGTCGGACACGCTCGCGGCGGCGACGCTCGGGCTGAACCTCTACCTCGTCTTCCTGATCTTCGGCATGGGCCTCACCACCGCCGCCGTCCCGATGATCGCGCGCGAGCGCGGTGCGCGGCCGCATGCGGTACGCGACATCCGGCGAACCGTGCGCCAGACGATATGGGTCGCCGCCACGCTCTGCATCCCCTCGTGGATCGTGTTGTGGAATGCAGAGCCGATCCTAGTCCACCTGCTCGACCAGGATCCACTGCTTGCGCACGAAGCGGCGCGGTTCGTCCGCGCAGTGATGTGGGGGATGCTGCCCAGCCTATGCTTCCTCGTGCTCCGCGCATTCGTCGCTGCGCTGGAAAAACCGGCATGGTCGCTGGTGGTGATGGTCGGGTTGCTGGTCGTCAACGCCGGGCTCAACTGGCTGCTGATCTTCGGTCATGCCGGTCTCCCCGCGCTCGGCCTGCTCGGCTCGGGGATGGCGAGCAGCATCGCGAACGGCCTCAGCTTCATCGCGATGGCAGCGGTCATCGTCTACGCCAGGCCGTTCCGCCGTTATCGCCTGCTCGGCCGGTTCTGGCGCGCCGACTGGCCCCGATACCGCGCGGTCTGGAAGCTCGGCCTGCCGATCGCGATCACGCTCGGGTTCGAATCCACCGTGTTCATCGCGGCGGTGTTCCTGATGGGGCTGCTCGGCACCGTGCCGCTGGCGGCGCATGCGATCGCGATCCAGATCGCCAGCGTCACCTTCATGGTCCCGCTTGGCATCGCGCAGGCGGCGACGATCCGCGTCGGCCTGGCGTCTGGGCGTGGCGACCGCGCCGGCATAGGGCGCGCAGGTTGGGCGGCGTTCGCGATCGGCGAGAGCTTCATGGTGCTGACCGCCGCATTGCTGATCCTCGCCCCACAACTGCTGATCGGGATCATCCTCGACGTCGATGCGCCTGCGAACGCGCCGGTCGTCGCGCTCGCGATCTCGCTGCTCGCGGTGGCTGCGATATTTCAGGTGGTGGACGGCGCGCAGGTGATCGGCGCAGGCATGTTGCGCGGATTGGGGGATACCACGGTGCCGATGATCTTCGCCGCGATCGGTTATTGGGGGATCGGCATCGGGGTCGGCGCGTGGCTCGCCTTTGCCCGCGGCTGGGGCGGCGTCGGTATCTGGACCGGGCTGGCGACCGGATTGGCGGTGGTGTCGGTGCTGATGATGGCCCGGTGGCAGGCGCGCGAGCGGCTCGGCCTTGGTTGACGCTCCGCTGGGCGTGTTTTCGCGATAGGCCGGTACCGTTAACGCGTAGAGCGCGTTAACTTATATTGCATCACGGGAGCCTAACATGTCCGACCCAGACCGTATCGTCGCGATCGGACTTCTCACGCAACGCGACGTGTTTGCGCTGGGGCACGATCTTTCGCGCGTCTATCCGATCGACGATGCCCCCTGCTTCGGCGCATTGCTTGGCGCGATCGACGACGCCGACCGCGCATTTCATCGCGAGCACGATGCCCGCCAATCGCTTGCCGATCAGCAGATCAAGGTTGCAACACAAGCACGCTAGCAGCGTTCGAGACCCGCTGCTCTAGCGGAGATCGATCATGACGCATTTACCGACGGAATTGCTGCTGCTCGGCTGGTCGACGGTCCTGCTGTTTGCGTACGTCATGATCCAGGGGCAGACGGCTACGCGCGATCGCGGGCTCGACTGGAACGCGGGCCCGCGCGACGGCGAACAGAAGCCGCTCGGCGAGATGGCCGGCCGCGCCGAACGTGCGCTCAAGAATTTTCAGGAAACCTACCCGGTCTTCATCGCGCTAGCGCTGGGCTTGGCCGTGACCGATCGCACCGGCGGACTCGGTGCGATCGGCGCATGGCTCTGGTTCGGTGCGCGGATCGCCTACATCCCGCTCTACCTGTTCGGCATCAAATATGTCCGCAGCCTGTGCTGGACGGTGTCGATCCTCGGCCTGCTGCTGATGCTGATCCGCTTCCTCTAAGACCTAACCGCGCAGCGTGCGGATGATCGCCGAGAAGTCGAGGCTACCCTGCCCGGCCTCGGCAAACGCCTCGTAACGCTCGGCTGCTTTCGCGCCCATCGGCGTATCCGCGCCGGTGTCCTTTGCCGCCGCCATCGCAAGCCGCAGGTCCTTAAGCATCAGCGCCGCCGCGAACCCACCCTGATAGTCATGATCGGCGGGCGTATCGGGACCGATGCCGGGCAGCGGCGCGTACGTGGTCATCGACCAGCTCTGCCCGGACGAGACGCTGGCGATATCGTAGAACGCCTGCGCATCGAGGCCCAACTTCTCCGCCAGCACGAACGCCTCGCAGGTCGCGATCATCGTCGCGCCGAGGATCATGTTGTTGCAGATCTTCGCCGCCTGCCCCGCGCCGTTCGCACCCGCGTGAATCACCGCCTTGCCCATGTCGGCAAGGATCGCCTGCGCCCGGTCGAACGCCTCCGCCGACCCACCGACCATGAAGGTGAGCGTCCCTGCGTTCGCCGCGCCGATCCCGCCAGAGACGGGCGCGTCGACCGCAACGAGGCCCTTGGCCTGCGCCGCGGCGGCGACCTGCTTGGCGGTGGCGACGTCGATCGTCGAACAGTCGATCAGGATCGCGGACGGCGACGCGACGCCGAACAGCGCGTCATAGACCTCCGCGACATGCTTGCCGGCAGGGAGCATCGTCACGATCGCCTCGGCACCGTCCGCGGCTTCGGCAGCGGACGCGACCGGCAGGCATCCGGCGGCCTTCGCCTTGTCCAGCGCGTCGGCGCTCAGGTCGAACGCGCGGACGTCGTGGCCTTTCTTGGCGAGGTTCGCCGCCATCCCGCCGCCCATGTTGCCGAGCCCGATGAAACCGATCCGTGCCATGTTCTCTCTCCTAAATTCTACTCCCCTCCCGTTCACGGGAGGGGTTGGGGGAGGGCAGTGCCGCAAACACGTCTCGCGTGGTCGCGGCACGCCCCTCCCCTGACCCCTCCCGCAAGCGGGAGGGGAATTACGATCATTTCCCCGTCCAGGTCCCGGCGCGCTTCTCGACGAATGCGGCCATGCCTTCGCCCTGGTCTTCAGTCCCAAACAGCCCGTGGAACAACCGCCGCTCGAACTGGACGCCCATCGCAAGCCCCGTCTCGAACGCCGCGTTGACCATTTCCTTGTTCGCCAGCACCGCCAGCGGCGCCATCGCGGCGATCGTGGTCGCCGTCTTCACCGCCTCCTCGACCAACTCGTCCGCCGGCACGATCCGCGAGACGAGCCCAGCGCGCTCGGCTTCTGCCGCATCCATCATCCGCCCGGTCAGGCACATCTCCATCGCCTTGGCCTTGCCGACCGCGCGCGTGAGCCGCTGCGATCCGCCCATCCCTGGCGACACCGCCAGCTTTATCTCAGGCTGGCCGAACTTGGCGGTATCCGCGGCGAGGATGAAGTCGCACATCATCGCCAGCTCGCACCCGCCGCCGAGCGCATAGCCCGCGACCGCCGCGATCATCGGTTTCCGCGTCCGCGCGAAATGCTCCCAGCCCGCGAAGAAGTTGCTCGCGTACATCTCCGCGAAGCCCTGTGACTGCATCTCCTTGATGTCCGCCCCCGCCGCGAACGCCTTGGCCGAGCCGGTCAGCACCGCGCAGCCTTGCGACGTATCCGCATCGAACGCGGCAAACGCGGCGATCAGGTCGGCGAGCACCTGCGAATTGAGCGCGTTCAGCGCCTGCGGACGGTTCAGCGTGACGAGCGTAACGCCACCGCGCTGCTCGACCAGGATCGTTTCGTAGGTCATTCACTTACTCCTTGTATCCCCGCGAAGGCGGGGACCCAGTTTGGGCTCCCGCCTTCAGGGCCCCTTCAAAGTTATACTTTGAAGGGAAACCCTTCGCGGGAGAACATCGTTCGATCAGCCCGGGGTCCAAGCCTCATGTTCCGGCAAAGGCGCGAAGATCTGGTCGATCACGTGATCGGTGACATCCTCGGGCGTCGCGGGGTCCCAGCGCGGCGCATTGTCCTTGTCGACGATCACCGCCCGCACGCCTTCGATAAAGTCATGCAGCTGCACGACATGCGCGCCGACCGCATATTCCTGCCGCATCTCGTCGGCGAAACTCGCCATCGCCGCGCCCTCGTGGAGCAATCGAAGAGAGACCTTCATCGTCTGCGGCGACTTGGTCTTCAGCGTCGTGAGCGTCTGAGTCGCCCACTCCCCACCATCGGCGTCGAGCGCGTCATAGATTTCTTCCAGCACGTCCGACGCAAACAGCCGGTCAATATCGTCTTTGCACGCGAGGATCTTCGCGTCGGGTGCCGACGTCGCCAATGCGTCCAGCACGCCCACAATATCCTGCGGCGTCTCCGCAATCCGCGCCTTGGCCGTATCAAGCGTATCGCTCGCGAGAAAATGCGTCGCCAACCCAAGCGCGAGACACTCCGCGCCATCGAACCGGTGCCCGGTCAGCGCGAGATACTGCCCGATCCGCCCCGGCAACCGCGACAGATACCAGCCGCCACCAACGTCCGGGAACAACCCGATCCCCGTCTCGGGCATCGCGAACTTGGTGTTCTCCGTCGCCACCCGGAATCGGCACGGCAGCGCGAGACCGACGCCGCCGCCCATCGTGATCCCATCCATGAACGCAACGATCGGCTTGGCATACGTGAACAGCCGATGGTTCATGCGGTACTCAGCATGAAAGAACGCCCGCGCCTCAACGCCATCGGTCGCGCCCGAGGCTGCAAGCACGCGGATATCCCCGCCAGCGCAGAACCCACGCCCTTCCGCATGATCGATCACGATCGCCTCGACCGCCGCGTCATCGCGCCACGCCTCCAGCGCCTCAATCACGCCTTCGCACATCGCCAAGTTCAGCGCATGCAAGGCCTTAGGCCGATTGAGACGAATACGGCCGATCGGGCCCTCAACAGTGGTGATCAGGTCTTCGGTCATTCGCTCTTCCTTGTTCTCCCGCGAAGGCGGGAGCCCAGACTGGACTCCCGCCTTCGCGGGAGAACATGCTATTGCCGCGTCAGTTCGCGACCGACGATCATCCGCATGACCTGGTTCGTCCCCTCAAGGATCGAATGCACGCGCAGGTCGCGCCAGAAGCGTTCGATGGGGTAGTCTTGCAGATACCCATACCCGCCATGCAACTGCAACGCGCGGTCGACCACCGACGAGCCGGTATCGGTCGCGAGCCGCTTCGCCATCGCCGCGAACTTGGTCTTGTCGGGCGCGTTCGCCGTCACCTTCGCCGCTGCCATGTAAAGCAGCGCCCGCGCCGCCTCCAATTCGGTCGCCATGTCCGCCAGCATGAACTGCGTGTTCTGGAAGTCCGCGATCGCCTTCCCGAACTGTTTCCGATCCTTGGTATACGCGATCGCCTCGTCGAGACACCGCTGCGCGCCCCCCAGCGAGCACGCACCGATGTTCAGCCGCCCGCCATCGAGCCCCATCATCGCGATCCGAAAGCCCTCGCCCTCGCCGCCGACCATGTTCGCCGCCGGCACGCGGACGCCATCGAAGATTACCTGCCGCGTCGGTTGCGAATGCCACCCGAGCTTCTTCTCGTTCGCGCCGAACGACACGCCCGGCATGTCCTTCTCGATCACGAGGCAGGAAATGCCCTTCGGTCCGTCCTCACCGGTACGGACCATCGTCACGTACACCTCGTTCTCGCCCGCACCCGAGATGAACTGCTTCGAGCCCGTCACGATCCAGTCGTCGCCGTCGCGAACCGCGCGCGTCTTCAGCGCAGCCGCGTCGGAGCCGGAGCCCGGCTCTGTCAGACAGTAGCTGCCTAGCCGGTCCATCGTCACCATGCTGGGGAGATACTTGTCCTTCACGCCCTGTGATCCGAACCGATCGATCATCCACGCAGCCATGTTGTGGATACTGATGAACGCCGACGTCGAAGGACATCCGTACGACATTGCCTCCATGATCAGCGCCGCTTCGAGCCGCCCAAGCGCGATCCCTCCGCTCTCCTCGCTGACGTAGATCGCCGCGAAGCCGAGTTCGGCCGCCGCCTTGATCGTCTCGCGCGGGAAGATGTGTTTCTCGTCCCACTCGGCCGCGTGCGGGGTGATCCGGTCGGCAGTAAAGCGGCGCGCCAGCTCTTGGATTTCGCGCTGGTCGTCGGTGAGGTCGAACTGGTTGGTCATAGGTCTCTCTTCCGTCATGCTGGGCTCGACCCAGCATCCAGAGCCAGGAACGCCGAAACTGGTGGCTCGGAATCCTGACTTTCGTCAGGATGGCGACTTGGGGGAATGGTATGGCTAGGCAACCGGCGGTCTATATCATGGCGAGCTGGCGCAACGGAACGCTGTACGTCGGCGTGACGTCCAACCTGATGGCACG
>Ga0265780_10005363_pt1 | contig 16286 bp, 12 predicted proteins | sample P1T30metagenome_FD_192432 | JGI IMG/M metagenome (GOLD analysis project Ga0265780, IMG submission 192432) | Plant litter microbial communities from East Loma Ridge, Irvine, California - P1 T30 | ecosystem: Environmental > Terrestrial > Plant litter > Unclassified | place: USA: California... | reverse complement strand
CTCAGATGGCTACGGTAGGTGCGGCTCCAGGCGATGGGGAGCGGCGCATCCAGTACGAAATCAAGGTGGGTGAAGGTTTCGGCGCCCGTGGCAAAGCTGATCGAGTGCGCGGTGCCGCCTTTTGCTGGGCACAGCTTGCAGGCATTGGCGTCGCCCTTGGCCGGGTGCTGCCGCCCGGTGGCGCCAAGCTCATGGCCGGGGTTGTTCTTCTTGTGATCCGCGCCTTTGGCCGATGGGACCAGCGCCGGATACCGCTTCCTGTGCTTGAGAACCGCGTCGCGCAGCCGCATCAGTATCCACCTGATGCTCATCTGTGCCTGCTCGTCGGCCAGGGCGGCGAGCTTGCCGCGAAACGCGGGCTTGAAGTCGGTCAGGTGGCCGATGATGCCCGTAACTCCTCCTACCGCTGTCTGCGGCAGGAGATTGGCTGCCGCGGCGACAGTGACATTCGCGGTCGTCTTGTACTGCCGGCTCATGGCGCCAAGCATGCGGCGAAAGCTGCTCGTTACCTTGGGGGCGTACAGCTTGTCTTCCACTTCCGCCGGGGATGCCACCTCGAACAGCGGCTTCTTGCCAATGCATCGATTGAGGATCTCGATCAGATCGTCGGCAAGGCCATCGGCGAGATTGGCGCAATCGTCCAGCATGCTTGTCAACTTGCCCATCGCACCGTCGATGAAGGTGTCGATCTCGCCGGCCAGTGTGGCGTTGAGGTGCGCGATCAGCACTTCGACCAGCGCAGTGCCGAGATCCTTGACGCCAGGCGCCAGCTTTTGCCGGGCCAGGTGCAGTGCCGGCCGCAAGCTCATGCGCGCCGCGCTCATCGCCGGAATCGGGATCACGCCGATCAGGTTGATACCCAGGCTGACCCAGTGCAGGAAATCGGTTTCCTTCTTGTTGAAGGTGTTCTGGATGACCACCACCATGTCCATGATGGTGTCGATCAGCGCCATGATGTTGCCGATCACCGGCAGGCTGCCTGCCACAGTGCTCAGGCGCTCCAGCGTGATGTAGTCGTCGCTGATCTTGCGCAGCCATTTGTCGAAGGCTGTGGCGCCGGCGCCGATGTCTTGCTGGTCGATGGTGTTGAGCGGCGCAACCGCGACTTCCGGCGCGCGTTCGACGGGCTTGGATGGGCCTTGCGTGGGCTCGGTCATGGCGGACTTTTATATGGCAGACTTTTTAGGGATCGAAGGCGGTACTTCAGCGCCGATGCGCGGTAGCGATCGGGGCGCCGAGGATGGCTTCGACGGCAGCGGCTGGCGTGCGAGCAAGTAACGCGGCGTCATCGATCAGTAGCTCCACCTTGTAGTCGAAGTCGCGGCACAAGTACTCGGGACTCTTGAAGCGCGTCTGAACTTGCGATGAACTTCTTGACTGTAGTTATTTAATTGCGATCAGCCAGTGACGAAACGCAAGTCCGCGCGAAGTGGAGCCCGCGCAGCAGGCTTGTTCGTCGTCGCCGGCGCAACAGTGCGCCGGCACATTCGCGCGTTGCGATGTCAGCTGGTATCTGATGTTAGCGAGCGCTAGCGGACATGGCGCGTTTCACGGTTCTAGAGGAAGAACCGTCTCCTGAATGACGAACGGCCCGATCGACAATTCGACCGGGCCGTCAGGGCTAAACCACGCCGCTACGCCACTTGAGTTCTACGAAAACCTGCTTATCTGAAGGGCATTACTGCGCAATACAGCTTGTTTGGTAATAGGAGATGCCGCTCAATTCCAGGCCGATGGCGAGAACAGATAGCCTTCGCCCCACACTGTCTTGATTTTTTCCGAATCGGCATCGTCGAACTTGCGGCGCAGCTTGGAGATGCAGTTGTCGATACTGCGGTCCAGCCCGTCGAACTCGATGCCGCGCATCTTCTTGAGCAGGGCGTCGCGCGACAGCACGCGGCCGGCCGCCTCGGCCAGCACCAGCAGCAGCTTGTATTCGGTATTCGACAGCACGCACGGCTGGCCGCGCCAGATCACGCTACGGTCGGACGTGACGATGCGCAGCGCGCCGAACTGCAGCACGCGCGAATCGACGCCAGTCTTGGCTTGCGTGCGCCGCATCAGGGCGCGCAGGCGCGCCAGCAGCACGCGCGGCTGCACCGGCTTGTTGACGAAGTCGTCGGCGCCCTGCTCGAGACCGGACACTTCATCGTAGGAATCCTCACGCGCGGTGAGGATCAGGATGGGCACGTCGGACCCATCGCGAATCTGGCGGCAGACCATCATGCCGTCCAGGCCCGGCAGCATCAGGTCGAGGATCACGACATCGGGCGCCAGCTCCTTGAAACGCTCGAGCGCGGTATCGCCGCGCGTGACCAGGTCGACTGCGAATTCATAGCCGGACAGGTATTCGGTTACGAGCTCGGCCAAACGTGCATCGTCTTCCACCAACATTACTCGGTACATACATTTCTCCTCCGTCTGGCATTGTATAAGACCAAGTATCCGAATAACACATCCTCTCGACATAGAAGACAGTTCATTACAGTTTGACGACAATTGCCCGTGCTTTAGGCATTGTCGGGACGATCACGGTTGTGGTTATCGTATCAACGCCAACGCGCGGATAGTGGTTTATCTGTGCCGGATATCCACTGCGGATGTACGGGATACGAACTGATCCATATCAAACAATTGGCTATGGGTGGATGGTAAAAAGACCAGCATCTGTCTTTTTCGGCACGCCGGTGTGTCCGGTGTCACCCGAGCCCACCCACCCGAGGATTCGTCATGACGACTGTATCGAATTACGCGCAATTCGAAATCAATCCGTACCCGAGCAATCTGCAAAGCGGCTGGCTGCCGACCTATGGCAGCCGCAGCATGCAGACCTACTTCGACCGCATCCTCCAGGCCGAGCGCAAGCCACTCGCGCCTTCGGTGCAGGCGCTCGGCACCTATATCCACGAGAACGACGTGGTGCGCTTCCTGGTGAACGACGCCTGCGCCGAAAACGCGAACATCATCGATGCGCACGCGCTGCCAACCGACGGCGTGCCGATCCCGCGCATCAAGGATGCGGACACGCTGCTGCAGGGTTTTAATACCATCCTCACCGAAGCGCCCGGCTTCATCCATGACGATCTGGTCGGCCTGCCGTTTTCCGCCTTTGTGGTGGGGATCGATCCGACCCTGAGCGGCTCGACACTGTTCCGGCTGCCGACCTTCAACGTCCTGATGTGTAATATTCTGAACGACTGGAATACCTTCCTCGATACGCCGGCCTCGAATGTGGGCTTCCGAATCGAGGGCGAGCAGTGGTTGTCGCCCGCGGCCAAGACGCAGTACCACTTCAATGACTGGAAAAAGGATTCCGACACGCTGCCTTACTGGAACAGCTGGAACTCCTTCTTTACCCGCCAGTTCAAGGACCCTGCCGCAGCGCGCCCGGTTGCCGATCCCGAGTCGAACCAGACCGTGATTTGCCCGAACGACGGCTCGGTGTTCCGCTGGGACGCGAATATCGCGCGCAAGGACGCGTTCTGGTTCAAGGACATGAATTACTCGCTGGCCGACATCCTCAGTTCGCCGGTGCCGCAGCAGCAGGCGCTGATCGACGAATACAGGCTGGTCGACCTGTTCGAGGGCGGGACCATCTTCCAGACCTACCTGAATCCCTATAACTTCCATCGCTGGTGGGTGCCGGTCAATGGCGAAGTGCTGTTCGATCCGATTACCATTCCCGGCTGCTTCTTCAACAAGCTGGTGCTGCCGGACTTTGGCGGCGCCACCACGGCCTCGCTGCCGTATCTGGCCCAGGTCAATGCGCGTGGCGTCATCGTCATCAAGACCGAGGACTACGGCCACGTCTGCTGCATCCCGCTGGGCATGAGCGAAGTCTCCAGCGTCGAGTTCGACCCGGCCATGCGGCGCGGCGCCAGGGTCAGCAAAGGGCAGGAGATGGGCATGTTCAATTACGGCGGCTCGTCGTTCGCCATCCTCTACGAGAAGCTGCCGGGCAAGGAACTCATCTTCGTGAACAACCAGGGCGTGCCGTATCCGATGCGTCCGGTCCTGCCCAGCGGCAGCGCCAGCACGGGCGGCAATGTCACGCTGATCGGTTCCCAGATCGGCATCTGGTACAACCGCAAATAAGCGAGGCGATCATGTGCACCACGATGATCATCACCCCTGGCGCCACCGTCGACGGCTCGATGATGGTGACCCACTCGGACGACAACGAGCTGTCGGACCAGCGCCTGATCTACGTCCCTGCCCAGCACCATGCGCCGGGCAGCCTGCGCGGCGTGATCGATGGCAGCACCACGCCGTATCCGCGCCTGGTCAGCCGCGCGCGCGGGCCGGGCTACGAAATGGCCGGCCAGCCCGACACTGCGCTGATCGGACGGATCCCGCAAGTGGCCCACACCTTCGCCTACTTCGACGGCAGCTACGGCATCATGAACGAGCACAACCTCATGATGGGCGAATGCACCAACGGCGCCCGCTTCCAGCCCTTGTGCGTGTCGCAGGAGCAGGCCGAGCAGACCGGCAAGCACTGCCGCCTGTTCTACAGCGCCGAGCTGTCGCGGATTGCACTCGAGCGCTGCACCACGGCGCGCGAGGCGGTGACGCTGATGGGCTCATTGATCGACAAATACGGCTACTTCTCGACCGGCGAAACGCTGCTGGTCGGCGACGAAAAAGAAGGCTGGGTGTTCGAGATGTGCGCCTTGCCGGACGAAGAATTCCACTCGGCCTGGATCGCCCAGCGTGTGCGGGACGGGACGGTCTTTGTCGCGGCCAACGAGTTCCGCATCCGCGACATCAGGCTGGACGATCCGGACCAGCTGCATTCTCCCAGGCTGCTGGACGGGCTCAGGAAACTGGGCTGGGCCGACGAGGGTCCGGTCGATTGGCTACGCGCCGTCAGCGAGGGTGAATATGCGCATCCGTATTACTCGCTGCGGCGGGTGTGGCGGGTGTTCGACCGCGTCAATCCGGACCTGGGGCTGTCACCCTGGGTCAACGGCGGCGGCTACACCTTCGATTATCCGTTCTCGGTCGCGCCGCGCGCCAGGCTTGCGCGCGAGGATGTCATCGCGCTGTACCGCGACCACTACGAAGGCACGCAGTTCGACCTGACCCGCGGCGTTGCGGCGGGGCCGTATGGCGATCCGAACCGTTTTATCGGGCCTTACGACGGCGCCCAGAACAATGTCTCCACCGAGAAGCTGTACGGCGCCTGGGAGCGCGCCATTTCGATCTTCTACCAGGGCTACACCTACGTCGCCCAGGTGCGGCCCGACGCGCCGGTGCTGACCCAGGGCATGCTCTGGTACGGGCCGGATGTGGCGTATACCAGCTGCTTCGTGCCGTTTCCCAGCAAGGTGGGACAGCTGCCGCATGCTTACCAGATCGGCGACCCGCAGCAGTTCAGCCGCAGCGCGGCGTGGTGGGCGTTCGACTTCGTGGCCAACTGGGCGCGGCTGAATTACCAGCGCATGTGCCAGGTCGACATCCTGCCCCGGCAGCGCGAACTCGAAGCGCGGCAGGGCAGGGAAGTCGAGGCCTGGGACCGGCAATTCAGGGAAGGCGGCAATGTGCAGGAACTCACCCGCTTGTGCGAGCAGAATGCGGCGCTGGTCGTTGCCAGCTGGTGGGAGCTGGCCGATGGCTTGATTGCCCGGTACTCGGACGGCTATATCAATCTGCCGGGGGCGGGGGAGCAGGCGCCGGCGCCGGTGCCGGTCGGGTATCCGTCGCGGTGGCTGGGGTTGACGGATTACCGCGCCGGGCCGGTGAGTTATGACATGAAGCTGTAGCGCATCGACGCGCCCGTCTGTCGCGTTCCTGCAGTGACGACAAAGCCAGGTCTTCTCGCGACGACCTGGCTTTGTCGTCTCTGTGTTGGGCGTGATCCATTAACTTCAGGCAGGCGGTGATTGTCAGCTCGGAGCCTCTCGACTGTCGACCGTTAAAAATCTAAAAACATAACCGCGGTCAATGATTCTGCTAATCGGCTCCAGCAACATCATCGTACTTTCACCGCTTTTCCAGACCCTGATTCATTAGCGCAATATCTGGCGCTGGGGTGAAGACCGTAATTACAATGGTAACTTGCGGTTGTCGATATCCAATCTTGCGATATGAGGAGAGCGGCTATAGCGAACAGTCAAATGAGGAAGCAACGCTGTCACGGACGGTTGTCGCCTGGGTGCCTGCAATTCTGACGCCGGGAGTGTGTCGACCGATAGTCAAAGAAGTCCCTTCATAGATCTTTCCTTTAGAAAAGACAACAGGGGTGGCGCGTGTTCCTGGCGCGCCGTGAGAAAAGCACTTCACACCAAAATAATGGAGACATAAAAATGCTGGAGATTACATCCAAGCTGGTGCTCGAGACGTCCGCAATCCCATCGGCACCTGCAGAAACACAAGAACCAACCTATCCAGGAGCGCCACATGCATAGCTCATCGGCGGCGCTTCAGCCACATCAGCCGGCAACCGACAAGACACGCTGGATACAGCTTGCCGTCGGTGTCGTCTGCATGATTGCTACCGCGAACATCCAGTACGCCTGGACCTTGTTCGTGCCGGAAATCCAGGATACCTACGGCTGGTCGCGCGCCAGTATCCAGGTTGCCTTCACGCTGTTTGTGATCGTCCAGACCTGGCTCGCGCCGCTTGAAGGCTACTTCATCGACAAGTTCGGCCCACGCCTGATGGTCGCCTTTGGCGCCGTGTTCATCGGCATGGCGTGGGTGATCAATTCGCAAGCCACCAGCCTGGCGGGCTTCTATCTCGGTGCGGCCGTCGGCGGTATCGGTGTGGGCTCGATCTACGCGACCTGCATCAACAATGCGCTCAAGTGGTTTCCGGACCGGCGCGGTCTGGCCGTTGGCCTGACGGCGGGCGGTTACGGCGCCGGTTCGGCCGCCACCATCCTGCCGATCGCGGCCATGATCGAGGGGTCGGGTTACCAGCAAGCGTTTCTGTTCTTCGGCATCCTGCAGGGTTCGCTGGCATTTGTAGCCGCCTGGTTCCTGCGCTCACCGACTTCCGGTGAGGTCAGGAAGACCAGCAAGCTGGCGCAGACCACCCACGACTACACGCTCAAGGAGGCGCTGCACACCAAGCTGTTCTGGCTGATGTTCATCATGTTCATCATGGTGGTCACCGGCGGCATGATGGCGGTGGCGCAGCTTGGCGTGATCGCGAAAGATCTTGGCGTGAAAGAATTCCAGGTCGACCTGCACTTCTTCGTGATGGCGGCCTTGCCGCTCGCCCTGATGCTGGACCGCATCATGAACGGCATCTCGCGACCGCTGTTCGGCTGGATCTCGGACCATATCGGTCGCGAGAAGACGATGGTGATCGCGTTCACCCTCGAAGGAATCGGCATCATCGCACTCGGTTACTTCGGCAGTAATCCGTATGCCTTCCTGATCCTGTCCGGGGTCGTGTTCCTGGCGTGGGGCGAAGTGTATTCGCTGTTCTCGGCGCTGGCCGGCGACGCCTTCGGCACCAAGCATATCGGCAAGATCTACGGTGTGCTGTACACCGCGAAGGGGATCGGCGCGCTGTTCGTCCCGGTCGGCAACCTGATGATGGAGGCGACCGGCACCTGGTCGACCGTCCTCTACACCGTGGCCACCATGGACCTGATGGCGGCGCTGCTGGCGGTGTCGGTACTGCGACCGGTGCTACGAAGTCATGTCGCCCATTCCAAAAATCTCTACGAAAAAGAGCATGCCATCACGCCGGGGGCGCTGCCGGCCTGACAGTATCGATGCGCTCTTTCGCCAGCGAGAAAACAGGCTTCTTCGGAAGCCTGTTTTGTTGTGCAGGAAGCCGCGTGCCGGCACCCGCACAGCGTTTGGTGAATCTTGACTTCGGTCATTGAGCACACCAGGCCGGCCTCGCTATGATGCGATCGGATGGCCTCATGCGGGATAGCTTGCATGCAAACACTGATTAGCGCAGAATTCAGAAAAAAACGGGGTTCAATCTTCGGAGGAGACAGGTATGGGCAAGGCGTTGGAAGGCGTTCGCATTCTCGATTTCACCCATGTCCAGTCCGGACCCACCTGCACCCAGCTGCTGGCCTGGTTCGGGGCCGATGTCATCAAGGTCGAGCGCTCCGGCGAGGGCGATGCTACCCGCTGCCAGTTGCGCGACATCCCCGGCGTGGACAGCCTGTACTTCACCATGCTGAACCATAACAAGCGTTCCATGACGTTAGACACCAAGCGGCCGGCCGGTAAACAGGTGCTGGAAACCTTGATCAAAGAGTGCGACGTACTGGTCGAGAATTTCGCGCCCGGCGCGCTCGACCGGATGGGCTTTGGCTGGGAGCGCATCCAGGAACTCAATCCGCGCATGATCGTCGCCTCGGTCAAGGGCTTCGGGCCTGGCCCGTACGAGCATTGCAAGGTCTATGAAAACGTGGCCCAGTGCGCCGGCGGCGCGGCCGCCACCACCGGCTTCGACGATGGCCCGCCGATGGTCAGCGGGGCCCAGATCGGCGACAGCGGCAGCGGCCTGCACCTGGCGCTGGGCATTGTCACCGCGCTGTATCAGCGCAACACCACGGGCCGCGGCCAGAAGGTGCTCACCTCGATGCAGGATGCGGTGCTGAACCTGTGCCGGGTCAAGCTGCGCGACCAGCAGCGCCTCGAACGCAACGGCGTCATGGAAGAGTATCCGCAGTTCGCCAACGGCCAGTTCGGCGAGTCGGTCCCGCGCGCGGGCAATGCCTCCGGCGGCGGGCAGCCCGGCTGGATCCTCAAGTGCAAGGGCTGGGAGAGCGATCCGAACGCGTATATCTATTTCGTCGCGCAAGCGCCGGTGTGGGCGCCGATCTGCAAGCTGATCGGACGCGAAGACTGGATCACCGACCCCGATTACGCCACGCCCAAGGCGCGCCTGCCGCGCCTGATGTCGATCTTCGCGACGGTCGAGGAGTGGACCCGGACACTGACCAAGTTCGAGGCGATCGATATCCTGAACAAGTACGACATCCCGTGCGGCCCGATCCTGTCGATGAAAGAGATCGCCGAGGATGCGTCGCTGCGCGCCACCGGCACCATCGTCGAAGTCGACCATCCCGAGCGCGGGCCGTATCTTACCGTGGGCAACCCGATCAAGCTGTCCGACAGCCCGACCGAGGTGCGCCGCTCGCCGCTGCTGGGCGAGCACACCGACGAATTGCTGGCCGGCCTGGGCTACTCGCGCGAGCAGATCGAGATGCTGCGCGAGGAGCGCGTGATCTAGCGCTGGCCGATGGGCGGCCGCGTCCAGTAGCCTGGCGCGGCGTACACCGCCTTCAAGCTATCGATGAACGACCGCACCCGCGCCGGCAGGTGGCGCTGCTGCATGTAGACCGCCATGATGTCGTAGTCGGGCAGGGCGTATTCGTCGAGCACCGTCACCAGGTCGCCGGCCGCCAGCTGCGCCTGGATCTCCCAGGTCGAGCGCCAGGCCAGGCCAAGTCCCTCGCCCGCCCAGCGGTGCAGCAATTCCCCATCATTGCAATCGAGGTTGCCATTGACCTTGATGGTCACCGGCTTGCCGTCGTCCTGGAAATACCAGCCGCGCTGCTGCCCGCCCTGCAGGTTGAAGGCCAGGCAGTTATGCTGCGCCAGCTCGTCGAGCGTGCGCGGGACGCCGCAGCGCGCAAAGTAAGCCGGGGTACCGCACACTACCCGTCGGTTGGTTGCCAGCCGCACCGCGACGACATTCGGATCGAGCACGCCACCGATCCGGATCCCCAACTCATACCCTTCGCGCACCAGGTCGACTACATGGTCGGTGAGGTTGAACGAGATCTGCACCCTGGGATTGGCCGCCAGGTAGGCCGGGGCGTGCGGCGCCACGTGCAGCCGGCCGAACGCCGCCGGGGCCGAGACGATCAGGTGGCCGCTGGCCTGGTCGCGGCCTTCCGAGACGATGGTCTCGGCCATGTCGATCCCGGCCAGCAGCTTGCGGCAATGCTCGAGGAAGACCGACCCGGATTCGGTCAGCGTCAGGTGACGCGTGGTCCGGTGCAGCAGCTTGACGCCCAGGCGGCGTTCCAGCGCGTCGATGCGGCGCCCGAGCATCACCGGTGTGATGTTCTGCCCGAGCGCGGCGCGCGCTAGGCTGCCCTTGTCGACCGCGTCGACGAAGGCGGTCATCTGTTTGACCTTGTCCATGTCTGCAGTATTCCATACTCCTGAGATGGAATACACCTACTTTTTATGGTCTTATCAGCGCCGCTGCGGCGCTCTAGCATACGTTCATCGCAATCGTGCGTGTTCGAGCCTGGAGGGTGCAATGGCAAAGATGACAGCAGCAGAGGCGGCGGTCCTGGTGATGGAAAAAGAAGGCATCAGCGTCGCCTTCGGCGTGCCCGGCGCCGCGATCAATCCCTTCTACGCCGCGCTGCGCAAGCGCGACAGCATCCGCCACTACCTGGCGCGCCACGTCGAGGGCGCCTCGCACATGGCCGAAGGCTATACGCGTGCCAAAGCCGGCAACCTGGGCGTCTGCATCGGCACGTCCGGGCCGGCGGGCACCGACATGATCACCGGCCTGTATTCGGCGCAGGCCGATTCGATACCTATTCTTTGCATTACCGGCCAGGCGCCGCGCGCCCGCCTGTACAAGGAAGACTTCCAGGCGGTCGATATCGAATCGATCGCCAAACCGGTGACCAAGTGGGCCGTCACCGTGCGCGAGCCGGCGCTGGTGCCGCGCGTGTTCCAGCAGGCCTTCCACCTGATGCGGTCAAGCCGGCCCGGCCCGGTGCTGATCGACTTGCCGATCGACGTGCAGATGGCGCAGATCGAATTCGACATCGACACCTACGAGCCGCTGGTGCCGTACAAGCCGCGCGCGACCCGGGCCCAGGCCGAGAAGGCGCTCGACATGCTGAACCGGGCCGAGCGCCCCCTGATCACCGCCGGCGGCGGCATCATCAATGCCGACGCCGCCGCGCTGCTGGTGGAATTCGCCGAGATCACGGGCGTGCCGGTGATCCCGACCCTGATGGGGTGGGGCGCCATCCCCGACGACCACCCGCAGATGGCGGGCATGGCAGGCCTGCAGACCAGCCACCGCTACGGCAATGCGACGCTGCTGGCGTCCGACTTCGTGCTGGGCATCGGCAACCGCTGGGCCAACCGCCATACTGGCGGCATCGAGGTGTTCACCAAGGACCGGACGTTTGTGCACATCGATATCGAGCCGACCCAGATCGGGCGCGTGTTCGGCCCGGATTTCGGGATCGTGTCGGACGCCAAGGCGGCGCTTGAACTGCTGGTGGACGTGGCCCGCGAGTGGCGCGCCAGCGGCCGGTTGCTCGATCGTACCGAGTGGCTGGGCGCATGCCAGGAACGCAAGCGCACCATGCTGCGCAAGAGCGACTTCGACGACGTGCCGGTCAAGCCGCTGCGCGTCTATCACGAAATGAACCAGTTCTTTGGGCGCGACGTGCGCTACGTGGCCAGCATCGGCCTGTCGCAGATCGCCGCCGCTCAGTTCCTGCATGTGAACCATCCGCGCCACTGGATCAACTGTGGCCAGGCCGGTCCGCTGGGCTGGACGATTCCGGCGGCGCTGGGCGTGCGCGTGGCCGACCCGGACGCCGACATCGTCGCCATCTCGGGGGATTACGATTTCCAGTTCCTGATCGAAGAGCTGGCGGTGGCGGCGCAGTTCAAGCTGCCGTACATCCATGTGCTGGTGAATAACGCCTATCTGGGCCTGATCCGCCAGGCCCAGCGCGGCTTCGAGATGGATTATTGCGTCCAGCTGGCATTCGAGAACGTCAATGCGCCCGAACTCGAAGGGTATGGCGTCGACCATGTCGCCGTGGTCGAGGGCCTGGGTTGCAAGGCGCTGCGGGTGTTCCGGCCGGACGACATCATCCCCGCCTTCGAGCGTGCGCGCGCGCTGATGGCGCAGTACAGCGTGCCGGTGGTGGTCGAGATCATCCTCGAGCGCGTGACCAATATCGCGATGGGCACCGAGATCGATGCGCTCAACGAATTCAACGAAGTCCTCGATGTGCAGTAATCCTTCGCCAAGGAGACCGGGATGACCAGACTCGCCGCCAACCTGACCATGCTGTTCACCGAGGTCGACTTCCTCGACCGCTTCGGCCACGCCGCCCGCGCGGGCTTCCGCGGCGTCGAATTCCTGTTCCCATACGCATACCGGGCCGAGGAGGTCGCCGACCGGCTGGACGCCTGGCGTCTCAGGCTGGTCCTGCACAACCTGCCGGCCGGGGACTGGGCCGGCGGCGAGCGCGGCATCGCCTGCCATCCGGGACGCGAAGCCGAATTCCAGGATGGCGTCGGCAAGGCGCTCGACTACGCCAAAGCGTTGGGCGTCAAACAGCTCAACTGCCTGGCCGGCATCGTGCCGCCCGGCGTCGCGCGTCAAGAGGCACACGCCACGCTAGTGCCGAACCTCGTCTTCGCCGCCGGCGCGTTGCGGCGCGAGGGCATCGACCTGCTGATCGAGCCGATCAACACCTTCGATATTCCAGGGTTTTTCCTGGACGGTACGCGCCAGGCCCTGGACATCATCACCGAGTCCGGTGCGGACAACCTGTTCCTGCAGTACGACATCTATCACATGCAGCGCATGGAAGGCGAGCTGGCGGCGACGATCAAGGCCAACCTGGGCCTGATCCGCCACATCCAGCTGGCCGACAATCCAGGCCGCGGCGAGCCGGGCACGGGCGAGATCAATTTCCGCTACCTGCTCGGCATGCTCGACGAGATCGGGTATGCCGGATGGATCGGCTGCGAGTACAAACCGCAGGCCGCCACCACCCAGGGCCTGGGCTGGATGGCCGAGCACGGGCTGTAGGCAGCACGCGTTTCGCATCACCTCACACCGGGAGACCAGCATGACGAAAGTAGGATTCATCGGCCTTGGCATCATGGGCGGCCCCATGGCCGCCAAGCTGCAGGAGGGCGGCTGCAAGCTGTTCCTGCATGACCTGAAAAACCCGCCGGTGGCGCTGGTGGAGGCCGGCGCCACTGTCTGCACCAATGCCACCGAGGTGGCCAAGCGCGCCGACATCGTCATCGTGATGGTGCCCGACACGCCGCACGTCGAAGAAGCGCTGTTCGGCGCCAACGGCGTGGCGGCTGGTCTTACGCCGGGCAAGATCGTGGTCGACATGAGTTCGATCTCGCCGATGGCCACCAAGGAATTCGCGAAGAAGATCAACAAGCGCCAGTGCGACTACCTCGATGCACCGGTATCGGGCGGCGAGGTAGGCGCGCGCGCCGCCACCCTGACCATCATGGTGGGCGGCGCGCAAGAGGCGTTCGACCGGGTCAGGCCGCTGTTCGAGCTGATGGGCAAGAACATCACGCTGGTGGGCGGCAACGGCGACGGCCAGACCACCAAGGTGGCGAACCAGATCATCGTGGCGCTGAACATCCAGGCCGTGGCCGAGGCGCTGCTGTTCGCCTCGAAGGCAGGCGCCGACCCGGCCAAGGTGCGGCAAGCGTTGATGGGTGGCTTCGCCGCCTCGCGCATCCTGGAAGTGCACGGCGAGCGCATGGTCAAGCGCACCTTCGCCCCGGGCTTCCGGATCGAGCTGCACCAGAAGGACCTCAATCTGGCGCTGCAGGGGGCGAAGAGCCTCGGGCTCTCGCTGCCGAATACCGCCACCGCGCAGGAGCTGATGAATTCCTGCGCCGCGCACGGCATGGCGCAGCTGGACCACTCGGCGCTGTGCCAGGCGATCGAGCGCATGTCGAACCATGCCATTGCCGCCGGCTAGGGGTTGCACATGGATACCTGGGTGTTTCATCATCCGGCCTGCCTGGCGCATGCGCCCGGGCCGGACCATCCGGAGTCGCCACAGCGCCTGCATGCGGTAATGGAAGCATTGCGCCAGCCGGAGTTCGCGCAACTGGACTGGCGCGAGGCGCCGGCCGGCACGCGCGAACAGGTGCTGCTGGTGCACCGGCTTGACTATGTCGATGCGATCGCCGCCGCGGCGCCGCAGCGCGGCCTGGTGGCGCTGGACGGTGGCGACACCCTGATGTCGCCCGGCACCTGGGACGCGGTGATGCGCTGCGTCGGCGCCGCGTGCGCCGGCGTCGATGCGGTGCTGGCGGGGGAGGCTGCCAATGTGTTCTGCGCGACCCGGCCGTGCGGCCATCACGCCGAGCCGGATCGGGCAATGGGATTCTGCGTTTTCAACCAGGCCGCCATCGCTGCCATTCATGCGCTCGACACGCACGGGTTGCAGCGCGTTGCGGTCATCGATTTCGATGTCCACCATGGCAACGGAACGCAGGCCGCAGCCATGCATCGCCCGGACTTGTTCTTCGGATCCAGCCACCAGTCGCCGCTGTATCCCGGCACAGGTGCCGCAAGCGAGCGTGGTGCGAGCGGCAATATCGTCAACCTGCCGCTGCCGCCGGGCTGCGGCTCCGGGGTGTTTCGCGCGCGCGTAGCGCACGAGATGCTACCCGCATTGCGGCGCTTCGCGCCTCAGTTGATCGTCATGTCGGCCGGCTTCGACGCGCACCGGCTCGATCCCTTGGCCAGCATGAATCTGGAGGACGAGGATTTTGACTGGATTACGCGCGAAGTGATGGCGATTGCCGGGGATGTGTGCCAGGGCAGGATCGTCTCGATCCTCGAAGGCGGTTACAGCGCCGAGGGCCTGGCGGGTGGCTGCGCGGCGCATGTGCGCGCGCTGATGCAGCACTGATACGGCGCCGCGTGGCGGCGCCGGGTCACGGTTACAGGCCGCAACCGTAGTAGGCTGGGTCCGAATCCTGGCCGGTGTAGCTTGGATCGAGCTTCTCGCGCAGGCTGAGCGTGAGGAACGCGACGACGAGCGACAGCAGCGAGTGCGATGGTGCTGCTGCAAAAGTAGGGTTGGCTGGTGCATTGATCATGGTTCGCTCCTGAAATTTATTGACTTGATGACGTCAATATAGGGACTGCCGCCAGGAGCTGCCAATTTCGAGTCCTGATACCTGATATGGCATCTGTGAATGTTGGTAAACAAGAATTGCTGCTTGTATACAGTCTAGTTTATTGATCGTCTGTCGACCGGTTGTGCCGGCCTTCCAGCTCATCCGCCGGGGCAGGGCGATGGGATCAGCTCGGCAATCCGGTCCGCCCCTTCGTCCAGCAGGAACTGGCGAAATGCCCGTGCGACCGGCGGCAGCCGTTTTTCGCGGCGGTGCACGACATACCAGTTGAGCATTAGCGGAAAACCCTCGACGTCGAGCACCACCAGGCTGCGCGCCGTGAGTTCGCGGCCGATCGTATGAAACGACAGGAAGCCCAGCCCGATGCCGGCGATGACCGCCTGCTTGATCGTCTCGGTGCTCTTGATTTCCATCGCAACGTTCAGCTCGGCCAGGTAGGTGCCGAACGCATCTTCCATCGAGAACCAGGTGTCCGAACCGGGTTCGCGAATCACGAACGGCTGACGGATCAGATCTGCCATCGCTACCGGCCCGCGTCCTGCCAGGGGGTGGTCCGGCGCGCCCACGATCACATAGGGGTGGGGCGCGAATGCATCGTTCTGTGTGTCGAGTCCGGCAGGTGGCCGCACCATGACGGCCAGGTCGGTGCGATTCGCCGCCAGCTCGCCCAGCAGTTCCTCGCGGTTGTGTACCCGCAGGTTCAGCTGCACCCCCGGATGCTGGCGCGCGAAGGCCACCATCAGCTGGGGAAAGAAATAGTCGCCGGCACTGATCACCGCCACGTTCAGCTTGCCGCCGGCGATCCCCTTGAGCTGCGCCATCGCGGCTTCGGCTTCATCGAACTGCCCGATGATGGCGCGGCAGAAGTGCAGCAGCTCGTCGCCCGCCTGGGTGAGATAAATCTTCTTGCCCAATTGTTCGAACAGGGCCATCCCGACGTGGCCCTCGAGCGTGCGGATCTGGGTCGATACCGCCGGCTGGGTGAGATGCAGTTCTTCCGCGGCGCGCGAATAACTGAGGCGCCGCGCGACCGCTTCGAAGACCTTCAGCTGACGCAGTGTTGCGTTCTTCATCGAGCCTCCGAAGCATAAGCAGTCGTTGATGATTATCCCTAAAAACTTTAACTATTGCTCATCATTTTGTTGGAATAGACTGGTTTCTCGGATGGCTCAAACGCAACACCCACCTGGAGAATTGCCATGACCACGATCTCGACCGCCGAAGCCCAATGCAATGCCTACAACGCGGCCTTTCATGAGTTAGGACTGCGTTGCGTCTGGGATGCAGGGCACTACGCACAGGCGGCAGCAGGCAGCGATGACCGTACCGGTCTGCGCAACTACCTGGCGCAGCATCTGCCGCATCTCTTGTGCGCGCACGACGCCGAT
>Ga0265780_10005362_pt1 | contig 16287 bp, 19 predicted proteins | sample P1T30metagenome_FD_192432 | JGI IMG/M metagenome (GOLD analysis project Ga0265780, IMG submission 192432) | Plant litter microbial communities from East Loma Ridge, Irvine, California - P1 T30 | ecosystem: Environmental > Terrestrial > Plant litter > Unclassified | place: USA: California... | reverse complement strand
GGGAGAAATTCGGCGTGAAAAGCTGAATCTGCCGCGGCGTATCGCCGCCGTCCACTCGCGGCTGGGCTATCAACCTGGATCGAGTACCTTCAGGCGCGACCTTCATCGAGCGCGCTTTTAATTTCTTCCCTATTTTTGATAGTTACTTAGAAATGGCTGCGTCGCGTGCGCTGTCCCGGTACTTACCTCTGCCGATCAGACTGCGTGGTTACACCGTCCGCCCAGCCTGCATGCGCGCCATCAACGGGCGACAACGCAGTCGACGTCGTTGCCGTGCCGGTTGGTGCTCGCGTCGTACACCCGGACGATTACTTGGACTGCCGGCATGTCGGACAAGATTGTCGTAGTTCGAGTCGAACTGCGCTGTGCGGTCAGGGAGGGCACGTACGGAGCTGACGCGCACAAGCGACTAGACATCACCGAACTGCAAGCATCCGAAGGACGTGCTGCCACAGATACAGAAGCTGACGGTCTAGCGAGATTTCCTAAAGTAGGACGACGAGGCGACTTGGGCGTCGTGTGCGCTGCTGCCTTTCATCGCCTTCGACTGCGACCGCATGTACAACTTGTATGCCTCGCAAATCGAGCCGCTGCCGTTCGAATCAAAGATCTAGGATGGCGGCGCAGCGTGAAATACCTGCAGTTCCACGTTCAGGTGAAAAAAGTTAATTAAAGGGGAGGACGAGCCAAGGCGCGACAACTCCGAACTCGAGTGGCGGTTTACAGGATTCGTCCTGTCCAGCGGCGATATCTAGACGGTGCTGGGAAGTATTAGCCAGAGAAGGCCTAGGCGCACCTGCAGTAGAACGTGGACCCTGAACGACAAGAAACAGTCGCCGATAAGAGCCAGACCGCCTGCCTCATCCAGGATGCGCGTGCGCATTGATGCGGCGGCAGCCATGTTCAGCGAAAATACCGGCCGAAGACCAAGCAAACCTTGGTCCATCGGAACGACGCAATGCAAACAATCGATGGCATGAAGGTATTCGCGCTTGGGACAAAACGCCTAGCACGCCACACGATCCCGTTCTACGGATGACTGATGGCCAGCACCTGAGGCTAACCGAGCACTCAGGAAATCGAGTTCGCAATCAAGACTGCATGATCAAGATTTCCGCCCACGCCGCTTGAATCCGTCTGCCTCCTGCGGCCACAAAGTCACAGGAATTGTGCAATTATAGTTCAATGGATCAGCCAAGGTCACAGTGGTTGTGCTAGCGGCAGCCTTCAATGCCGGTTATTCCCAGCAACAGCATAGTCTGATGCAGGCGAGGGACAAGAGGCCTCGATGTCCGGCCGAGATCTGGCACCTTAGGCGCCGTCAGGGGACCCCATGCAGTGTCAAGCCTTCATCCGGTGACCTTGTATGGTCAAAGGACAGCAATTCCGGGCGCCGAAGCCAAGCAGGGCGCCCTCGGCACACAATTGTGGTGACCTTGCGATACCTAAAGACTACGGTGTCAGCACAATAACAGTGACCTTGCCGTAACCGCATACCCACGACGGTAGAAACGGACAAAAAGCACTGCTGACAGCCCAGTTTCCACCTTGTCCACCGCCATCAGATGCATTTCGACTCCGCACGCCCGGTATGGTCCGGCACAAGAAGAGTGACCTTGCGGCTCGCGAGTTCAGGGCTTGGCGCGCTACATCCCATCAAGTCCAGTGAGCAAAGCGGGAACAATAATGGTGACCTTTGCGGCTTCTCGTCGGCCGGGAGCCTGCATGGCTGCCCGCTTTGCATAGGAAATGCACAATTTCATCGACCTTTGCACATTTTCTGTGACCTTGCTTTCGACGAAACGAGCGTACTACACAATCGCAGTGACCTTTTACTTCCACAAAGCAACCTTGCTGCACACCCGCAGCGGCCATTGTCCTGCTTTTGTGACCTTGCTAAGCTAAGTCCTTGATTTTATGGAGACGCGCTCGCTCCTGTTAGTAGGCTTGTTTTTAAAAAAACTTACTAACTGCAGGCAGCAGGCGATGGCAAACCACAGCTCACCGCGGATAACAGTCGGCAGCTCGTTCCCCCACCAATACAAGGTCACTGCTTATGTGCGGGCACGCCTCTCGATATTTACATTGAGGCAATATCACGCCCTCAAATGCAACAAACCAAAAAGAAACAGGCAAACTTGAACAAGGTTTTGCGCAGCTCTTACCACGGCGGCGTTACCGTGCACGGGCGGAACCAATCTCGCTCCGATGGACAGAGTGAACAATCTCGGTGACCTTGCCTGAACGCTCCAAGCACAAAAGCCGCATGGCTGGCCACTACGCGCGGAAAGTGCACAAGGACTTCGACCTTGTCACAATTTCTGTGACCTTGCCCGAAACCGTCTATTTGGCAAACACAATTTCTGTGTCCTTTGACGCGAAACGGCGACCATGCTGGACATTCTTGTCGACCATGCGTCGCCCTTTTGTGACCTTGCCAACCTAAGTACTTGATTTTATTAGGACGATCGTTCCGCTGTTAGTAGGTGTGTTTAAAAGAAAAACCTACAAACGATCGGACGTGCTGAAACAAGCCAATCAATACCAGCACGATACGGCAGCTTGCCACAGCATTGCCAACGTAAGGTCACGCTTCGCGTACCGCCGCTCCTACAACATACATGCCGCGTGCTCGGCAGACGAAGCCAGCGTTTACTGGAACTGTAGCAAACCATGACAGCAAGGTCACCGAAATTGTTTTGACAGGTTCACCTTGTGCTGTCATCCTGCCTTGGAAAATATAAGGATGAGCAGCATGTCAAGACAAATGGCCCTCGCGTTATTCGCTGACTATTCACCGACCGACAGAGGCGTGGATGATGCACCTCTTGACCTCGGCTTTCGCCGCAACAATGCACTCATCAAGATCGTCGACCTCAGCCTAGCTGGGCGTCGCATGATCGACGTTGCTTATTTCCTGGCAGCTGAAGATATCGAGCTCCATAAAGAATACCGGGTCGACCTGGGCCTGTTTCGTTGGCTACTTAACACCACCAGCCGCAATCAGCGCCACCTCGCAAAGATCATCCGTGAAGCGCAAAAGGCAGCGATCGAGCTCAACGAGATCGATCCTGACAATTCTGCTAATGATTTTTATGGCGCCGTTCCGTTGCTAGGGCCTGCCTTCGTACGCAATGGCGAATTCAGGTTCGAATTGTCCGAGCGCCTTCAGCTCGCCATCAAGAACCCGACCACCTTCCACTTCCTCAGCCTGCGCTACGTATTCAACTCAGTGCATTCGAAGATACTGTTCGACCGCCTACAGGAATACATCGACGAGGGCACCACGCCATGGCTGGACCTCCAGACTCTCCGCGCTTGGATGCAGTGCGAGACTAAGACCTACGATTTGTGGAAGCATTTCCGTAACAAGGTATTGATGCCGGCGACGAAAGAAATCAAAGAGGTCGCCAAGCTCAACGTCGAAATCGTGACCATGAACGTGCCGGGGTCCAAGCGTGTTGGCCAGGTCAGGTTCGCGCTAACCCGACCGAAGGATGGGGCAGCAAACGAACAAAAAATCGAGCTCATTGTCTTACGTTCTCTGTATGAAACACTCAATACTGAATTTGCCCTAAATCAAACCAATTTCAACGAGATAATGTCCAATCGCGACGTTTTCACCGACGAGCGGATCCAACAGGCTATCGAATACACCCGGCACAACATCGAGCGCGGCAAAGTCAAGCTGAGCGCCGGCGGTTACCTGATGAAGGCACTACGGGAAGGCTACCGCCTGGGGACATTAGACAAGCAGATCCACGCCCGCCTTGCCGACGAAAAGGCGGCCAAGGACGACGCCTCAACCAGCGCTGAAGAGCGCGTGGCAAAGACGGACGCAGAATCGGTGCAGCGCAACCAGCAGCTGGCCAAGCTTGGATGGGACGCCTTCGACAGCCTTGAGTCATCTGCACAGGCGGCAGCGCTGTCCGATTTCTGCAAGTCACCAACCGCCAAACCGCTTGCCCGCAAGATGGGAATCGAGGTCGCAGAACTACGCGAACAGCTTTCTAACCCGGCGGTGCGCAGCAGCTTTGGCGTGTTCGTCGCCGCCCGAGTACATAGGGCATCCAAGGCAGGGTAATAGCGATCGCTCGCCGCAACAGCCAACATCACACAGCCATCATGGCCTGTATCGCCGTACGTTTAGGTGCGGCTCATTGCGCAACCAGTTGTTTATAAAGCAGAGACCTAGAGGTGTAAACAAAATCAATGCTGGTAAGCAGTCTATTGACTAGAATACGCGCTACTGCCATCCATATCCCAAGCGGCATCCATAAAGCTCGGCTGACCTTTTCAGCGCCAGCCGGAGATATTCCCTAACGCCGCCTTTCGTGTGACCTTACATCGTCAATTCTTTGAGTCCGCTTTCAGGACAGGTGCTCTCGGCCTTCCGCGACCACAGAACCAGCTTGTACTTCAGCGGCTAAGCAGGACAGTTTAGCTATGCTGTGTCACCAGCATCGACGCCATTCGGCCAACCATGGTCCGTACGTCCTCAATGCGCAGATGTGGGTCATTTGCAAGAAACTGCTTGTACAGCAACGAGACGATCTGGAGCGAGTCAACCGCACGCACCTGAACGGCCACAGCGGCACGGCCCCGTTGGATGAGCCGGAAAAAGTAATGCGAGTCCTGGAACTCGATCTGTAGCGACTTGTCGTGCTCGCGGCCGTGGCCGTCGAAGCGGAGCGACCGGATCTTGTTCTCTAGCAGAGCCAGCACCTGGTAGGCTTCCTGCACCGTGAGCTGCACGACAATTTTGTTGGGCCAGTCGAAAGTCTTGCGAGCGCCGCCGCCAGCGAGCGCCACGGCGCCCTCGATGTTGATCGTGTGCTTTCGCTCAGCCCTGGTCGTGGCCTCTGCGATGCACAGCGCCGCCGCCGTTGAAAAAATCTTAAAGCTGTAGTACGGGGGATCCGCCGCTGGTACCGGCGTTTTGTCGGCTACCGCTGACGCTACGCCCAGCTCGGCGAGATAGGTCCGCGCGGCGGCGGCGCGTTGCGTGCGCTCCGCGATCGCGTCGATGGCGTCGAAGAATCGGCGTTGCTCTTTGCACGCGAGCGTAACGAGCTGGTCAACTGACAGCTGACCACCGATGCGCTGTAGCGTCGTACGCGTCTTAGCGTCGAGGACGCAAACGATCGCCTTTAGCTCGTCGCGCTGCTGGCGGTCGCCAGCGTCAAAGGCGATGAGAGCCGCTTCAAACCGTTTGCCGGCGCCCGACCCGGCAAGCTCCAGCAGTTGGTCGCGCGACAGCATCGGCAACCTGGCCGCAACCAGGATGCTTGTGATTTCAGAGAGCTTCATCTGACTTCTTCTTCCGTGGCTTAGCTGTTTCGTAAATTTCGGCCGATCGTTCCAGCGCTAGGCCGAGATACCCCTTGACGTCGTTCCTCGTGCGGCCATGCTCCTTCAACTGTTGCGCAGCGAAAGTGTTTCGCAAGGTGCGGCCGCCGCTCCGGTTGACGTCGATGCCGGCCCGGGCGAACGTCTCCTTCACCTGGCGCCAAAGCGTCACCCTCGACATCGGCTTGCCTTCGCTATCGCCAGGGAAGACGAGGTCGCCTTTAAATATGCGCTGACCCTTGCTGTCCACAGCCAGCCGTTCGATGAGCCAGTAGCGCAGCGCGTCGGCGCCGTAGCCGTGGACGATGGTTTCGTGCTCATAGCTTGTGGCGTGTTTGTCCTCTGGATTGATTTTCAGCCGGATGGGGAAGGGGCTGAATGAATCCTCGACCTCGTCCAGATGCAGTCCGATCGCCTCGGCAACCTTCAAGCCGCCAAAGAGCAGCGTCGCCTGTACGGCATGGTCGCGGCGGCGCTTCCACGCTTTGGGCAATCGCCCGGCGCGATTCGCACCAGGCGGTTCGCGCGGTGGCAGGGCGGCCACGAAAGCGTCTACCTGCTCCGGGTTTAGTGCTTCGGTTCCAACATTCTGTGCGAGGTAGTGATTGTCAACTGCAAGCTTGGTGGCGGACGTCGCAGGGTTCGGTGCGATCTTCAGGTAGCTGTAGCAACGCTCGAGCAGGCGCAGATACCGTTCGGTGATCCCGCTGTTTTGCTCGCCGCTCCGGCGCAGCTGGCTGACGAAGCATATGAGGTCGCGTTCCTCGACTTGCGAGAAGCGACGGTTTTGGCCGACCAGCCAGGTCGTGAATTTGCCGAACATGAAAATGTAGACCGCAGCTGACGTCGTGGAGATCGCCGGCGGCTCGGCCTCGCCCAGCCGCCGGCTGGTACTGGCGAAAGCTGGCGTTGTAATGAAGGCCGTGAAGGCGGCAAGGGGATCGCCGTCCCACGTTTTTAGGTCAGGCATAGGCACTCGTTATTTGCGATCACCGCGGTTGCCGGGCGGCTGGCGTCGAATGCGGGTACCGTCATGGTCATTCGGTGTGGAGTTCGCCAAGGATACCATAAATGAAACTAACAGACAAGCTAGTTGACTTAACTCAGAGGGGATGCGAACGCCGCAGGCTCCGGTCATGGACCAGGGGGATTCTCTGGATTCTCTCTGTTCTTTTCGTTCTTTTTGCTCTTTTAGCACTCAATAGCTGGCTGCTACGTAAACGGGCTGCTTGAACAGTCCGTGGCGTGTCTGAAGAGTTGTTCGTATTTCCCTTTTTGTTTGTTAGTTTCATTTGTGGTTTAATTAAAGTTATTGGATCGTCGGGCCTTACTCTGGTAAATCAACATGAGGACGACGAGTGATCAAGAATTCGGATTCTAAATTTCAACCTTCCTAGCTCTCTCCAGCATCTGGGAGTCGACCATGCCTTGAGCCGTTCTAACCCATCAATTCAAAATGCTGTGGACAAAACCACACCATCTGTTGAGTGATGGTCAAGGGAAGTTTTGACCGGCCAGGTCCTTGATGGACTGATGAAGTGTCTGGCGTTCTGTTTCTAGCATGGCGGAGTAGATGAGGATCAGCTCTGCAAGTCGGTCATCTGGACAGTAGAAGTACGCAGGCGATACATTCATAAGTCTTGCGAGGGTCTCAACGAACTGAAAAGGTGGTTCGTGGATTCCACTCTCATAGCGGCTAATCCTTGCACTACTGGAGGACTCCTCCAGGCCAGCCATGACGCCAAGCTCGTCCTGAGCCCACTCGTGGCGTTGTCGGGCCTGACGCAGACGCTTGCCGAAGATGGTGTTCGAGGATGTATTGCGTGGGGCCATCCTACGATAATCGTAGGTTTTGCTGGAGGTTTCTCTACGAAGAACGTAGAATCGCTCTACGGCATGCAAGGGATAAAGTAGCTATACGTTGAGCAGGAGCTTTCACATGTTAGATGTAGAGACGTTGGGTTTCATTGAGCAGGAGATCGAAGCTTTGCAGAATCAGGGGAGTGAAGAGTCTATTAGACGTGCCGAAGAGATGACCCAGATGCTTGAAGCTCGCATTCAAGAGCAGCGCCAGATGGAATCGGACGTCGTGCAGAGCAAGCTGCGGACTCTCGTTGAAGCACATCCCTGGATGGCCCCAAAGCTTTTACAACAGGACCTTAGCAAGATCGTGGGGGAAAATGCCAACGTGAAGTCTAAGCGCAGGAAAATAATCACAATTGCGAATCGTTTAACCCATGCACTTTCACCCTATGTGGCGTGCAGGGTAGGCTGCAGCGCTTGCTGCCACATGAACACAATGATTTACGAACACGAAGCGATCCGCTTGGCCGAGGTTACGGGACGCAAAATGGTTCGTTTGGCTTACCGACCTAATAACGAAGTTTTTGCTCACGGCGTAAAATTCAACGGCAAGCAGTGCCCTTTTCTACGAGAGGATAGGTGTTCCGTTTACGAGGACCGTCCTCTGGTGTGTCGAACGCATCACTCCTTGCTCGATAACCCAACGTCGTGCAACATGGACATTCCTTCTGCTAAGCAGATCCGTCCGCCGATGTATGATCCCGACCTCCTTGAAGAGCCCTACATAGCACTGAATGTAAAACACAACCCAGCAGAGCCTTGGGGGAACATCGCTGAGTTTTTCCCGGATTAGCGAAGACTCAAACAAATATGTCTCTCAATGCAATTTTGGCGCCGAGCGCATTTGGGCTCTATACCAGATTTGATGTGAAGCGTCATCGCAAAATAACACGAAATGAAATATGAGTAACTCCGACTCTGATGTGCACTGGCTTATGAAGCTTGCACAAGAAATCCGCGAAGGTAGTAAACTGTCCGCTTCTGGAGACCCGTCGATCGATCAGGATCTGGCACATCCAGCACTATCAATTTTAGGTGAACTTGTTGACAGCTGTGGCTCCGAAATCGAACCGGCCTTTTTAGACGGTTACGCTTATGGCCTCTGTCAAGCGGGGCTAATAGATGGTGTTGTTTTGAGGGCAGTCAGGACGCACATTGGACTAGGTGATGAGGGCGATTTAACACCAAGCCCAGAGCTCAAACACTAGATAGCGTGACTTGGTGCACCAGTTAGGAAAATACGGCCGTAATAACGCTAAAGACTACTTGTCAGAAAATCGATGAAGCTTAATGTGCTAATAGAGCACGATATGCGATTGGGTTCTATCGCTTCGGAAGTGCCGTTGCACGGTTGAAGATGATACCCGATCACTTTAAACATCCGTTGTGCTCAACGTTGAAGGAGCGGATTTTCCCATCGACGCCTGCACGTCTGCATCTGCTAGTAGGTGGCTTGCTCACTGGGCTACCGGCATATCGACGAGCTCATGGAATAGCAAGGCGTTCCGGTTGAGCGCTCGACAAGTAACTGCTAAGCCTTTTTTTCCTTCCACTCATTGAAGAGCTCTTGCAAGTATAAGAAAAAAGTTGGCTCCAGGGGGAAATGGACGAGACATACATCAAGGTCAAGGGCATTTAAAGTATTCTGTCGTCCCGTGTTGAACTCGTCTGCCAACTGTATGAGCACGATTACTTAAGGTAGCCACTCAGTCTCTGCAATGTGCCAACACTTTTTCGATGGCGGCCAACACTTCCTTTTCCTCATTTATACCTCCGCTATTTGCAGAAGTAAATTTTAGTAACATTAGGTTCAATTGGCTGGAACTCAAAGGCCGGTATTGGGCGCGTCACTATAATTAAATCTGTCGGGCGCCCTCTAGCATGCGCTGTAGATCGGCGCGGTGCCAGCCTGCTGTCAGCGGTTCTTTGCCCTAGAATATGGTGTGTCAACGTTTGCGTCAGCTGCGAGTGCGCCTGTGTTTTGTTGTGGGTTTGTCGGGGGTGTTGGGGGTTGTCAGGGGACAGAGAGGCAGACAGAGATGTGAGGTACTATCAAATGATCCTCGACGATTCCTTGATGATCTTCCGGCGATATCTCAGAGCGCACGTCCGTCTGCCGAGGGATGAAGACACGGTTCACTCGCTAGTTTTTGGTTGACTTATGGCAACTACTGGGGTGATAATGGTTTCGTCGCCATGCGGCATTTCTGGACCCATAATTTTTTCAGTTCCCTCAAGGAAGTGAAAAGATTTTTGAATCCGCTTTTGCGGGACTCATCTGAAGCTGCCAGTGCAAACTGGCGCGATCTGAAGCCGTCAGTGCACGCTGGCGCAGCGCAATTACCTCCCGTCTTTCCATAGAGCAGCCTTGTGGCTGTTTTTTTGGTCTATCACTCTGAAGAACGGTCGGAAACAGAGTGTCGAGAAAACCTGATAACCATGCGGGTTTGCGGACATTCCTGAATACAGCAATCCCACAGAATGGAATGTACATTGGCAAAACGACGCCTAGTGCGGTCGCCGCAGGGCGCGTTCTTGTCCAAGGCATGTTACGTCACTACAAAAATACGGGAAAAAAAACGGACCTCCGGCACCGACCGGACACAGGATGCGCCGGGCCCGATGGCCCGGGCTACTGCTGACCTCCGTGCACGTCTACGGGCGTGAAAAAGAAATCACATCGGGTGCTAGCGCCGCCCAGAACCTGCCGAGATGGCGGGAGCGCTATGCAAGAAACTGCGTCAATGTTCGAGCCCTGACAGCATCAAGTCAGGCGATCGGTGGCCGTAAGGCGCCGGCGTGTTGTCGAGAGCCGATGAAGGCGGCAACGCGAAATCATTCTTCTTACGTTAGGGCCCTTCACCCCTGGCACAAAACCGGGTTTGCCTCACGCCATCTTTACGGACATCGCGCGTGACACACCAGAACGTCAACCAATTGAAAAAGGATGGGGTAATAAATATGGGATATGTAGGACTTATTGCACTGCTTAACATTATTCTTGCTGAATACGCGTATACGCGGGTGAATGGGGAAAAGGCGAGCAATCGTACGACTGAAGCGGCGGGCCAGGCTTTGCGCACTATCTTCCGGCTTTTGGTGAAATTAGGCTATCGGCTGGAGGACCCTAGAAATATCAGCGAGAAACATATCAAGGCCCTCTGCGCCGAATGGCACCGGCTGAACCGTTCGCCAAAAACAATCCAGGGCTACCTGTCGCACCTGCGTATCTTTTGCGGCTGGATCGGGAAAAAGGGGCTTGTGAAAGATGTTTATTTCTACTTGCCGCAAGTGCCGAAGGAGGATCTGCGTGTACCCACTGGTACTAAGCGCAGTAAAAGCTGGGCGGAGGTTGGCATCGACGTTGGCGCCAAGGTGGCCGAGGCAATGGTATTAGATTGGCGGTTCGGGTTGATGATAATGGCCCAGGTTGCGTTTGGCCTGCGCCTGTTCGAAGTCCTGCAAATGCAGCCTTGGAAATGCGATAAGGGCGACAAGTTTGCTGCTTATGAAACCAAAGGAGGTCGCCCTCGTGACATTGATATCGATACGCCGGTTCAACGCGCCGTAATGGATTTCATCAAGTCGAAAATAGGGAAGAAGGAATATTTGGGCTGGCTAGTACAGACAGACGGCAGCGCCGCCTCGCTTAAATATTCAAGGCGCCGCTATAACTATTTAATGGTGAAAATCGGAATTAATAAGGCAATGGCAGAGGTCACCGGCCACGGTCTGCGCGCGCAATTTGCGGAAAATGCGGCGTTGCTGAGAGATCTTATTCCCCCAACGCTGGGAGGGACGCCAGGGCAGATGCCGCGCGAGGATCTCGATCTCACCCGCCTGCAAGTGAGCGAACTGCTCGGGCATTCACGTAAATCGATTACCAGCGCCTATTACGGCAGCTTCGGGCGCGAAACGAAATTGGACAGCCCAGGGCGAGCCAAGGAAGTAATTGAGTCATGCCTGGCGATGATCGGATCAGATCAGATGCACCCGATCGCAAACGATCGCCTAACGCAGTGTGTATGCCTCAACGCTGAGCTAATGGCGATTCAGGTTTACGACGATCCTAGAAAGGTCCAGGTCCTGTGGGAACACCACGGCCGGCGCCATGGTGTTGAATGGATTGCTCCGACGGCAGGCTCCAACCTGGCGGCGCTCGAGGCGGCGGCTATCTCCCTTCTCCGTGCTGCAGATTGACTTGCGCTACGCGTAACCGCTCATATGGTTTTTTCTAGAAGCAACCATAAACCAGCGTTAGGAAAATAAATGAAGGATATCTTCAAACACGCCATAAGTATCGTAGTGGCCGATATCAAGCTATTCTTCTATTTACACATCGCCCTGAGCCGGCAATCCGTCGCGCCCTTTAGGTTCATCAAGCATCAAGTAAAGGCGGTAATGAAATAGTCGTTCGGCATCTTAGACAAAGCGACTTCACGCAGCTGCCGAAAGGCGTCCAGCGTGAGGTCGACCACGACGTCTTACCAGCGATGAACACGGTAGTAATCGCTCGGCCGACAATGCAGGACCGCCTGCAAGGGACGCGTTAGACGTCCTGGCTTCGCGGCACCGACCTATGTCATTTTCTTATGCTGCCGGCAATAAGTTTCACCGTCCAGCGCCTCATGCTTGCTGCTCTGGTGCAAATTATGAATAAGGGAGGAGCTGACTGAGCGGAATGTCTCGTCAGCTCAAGCAGCCAAGACAGCCGAGTACGCTGGACGGTTATGCCGCTTCCCATCGTGCTGTTCGGGAACTTCAACAGCAAGGCGGGCTTGCCGACCTGACGAAGCTTCGCTCATCAAAATACTTGAACAATTTGATCGAGCAGGACCATCGCAACGTGAAGTCCAAGTTAGGTGCCATGCTGGGTCTAAAAAGGTTTGATTCCGCTGCCATCACAATTCGAGGCGTTGAGCTGATGCATCACATTCGCAAATGCCAGTTTGACCTGCGTGCTTTGGCCACTCAAGGCCGAACTCCGTCCGAGACCTGGGCTGCTGTCCCGGTTGCTTGAGCTGACGAGACATCCCGCTCAGTCAGCTCCTTCCCTAGGTTCTGTCGCGTTGTTGGTCAAACAGCGGAATTTCGGTTCTGTCGCATTAAGGAATGCTGGCGGATTGGTCGAGTGAATTGCGGTGCCGAATCAGGATGAATCGACATGCTCAACCTCAAAGAGATGCGCTTTCCGATCGATGTGATCCTAGTCTGCATCCGCGGGTATGCAGCCTACCCGCTGAGCTACCGGCACATCGAGGAGAGCATGGAAGAGCTCGGCGTTTCGGTCGACCATTCGTCGATCAACCGGTGGGCGATTCGTTTTCTGCTGCTCATCGAGAAGATGGCCCGAAACACAAGCGCCCAGTCGGCCGCAGCTGGCGCATGGACGAGACCTACATCAAGGTCAAGGGCGTCTGGAAATACGTCTACCGCGCTGTCGACAAGCAGGGCAAGACCGTCGACTTCCTGCTGACGGCAAAGCGGGACATGGCTGCGGCGAAGCGCTTCTTCGACACGGCCATAGGAGCGAACGGCGATCCAGACAAAGTCGCGATGGACAAGAGCGGCGCCGACAAGGGGCCATCGATGCGATCAACGCCGACCGCACCGTGCCGATCCTTGTCCGCCAGGTTAAATACCTCAACAACATTGTCGAGCAGGATCATCGCGCCATCAAGCGGGTGACCAGGCCGATGCTCAACTTCAAATCATTCCGCGGCCAGCCGGCTCTGTGCTTGCCGGCATCGAGTTGATCTACATGATCCGCAAGGGTCAGTTCGCAATCGACGCCGCTGCGGCCATGTCGTTCGCCGACCAATTTTCCACCCTGGCAGGAATGATCCGTGCAGCTTGAACGGTGCAGGCCGGATCGGGGGAAACTCCGCTGTTTCACCAACGCGACAGAACCCAGCATCGACCCTCAACCTATCAAGATCAGCCGTACCAGCCGCGGTTCTCGCCGAGCGGGCCCGCGACGTCGCTAGATTGTTCATCGCCAGCGCGCTCAGGGTAAATCGCCACCCGGCGGGCCGCGAACCACTCGTTCGTTCGATGTTGCGGGGAGCAGTCGTACCCAGCGCTACGCTCACTTTCACGCGTGAAAGCATGCTGCTCGAAGCCCCCGTTTGGGTGACTCTGAAGTGACGCGTTTGCGGTACGTCACGAGGGCGCAGCGTTGAGAGGCTCCTTTGATCGTTTGCCTACCTCGGTTCCTAAAGTGTAGAGGCGAACCTGCGGAACTTGGCTTACCCGACCGCTACGCAACTAGCCATTAATCCGCACTCACACGTAAAGGCGTCTGGCTGACTCCCCCGGCCTTTCAGGCTCTGAGCATAAACTTGACCGCGCCGCCCGTGGAGATACGAACATGATGTATCGTTGGGTACTTGGAATACCTGCCGTTGATCGCGACTGTTCGCGGTATACGCGGGTATACAGTGAGGCGCAGCGCCCCCGACAAAAGCTTCTGTAGCCGCGCAAGGAACTCTTACCGCGCCCGTAATCAGTGACTTGGACACCGCGAAATCACAGTTCGGCACCGCAAACAAAGTCGTTCCCGGACGCGACCATAATTGGCGCTCTCGGCCAGCAATTCGCTACAGGAGCGTAATCCCCCCCGATAATCGGCCGTCACACGCGCATAACGTCTCCGTTCTCATAAGGTATCAAGCACAAATTAAGGGTGTATTCCAAAACACTCGAGATTGCCCAACATGTGGCGCCATGGAGGGTCCAAGTCCCCGGACTGTTGTTGCCTCACTTTCACGCGTGAAAGCAGGTTGGATCGGGCAGGGCGGCACTTGGGCCACGGCCCGGCCAGCGTAACGCGCGTTCAGCAGCAGAACCGGAGTCGCGCCGGCGCGAAGGTAGGAGCGCAATCAGCTGCCGATGCGATCCTGACGGCGTTTAGGCCGCGAATCCTTAACGCTGCTATGCAAGCCGCCATTTGTTTGGTCACCTGACTGTCGGTATCGACTATTGGAGAATGTGACCATGGCTCGCTTCCTAACGGACCAGAACACTGCATTTTCACGCGTGAAAGCGGTACCCGTCCGGCGCGGTCCCAATATTAAAAAATATTTCCACTACCTTAGCATCTGTGCTCATGTCTGCACTATAATTCTCCACATGATTTTAACGCGTACAAATACGCTACTCCGATGTCCACTACTGAGCACACTGCAGGTCCGATCATTATTTGCGTTGTCAACCAGAAAGGAGGATGCTGCAAGACCGCGACTTCGATGCAACTGTCGGGCACACTCCAGAAGATCGGCTTTTCGGTATTCGTGGCCGACATGGACCCCCAGAACACGGCTTCGCTTTGGTCACTGCAGGCAGATCCGGAGACGCCATTCCCGGCTACGGTACTGTCCCTAGCGCCGCTACGCGAGGCCTTCCTGGACAAGCTTGTCTCGGCTGCTAAGAACTATCAGTTCATCATCATTGACTGCCCGCCGGCGGTGGAGTCACCGGTGCCTTGGGCAGCACTTATGGCGGCGGACCTGGCCATCATCCCGGTAATTCCCCTTATGGACAACGTATGGGCGTCGAAGCAGATGGAAGAGATGATCCTGCGTGCGCGCACGACCCGCCGGGATCGCGGAATTTCGGGCGAGTTGCATGCCGGTTACCTACTGTCGCAGGTTCGCCGCGGCAACGTGTTCGAGAGCTGTGAAGCTGCCTTGCGCAAGCAAGCGCAGTTGCCGATTTTTCAGACGCGTATTGCATTGCGCAACGTGTATCCCGAGTCCCAAGTGTTTGGCACCACGGTCCATTCGCTTGGCAAGAGTCCGGCAGTGGCCGAATTCGACGCGCTAGGAAAGGAAGTGCTCGACATGCTGGGCATCAAGATGCCGAAACATCGTGGAAATAGGAAGTGAATATGAAACTGAACAAGGCAGCGCTAATGCAAAAGGCCGCCACGGGAGCGAACCAGTCAATCGACCTCGCCGAACGTATGCGCCAGGCTAGCGAGGCAGCGCGCGGCACACACCCTCTCGCTGCCCTCACCGGCGCGGGCGAAGTACCGGCGGCACCGGCACCGGGTGAGCCGGCCCCTGCTCCCGATCGCACTGCCCAGGCGGAGCCGGAACGCGACCTAGTCACAACGTCTTACGGTACCGTCACACCGGCGGGGAACGATGACGATAAGCGGCGCGGCCGGTTCGAAACTGTTCTCTTGAGCCTGGTGGATCCGAATCCGTACAATGCGCGCCAGACCTACAAGCCCGAGCGCGTGCTGGAAATGGCGGCAAGCCTCGCCAAGAATGGCCAGGACACGCCCGGCACTGCCACCGTCAGGAACGGCCGGTACGTGCTCGCCGCTGGTCACTACCGGCGTCTGGGCTTACTTCATATCCATGCCGCGTCGATGGACAAGGCCACGATCGACCTGATCGTCAAGCCGAACATGTCGGATCGTGAGCTGTACGAGGCCAGCTACCGTGAAAATGCCGAGCGCCAGGAGCAGACCTCATACGATAACGCGCTGGCCTGGAAGAAGCTGCTGGAGCAGGGCGTCTACGAGAACGAGACGGCGCTGTCGGAGGCCGTCGGTATGTCGCTGCCGAACGTTAACAAAACACTGGCAGCGCTGAGGCTTTCGCCCGCAGCGCTGACCGTAGTCGAGTTTGCCCCTGCTAAATTTGCGCTTGGCACCCTGTACGAACTGGCCTTGTTCGAGGAAGTCGCGGGAACGGAAAGAACAGTGGCGATGGCGACCCAGGTGCTCGAAGAAAGACTCGGTCGTGACCAAATCAACGAAGCCCGCAAGCAACTCGTCGAGCCGAAACTTCGCAAGCGTAAAGAGACGTCCCGGCCGTATCCGATCTTCGTCGGCAACAAGTACGAGGGCACACTGAAGGAGTGGCCGAACGGCAAGGTGACGCTCGAAGTCAACATCGGTGATGCCTCGATGCGCGACGCCTTTGTGGCTTCGCTGCGGGAGAAATTCGGCGTGAAAAGCTGAATCTGCCGCGGCGTATCGCCGCCGTCCACTCGCGGCTGGGCTATCAACCTGGATCGAGTACCTTCAGGCGCGACCTTCATCGAGCGCGCTTTTAATTTCTC
>Ga0265780_10005361_pt1 | contig 16287 bp, 18 predicted proteins | sample P1T30metagenome_FD_192432 | JGI IMG/M metagenome (GOLD analysis project Ga0265780, IMG submission 192432) | Plant litter microbial communities from East Loma Ridge, Irvine, California - P1 T30 | ecosystem: Environmental > Terrestrial > Plant litter > Unclassified | place: USA: California... | reverse complement strand
TGGCTGCGATGACCGGGGTGGAGCTGTGAATGGAACAAGCCGAGGTTGTCGGACTAAGGTTTCGCTGATGCCGGTGACGTGATGTTTGCAGTCTGACGGCCGCTTGCCCGGATGGATGCAACGAGCGGCTATCTTATATGCTCTGCTAAATTCGTCCCAAGATACCAAGACTGCAGCTTCCTTCCTTCTCAGCCTGTTTGCGAAATGCCATGTTTCCGACGTGTACACATCGCGATTCTGGGGTGCCCCGCGGCAGTGTCCCCACTAAACACGGACGCGACGAGTCGGCAATTTCACACCCACAGCCCAGGAGCCGAGGAAGGGATTCCTCGACCGAGCGTGCAAGCGCGCAAGGCTATAAAGAGCCTCATTTGGTCATGTGATGGATGAGGCTCGGTCTAGGCGCGGGGCCACGGAGCCACAGTTCGTACGAAGACGTCGGTGTCTCCATCTCGCTCCTTGGCGTCGACGCTGGATGCGCCTTGGGGTAGTCGTCAGAGAAACGACCATGACTAAGTTCGACGGAAGAACATTCGTCTGAACCGCGGACTGAGGAAAGTCAGTCCTCCGCATGATGAAGCAGCATACGATGCTTCGAGCAGTCCATGAAGGGCACGACATCGTCAATATCTGCACAGCCTACCCTAAGTTGCTGATCACAGAGCGTGCTGGACAGCCAGTTGACTATAATGTTGAACCACGATTGTAAGCGGCACAGCAAGGAATGGGTCATGGAATCCGGTATTCCGTATATGATTCTGCAACAGAATACTTTTGGATGATATTCTTGTTGCTATGCTTGCTCAAAGATCGAAAATTGTTTTGCCAGCGCTGCGAAACACGCAGAATAGATGCTCGATGCTGGCGTTGAGTGATGACTGTAGTGAAGGAATTAGAGAGGTATTCCTACGCCGTGTATCCGCTTATATCTAGGTATTGGGCTATGAGATTTGAGGAGGCTTTGAGGGTTGTGTTTGGGAAGATTGGAAGGGGGTACTGATTGAAAAGAAGACGTTTGGGGATGCGGTGGATGTGTTTCTGGAGGGGATGTATAGTATTGAGGATGCAGGCTGGTGGATAGAAGGAGTATGAATGCAGCGGGGAGGATGGTGTTGCGTTAGTATGGGAGGGGGTTAGGGGAAAACAGGCACGTGTTGGGGTGGGTGGTTGGAAGGGAGGCATTGCAGTTTGAGGGGCTTATTAATGTGGTGGTTAGGGGGATGTGAGAGGTGAGCTCAAGGTCAATGTGGTATGATGGCAATGATGTATTTTCATTCTTGTCTTCGACAGTGATATCTCTCTGTGTCTCCCTATCTCAAAGATGCCTCGATCTCTCTTCCTACGAGCGATGTAGAGCAGAACAACCCCAACACCAACGCTGAACAAAGAGACTCCTGCATATGCGAGTCTATCCAGACGCCAGCATTGCCCCAAGCGAAGAAACCGGAAAGACCCCAGTCCGAAAAGTATATGGTAAATATAAACATAGGAAACGTCGCAGTGACGGGGTATAAGATTCGACACGTTGTATCGGAAAGATGTTTGAGCAATGCGATTAGACTTTCGCATCGCATCGCAGGAAAGTACGGACTTTCGGACACCGACCGGGGAATTGTTCGCTCGGTATGTGTGCGTCCGGGGTGTCAGATGTTTGACAATTCGGTGGGGTGGTCTTCCGTGCTGTCGCGTTTCATGTCACGGATCGGTGTCCGATAGGACTTTGGACAACCTCTTGCAGTACAGCATCAACGCCATCGAACGTGTTATCGATGATGCCATCTCTAGTACTCAGACCAATGGCACTGCTCGCCAACCTTCTCAAACTCCAAGCTCCTGTTCACACGGCGCCGTGCGCGCTCTTCGCGACCGAGACAGCAGAATAGACGTGCGAGGCCGCTGCGCTTCCGTGGCTCGAGACCCTCGTAGGGATTCTCTTTGGAGTGCGAGGCTGTTGTTGATGCTGGGCTGAGAGGGATGGTAGCGTCGGCGAAGATGTCGCGAGGTTTGCGCGGATCTTTTTCCGATGTGCTAGAGTAAGGCGAGTTTGTTTGCGATGAGTTGGCCGAGAAGGATGTGTCGAGTGGAGAAAGCATTTGCATTTGGCGGTTTGCTCGTGGGGAGCTGGGGAGGCCGCTAGGCGAGAGTGGTGGGTAGGACATTTTTGACGGAAGAAGAACGGTTGTTGTAAGGCGTGTGTGTGTTGGAGATGGTAGTCTCGATTCAAGAGAGAAAGGAAGCGTTTGAATGATTATATGCGATCGCGACCGGTGGTTAATGGATATCAGTTAAGAAGCGAATAAAGCCGTTATATGAGAGAAACAATGTTTGTATGACAAGAAAACGGCACCAAGGGGACGCAGAGGCGTATATGTTTATGCCGATCCATCATCCTGCCGTGACCGCAATCATACGTTACCCAGGGGGGAGGCACTGCAAGGTCTCTCCACGCCAAGGGTCCGACGCCTTAAGATGATGGCCAGGGGCACCACGCAGACGCACCGCAGCGCGGGGCACCAAATGTCCGCCACCAAAAGTATCCCCGGTCTGTCACTGCTGCAAAACGGGACATTTGCAGCAAAGCGTAAGTTTATCCGCAGTTTCACAGGGCGACGATTTGTGTTTTCCATGTTGGATTTTCGCGGCTCTTGTCCAACCACAACAAGCCGCGTCGCGCAAGGCCAACCAACAGCGCGCAGCAAATGCGGCGTAAGGCGCAGCTCGCTGCATGAAGGTCTGAAACCACGCCGTCTTCATGCGGAAAGGCTAGACCAAACGTTGCTAGAAGCCTGAGGCCCGCGCTCCCAAAGAGTCAGCGAACCTGTTGTTCCTGCGAAAACGAGCGTAGGCAAGGCTGTTTGTTGGGTCTGGCTGCGTTTGTTTTTGCGATGACCCCCCCTGCTCACACTCCTTGAAACGGTCTCAACGTCGCACGTCTGTTGGAAACAAACGATGGATCGCTCGTCACCTCCCGCGCCGCGTATGTTGTTAATAGTTGGCTATTTCCCATGTTCATGCGGAGGATGGGAGGAGCGAGTTTCGTTACATGTCGTCCCGCGATTGCGCCGATGGAGAATCCACCGGGTGAAGTCGTGCTGTCAGCACTTGACTTCGGACCGCGTGGTGTTGGTTGAGCTGCTAACGTGGATATAGTGGCATACATAGTACGCGTGTTGTCTGCAGATGGAAGCAAACTTTCATTACTAGTTTCTTCGAGCGACCTGTCAAGTGACGGACAGTTGACGACATGTGGATATATCTACGCGAGCTGGTCGGTTTGTGCATGATAATTGTTGGTTTATCGCCGGCATTGCGTGCGGCACAGCACCGTTAGCACTTCCCCGGGATCCTGCAATCCTCCGTGAAGCTTATCTCTGTATTGATGGAGTTCATGCGAGATGGAGATGGAGATTTCTTGACTGACTTCCCGTGGAATGCGACCAGACTCATCGTTCCCAAAGACGAGTATGACTGAGCGCTGTCACAAGTCGTTGGTTGCGGGTGTATCTACCGTGTTCGTGAGCAAGAGCCGTACTGTGTGCATGCAACGCGTCAAGACTGCCTCGCCAGATATACGTGCGCATCTTAACGCGAATGCGGCGTGGTTGCTTCGCCGCAGTTGGCGTTGTGCGGCACAGCTACAACAGACGCTTATCTAGCTTTTTGTGATGAGGATGATGCGTAAAGCCTGCCGAGGTATAAGGGCACTACTGGAAAGTAAAATGAGCGAAAGCCATAGGGCCTTCCATATCAGTAGGCTCATGCTATGAGGTCAGCGCTACTTGCAGCCTGCTTTTTCAGGCCATGAGGCAGGAGCGCAATGCCACTACAGTAATGAAGAAAGATACCTGGACTCATATAAGGAAGAGAATGAGTAGGCACAATGGACTGAGGTGGAGAGGATTGTTTGCAATGCGTTGCCGCGTCATGTTCGCGGTTCAGTGAAAGAACGAAGAGAAAGACGCGCTAACCCAAAATGGATGACGCGCCTCCACATTCAACTACCGTTACAACCACCATTCCAAGATTACAACCACCGATGATTCTACTTTCACCACCGGCTTCTATTCTTCTTCGCTCGGGACCTTCTCCGGCCGCTCGTGCTATCCTGTCGACCACGTTCATTAGTGTCAAAGTAAGCTGACTTCCACACGAGTAGTCCCGAGGTGGTCGCGAGAAGATCGAGATGTCATTTCAAATAAACTTTCCCATTCTGTGCACTAACTACGACCATGACGGGAAAGGGGGTATAGAACGCCGTTGCACATGCTATTGCTGACCACGAGGCTCAGCTCGTTGATATCCTGAAACTCAAACACCTTGTCCATGAATACGAACTCAACTGCACCTCCTTTCGTGGACACCAAGATACCAAGTGACGCCTGCAATGCTCTGACGGCCGTGACGACGTGACCCCCAAAATACATGTCTTCAGTAAGGCGTACCTTCCATGCCCTCACATCGCCCTCAAGAAGCATATAGACCCCAAGAGATATGCCCATCTAGCCTGCGAGGCCCTTAGTGCGGTTTCGCCGCGTACATGTTCCACGAAGTCGTTGACAGCCGCCAAGTCGTCACCCGCAGCGAGAGGCGCAGGTACACTCAGTTTGAAGTACTGAATGTACTCTTTGACCTGGCTGAGCATGACATCCTGATGTCCATGCAACTCTGCATGTTGGATGGCGATGGTGAGACGACCACGGTGTTGACCTTGAGGGTGGCGGGTAACACCGCGCCCAAGTCGAACCAGAGCTATATCTGCGATCAGAGTCGGTGAGGCCTCGGAGATGAACTTGTCCCCATGAATCCAGGAGGAAGCGGATTTATCAGCACTGGTAGGGTCGGCATCGGTAGGGTCGGCATCGGTAGGCTCTGCATCCATCAAACTACTGAGGCTTAGGAGCTTCTTTTCCAGGTTAGGGCCATTGTCACGGCTTCTCGCCCAAAGCTAGTCTAGTCAGTATACTGTCTTTTTGCTAAAGATGTGAAACTCCTTACCATCATCTTGGCAAAGACGATCCAGGTTGTGCAGACCCGGAAACGAGCGAGGAAACCTTGCCACGCATGTGCCAGTGGAATGTACTACATGCTCACGGATCAGTAAGAGTAAATGAGAATAACAAAAGAGAGATATGGAAGCTTACCGTCGCCATCTCCAAAATGGTCAAATCGAAGTCGAGCAGGTGGTAATCCAAATTTGGGGGTGGTAATTTCCAACGACCTACAGCGTCTGTTCCTATGAACACGAAGTCGGAGAAGGGGCCCAGAGGCAGAGTGACGTGAAGGTTGAGGGACGTTGGCGGCGCATCTTGGCTAGGAGTGCGGAGAAGCTCGAAACTGGGTAAGTCTAAGAAGATATGCTTGTTGATTTCCCGCTGGACGCGTTTTGCCTCCGCGAAGTTGCTGTTGCTTTCATGCATGTGTCGCTCGTTCTTGAGCTCGCATTCTTTCCTGAACCACGCAGACCATGCCTTCGGAACTGAATCACTCTAGTCAGAAATCTGTGACTTCTGGGCGCGTAGAAAAGAGGGTTTGGTATACGTACAAAGGCTGGCGGAGGATGCATCCAAGCCGCGTCCGTCGCCGCCATCGCCCATCTGCGCGTCCTGCATGATGCCGGCGTCGCTATCGTCGTAGTCGTAGCTGTAGCCGTGCTCCACGTTGACGATTGGAGTAGCGCGCTTGGTCTTGAGAGATTTGCTTTTGTCGGCGGCCGTTATTGTATCGGAGTGCGGGGGAGATATGAGAGCGAGAAGGTACAATTTCGCGTTATAAATTTCAGTCGCGACGTTCAAAGAGCGAGAGATCGCGTCGCTGGAGTGGGTGGGGGAGCTGATTCAGGCAGGAGGAGTCGGAGCTCTCGCTTAGCCTCAGCGTCCTCTGTCCCTTCACCGACTTCCAAGTCAACGAAAAGAAGCACCAGTACCGCTCGCAAGACGGCAGCGGCTTGATACCAACGACTAGAAGCCTCTGGTAATGCTAGTGCATCTCTTTAACACCCTCAGGCAAGCCCATCGCACGGCCAAGCATCCCCATGCTGGCCTCTTCCAGGTCCCGGTAGTGCACCACCACCTCCGCAAGCCCCGACGCGACTGATGTTGACAAGCTCACGCACATCCGATAGCGAACAAGGGCAGAAGCTGCCGGTCATCCTAAGGATGTTGCATGTGTAGCGACTGCATGTCAGCTCGTCGTTGAGCTGTACAAGTTGAGGACACAGCTCCCATCGGACCCCCTGGATGCACACCACTGACAAGGCGCCCCAGCAGAGACCAGGCTGAGGAGACCTTCAAGCTGCCCCGACAGTCGCTTGCGGCATCGACGACTCGCTCATCCAACGTGTTCGGGATCTCAACCTCAATCAGCCTCTCCCGCATCACGGCAGCCCTGCTCGGTCCGGCGGACCCCCAGAACACGACGACTTCGACGAAACAGGAGGTCTAGACGGGCGAGCTTTTTGTGTTCGAGGACGGTACAGCGAGCCTCCCATTGCCGCTGAACACGTTGCCCGGTAGCCCATGTGCGGATCGAATGCTAGACCAAACCCCAAGGATGCACGGGGAAGCATCGTCGCATCGACATTGTCTATGGGCAACCCGCGTTGGGGCTTCCGAATACCCGTCGAAGGGGCGCTTCTTCGATTGAGTGCAGACACGCTGGCGCGCTCAAGAGGCCTGGCCTCATTCCCCTGCAAACAAGCAAGGCTGAAGGTCAAGAGCCTACGGAACGAGAGGGCTAGGGCGCCTTCATAAGATCCTGGAACATGCTGGGATTCTGGGAGAATAGTAGACCAGATGCGCGTGCCAAGTGCAAATCGATCATCTCTGACACATGAGACGACGGGTCTCCAGGCGCCGGGAAACGTTCAGCTAGTGCTTAGAGAAGGGCGCCGCCAAAAGCCTGAGTTGGTCATGCCGATGCGCAATGCAGTTAGGCTTTCTGAAGCTGCATGGTGTCTTCCTCGAAAGACATGACAATGGCCTCTTTGCTCTCCGCGATTTGGTAGCGGTAACCGAGTGAATCAGGCGAAACCCGTTATGTGCCATACGTCGCAACCGTCTCTGATCGATACCACTCGTCGTCGTGAACAACGACCGACAGCGAAGTTTATCCAGGACCAAGTGAGCTGGACTGTGATGACGTCATCGTCTCAACCCTAGTGAGCTGAGTTCTTGACCTCCATGATCGTCTACGGGAGGCTTGCCAGTCGATATAGTGAGCTACCCCACCAGCTCCAAGTAATCAGTTCCTATTGAGTGCGCATTGGTGGACGCCTCCGGGGAGCTGAATAGATCTACCCTTGGGCGATCCATTTCATGCGATCTTGAGATTTGATGTTGCCGTGCAAGAGAACATCGTTTGAGACAGCGAAGTGGAGTGTCTCGAAGGTCCGAGAGGACGGCATTGCAGCCTCTACATCCTCGTGATACAATTCGATAGACGAACCAAGCCGTTCTAAGTGTGGATCCGCCAGCGTATATGCATAGCCAAGCTCATGAGGCGAGCGTCAAGGTCTTCCGTAGCGAGGTTGGCGTCCAGAAGGGGCAAAGTCTTACAGAATACAGATCTCCAAGTCACACCCCTTGGAACAGGTTTACGACAAAGGGTCTCTGGCGATGGCGAGCCACGTGCGAGTATGCGGTGCTTCGTCCATCGGGCGTGATTACGAAGACGTCAGAGAAGCTTTCCGAAGTGGTACTGACCCCATGGAGTTGTGAAACCCCAGATCCAAGCTCTTTCTAGGTTACTGTGGTCTGGCGTCTTGAGAAACGAGTTTCGGTAGTAGCGCGCTTGCCTGGTACTGCAGCGTTTGCCGAGAATTGCTGTTAGAAATTGCGAGGCCACAGGAGTAAGGACGGGTATATGACGCGCCCCAAGGACGCGAGAAGCTAACTGTCAACCATGTCCTATCTGGAAAGCCTGATCTGCTGCCGTGATATGAGAACGCTGGGAAGACGACGTCGCTATGGTTAGAGTCATGTATGGCTCAGCGAAGACTGGTGCCGTGCGCATGCGCGAGCGCGTCGCTAGTCCGCTGCGGAAGCCATCACCGTCAGCTCGCTGTATGAAGTCGCCGGAGAGGACAGCGTTTCAGGTGCATCTTTGTTGATGCGTGTTGCGTAGTCTGTTGATCGGTGAGGAGGTGTCGAAGTAGAAGGCGTAGTCTGGCGAAGGAAGCGGCCCCGCTGGCCGCCGAGGATGCTTGCGGAGATGGCTCGGGCTCGGCAGCCGCGCCAACGTCATCATTCCCCTTCGTGTCTTTGTCCTTCTTCCATCCTCATCTTCATCTTCATCGCGTGTTCATTACTACGCATACGTGTGGCGTTCGATGACTTGACGACGATGTCGAGTCAGCCCCTGCGCTGTGGTGCGAATGAGGTTTGTTCGGTGCGGCAGGCTCGCGCGGCTGCAGCTCACGTTCTCGGTGGGCTACGAAGCTCAAGAAACGTGGAATGCGATACGACAGTAAGCTCAAGGCTCGTGATGCGATAGAGCGATAGTATTCGCGATGCGAGTTCTTTGGTGGTCCGCCATGGATGTCGACCACGGGGCAGAGGCAGTAAGGGTGACCTATGCAATGTCGAGGGGTCCTCAGTTGATCGCGTTGATGGTCAGTCTTATTGAGGGCAAGGCACGTACGCGCTCAGAATCTCGGGATTCTCAAAGAAGGTCAGTGCTCCCCGGAGAGTCGTCAGGGGCGGAGGGTCACGGCATTTGCCACATCAATTGAGTCCAATGCTGGATGTACGATCAGAGGGACTGACGTTAGCAGACTTCTCGATCCATAGGTCACGGCACACTTCTATCGGCTCACAGCAATGTCGACAGCATCCAGTCACGTTGAGAGTCACATCACAGTACAACGCGACATCTTCAAGCATCGAAGGTGCGCGTAGCCGACTACACATGAGACCTCACATACCATATATGTTACCGAAGTCACTGTGTCTGCCATATAGATTTCTGGTGCTGTTATTGCTACGTGGGGGTGTACAATGTCTTCCCTACCTGAAGCCAAGCTTCAGCGTCAACAACATCCCAACCCGTTGTCCGCACCGCCCTTACAGTTCGTGAACAAGCTACGCGACTATTGGCTCACCATCCTCTCCTGGCTGTCTGCTCTACTTCATGTTCTCTCCGTCTTGATCTTCGGTGTTCTCCAGCCTTCGCCGCGAAGGGGACCCTGTCGATCGTTCCGGGCCCTGCGACCTTGAAGACGGTTGCGCAGGCGATCTTGTAGACTGTTGACTTGGCTGCTGATGAGGAGAAGGCCGAGCTGGGGTCTGGAAATGCGCAGGATGTGGGCCAGTAGGCCTTCGGTGAGGACGAGGGAGATCCGGTTCGGGTGAAGCCTCCTGGCGCGCGACTTGCCGCTCGAAAGCTGCCTGGTTCGCTTGCCGGTGAAAAGGAGTCATGGCCGCCATCGAAGACCCATATCCTCCGGAAGCAGAGTCGTCACCAATCGTCTGCGTCGTCTGAGGAGGCAGTTGCGGAAAGGAGCCGACACCGTAACCGAAAGGGTTCGATGGGGGAATGCCCAGCTGCTGAACAGCGTTTCTACGCAGCACTGGTGTGAATAAACCTCGAGGCGGAATTTGGCCACCAGCTCCAAACCTGTTGCCGACTCCAGCTTGAGCCTGAGCGACCGCAGACGACGTCTCTGCATTCCTGTGCGCCGCATGGGTCTCTTGAGCGTCGGAACGGCGCCTGTGGTACTCGTTCCTGGTCTGATCTCGCAAGACTTCGCCGGCCCGAGCCAAGTCGTTTTCGAGGCCTCGAGATGTACCGCGTGGTGGTGTTTGCGGATCTTGTGGACGAGAAGGTGTTTGCATTCGAGGTGCTCGGAGCGGCGTTGGTGGATCGTCCACTCGTCGGCGATACCTGAGTACAGGTTCTGGAGCGGCGGTCATGTCGCCCTCGCTTTCTTCGTCGCTTTCATACCCGCTGGTCGCCTCGCGGCCCTCTTCAAGCATGTGTTCGGGCTCGTGTCGGCTGCTTGAAGGCGCGCGCGAAGCACGCGGCGGGCTGTCTTCGTTCTTGGTATTTTGAGGATGCATCGCGGAGCTTGTTGCAGGTAATAGCGCAATGAAGATGTCGTCGGGATATAGGGTTGAAGGACTTTGAAGAAGATTGGAGAAAGTGATGCGCTGATCCAGCGTCGTGGTTGAGCGAAGCCTCAATGTGGGGTAATGGGAAGTGAATATATACGCGATTTTCAAACGCATCGGTCATCTCAAGTCAGGCCAGACTTCCAGAGCTCTGGTGACGCAGGTCCACCGAGTCAGCCTCAAAGCGTTCTTTTACAGACCTCTATGCGGCGCCAGACCTACGAGAGACGTCAACGACATCCTCGCGACCTAGCGTCGGGGGCTACTATGCACTCATTACTTTGATCGAGGAAGGTGATGACGGAACGGACTGGGAGACGCTCATATCAAGTACGATCGCCTGCTTGTTGGGTTTTACTAGAAGATGCTAACGAACTATCTTGTGTCAAGCAACAAGCGTGTAGTGCCTGTACATCATCCTTCCCGATACAAACTTCAACGCCACATCTCAGACTTCTGCCAATATCGTACTGGACACAATGCGACCAAAAGATCAATACTTGTCCTAGCTCCCGAAATCTGGCCACATACTCTTCATGTCCTCTAGGCCAATAGGACTTCCTCCTACTTGTTCCTGGTGGACCGCCTCGGCTGTCTACGTACCGTCGACGGCTCAGGCTCCTTCTTTTTGTCTGCAGGCTTCGGCATATGCTCGCGGAGATACTCGTCATAGTCCCTTCGTGCCTTCATCGCGTCCTCCAGACTCACCACCTCAGCTTCTTTGTTGCCAAGTTTCGGTAGCCCTTTGTTGTAAAGTGGAAGCGCTGTCTCGTATTCTTCTCTGGTGTCGAAAGAGAAAGACCGCCAAAGGCTGTCTCTTGACTGCTTGATCAGATGCGAGCGGATATTCTCAAGGTCTTCGCGGTACATTTGTCGCGCGAGGTCTTCGTCAGGCGCTGACATGTCGCTCAGGATGGAGGTGTCGTCGAGGCCATGGATAGGGTTGTCTTTGGGGCTGGCTTGGGGAGCGTCTTCGATATTGTCTTCAATATCGCCTTCAGCATTGTCCTGAACACCGCCCTCAGCACTGATTCTATCTTCGTCTTTGGAAACATTTTGAGACTCGATGGGGAGATCGTCGCTGGCTTCGTCTTCAAGGTCGTCTTCCAGAACATCTCCGAGATGATATCCAAGATCGTCTCCATCAACATCTACAAGGCGCTCTTCAAACCCTTCAGCAGAATTGTCGTCAACTTGCATCAGCCATGCATTCTCCGCGACCAGTGAGAAGTAGGCCTCTCCAGCGCCCGTTGGCGCTGCGGGGCCCTCGTCAACCCCAGGAAGTTCGGTCTCCGATCCAGAGCGGTTGCTTGCAGGCTCCTCGACAGATTGATACTGGTGGTCATGCGGGGTCGGAAGACGGTAGACCTTGCGATCGAGGCGTTCAGGAGGCTGAGGACGTTGTGGCCCTGTGGTGTTGGGTGTTCGACCGAGCGTCTCGAGCCAATTACTCCGCGGCTTTGGGGCTTTGGTATACCAGTGTGATGGACCGCCGAGGTCAGCAGTCGGCTCGTCAGGGACCTCTTGCCAGCTGCTAGCCGGCTTAAAGTTTCCGTCGTTGCCTCTCACAAGTGGCGTCACTTCCTTGATGTCCACGAACGGCTTCACCCTCGGCTTTCCCATACCACGCTCGTAATGGTTGCGCGTCCGTTCGTCGACCATCTCGTCGGGGTATTTATCGTAGTACGCCAGCGCCCATCGCGAGAGTGACCATTCATCGTGGTCAAGGCCAGTGCGATCTAAGTTGCGCAGCCAAAACCGTGGTCTGTCTTTCTGATAATCGAACTCGGCTACCGTGACTCCCCAGCGATCAGCGAGACCCTCGTAGTAGCTTTTCGTAAAGAGGCCGTCCTCGGAAGGCTGCGGGGAGGGAGTGCGGCGGGCATCTAGCGATTCGCGTGCAATGTCCGCAGAGGCTGTAGTGTCCTGGATTCGTTGTAAGCGATACGACGTGTGCCTGGGCATCTTCGCGGTACCTCAGTGAAGAAAGCGTCCAATGTAGAGCCTTGAACTGGGGGATACGATGACCGCCTTGTACCCGCCATTGTTGCGACTGACATGGGATGCTGTTCTCCAGTGCGAGTGGAGGTAAGTATACGGGCAGTCTATTTGTGGTCCGTGTGATCTCTGCTGATCTCCTCGACAGTGAATTGCAACGTTTTCGGCTGCTGACTGCTTAATACTGGAGACGAGTATGGCATATAGCACATCACGGAATGCCCTTTCAGTCTCCTAGTCCAGCGTCTGGGATCTCATGTGTACTTGACGCTACGTGAAGCACGAGGATACGCGAGTTGGATGATCTTGCGGCTCCACTGTTTGCGATGCATGCATGTGTATAAGGCGCTCAAGTCGTCCGCCCATCGACATTTTGGCCCTTGTGGCCATTGTGATGACCTAAATCACCATCTGGATGTACAGCGCTCACAAGCGTCCTGTCTACCAACCACATTCATCAATTTGAAAAACGCTCGAGTTCCTAGTTTGATTACGACGAGGTTTCAATGGACAAAGGAAGTACACGTTAGTTTCGAATAAACATTGTTCCACTAGCAGCTAAAGGAACAGTGACGTTGTGTAGAGGCTGTTGCGGGTAGTCTGCGTACTGGGAAAGACAAGCGAGTGGCGAAGTTTGTAGCACGATTTGGCAAACTTCAGCACGACATACGTCCCTATCATCACGTTCCCTGTTCACTGAGGGTCGGCTTTGACATTTCGGCAGCTCGCGTAAGGAGTGATAGCATAAAAAACTTTTCCGAAGGCCCAACTATACATCAAATCGCTATGAACTTTTACGCTTCTGCGTTACGCCCCCAGATCAAGTTGCTGTTATGCAAGAAAAGACATGCAAGTCCCTAGTCATGTATGGAAACCGAGGCGAAAGCTTTGAGCCTCTTCCGTTCTCGCAACTGAGGGCGCCATGATGGTGCATACACAGTCTCTTCACCACCGTCGAGCTTCCGCTTGGTGTGCGGCTCACGCAAGTTCTCAAGAGCCTCCCGATTGTTCTTGGTCAAACCCTCAAACATCTTCCTGCTATGTTCATCTCCCAGGTTCAGGGAACCTCCAATGGCCGAGCATGCATTGGCAAGGGCTGCGAGATCGTTCATGGACACGTAGCGGGCGAGGAGTGTCTGCACTGTGGAGAGCCGCATCGCGGAGACGAATCCGATTTTGTTGTTGGCCAGACCCCGGATCTCTGTCGTTTTGAAGCTTGGAGAAGCCTTCACAATATCCTTCTTCTCGTCTTGCAGGCGTTTGATGCATTCGTCGATGAGGGGGGCACGCTGGAGCTCTTTTGTTGCGGTCGGGCAGGTGGCGTGGAAGACTGGCGATGTTGACACAGGTGGGGAGGATGCGCCAACACCATGCGCGGCGAGGACGCTGTGGTCTATAGCCTGTGCCGAGTAATTGGTGTTGGGGCCCGTTACTTCTGGACAGTGTTAGAGATGTAGGGCGGACGAGTATGGGGCCTCTGTATCATACCGGGTGGACTTGCTGTGTTGCGAGTCGGCGCTTGATCTATGCTGATGGCAGGCCTTGCATAGCTGTTGCAGGTAGACATGACGTTTCGCATTTTGATTGCCGAATTAGGAAAGGCGAGTCCGTCGCGAACGCTATTGACGACGTACAGATTGTCACAATTGACTTGCCTGTGCAGTCTCTTGGGTGGCAAGGAGAGAAGAGCACATACGAGACTAACGTTCGGCGGCTTTGTAAATCGAAGCATGACCCGGTGACGCTGTCTGTGCTCCAAAGCTGCCTCGAGATCAAACAATTGCTTAGCGCGCTCTCGGCGCGCCTGGAAAGGATACCCTGTTTTATGAAACGCAAGCGACCAATGGGAGGTCACGTAGTTGCAGAAGATAGCTTTACTTATGCGAAGTTTTAGATGCTCAGAGATTGCTGGTCAAGTGAGCACACGGCCTGTGACACTGGAGGGTATGTACTAACGAGCTCAGTCGAAATGGACTCCGAAGGCACCAGGAGATATGGCTGGTCAGAAGTCTCATTCTATACACACGTACTCCCTTGAACGGAGAGAATGATGTATTGAGAGCATGGATATCCGAGTTCTATCAGGCACAGGATTTTGACCGCATCTGCGACGAATTCCACTAGGGCCCAGCACGACTCAGCCAAGAAAAGACATCCGCTAAACAAACCTTGTTCTCGTGCTTATAGACAGGTTCGAAAGGCTGGGCGTAGTGACGACGCACTGGCTCAATGGACCTATCTACCGGTTTAGGAGGAGGTGCCAAGCATTGTTTGGCTACGATGTGCCTCAGTAAAGCGCCGTCTTCGTTTAATCGACCTCTTCTTGAGCTGCATACCGTCTGTACGTATACATTTCACTACGAGGAGGGGTTGTTTGGGGGCACAGACCTCGACTGAGTGTCCAGCCATGTCTTTTACTTTGCAACTCACAACATCCGAACCAGACCCCGCTACGCCCCCTTTGGTTCGTTTCAAGATCTCTACAGCCGCGAACAAATCCCTGCACGAGAATCGCACCCATTATACGAGTGTAGCGCAGTGTCATTGCGACTAACACCGCTCGAACGAACGGCGAACTGTCCAGAGACGGATCTTGATACAACAAGAATTGTATGCGCTACGATTCGCGAGAACAGGAACTCAAAGACTAACAGTTACGGCAAACATAGCTCCTGTCCCATCGCTGAATCAACTATATTGTGATCCGATGGCTTTCCACCCAAACGCCTTGACTGACTTCATCGCCGAGACCCCCACCTCGAGGATGAAGCCGATACTCACGAGAGCCATGATCGAAGCCGACGACTTTTGCATGAACCACCAGAGCATCGCACCGCTCTTAGCATGTATCTGGAAGTACAGCTCCAGGGATGTTTCCTCGACACCAACAGCTGTCGAAATGGCTGCCGGCCACCGTTACTGGCTGCCATGCGGATGCCTAGCGGAGGAATGGATAACCTTCTTCACCTTCGCCGAGGGATGGCTCGACTTAGCTCCGCCTGGAGTAAGGTCGGCCTACGAGGAAGACCTGGTCGACAACTTTGGGGTTTGGCCGAGCTTCGCGAGGACCATGCAGGATAAGACTAGTCTGTCCACCAATTATGATTGGTTTCTGCCAGGAGAGTTATCTGAGCAACCTGCTCCCCGTTGCTCGCATTCTCAGCACTTGACCCACTCACAGACCCCACGAGTTGCCGAAAAGACCCCATACCCCGACGTCGCCAGAGACCCTTCAAACGGGACTACGCTCAAAGATAGATATGGTTAGCCTAACTCGGCGCGCCGTAACATTACAGAAACAACCGGGCTGAGGAGAGGTCTGCTTCTGGGACAACTATCAGGGACCAACCCTCGTGCGCTCGGCCAGTCGTCTGCGGCTCCGGTAGGCCTATCTGTCCAGTCATTCCCGTTCCCGGCCGTTGTCGCCCCCCAGCGCTTGTCGTCCGCTCATCCTACACAGCATGTACCTCAAGCATGCCCGCTGTTGGCACCGGCCCAGCCCGCACAACAGCCGTCTCAGGGAAACATGCAGCCAGCATCGGCTCTAGTTCCAGGCCCTCATCTAGGTCAGCACTCTGTCGCCCAAGTGCCTGTGTTTCCTTTGCGGTCTATACGCAGCGGTGCAGCTGCTTTCGAGCAAAACCCGGCGGCTCCGCCAGTTTTCCATCAGCTGCTTCAAGCAAAGGGTATTACCACTGCGGGCTTCCGACCAGGAAGTGAGCTTCCACCGGGTAATAATAACACCGCCTGGAGTGCTGAGCGCATCCGAGCATTTGTGGAGATCGAGGGTAAAAGCATCCAACGACTACCTTCTCTTGCATTTTCAGTACATGGCACTGAGATGACCAACTTCCGGACACCTGCGTCCGTTGACATGCGCTGCTGCCCCTTTGAGACGTCGATCGAGGAGATGTTTACGGCAAGTGCAACATCCGTGTGATTCAAGCACATTAGCAAATCACTAACAACGTGGCAGTACTTTCCAAACAGCTGCACGTCCACTCGCGAGACGTGTGTCCGGGCGATGCGGCATTGGAGACCCATGGACATATCCCGCTACATTGTAAGTGTGGCTTCAAATCTTGGATTTTGACAGAAGACTAAGCTAATGCCATTCTCACCAGAACTACGCACATGATACTCAAACAGCGGGAATCTGTAGTCGTTCGAAGATCTCGTATCA
>Ga0265780_10005359_pt1 | contig 16291 bp, 12 predicted proteins | sample P1T30metagenome_FD_192432 | JGI IMG/M metagenome (GOLD analysis project Ga0265780, IMG submission 192432) | Plant litter microbial communities from East Loma Ridge, Irvine, California - P1 T30 | ecosystem: Environmental > Terrestrial > Plant litter > Unclassified | place: USA: California... | reverse complement strand
CGGCTCAGGCCGGCACCGTCGATGATGAACTCCTTGCGCGGGGCGACCTCGTTGCCCATGAGGAGCTCGAAGACGCGGGCCGCCGCCTCGGCGTCGTCGACCCGTACCCGGCGGAGCATCCGACCCGAGCGGTCCATCGTCGTCGAGGCGAGCTGCTCGGCGTCCATCTCTCCGAGGCCCTTGTATCGCTGGATCGGGTCCTGGAACTTCTTGTTCGACCGCCTGAGCTTCGCCAGCACCCCCTGCAGCTCCTTCTCGGAGTAGGTGTAGATCGTCTCGTTCGGCTTGCTGCCCGGGTTGATGACGACCACGCGGTGCAGGGGCGGGACGGCCGCGAAGACGCGGCCCTGCTCGATCATCGGGCGCATGTAGCGGAAGAAGAGGGTGAGCAGCAGGGTGCGGATGTGCGCACCGTCGACGTCGGCGTCGCTCATGATGATGACCTTGCCGTACCGGGCGGCGTCCACGTCGAACGACCGGCCGGAGCCCGCGCCGAGCACCTGGATGATCGACGCGCACTCGACGTTCGAGAGCATGTCGCTCACCGACGCCTTCTGCACGTTGAGGATCTTGCCGCGGATGGGCAGCAGCGCCTGGTACTCGCTGTTGCGGGCGAGCTTGGCGGTGCCCAGCGCGGAGTCGCCCTCGACGATGAACAGCTCGCTGTTGGCGACGTCGTTCGAGCGGCAGTCGACGAGCTTCGCCGGCAGCGACGAGTTCTCGAGCGCGTTCTTGCGGCGCTGGGTCTCTTTGTGGGCCCGAGCCGCGATGCGCGACTTCATCTCGGAGACGACCTTGTCGAGCACGAGCGCCGTCTGGGCCTTGTCCTCGCGACGCGTCGACGCGAAGAGCTCGGCGAAGCGGGTCGCCACGACGTTCGCGACGATGGCCCGGACGGCCGGCGTGCCCAGGATCTCCTTCGTCTGACCCTCGAACTGCGGCTCGGGGAGGCGCACCGTGAGGACCGCGGTCAGGCCCGCCATCACGTCGTCCTTCTCGATCTTGTCGGTGCCGACCTTGAGCCGGCGCGCCGCCAGCTCGACCTGCTGGCGCATGAACTTGAGCAGCCCGGCCTCGAAGCCGGTCTGGTGCGAGCCGCCCTTCGGCGTCGCGATGATGTTGACGTAGCTGCGGAGGACGGTCTCGTAGCCGCTGCCCCAGCGGAGGGCGATGTCGACCTCGCACTCGCGCTCGAGCTCGGTGGCCACCATCGCGCCGCCCTCGGTCAGCACGGGCACGGTCTCGGTGTAGGTGCCCGTGCCCGTCATCCGCCACGTGTCGGTGACGGGGGCGTCAGGGGCGAGGAACTCGACGTACTCGCTGATGCCGCCGTCGAAGCGGTAGGTGCTCTCGTGCGGGAACCCGCCGTCGGTGAGCGAGCCGGGGCGCTCGTCGCGGATGCGGAGGGTCAGGCCCGGGATGAGGAACGCCGTCTGGCGCGCGCGCCCCGAGAGCTCGTCGGGCTGGAACGACGCCCCCCGCGTGAAGATCTGACGATCGGCCCAGTACCGGATCCGGGTGCCCGTCACGCCCCGTTTGACCTTCCCGACCTCACGCAGGACGCTGCCCGAGACGAACGGCGTGAAGGGGGCGTCCGGGGTCGGCTCGCCGTCGTCGGCGAACGTGCCGGGCTCGCCGCGCCGGAACGACATCGCCCAGGTGGTGCCCCCACGGTCGACCTCGACGTCGAGGCGCTCGGACAGTGCGTTGACGACCGACGCCCCGACGCCGTGCAGGCCGCCTGACGACGCATACGAGCCGCCGCCGAACTTGCCGCCCGCGTGGAGCTTGGTGAAGACGACCTCGACGCCGGTCAGGCCGGTCTTCGGCTCGATGTCGACGGGGATGCCCCGCGCCGTGTCCCGGACCTCGACGCTGTCGTCGGCGTGCAGCACGACGTCGATGGCGTCGCCGTGCCCGCCGAGCGCCTCGTCGACCGAGTTGTCGATGATCTCCCACAGGCAGTGCATGAGGCCCCGGGAGTCGGTCGACCCGATGTACATGCCGGGGCGCTTGCGGACCGCCTCGAGGCCCTCGAGCACGGACAGGTGGCGGGCCGAGTAGTCCGACGTGGCGATGGTGTTCTCCTGACGCGTGGCAGTGCCGACCGGCGGGAATTCCGGAGGCGGGGGTCTGGTTCGATCATACGAGCGTCCTCGGACAGTCCCGGGAGGCGCTCGCACCCTCCCCGTCGCTACGCGATGAGCGAAATCCGCGCGATTGCAGCCCGATACCCGGGAGCGCGTGTTTTGATGAGGGACACACATCCACTGCAGCACCGTTTGGAGGAGCATCACATGACTCAGATGGCCACCGACCACACCGCCGTCGACGAGCTCGGCTCCCGTTACCAGCTCAGCGCAGCCGACCGTTGCGACAGCTGCGGGGCCCAGGCCTACGTCCGGGTCACCATGGCCAGCGGGGAGCTCCTGTTCTGCGCGCACCACGGCGCCAAGGTCAAGGACAAGCTGCAGCCGACCGCCGTCGAGTGGCTCGACGAGAGCTCGCGACTCCACGAGAACTGACGATCGAGCCTGGCGGCGCACCACCGCCCGGCACGACGAAGGGCCCGCATCCGTCGAGGATGCGGGCCCTTCGTCGTGCCGGGGCTCGGGTCACATGGCCTTGAACGACCGTTCGAGGTTCTCGCGGATGACGCGTTGCGACTGCGCCGCGTACTCGTCGAGCTTCGCGTGCGCCTCCCCCGGGTGGTACGAGATGCTGCGCCGCGTGAGCGCAGCCCGCAGCACGCGATCGCTCAGGGCAGGGTTGAGCGGCAGCAGCGGCCCCTTGAGCTGGGTGCCGAAGGAGGCGCCGCGCACGACGCCCTCGGCGCCCGCCGAGCCGTTCCCCCCGCCGTGCACCACGTGGCCGAACGCCTCGACGCCGGGGCCGAGCTCGAGGTGAGCGGCGTGGTCCTCGAAGCCGAACAGGGTCAGCTCGTCTCCGAGGTGGGTGGTCGTCACCTGGAAGTAGTTCGTCCGGCGAGGTGCGCCGCGGCGCACGACGGCGTCGAAGAAGCCGATGCCGGGGACGGTCTCGCCGTCGTCGGTCACGACGCCCTTCGTGAGCAGCTCCATGCCGCCGCCGACGCCGATCACGGGGACGCCCGCCGCGGCGAATCCCTCGAGGGCCGGCAGGAGACGCTGGGCGTCGGCGCTCACGGCCCGGACGCCCGAGAGGGGACCGTGCCCGAGGAGGACGACGTCGGCCACGGTGGGCACGTCGTCGCCCACGCGGTACTCGACGACCTCGGTCTCGAGGTCGGCTCGTCGTGCCCGGGCGACGAGGGTCGTCACGTTGCCGCGATCGCCGCTCACGCCGAGCTGCTCGGGGTAGAGGTGGACGAGGCGGAGGGTGTCGGCGCTCACGCGGTCTTCTCCAGGTCGGGGTGCCCGAGGATCCGGCGGGCCAGCATCATCTGTTCGTAGTTGGTGACGAAGTGCTTCGTGTGGTCGCCCGGCGACGGGAGGGCACGCATGAGCTTGATGGCCTTCGCGATGTCCTCCTCGATGACGCGCACGGGGATGCCCTCGTGCTCGAGTCGCAGGGCGAGCTGCCACGCCTTCGCCCCGGCGAGCACGTCGACGTGGTCGAGGTGCGAGAAGTCGATGTCGTAGATCCACGAGATGTCGGGCGTGCCCTCGTCGATGGCGAGCATGACCTGCTCGACGCCCTGCGGGAGCGCGTCGAGGTTGAGCTGGAGGCTCGCCGCGTTCTTGAACATGATGAACTCGGCCTCGTCCGCGCCGAGCGACATGCGCTCGCCCCGGCCGTAGGCGGGCTTCATCGTGTCGAAGGCCCGAGCGACCGAGGTCGGGTCGACGGGACGACCGAGCACGACGGACGCGGTCTGCAGCGCCGCCGCCGCGTCGACGGCGTAGTGCAGGCCACGAGCAGGGAGACGCACGTCGACGGTGGTCTCGCCGACGCGGATCTGGGCACGGTCGCCGTCGAGCGCGACGACCTCGGCCTCGACGGGACGACCGGCGTCCGCCTCGCGCGTGAAGTCGTTCGCGTTCTGCAGGCCGTTCGGAGCCGCGGCCACGACGTCCGCCGACGCACCGAAGCGCGCCACCGTCTGGCCGGGGCGTGCCTCGTAGGGGGCGAGGTGCTGGTCGTCGCGGTTGGTGACCACGGCGGTGGTCGCCAGGGCGGCCGTGTCGGTCATCATCGTGCCGACGCGCTCCGTCTCGAAGAACCGGTAGAGCTGGTCGACCTGGACGTTGAGCATCAGGACCGTCGAGGGGTGCAGCGAGCGGGTGAGCTCGACCGCGAAGGCCTCGTCGACCTCGATGACGCCGATGTCGTGCTTCACGCGACCGAAGGGCGTCACCTCGCGCAGGAACGCCGACGCGATGCCCTGGGGCAGGTTGGCGCCCGTGGGGTTCGTGAAGACGCGGAGGCCGTGGGAACGGAGGGTCTCGGTCAGCATCATGGTCGTCGTCGACTTGCCGTTCGAGCCGAGGACGAAGACGACGCCCTGCTCGAACTGCGACGCGACGTGGCTGAGGAAATCGGGCGCGAGCGCGAGGACGGTCCGGCCCGGGTAGGCCGACCCCCCACCGCGGAGTCGGGCGACGGCACGGACGAGTCTGCCCGCGAGGACGGGCACCAGGTACTTCACGGGCCTACTCGAGGTAGTCGCGGAGCGACTGCGACCGGGACGGGTGGCGGAGCTTCGCCATGGTCTTCGACTCGATCTGGCGGATGCGCTCGCGCGTCACGCCGAAGGTGTCGCCGATCTGGTCGAGCGTCTTCGGCATGCCGTCGCCGAGGCCGAAGCGCATGCGGATGACGCCCGCCTCGCGCTCCGATAGGCTGTCGAGCAGCGACTCGAGCTGCTTCTGCAGCATGGTGAAGCCGACGGCGTCGGCGGGCACGACGGCCTCGGTGTCCTCGATGAGGTCGCCGAACTCGCTGTCGCCGTCCTCGCCGAGGGGCGTGTGGAGCGAGATGGGCTCGCGGCCGTACTTCTGGACCTCGACCACCTTCTCGGGCGTCATGTCCAGCTCGCGCGACAGCTCTTCGGGGGTGGGCTCGCGACCGAGGTCCTGGAGCATCTGGCGCTGCACGCGCGCGAGCTTGTTGATGACCTCGACCATGTGCACGGGGATGCGGATCGTGCGGGCCTGGTCGGCCATGGCACGGGTGATCGCCTGGCGGATCCACCAGGTGGCGTAGGTCGAGAACTTGAAGCCCTTGGTGTAGTCGAACTTCTCGACGGCACGGATGAGACCCAGGTTGCCCTCCTGGATGAGGTCGAGGAACTGCATGCCGCGGCCCGTGTAGCGCTTGGCCAGGCTGACGACGAGACGGAGGTTCGCACCGAGCAGGTGGCTCTTGGCTCGCTGGCCGTCGCGGGCGACCCAGCGCAGCTCGCGCTCGAGCTCCTTGCTGAGGCCGGTGCTGTTCGAGAGCTTGTCCTCGGCGAAGAGGCCCGCCTCGATGCGCATGGCGAGCTCGACCTCCTCCGCGGCGTTCAGCAGGGCGACCTTGCCGATCTGCTTCAGGTAGTCCTTGACGGGGTCGGCCGTGGCACCGGTGATCGTCGTCGAGTAGACCGGCATCTCGTCGTCGTCGTCCTGCGAGATGACGAGCGCGCCCGTCGGGAGGACCTCGGGCACGGCGGGCTTGTCGCCCTCGCCGTCGCCGTCGGCGTCCGTCGCGTCGGCGTCGACGGGCTCGGCCTCGTCGTCGCCCTCGGGCTCGGCGGTCTTCGCCTTGGCCGTCTTGGCCGGGGCCGCCTTCTTCGCCGCCGGCGCCTTCGCCGTCGTCGCCTTCTTGGCGGGCGCCCGCTTGGCGGGGGCCTTCTTGGGCGCCGCGGGCGCCTCCTCGGTCGTCGTGGGCTCGGTCTCGAGCGCCGCGCCGTCGGTCACGGTCTCGTCGACGACCGTGGTCGCCTTGCTGCGAGTAGCCATGCGAACACCTTCCAGTTCTTCTTCGTGCGCCTGTGCGCCGGGTGTCGCCGCGTCGGGCGCGGCGGCGGCGGGCGGCACGGCCCACGGGGGGGCCGGACCGTCTTTCGGGCAGTACTAGGACCCATGTCAAGTCCTCGCGACCGGGCACGTCGACGAGAGTCGAGCACCTGCACGGGACATGAACGGGTCCGACTCCGATTATTGCACGTCTCGCCGGGAGCGCCGACCACGGGCACCCTCGTGCGGCCCTGGACGGCCGAGGCCGTCAGGACCCGCGCGGCCCTCGCGACTGCCACCGCCTGTTCAGGGCCACCCAGAGGGGCGCCACCTGGATGCCCTCCTCGAGGTGCAACAGGCGACGGGTGCGGCGCCGTTCCATCAGGAGGCCCACCACTCCTCCCCCGACGACGACGTACTGGACGAGGAACGCCACGCGGAACGACTCGAACGAGAAGAGGTCGCTGACTCTGCCTGCGGCGATCCGGGCCGCGTCGAGCTGGTCGAGCACGACTCCGATGAGGAACATCATCACGAAGCTGGCGAGGAACCCGCCCACGTTGACGATGCCGTTCGCGACGCCGAGGCTGCGCATCGGGTTGAAGGACCGCGCGAAGTCGAAGCCGATCAGGCTGCCCGGCCCGCCCACCCCGAGCACGACCACGAGGACGTAGGCGAGCCAGTGCGGCGGCTGCCCCGGCCACGCGAGCAGGACGGTCCACACGACGCCGATGGTCGTGACGATGCCGAGCACGAGGTTGGACCGGCGCAGCGGGAACCGGGCGGTGAGGAGCCCCAGCACCGGTCCGGCGACGACGCCCGAGGCGACGAGCAGCGTGAGCATGCCGGAGGCCTGCGCCGGGGAGAAGCCGAGCGCGCCGACGAGGAACGGGACGCCCCAGAGGAGGCTGAAGACCGTGCCCGACGACTGCGTCACGAAGTGCGACCAGAAGCCGAGGCGGGTCCCCGGTCGACGGACGCTCTCGCCGAGCTGTCGGCCCGCGTCCCGCCAGGTCGTCCCCGTCGTCGCGGCGGCCCTCCCGAGGGGCGAGTCCCGGACGACGACGAGGACGATCACCACGGCCACGACCGACAGCGCCGCCGCGCTGAGGAACGCCGGCCGCCAGCCGCTCCCGTGCAGCACCAGCGACAACGGCACGGCGGAGAGCACCTGCCCGAGCTGGCCGACGTTGCCGGTCCACTGCGAGACCTGGGGCAGGATCGGCCCCCGGAACCACGACGGGAGCAGCCGGATCACGCTGATGAAGGTCATCGCGTCGCCGGCACCGACGAGCACCCGCCCGACGACGGCCACCCCGATGTGCGGCGGCGCCAGCGCGACCACGGTCTGGCCGACGACGAGGAGCACTCCGCCCGTGACGATCAGCGCGCGGGGCCCGACGCGGTCGAGCAGGACCCCGACGGGGATCTGGAGACCTGCGTAGACGATCAGCTGCACGACGGCGAGGGTCGAGAGCGTCGACGCCGAGATGCCGAAGATGTGCTGCGCCTCGACGCCGGACACCCCGAGTGACGAGCGCTGGAGCACGGCGACGACGTAGGCGACGACGGCGGCGCCCCAGACGACCCAGGCACGCGACGAGTTCACCCGACGACCCTAGCCCTGCCCAGGCTGGGTCCGTAGACCACTGCCGGGCCGGCCGCCCTCACGGACGTCGAGGAGGCGCGGTTCAGTTCTCGTCGTCGGCGCGGCGGCCGGCGAGGAACCTCTCGAGCTCGGCGGCGAGGTCGTCGGCCGAGGGCACCTGGCCGTCCTGGTCGGTGAGCGGCGAGGGCAGGGGGTTGCCCTCCATGTAGGTGTCGTGGCGCTCTTCGAGGGTCGAGACGAGCCGGGACAGCTCGTGGTTGCCGTGCACCTGCTCGTCGACCTTGGCGAGGAAGTCGCGTCCCTCGGACCGCAGGCGGTCGGTCGGGAAGATGAGGCCCGTCGCGGCGCTGATGCTCGAGAGGGCGGCCACGGCAGCGTCGGGGAACTCGGTGTCGGCGAGGTAGTGGGGCACGAGCAGCACGAAGCCGGCCGTGGGATGGCCCGAGTCGCCGAGCCGTTGCTCGACGAGGTGCAGGGCGTTGGCCGGCGCCTGCGTGACGGGGCGCCAGACCGACAGGGACTCGACGAGGTCGGCCCTGTTGCCGCTGACCGTCACGCCGATCGGACGGGTGTGCGGCACCGGCATGGGGATCGAGTGCACCCACGTGGTCGTGGCGACCCCGTAGCGCTCGACCAGCTGCACGACGGCCGCCGTGAAGCGCTGCCACTGGAAGTCGGGCTCGAACCCGGAGAGGAGAAGGAACTGCTGGCCGACGTCGTCGGTCACGAGGTGCAGCGACAGCGTCGACGTCGCGACCTCGGAGATGTGGTCCTGGTCGAACGTGAAGATCGGACGGCGGGCGCGGTAGTCGAGCAGCTCGTCGGCGTCGAACGAGGCGACGAGGGTGTGGTCGAGCTCGCCGACGAGGAACTCTGCGAGCTGGCCGACCGCCCCTCCGGCGTCGGAGGAGCCCGTGAGCCCCGCGACCAGGGGCAGGCCCTCGGGCACGGCGGAGTCGGGGGCGAGGTCGTAGAGTCCGGCGGGGTCGTGCATGCCTCAATGCTAGGCAACGCCTCGGACGCCCGCCGACGACGGCCACATGCCCTGAGCGAACACCGCACTGGCTACGATCGGGGGATGACCGAGCTCTTCCTGTCCACCACCCGAACCCCCGCAGCCCAGGTCGAGGGCGACGTCCTCGTCGTCGGCGTCCTGACGGGACCCGACGGCCCCTCGGTCACCCGCGACGTCCCCGACCTGCCCGCCGACCTCCGCGCCCTCGGCGTGACCGGTGCCCGCGACGAGCTCGTCCGCGTCCCGGCCACGGGCGCCGCGACGATCACCGCCCTCGTCGGCCTCGGCGACGTCGTCGACGCCGAGTCGCTCCGCTACGCGGCCGGCGCGGCCGTGCGCCAGCTCACGGGCGTCGACACGGTCGTCCTCGACCTGCCCGTCTCGACCGAGGCCGAGGCGCTGGCGGTCCTCGAGGGCGCAGGCCTCGCCTCCTACGAGTTCGACGCGTTCCGCGGCACGACGGCGTCCGAGTCGCGACGCCACGCCCGCACGGTCGTCCTCGCGTCGGACGTCGACGTCGAGGAGGCGACCGTCGCGCAGGCGGTCGTGGTCGCGCAGGCCGTCCACACCGTCCGCGACCTCGCCAACACTCCCCCGCAGCAGATGTTCCCCCAGGCCCTCGCCGACCACGCCGTCGAGCTCGCCGCGGACCTGCCGCTCGAGGTGACCGTCCTCGCCGAGGACGAGCTGCGCGAGGGCGGCTTCGGCGGCATCCTGGGCGTCGGCCAGGGCTCGAGTCGCGGCCCGCGTCTCGTCAAGGTCGCCTACTCGCCCGCCGGAGCCGCGAAGCACCTCGCCCTCGTCGGCAAGGGCATCACGTACGACACCGGCGGTCTGTCCCTCAAGCCCGCGGCCAGCATGCTCGGCATGAAGGACGACATGACCGGCGCGGCGACCGTGCTCGCCGTGATCGTCGCCGCAGCGCGCCTCGAGCTGCCCGTCCGGCTCACCGCGTGGCTCTGCGTCGCCGAGAACATGCCGAGCGGCACGGCCATCCGTCCCGACGACGTGCTCACGATCCGCGGGGGCACGACGGTCGAGGTGACGAACACGGACGCCGAGGGCCGCCTCGTCATGGCCGACGGCCTCGTCGCCGCCAGCGAGGAGCAGCCCGACGCCGTCGTCGACGTCGCCACGCTCACGGGCGCCCAGGTCGTGGCGCTCGGGACGCGCACGGTCGGCGTCATGGGCAACGACGAGCTCGCCTCGCGCGTGGTCGAGCTCGCCGACCGCGCCGGCGAGGCCGCGTGGCGCATGCCCCTGCCGGGCGAGCTGCGCGCCCGCCTCACGTCCGACGTCGCCGACCTCGTGAACGCCACCCCCGGCAACACCGCGGCGGGCATGCTCCTCGCGGGCGTGTTCCTCGCCGAGTTCGTCGGCCAGAAGGAGGGCACGGGCAGGCCGCTGCCGTGGGCCCACCTCGACATCGCGGGGCCGTCCAACAACAAGGGCGGCGGCTGGGGCTTCACGGGCAAGGGCTCGACCGGCGTTTCCGTGAGAACGCTGCTAGAGCTGGCCCGCGACTTTTCGGCCGCGTAGTAGGGTCGAGGCGGCGGGAGTGACCCGCCGAGATCGGTCCCCCGGGCGACGCCGCCTCCTCCTCACCGAGGTGGACGCGGACGCGACGCCGACGTCACCACGACGGCGCCTCCTCGCCTCGGCGGGTACCTCCGAACGCACGAGGGAGTTGCTGGGTGTCGGAACAGAATTTTGACCTGGTGGTGCTCGGCGGCGGCAGCGGCGGCTACGCCGCCGCGCTGCGGGCGAGCGAGCTGGGGCTGAGCGTCGCGCTCGTCGAGAAGGACAAGCTCGGGGGCACCTGCCTCCACCGGGGCTGCATCCCCACCAAGGCCCTGCTCCACTCGGCCGAGGTCGCAGACGTCTCGCGCGAGTCGGCGAAGTACGGCGTCCACACGGACTTCCACGGCATCGACGTCCCGGCCGTCACGGCGTACCGCGAGGGCGTCGTCGCCAGCAAGTACAAGGGCCTCCAGGGCCTCGTCAAGGCGCGGGGCATCACCGTCGTCGACGGTGAGGGGCGTCTGACCTCGCCCACGACCGTGCAGGTCGGCGACACCACGCTCACCGCCAAGAACGTCGTCCTCGCGACCGGGTCGTACTCGCGCAGCCTCCCCGGCCTCGAGATCGGCGGCAAGGTCATCACCAGCGAGGCAGCGCTCGCGCTCGACCACGTCCCCTCGCGCGTCGCCATCCTGGGCGGCGGCGTCATCGGCGTCGAGTTCGCCAGCGTCTGGAAGTCCTTCGGCGCCGACGTGACGATCGTCGAGGCGCTCCCGCACCTCGTCCCGAACGAGGAGGAGTCGATCTCGAAGCAGTTCGAGCGTGCCTTCCGCAAGCGCGGCATCGGCTTCTCGCTCGGCGTCCGGTTCCAGGGCGTCACGCAGAGCGACGACGGCGTCGTCGTCACCCTCGAGGACGGCACGACCATCGAGGCCGACCTGCTCCTCGTCGCCGTCGGCCGCGGCCCGTCGACCCAGGGCCTCGGCTTCGAGGAGGTCGGCGTCACCGTCGACCGCGGCTTCGTCATCACCGACGAGCGCCTGCACACCAGCGTCCCCGGCGTCTACGCGATCGGCGACATCGTCCCCGGGCTGCAGCTCGCCCACCGCAGCTTCCAGCACGGCATCTTCGTGGCGGAAGAGATCGCAGGCCTCGCGCCGCAGGTCATCGAGGACACCAACATCCCCAAGGTCACCTACTCGGACCCCGAGGTCGCGTCCGTCGGCCTCACCGAGGCCAAGGCCGTCGAGAAGCACGGCGCCGACGCGGTGACGAGCTACGACTACAACCTCGCCGGGAACGGCAAGAGCCACATCATCGGCACGAGCGGCTCGGTCAAGGTCGTCCGAGTCGTCGACGGCCCCGTCGTCGGCGTCCACATGATCGGCGCCCGGGTCGGCGAGCTGATCGGCGAGGCCCAGCTCGCCGTGAACTGGGAGGCCTACCCCGAGGACGTCGCTCCTCTGGTCCACGCGCACCCCACCCAGAACGAGGCACTCGGAGAGGCGATGCTGGCTCTGGCCGGCAAGCCCCTCCACGCGATGTAGGCGGCTCGGCCGCCGAGGCCGGGCGTGCTCTCGAGCAGGTCCGCCCTCCCGTCGGGACGCAGGGTCCCACCAGCACCACCCGAACACATCCGCACCACCCGCACACACAGACACACGATGTCGTCAAAGGAGTCCCCCGCATGAGCGAATCCGTCAACCTCCCGGCACTCGGAGAGAGTGTCACCGAGGGCACGGTCACCCGCTGGCTGAAGAACGTCGGCGACCGGGTCGAGGTCGACGAGCCGCTGCTCGAGGTCTCGACCGACAAGGTCGACACGGAGATCCCCTCCCCCGTCGCCGGCGTCGTCGAGGAGATCCTCGTGCCCGAGGACGAGACCGTCGAGGTCGGCACCCCGCTGGTCCGCATCGGCGACGGCAGCGGCCAGGGCGACGACTCCTCCGACGACGCGTCCTCCGACGCGAGCGCTGAGGCCGAGCAGACCCAGGCACCGGCCGAGGGCCAGCAGGACGACGCCGACGAGGCCGTCGTGGCCTCGTCCGCGGCACCGGCTCCCGGCGAGGACTCCGAGGCCGAGGCACCCGCCCCGGCCGACGACGTCGACCCGGCCCCCGCCGCCGAGGACACCGCCCCTCCGGCACCCGCCGCGGCCGTGCCCGCCGCCGCAGCTCCCCCGGCCGCCGCGCCGCCGGTCGTGACGCCGCCCCAGGCGCAGGCCGCCCCGGCCGCAGCACCCGCCCCGGCTGCAGCACCGGCTGCGGCCGCCGCGCCCGCTCCGGCGGCCGCCGAGTCGACCGACTCGACACCGGCGCCGACCGGCTACGTCACTCCTCTCGTGCGCAAGCTCGCGAACGAGAAGGGCGTCGACATCTCGCAGCTCACCGGCAGCGGCGTCGGCGGACGCATCCGCAAGGAGGACGTCCTGGCCGCGGCCGAGGCAGCGTCGTCGGCGGCTGCCCCGTCGTCCGCACCCGCCTCGGCTCCGGTCGAGGTCTCGCCGCTCCGCGGCACCACCGTGCCGATGACGCGCCTGCGCAAGGTCGTCGCCGAGCGCGCCGTCCAGTCGATGCAGGCCATGGCGCAGCTCACGAGCGTCGTCGAGGTCGACGTGACCGCCGTCGCGACGTTCCGCGACGCGCACAAGGCGGAGTTCCTCGAGAAGACCGGCAACAAGCTCTCGTTCCTGCCGTTCTTCACGCTGGCCGCCGCCGAGGCGCTCAAGGCCCACCCCAAGCTGAACGCGACGGTCGACGGCGACTCGATCGTCTACCCGGACCACGAGAACGTCAGCATGGCCGTCGACACGGAGCGCGGGCTGCTCACCCCCGTGATCAAGGACGCGTCGGAGCTCGACCTGGCCGGCATCGCCGCCCAGATCGCCGACCTCGCCCAGCGCACCCGCGACAACAAGCTCAAGCCCGACGAGCTCGCCGGCGGCACCTTCACCGTGACAAACACGGGCTCCCGCGGCGCGTTGTTCGACACGCCCGTGGTATTCCTGCCCCAGGTCGCGATCCTCGGCACCGGCGTGGTCGTGAAGCGCCCCGTCGTGGTCCAGGTCGACGGCGCGGACGCGATCGCGGTCCGCTCGATGGTCTACCTCGCCCTGTCGTACGACCACCGCATCGTCGACGGTGCCGACGCCGCTCGGTTCCTCGTCGCGGTCAAGTCCCGCCTCGAGGCCGGCGACTTCGCCGGCGCGCTGGGCATCTGACACCGCGCGTCAGCGACGCACCACCTCCCTGAGACGCCAACCGGCCTCGGTCCTCACCACGAGGACCGAGGCCGGTTCGTCGTCCGCCGTGCGGCACGACAGCACCACGCTCTCACCGAGCCGCTGCACCTCGGACTCGACGCGCACGGGCAGCACGAGCTCTGCCGCGACGGACGGGTCGTCGAGCACTCGGCTGTCGTCCCGCTCCGCCGGCGACCCCGCCTGGTCGACCGCGGCCAGGCAGGAGGTCGACGGCTCGCGGACGCACTCCCGGCGTGCCTCGAGCAGCAGCGTCGCCGCGGCGACGACGTCGTCTCCTCGGACGATCTCCTCCGCGTCGCTCCTCCCCGGCGACGGGACCTCGGACGGCCTCGGGTGTCCTGCGGGTCCGTCGGGCTCCCCGGGCGAGGACAGCGGGGCGGACGACCACCCCGCGTCCGAGACGGGCGGCGCGGCGGTGACGGACGGCGACTCGGCGCCGGGCTCGCCGGGGGCGCCCACCGGTCCTGCGTCGCCGGGGAGCGCGACGACGCCGACCACGAGCGACATCGCCACGAAGGCCCCCAGGGTCCAGAACCGTGGCCGCACGGTCCGCAGCCTCTCCCGCAGCGGGACGGTCCGCGCGGACTCCCACCAGTCGGCGAGCGAGTCGACGAGTTCCGACTCGGGCAGCACCGCGACCCAGCCCGAGCGGACGGGGACCGCGGGAGGCGGCTGCCAGGCGACGTCCGCCTCCTCGGCCAGGCCGTGCCCGGGGACGATCGTCGGCAGGGCGACGGGACGGGCGAGGTCGTGCACCCTCTCGACCAGGTCGTCGAGGTCCGCGTCGGCGAGGGCGACGCCGCCGTGCCCGAGGAGCCGTTCGCGGTCGTCCGCCGCCGTCTCTCGTGCGACGACCTCCACGTAGGAGCGAGCCGCCGCCGCACCGCTCGACGCACCCGGTTCGTCGGGCACTGAGCCCTCGCCCGCGACGACGCCGCCGACGAGCACGGGAGCACCTCGGTCGTCGAGCTCGACGTCGCCGAGGCCGACCGACGTCAGCACCGTGCCACGGCGGCCCAGGTGGGCCACCGCCGCCAGGACGGGCAGCAGCAGGGTCACCGCCTCGCCCGCGGAGACCGCTCCCCGACGGTGCACCCACGCGTCGAGCCGCTCACGGCGTGGGCCGAGGGTGACGACCACGAGCTCGCCGTCGGCGTCGGTCGTCACGTCGACGGGGTCGAGCAGGTGGTCGTGCGCCGTCGAGGCCAGCGCCGCCACGAGCGCCGGCGCCGCGAGTCGGAGCACGACGGGTCGGCCGTCCGGCGCGGTCGCGTCGACGACCCCCGCGGACGCGGGCGGCCACGGACTGCCCTGCGCGAGCAGGTACGGACCGACGGAGGAGGTGACCATGCGGTCATCGTGACCGGCGCGGCGGCCCGGCGGCGCGCCTCCTCGTCGGGTGTGGGGACGGGCGCCGGGGAGCCCGTCGCCGGGGAGGACCCACGGCGGTCCGGGACCCCGTATCCTGGTCTGCATGGCACGACGCACGTCACCGGAGAACACGTCCCCGAAGCCGCCCAAGGAACCGGGCCGCTTCAAGCAGATGTGGCAGGTGTTCAAGATGACCCGCCGCGTCGACAAGTCGGCTCTGCCGCTGATGCTGCTGGCGCTGCTGCTGCCCGTCGTCGCCGGCGTCGCGGCCGGTCTGTTCCTCTCGGGCGGCAACGTCCTCGCGCTCGTCCTCTACATCGTCGTCGGCCTCATGCTCGGCGTCCTGTTGCTGCTGATCGTGCTGGGGCGCAAGGCCGAGCGGGCCGCCTACTCGCAGATCGAGGGCCAGCCCGGCGCCGTCGGCGCCGTGATGAAGAGCGGCCTGCGTCGTTCGTGGCGCGCGTCCGAGATGCCCGTCGCGGTCCAGGGCCGCTCGCAGGCCGCGGTCTACCGCGCCGTCGGCAAGGGCGGGGTCGTCCTCATCGGCGAGGGCTCCGCTGCCCAGACCAAGCGACTCGTCGACGAGGAGCGCCGCAAGGTCGCGCGCATCCTGCCCAACGTGCCGATCACGGTGCTGCACGTCGGCCCCGACGCCGACGCCGTCCCGCTGCACAAGATCGCCGGCCGCATGAACAAGATCAAGTCGGCGCTCAACCGCAACGAGGTCCTCGCGGTGAGCAACCGCCTGCAGTCGCTCGGCAAGAACGGCCTGCCGATCCCCAAGGGCGTCGACCCGTTCAAGATGCGGGCCGGTCGCCCGCGCTGATCGTCCCGGCGTCACGACGGCGGAGGCGCCCGTCCCCACGAGGGGACGGGCGCCTCCGTCGTCCGTGGCCGGTCAGACGCGGACGAGCACGGTCCCCGCGACTCGGTCGTGCAGGCCGCGCTGGTCCTGGTCCCACACGACCGCCGGGATGACGAGCGCGAGCAGGAGGCTGCGGACCGCCGGGCGCCACAGACCGACGCGGCCGCCGGCCATCGGGACGAGGCGCATGCCGAGCACGAGATGGCCCACGGTGCCGCCGAGGGTGACGAGCGACACGATCTGGACGACGCTGAAGACGGCCGTGATGGCCAGCCCCTGGCCGTCGAAGAACGCGAAGGCGACGACGTAGGCGAGGGCCCAGTCGATCGAGACGCCGGCGATCCGGCGCCCGAGCCGGGCGATGGACCGCGGCCCGGTGCGAGGCAGGCCGAGACGCTGGCCCGGCCAGTCCTGCCGGGGGGCCGACCCGCCGTCGGCCGGGTCGGACGGGAGGCGGGTTCGGTCGTCGGGCATGGGGACGAGCTTATCGACGCGTCACCCGTAACATCTCTGAAACAATGGGGACACCGCGACGAAACGGCCCGGCCATAGCGTCGTGGGAGGCTGCGACCGGCAGTCTGACCGATCTGAGCCCATTGGAGAAACACCTAGATGTTCACCGATTCTTCCGAGGTGCTGAAGTTCATCACGGACACCGACGTCAAGTTCCTCGACATCCGGTTCACGGACCTCCCCGGCGTCCAGCAGCACTTCAACATCCCCGCGTCCA
>Ga0265780_10005358_pt1 | contig 16292 bp, 12 predicted proteins | sample P1T30metagenome_FD_192432 | JGI IMG/M metagenome (GOLD analysis project Ga0265780, IMG submission 192432) | Plant litter microbial communities from East Loma Ridge, Irvine, California - P1 T30 | ecosystem: Environmental > Terrestrial > Plant litter > Unclassified | place: USA: California... | reverse complement strand
CTTGCGCCCATTGACCAATATTCCTCACTGCTGCCTCCCGTAGGAGTCTGGTCCGTGTCTCAGTACCAGTGTGGGGGATCTCCCTCTCAGGACCCCTACCCATCATTGCCTTGGTATGCCGTTACCACACCAACTAGCTAATGGGACGCATGCTCATCTTACACCGATAAATCTTTAATATGTTAGGGATGTCCCAGTCATATACTATAAGGTATTAATCCAAATTTCTCTGGGCTATCCCTTAGTGTAAGGTAGATTGCATACGCGTTACGCACCCGTGCGCCGGTCTCTAATTCCGAAGAACTATACCCCTCGACTTGCATGTGTTAGGCCTGCCGCTAGCGTTCATCCTGAGCCAGGATCAAACTCTTCATCGTATTTTTTTAATATTTTTACGACCTTATATGCTTAGGTTTCTTAATTCGATAAAAGCTAGTAATTTACTCTCTCTTATGCTGTCAATCCAATATGTCTATGAACGTATCATTCTTTCTTAATTTCGCTCCCCGTTTTTGCCGTAGTGACTGTCCCGGTAAGCGGCTGCAAAAGTACAACTTCTTTTTAAACTCACAAGCCTTTTTTAAAAAAAATTTGTTTATTTTTTTCTTCTTTCGAAGTTTTAAATAAACCTGCCTGCCTCGTTTTTCAATTTTACAATGAGCGCCATTCCTTTCGGTTTGGGTGGGCAAAGATACAATCCTTTTCCTTTATCTTGCAAATCTTTTTTAAACTTTTTTTTCACCTCTTAAAAGTGATGAATCTCAGCCGGCCTTTTCTCTCTGCTGTTGCTTCTTTTATTCGAATCCCCAGCTTTTAAAGGTCTTTGCGTTTTCAGTTTGTGTCAGAACTTGTTTGCTAATGCGGGTGCAAAAGTAACACTTCTTTTCCCTTTTCAAAGCTTTTTAGCGCCTTTTTTTTAACTTATTTTCTCATTATTTGTTAACTGTTTGTTAACGTGAGTTTTGGAAGTAAAAAAAAATTAATCTTTTTTTTGTTGTGAAATATGGATACATGAATTATGGGGTGTTTTGTGGTTGCGGAGATGCCTTATTATATATAGTGTAGATATGCGTACAAAAATACCACAGAGATACAATGAGGTTACACAAAGATGCACCGAGATTATCTTTATATATTCGAAATGATGATAGTATGTAGTGTAGCTCGGGAAGGTTGTCTTTGTAACTATCGTTTGCCCCTAGCCCTGATAGAGGCGGTATCCCCGTAACGAAGTGAAGGGATTGAGCCAATAGCAGGTGCGACCTTTGTAAAAGTGCGCGGAAATTGCTGCTTCTATAATTTTTATATTAATATAATTGGATGTTTACAAAAGTGTACTAATATCGTGTTAAGGGTAGCAACCTAATTTTTTAGAACAGGTTATATGTATTATTTTTAGGGTTTATACTACATATTTATATGTTTACTATTAACCCAAATATATTAAAGTATACCCTGTTGCTTTTTTGCAGCGTGGTTTTAAGTATCCTGCCTATGAGCTGTAGCCATAAATTTATAGAAAGCCAGATTGTTTTTGACCTACCCGTGGAGCAAACCATGCACGACCTGCTTGCCGGTTATGACACAGATGGCGACAAACGTATTACTAAGGACGATGCTCCAGCAAATAAAGATTACTTTATGCTAAGCACAAAAGGCGATACCGTGATTTTACGCAACACCTATTATATAAGCAACCTGTTGCAGGAGCTGGCTATTGCTAATGATACTGCTCAGCCAAATTTATTAATATCACTACGCCAAATTCAGGAGCCGCCCGCCGAACGCATCTCAAGGCGCATTCGCACTCAGTTTTGGGACGACCTTACACGTACTATTGATGAAACAGGTCTTGACCGTATTACCGGTGATGATAAAATGCACGATGATGTGCAACGAATTTACGTGCCTGCGGACGACAGTGTAGGCATCGCTTACTTTAAAGATTTACAAAGCCGAAGACCTAACTTAGATGTGGTGGTGCTTCCTGAAATAATTACTTCTGAATACGTAAGGTCGATTAATGATAAGCCCGGAATACTTTCGCTTAAAATTGTTGATGGAAAGGGAGTGCCTTTTGTAGTGCCGGGCGGGCGCTTTAATGAAATGTATGGCTGGGACAGTTATTTTGAAGGTATAGGCTTACTACTTGATCATCGTATTGACTTAGCCAAAGCTATGGTTGATAATTTTTGCTACCAGATTAAACATTACGGAAAAATACTTAATGCTAACCGCTCCTACTACTTAACCCGTACCCAACCTCCTTTTCTATCTTCGTTTATCAGAGAAGTGTATGAGAAGATGCATGCCAAAGATAAAGACTGGCTTGCCGAGAGCCTGTACATTGCCATTCAGGAATATGAGACAGTTTGGATGCAGGGCAAACGTTTTACTCCCGAAACCGGACTTAACCGTTACTATGCTGAAGGAATAGGGATTCCGCCCGAAACTGAACCCGGACATTTTAAAGAGTTATTACAGGAATACGCCGATAAAAGAGGGATGTCTGAACTGGAATTTGAAACTAAATATAAATCGGGAGAAATTAAAAGTGCATCGCTCGACCGTTACTTTGTGCACGACCGTACTTTGCGCGAGAGTGGCCACGATACCTCATGGCGATTGGATAATGTGGCTGCCGACCTAAATAGTGTTGATGTTAACTCGTTATTATATAAGTACGAGAAAGATTTCGAATTTTTAATCGGTACTTATTTTAAAGAAGGTTTTGAGGTTAATGGTAAAACCTACACGGCCAACTACTGGCATGAGCAGGCCGTAAAACGTAAAATGGCCATGAAAAAATACTTGTGGGACGATAAAGCCAACGGTTATTTCGACTACAATGTAAAAACCAAGTTAAGGAGCGACTTTATGTCGGCTACTAACTTCTTCCCTTTATGGGCAGGGTTGTGTTCTCAACAAGAGGCCGCACTTATGGTTCCGCAATTAATTAAAGAACTTAAAGCCAAAGGCGGCCTTACCGGAAGCAGCAAGGCATCGTTAGAGAAATATGCCACAGGAAGTGTGCAGCGCCAGTGGGATTACCCTAACGGATGGGCTCCGCATCAAATGCTGATTTGGAAAGGACTTATTGATTACGGTTTTGAAAACGAAGCTCATGAACTGGCCTACCGCTGGCTGCTCACCATTACCCAAAATGCGGTTGATTATAACGGCACTATTCCGGAGAAATATGACGTGGTTAAGGCTACCCATAAAGTATACGCCGAATATGGCAACGTAGGTACTGACTTCGCGTACATTACACGTAGCGGTTTTGGGTGGATGAATGCCTCTTACCAATATGGCCTGAGCATTTTACCGCCGGAGTATATTAAAAAGCTTGATAATTTGGAAGATTCCGATGCGGTTTTTCCTAAAGAGTAGTTTTTAGTTGACAGTTATTGTTTTAGAGTACGGATGTCATTCTGAGCGTAGCGTAGCGAAGTCGAAGAATCTAAAACAGATTGCTTCTTACCTCGCAATGACGGTGCGCATTACTTCATCTCTTTAACCAAACTTTTATGTAAAAATGCCTGCTGACCCGCCAAAGTTTGTATGTGCAGCCAGTCGTTATGCTGACCTAATAATGATATTGTATCGTTTGCCGAAAGCGCGCCAATTGTTGCGGCGGTAGTTGCAGGTGCCTGGCGCAGGTTGGCTTTACCTTTTACTTTTAGCTGAGTTGCTTTGTAGGTTCGGGTGTAGAAATTTTCGGTGATAGGTTTGGTTTGATATACGAACGGTAGTGGATTCACCGCTCCGCTTTTATAGATCCCGAAATGCAGGTGAGGTGTAGTAGTACGGGCGTTACCCGTATTACCAACGAAGCCAAGGGTGTCGCCTGTTTTAACGCTGGCACCACTTTGCACCTTAATACTATCGAGGTGGGCATAATATAAGGAGTTGCCCAACAGGCCGGCACGTTGCCAAACCTGCTTGCCCCCAAGTCCGCGGTCGCCGGTATAGCTAATAGTTCCATCAGTTACGGCAACTACAGGCGTACCCCGTTTGGCAAAAATATCAATACCCTCGTGGCTACGTTTACCGCCGTCGCGCTCCATTCCCCAAAAGCTGCCTATAGCCGCATTGCCTTTACCCGAAACCGGAAACCCATACACCGGGCGCTTGTTAAGGCTTATAAAAAAGTTAGCATTGGCCGTAACTTCGGGTTGAAGGATTACTTTATAGGTACCTGTATTTCTTACTACTACCTCTACCACGCGTTCGCCAGCTTTGTTACTTTCAGAAAGCACAAAGTCGGTGCCCTGCTGTTCGAACACATCAATAAACACACGTTGGTTTAACGAGTCGGAAGCTATGCCGGCTACCAGCACCTCCCCTTCCTGAAGCGCAACGGTATAGCCGTACGCCACATTACTGTGGGGTGCGAACGTGCCTTTTTCGCCATAGGGTAAAGTAACCTGCAGGCTGTCGCGCTGGGCGGCGGCGTAAGCATTTTGCCAGGCAGTAAGCAACTGGGTGTCGTTTTTTAATTCGCGGGCATATACCTCGCGTGCCGAAGGGTTGGTTATCGCATCGGTAACTTTTGTAATGCCGGTGGTTAGGCTACTACAACTGTTGCACGATATTATAAGCAGGAGTGCTCCCACTACTGCCAGTATATAGACTAGGTTTTTATTTTTCACAGGTACCTAATATGCAGATACTGTGCCATGTTTTGTTAAGGGATATTTGTATGAAAACTTTCTTGTTAATTAGTGTTAAAAATACCCATTAATGGGTATTGTCATTCAGTTAACAATTTATAAATTAGTATATAAGATAAAATCAATATGAAAGACTTACATGCCAAACCATTTGACGAAGGGACTATCGCTAAATTAGAAATATTTGAAGATTACGCACAAGCATGGTTACCTACATTTATAATGCAGAGTAAACCTGAAATTTGTATTTTCGATCTATTTGCAGGTACAGGTTACGACTTAAATGGCATCCAAGGAAGCCCTATTAGAATTTTAGAAAAAGTTAATGAATATCTTGGTATAATTTTTAAAAATAAAGTTCATATTAAACTTTATTTAAATGAATTCGAACCAACAAAGAAAAAACAAGAAAAATTTGAAATTCTTAAGGAAGCATGTAATGCATACTTAGATAAAAATAAAGCAGTGAAGAGAGCTTTAACTATCGAATATTACAATGAAGATTTCGCTACTCTATTTCCGAAATTAATTCCCGCAATCAAAAAAAATCCGAGTCTTGTCTATTTAGATCAGAACGGAATAAAGTTTTTAGAATCAAAATATTTATTAGAATTAGAAAAAATAAATGAAACTGATTTTATCTATTTCGTATCTTCGTCATATTTCAAAAGATTTGGAAAAACAGAAGAATTTCGCGCACACTTTGAAGTTGATATTGATGAAATAAATTCTAATCCTTATCGCTTTATTCATAGAATAGTTTTGAATCAACTCAAAAGCACCTTACCATCAAGTAGTCGCTTAAAACTATATCCATTTACAATAAAGAAAGGGAAAAATATTTACGGCATAATATTCGGTGCCAAACATCCAAGAGCGGTAGACAAGTTTCTCGATATTTCCTGGAAAAAAAACAGTGTAAATGGGGATGCTAATTTTGATATAGATGACGACACGAACAAAAAACAATTCGATTTATTTTCAGGATCCGTGCCGTTAACAAAAATAGAAGCTTTTAAACAAAAAGTAGAGGTAAAAATTTTATCAAAGGAAATTAGTAATAACTTTGAATTATTAAATTTCGTATATGACGAAGGTCATCTCCCTAAGCATGCAAGTGATTGCTTAAAAGAACTAAATAATAAAAAGCTTATTAAATACGCTTCAAAGTCTCCACTAGTAAACTATGATAATGTTCATAAAAAAGAGAGATTGTTAGAATATATTATACTATGAAATACTCAAAAATAGAATGGACAGAAGCTACTTGGAATCCTTCTACAGGCTGTAATAAAGTTACTGCTGGCTGTAAGAATTGTTATGCTGAAACCATGGCTAAACGACTAAAAGCGATGGGGACTCCAGGATATGAGAATGGTTTTGAGTTTACATTAATGCCCGATAGATTAGAGCTTCCAAAAAAAATGAAGAGACCAACAAAGTTTTTCGTGAATTCCATGAGTGATTTATTTCACGAAGAAATGCCATTCGAATTTCTTGACCAAGTATTTGAGGTAATTAGAGAAACACCACAGCATCAATATCAAATTTTAACCAAAAGGGAAAATATTTTAGATGAATATTTTAAATCTCGCACAGTTCCTGACAATGTATGGCTGGGTGTCACGGTTGAGTTTGCTAAGACCAAAAATAGAATTGATATTTTAAGAAAAATTGATGCAAAAATAAGATTTCTATCTATTGAACCTCTTATCGCACCGATGGGCGAAATTGACTTATCTGGTATCCATTGGGTAATAGTTGGAGGTGAAAGTGGTCATAAGGCAAGACCAATGGATCCTGAATGGGCCATTGACATTCAAAGGCAATGTGATGAGCAAGAAGTGTCTTTCTTTTTTAAACAATGGGGAACTTGGGGTGAAGATGGAGTTAAAAGAAGTAAAAAAGCCAATGGCAGAATTTTATTAGGTCAAGAGTGGAATGAGGAACCAATCACAGTTTAGCAACTAAGCATATTAAACCAATTAATACTCACAACAATGGGAAAATCACCAGTACCTAATGCACCAAGTAAAAATCCAGGAATGCCTTCAGGCGGTAACAGAGGTAATAATCCACCTGCTAAACCTGCTCCATCTCCGGCTTCAAAACCAACTCCTAAAAAGTAATTTCAAAGGCACGATGTACATCGTGTCTTTTTGTTTAATAACATCTACCCTTTCCCCCCTAGCCCCGATTGCGCCGGTAGCCTCGTAGCTTAGCGGAGAGCTAAAGGCAAAAGCGGGAAAATGGCCGGCTGAAAATGCCCCTGCCTTTCGCTTCAAAATCCGCTAAAAATCATTAAAATAATATTATAATAGTGGTGCATTACTGTTGTTGTTTGTAACGGGTTAATCGCTATCTTTGCACACTATAAATTTTTAATAATGATAAATATTACATTGCCGGACGGTTCGGTTAAAAAGTTTGACGCTGGGGTTACTCCCCATGGTGTTGCCATGAGTATAAGTGAAGGCCTGGCCAGAAACGTGATTTCTGCCAGCTTTAATGGTACAACTGTTGAAACGAAAACCCCACTGACGACCGATGGCTCCCTAATATTATATACCTGGAACGATAAAGAGGGCAAAAAGGCTTTTTGGCACTCGAGCTCGCACGTTTTAGCACAAGCCCTTCAGGAACTGTACCCGGGCATTAAGCTTACTATAGGCCCCGCGATTGAAAACGGCTTTTATTATGACGTTGATTTTGGCGAACAATCTATATCTGATAAAGATTTTAAAGCTATTGAAGATAAGGTGCTTGCTATTGCAAGGGAAAAACACGAATTTACAATGCGATCTGCTACTAAAGCTGAAGCATTAGAGCTATATAAAAACGAGGACAATCCGTACAAAACCGAACTGATAAGCAATTTAGAAGACGGTACTATTACGTTTTGCGATCACGCTACTTTTACTGACCTTTGCCGTGGCGGTCATATACCTAATACCGGTATTATTAAAGCCATGAAGGTAATGAGCGTTGCCGGTGCTTACTGGCGCGGCGACGAAAAAAACAAGCAGCTTACCCGTGTATATGGCATTACTTTCCCTAAACAGAAAGACCTTACCGAGTACCTGGAATTGCTTGAGGAGGCTAAAAGGCGCGACCACCGTAAGCTGGGTAAAGAGCTTGAGCTTTTTGCTTTTTCGCAAAAGGTGGGTCAGGGTTTGCCGTTATGGCTGCCTAAGGGTGCTGCCCTTCGCGACCGTTTAGAGCAGTTTTTAAAGAAAGCACAAAAAAAGGCCGGTTATGAGCAGGTGGTTACACCGCATATAGGCCAGAAAGAATTATATGTTACCAGCGGACACTATGCTAAGTATGGTGCCGATAGCTTTCAGCCAATCCATACCCCTAACGAGGGTGAGGAGTTTTTGCTAAAGCCGATGAACTGTCCGCACCACTGCGAAATTTATAACACTAAACCTTGGTCGTATAAAGACCTTCCTAAGCGTTATGCTGAATTTGGTACGGTTTACCGTTATGAGCAAAGTGGTGAGCTGCATGGTTTAACCCGTGTACGTGGCTTTACTCAGGATGATGCCCACATATTTTGTACTCCGGATCAGTTAGATTCTGAGTTTAAAAAAGTGATCGACCTGGTATTGTATGTTTTCAGCTCGTTAGGGTTTGATAACTTTAGCGCGCAGGTTTCTTTACGTGATAAGGAGAACCGCGAAAAGTACATTGGTACTGATGAAAACTGGGAAAAAGCTGAAAATGCGATTATTAACGCTGCTAAAGATAAAAATTTAGATACGGTTGTAGAATATGGCGAGGCGGCTTTTTATGGCCCTAAGCTGGATTTTATGGTTAAGGATGCTCTTGGCCGCCAATGGCAGCTGGGTACCATTCAGGTAGATTATAACCTACCGGAAAGGTTCGACCTAACTTATAAAGGTTCTGATAACGAACTACATAGACCGGTAATGATTCACCGTGCGCCTTTCGGGTCGATGGAGCGTTTTATAGCGATATTGCTTGAAAATACAGCAGGAAACTTTCCGCTTTGGTTAATGCCGGAGCAAGCTATCATACTGTCTCTTAGCGAGAAATATGAAAATTATGCTAAAAAAGTTTTAGATTTGCTCGAAAATCACGAAATTCGCGCCACCGTAGATAACCGAAACGAGACTATAGGCAGGAAAATCAGGGAAGCTGAAGTACAGAAAACCCCTTTTATGCTGATTGTAGGTGAAGATGAGGAGAAGAACGGAACGATCTCTGTACGCCGTCATGGTGATGCAGGTAAGAGTAACCAAACAATGACTATTGATGCCTTTGCTGCCATTGTGCAGGAGGAAATAGATAAAACACTAAAAACATTTCAAGTTTAACTTAAATTTTTAAAGCCATAGCAATAAGAAACAACAGAGGCTACCAGCCTCGAGTAGAAAAAAAGGATGCGCACAGAACTAATAATGCTATCCGTGTTCCCGAAGTAAGGCTTGTGGGAGAAAATGTAGAGCCCGGTGTTTACAAAACATCGCAGGCACTGCAAATGGCAGAAGGCTTTGAGCTTGACCTTGTGGAGATATCTCCCAATGCTGAGCCGCCCGTTTGTAAAATAATGGATTACAAGAAGTTTCTTTACGAACAAAAGAAACGTGATAAAATGCTTAAGGCTAAGTCTACGCAAATTGTTGTAAAAGAAATTCGTTTTGGACCTCAGACTGATGAGCATGATTATGACTTTAAAAAGAAAAATGCTGAGAAGTTCCTTAAAGAAGGTGCTAAACTAAAAGCATTCGTTTTCTTTAAAGGACGATCTATCATATACAAAGAGCAAGGCCAGATTTTGCTGCTTAAACTTGCTACCGACCTTGAAGAGTGGGGTAAAGTTGAAGCCATGCCTGTACTTGAAGGTAAACGTATGATTATGTTTATCGCACCTAAAAAGAAAAAAGCATAAAAAAGAAGTCGAAGGTCTTAAAGTCTAAAGTTAAAAGCCGGGCACGTCCTAACATTTGACTTTAGACTTTAAGGACATTATGACCTAAAAATAAAAGTAAGTAAGATAATTAAATACAGGAATCAAGATGCCTAAAATGAAAACTAAATCCAGTGCCAAGAAACGATTTAAAGTTACTGGCTCAGGTAAAATTAAAAGAAAGCACGCTTTTAAAAGTCACATCCTGACTAAAAAATCTAAAAAGCGTAAGCTAGCTCTTACACACTCAACTTTAGTTCACCCTACAGATGAGAAGAGCGTTAAACAGCAATTAGGATTACGTTAATCCAACCGCTGTTTCGGTTAAACAAATTATTATAACCCTGGAGCATGGCCCAATATAAGTTTCTGTAATTTCACAGAACGCCTGCTACAAAAACAAGAAAAATTATGCCAAGATCAGTAAATTCAGTAGCTTCAAGAGCCCGAAGAAAAAAGGTAATGAAGCAAGCCAAAGGTTTCTTTGGAAGACGTAAAAACGTTTGGACAGTAGCCAAAAACGCGGTAGAAAAAGCAATGGTTTATGCTTACCGTGACCGTAAACAAAAAAAGAGAAACTTCCGTGCATTATGGATTATGCGTATTAACGCTGGTGCAAGACTACACGGTTTAAGCTACTCTCAACTAATGGGTAAAGTTAAAGCATCAGGTATCGAATTGAACCGTAAAGTTCTTGCCGATCTTGCTATGAACCACCCAGAGGCGTTTACAGCTATTGTAAACCAGGTTAAATAAAAACGTTTTATAAACAATATATTTATCTTACTTACTTTAAAAACCCGCTTATAACTAAGCGGGTTTTTTATTGGTGCCCGTTAACTATTATATTACTCGGTTTAATAGTTATTAAGATAAATCACGTCAACTATATTATACCATTTGGTATATTTAACTGCGAATGTTTAGCTAACAAATAGCAATTCTTGCTTTTGCCCATAGCTCTTCGCTACGCTGAAAGGCTGCCTGCTCTATCCGGGTTAAATGGGTCTGTTTTAATTTTTAAACTTTCACTTAAACAAATCCACCAAACTTTTAATTTTTATTACATTTAAACCATAAACCTTATATATGGCATTAAGCTGGAACGAGATTAAAGACCGGGCGGTTAAATTTTCTAAAGAGTGGGAAAATGATTTTAATGAAGATGCCGAAGCGAAATCATTTATGGATGATTTCTTCAATATTTTTGGTATTCCGCGCAGGCGGGTGGCATCTTTCGAAACGCATGTAAAAAAAGAGGGCGGCAAACAGGGATTTATCGACCTTATCTGGAAAGGTGTAATACTCATAGAATTTAAATCTAAAGGCAAAGATTTAGATAAAGCGCATACACAGGCCAAAGATTACTTTCCCGGACTTAAAGATGCAGAATTGCCTAAATATATACTGGTATCAGACTTTGCACGTTTCAGGCTATATGACCTTGAAGAAGGCACTACTCTCGAATTTAAACTGAATGAACTTGTACATTATGTACAGCATTTTGGATTTATTGCGGGTTACCAAAAACAGATTTATAAAGAACAAGACCCTGTAAACATTAAGGCTGCCGAATTAATGGGCAAGCTACATGACAGGCTCGAAGAAATTGGCTACGAAGGCCACAACCTGGAAGTCTATTTAGTAAGGTTGTTATTTTGCCTGTTTGCCGAAGATACCACCATTTTTAATAAGCAAATATTTCAGGATTATATAGAGCGACGTACTAATGTAGATGGCAGCGACCTTGCCTCGAAGCTACAAGAGCTATTTCAGGTATTGAATACACCTAAAGAAAAGCGTTATAAAAATATTGATGAGCAACTGAATGAATTTCCGTATGTAAACGGAAAACTATTTGAAGAGCCTCTGCAAATAGCAAGTTTTGATGCTAAAATGCGGTTGGCACTTTTAGATTGCTGTTATTTAAACTGGAGCAAAATATCACCCGCAATATTCGGGTCGATGTTTCAAAGTGTTATGAACCCGAAAGAACGCCGTAATTTAGGGGCACATTATACCAGCGAGAAAAACATACTTAAACTTATTAAGCCATTATTTTTAGATGAACTTTATAAGGAATTTGAAACCGTAAAAAGCAATCGTGGTAAGCTGGCCGAGTTTCATAAAAAACTAAGTACGCTTAAGTTTTTAGACCCTGCTTGTGGCTGCGGTAATTTTTTGGTAATCACGTATCGCGAACTCCGTTTACTGGAACTCGAAATATTACGGGAGCAGTATAAAAACCAACTAGCAACCTCTATAGAATCTATCGTGTGGCTGGATGTTGACATGATGTATGGTATTGAGTACGAAGAATTCCCGGCACGTATTGCAGAGGTAGCTATGTGGCTTATGGACCACCAAATGAACATGCTTATAAGTAATGAGTTTGGGCAGTACTTTGCACGCCTGCCCTTAAAGAAAGCAGCTACTATAGCACATGGAGATGCTTTGGAAATAGAATGGAGTAGCCTGATAACACAGGACGAAGAATTGGTGGATAATGAAGGCGGATTTTTTTTGTTACAAAAAAAATCCGCCTTCGGCGGGGCTACCCCGGAGGGGTCGAAAAATTTTTCATACATAATTGGTAATCCTCCTTTCATAGGGTCTAAAATAATGTCAGCTTTTCAACGGTCACAAATTGTTCATCAATTTGAAAACATTCAAGGTTGCGGAGTCCTTGATTATGTAACAGGCTGGTATATTAAAGCAGCAAAATACATACATAATACTACAATTAAAGCCGCTTTTGTTTCTACCAATTCAATTGTACAAGGTGAGCAAACGAGTATTTTGTGGAGCCAGATGCTAAACAAATACAATATTAAAATTCATTTTGCGCATAGAACATTTAAATGGAGTAACGAAGCAAAAGGCAATGCTGTAGTTTATTGCGTAATTATTGGTTTTGCAAACTTCGATTCAAATAACAAAATAATATTTGAATATGAAGACATTAAAGGTGAAGCACACGAATTAAAAGCCAAAAACATCAATCCCTATCTTGTTGATGCAAAGGATTTATTGATAACCAAACAAACAACCCCAATATCAAATAACCACAAGATAATAAGAGGTAGTATTCCATATGATGATGGTCATTTATTACTAACAGAAGATATGGCATTAAGTTTTAATAATCAATATCCTGATTTAAGTAAATTTATCAGAAAATATGGTAGAGCAAACGAAATGCTTAATAACAAATGGAGATTCTGCTTATGGTTAAAAGACATTCAACCAGAGGTAATAAGGAATAACGATTTTATAAAGAGTCGAATAGAAAAAGTTTATAATTTCAGGATAAATGGAATTGGACAATCTGTAAAGAGTAAAGCTAGTACACCAAGTTTGTTTGGTGACCAAAGGCAACCGACCGGTAAAAACTACTTATTAATTCCTAGACACTCATCCGAAAAAAGAAAATTTATTCCAATAGGTTTTATAGATCAATCTGTAATATTAGCTGATTCAGCATATGGACTACCTGACGCAACACTATATCATTTTGCTGCGTTAACATCACATATGCACATGTCATGGGTTAAAAATGTATGTGGAAGAATAAAAAGTGATTTTAGGTATTCAGCTAATATTGTTTACAACAACTTCCCCTGGCCGGAAAACCCTTCCGATAAACAAATAAAGAAGATAGAAACTGCTGCACAAAATGTACTGGATGTTAGGGCAACTTTTCCTGATAGCTCACTGGCAGATTTGTACCATCCGCTTACTATGCCTCCAGCATTGGTAAAAGCGCATAACGATTTAGACAAAGCGGTAGATTTAGCCTATCGCCCACAACCTTTTACCAGCGAGGCCAAGCGTATGGAATATCTTTTCGAGTTGTATGAAAAGTATACCGCTGATTTGTTAAGTAAAGAGAAAGTAAAAAAAGTAAGGAAATAATATTCTTATTTAAATATAATAAACCCTGCAACACTTATGTATTACAGGGTTTATTGTTATATTGATATTTGCTGAAAACTGCGACTGCAAACTACTCAAACACTTCAATATTATCTCCATCATAACTTGCAAATACCATACTGGGGTGCGAGTCCTGATGAAAGAAGTTTCCATGCGCATCGATGCCTATCGCGCCGGCAAAACCATCATAGGTCTTAAGTTCGGTAAAGGTTTTATTAAAAGCATCGGCAATAGTCATACCATCGGTAACGCGGGTTACAATTTTAGTAGCTGTTGCATTACTTACAATATCTTCGCCTACCCCTGTACAACTTACACCACAAAAAGCATTAGCATAATTACCTGCCACAGTAGCACTATCGGATATTCTACCCACCATTTCAAATCCTTTACCTCCTGTAGACGTTGCTACCGCAAGTTTGCCATTAGCATCAAGGGCTACACAGCCTACGGTACCTTTTCCACCGGAAGCAAGCTTCTTTTCATACTCGGCACGTCGTTCAGGAGTTTCCGTGCTAAATTCATCAAAACCATTACTGCGGGCAAATTGGTTCGCACCTTCCCCACCTAATACCTTATCATCATACGCCAAAAGTTTCTCGGCAACTTGTATAGGGTTTTGTACATTTTCGATATTTATAACACCACTTAGCTTTTGCGTAGTGCCATCCATTACGGCAGCACTCATGCGTATTTTGCCATCACTTTGTATCTGAGACCCTGTACCCGCATTAAAAAGCGTGTTATCTTCAAGTAGCGACACGGCATACACAACCGTTTGTACGGCAGTATGACTTTTAAGATATTCATACGACTGTTTTACAATAGTAGTAAGCGCATTCTGTTTGGCTAATTTAGTTTGCGCATCGGTGGTCGACTCGCTAAAAAATCCGCCGTGTATAATTATTTTCATTTTTAATCGATGTTGTTGTTTCACAAAGTTATATGGAAAAAGGCACAAAGCCACGCAATATTTACAACTAAGTTGTAAAATTTACGGCCTTTGTGCCTCACTATTATCTTGAAAGGTTTTTACTCTTTATCGTCTAAATTTACCGCTTCTTCAACGTCAGTTTCCGCAGCAACATATAAGGGTAATGAGTATTGTGAGTTATGTATTTCCATAGTATGCGTGTTAAGGTCGTAGGTATCATACATACTCATAACGTTAACTATCATATTGTTGATAGATATTGGCTTGCCTAACTCAACCTGAGTAAGGTTAGTATCCATAATCTGTCGACCGTCGACAAGTATTACAAGCCCGGAGCCTATTGCTTCCATTTTACCATCGCTGGTAATAAGTAAGCCGGTATCTTCACCAAGGCCTATACCTAATACACGCGGATTACCCACCACTGCCTGAAACAACCTGCCTATACGGCCACGCTGCACAAAGTGGGTATCTATAATTACGTTTTCTATAAGGCTAAGGCCGCTGGTAATTTTAACCTCACCTTTAAGTAAAGCTTCCTGGCTGCTGCCCTGATAAATCATGTTATTAGAGGCTGCCGCCGCACCGGCAGATGTACCTGCGTAAATAAAATCTTCATTCTTAAATTTATCAAGAATAATGTCATGCAGTGTAGTTCCGCCCAGTATAGACGTAAGCCTTAGCTGGTCGCCACCGGTAAACATAACAATGTCGGCTGCCTTTATACGCTCTAAAATTTCAGGGTCTTTCGTCTGTTCCCTCTTTTCGATATACATAAGGCCTACGTTCTTAGCCTTTAAATATTCAAACGCCTTTACATATTGTGGCCCCACCTGGCGCGGAATTACCGATGCTGTAGTGATTACCTCAATACGCGAATCTTCACCATGTTTAGATTCAAGTATAATACGCCTTAAAATCCCGGTCTCAAAAAAGTTTAAATTGTTAGCAATATTTTCATCATAAGATACCTCGGTAAAGCTCCCCTTATCTACCGCGCCACCTATAATTATTAGTTTCCCCTTTACATTATTCATGCTCTAAAAGTAATTTTATACGTCAAAAAACGCAATTTACGGTTAATTATTTCTTTACTAAAGGTTATCAATCAGCAACCTTACAAAATAATCACTGCAAAGATACTTTTTAATTATTTTTTTAAGTAATTTTCTAACCACGAAATACCATTTAATAGGCTTTTGCTTAACTTTAGCAAAAACACAGTAAGTTGTATTTTATTTCACTTAAACCAACTTATATAACCCCCTTTTTTGCCAATATATGAAAATCGAGAAAATCCAGGCGTTGCGCGGACCTAACTTATGGAGCGTTAAACGAAAAAAATTAATACAAATGCGCCTTGACCTCGAGGAAATGGAGCAAAATCCTACCAATAAAATAGAAGGTTTTCGTGAACGTATAGAAGCATTGATGCCATCGCTTATTACGCACCGCTGTTCTGAAGGTTGCCGGGGCGGTTTCTTTTCACGTATTGAAAGGGGCACCTGGATGGGTCACGTAATAGAACATATCGCACTCGAAATTCAAACGCTTGCCGGGATGGATACCGGTTTTGGGCGTACACGCGAAACTAAAACGCCGGGCACTTACAATGTGGTATTTAGTTACCTCGAAGAAAACGTAGGTATATATGCAGCCGAAGCTGCCGTACGTATTGCCGAAGCACTTATTGCCGGGACCGATTATGATTTGGATGAAGATTTGCAAACCATGCGCAAAATACGCGAACGCGATCGTTTGGGACCTAGTACCGGTAGTATTGTAGAGGAGGCTGTTGCACGCGATATCCCTT
>Ga0265780_10005354_pt1 | contig 16300 bp, 19 predicted proteins | sample P1T30metagenome_FD_192432 | JGI IMG/M metagenome (GOLD analysis project Ga0265780, IMG submission 192432) | Plant litter microbial communities from East Loma Ridge, Irvine, California - P1 T30 | ecosystem: Environmental > Terrestrial > Plant litter > Unclassified | place: USA: California... | reverse complement strand
CAGAACTGTATCTTGTCCCCCGCTCTTTTATCATGCTAATGTAAGTTCAACTGTGGACATGAGCAGAAATGCCTGATTCCGGATGAAGCCAGAACGAGGGTACCTCCTTGGGTCTATGCCGTCGTTGGACTGACTTTGGCTACTGGTAAGTTCTTTCACCGTGCCGAGACACAGCTGATGAATAGCAATGAGCGTAGCTTTATACGTCCTGATCACGATACACAAGAAATCGGAGACTGCCAAAGGAGCAGCTTTACAAGAGTATTACAAAGAACAGACTACGTCAGTCTCTCTATTCTTTGTCCTATTCCATCTCTTTCCTCACTGCATCGCTTGCTCCGCTGCCTCACGAGGCTGACAATCAGATATCGCAATTCGATCCTGTCTTTCCATTCTGCCGTGACGGGCCTCTCGCAGCAGGGATCACGGGCTGTCGATGAGAAAACACCCCTTGCAAAAGGCATGAGTCGGTCCAGTTCTTCGGCGTCTTGTGAGGTCGGCAACAAGAAGCACGAGCGATGGGCGAAGCATTAGGTGGATCACGATGGTCGTGGAGTCTGTTTATCTATCGTGACTACAGACCTGATCCCGACCACGAGCTCGCATGCGTATGGTCGGATGAGATAGTGTTTTCTAGTTGTAGCAGGATCGGTCACTCGTAATTCATAATATCTACATGACATCCCTTCTATCTCAGATTGCTTTGCCAGAATGAACATAAGTATCCTCAACAACCTTCCATCCAGTCCCTTCAGCATACTTCCACCCTCCAGCCTCTTTGACCGTTAGGGGTTCCATTTCGTACTGGAGTGAATTGAGAGCACCGGTCAAGAACTCGATGACAGGTCGAACGTGCCATCTCCTATGTCTGTCTGGTCCAAACAATGGGCCGTCGAACCATCCTAGGTGACCGCCGTGGGGGACTGCAGCGAGGACAAAGTGAGATGAAGCGGTTATTGCGGTGTAAGGCAGACAGTCTGATATCAGCCGATTCCACGGATTATAGGGATAATTTACCTCCCGAGACGATGGGATCGTCAAGTGCCGAGATACCCAAAGTAGGTCTATCATAAGCCCTGTCCCATACACTTCGCCCCGAACCTACCTTCTAATCCTCTCGACCCAGGCACCAGGACATGCCCACTCCAAGAACCCCTCCAAACCCTCGAATGGAAATCCAGGACAACTAGCTCCCACTTTCGCAACAATCAATTCCGTAACATGACTAGCTCGCAAAGTCCATTTGTATCGAGCCGTCATATCCATGATAGTAGTCAAATGGGGATGGAGTGGCGAGTCGGGATGCGCGAGTGGAGATGAGGAGATAAAGTGGGGAGAGAATGAATGAAGCATCTTGCGAGCCATGGTGAAAGAGTATAATTTCGGGAACGGGCGTCGAGCATCGAGTCTGTCGTTAGCTTTGATGCCTTTCAAGACATAGAACATGCTCACTTTGCGCTCATAGCCCTGAGCTCGAGCGGAGCACACAGCACAACGGCGGCTCTCAACCTACACCTCTCACCTTGTTCACCGAGGTATCTCGTCATGAGTGCTGCTCCCAACGAGAAGCCAACTCCAAACATCGGAGATCCTGGGTACAGATCCGCCAAGAAGAGGGTGGCAGTATGTACATCGAGAGTTGACCCGGAGCAATAGAGGTGGGGTGAAGTGAGAGGGGTTTGAGCACAGCCGCGAAACTGCCATCAGCTCCCTTACGTTATGAGCGTATGAATGAAGAGATACATTGACGACCGCTGCTCTTGCACCTAGACCACCCTGTGAAACAGGTTTAGTGAGCCATAAGACGATATTTCTGACGTAGCTCTCGTGACTACCGCCCGTCAAGCCGTGATTGATGACCACGATAGGCGAATTAGGCTTTAATACCACAGACAAGGGTGGGTAAATGTCGAGTCCGCTAATTGGGTTAGCGACTTGTCTGTTGTCGATCTACTCCTTGGAAACGATCGTCTCACATTGTTCCTCCATCTGTTAATCGGAGCAATTGCCTGAACATCAGTATCCTTATCTTTTGCCGATAAGACATGCTATACCTTTCGTATGTAATCGGATCATCCCTCGAGAAATCTGCCATGACAGAGAAGATGGTCTGGGCATGACCACTACCTTGTGAGCCTATTACCTGTGACTAAACGCTCGGACTCACTTGGGTAACCACCAAGTAGGCCTGAAACCCTCGTTTAGGCTAGGACACCATTGTATAGCAGATTCCAGGACTGTCAAACCGTTGACACATTTAGGTGCATTGGGCGAGGCGACCAAGTCGATCTTGATATTTGTTGGATATAGAAGGTATAGCCCCGTCAAGAGCAGTATTATAAAGAGACATGTGAGGAATAGTCTGGTAAAGTAAAAGATCTGGTCCATTGAACGGCAATGAGCCAGATCTGTTGTTGTTGGTAGTGAGGGGCGGATAACGGTAATGAGAGTTGTATCAATGGTAATGATAGTAAGTATAAGAGAGAGAGAGAGAATAAGAAGGAAGGAGGGGATACCATGAACAATGAGTGATATGATATACCCTAAATCAGTAGTGTGGTTAAATTAAGGCACCTCGTCGTAAAGATAAGGAATTTCTCACAAAAGGAGGGTATCGAGTACATTCTGCTTCTTCTTCTCTTCTAACCACTCTTGGCAGCTTCTATCGCCTCTTTGACCGCTGCTACTGCTTTCCCGTGAATCTCTTTGCCAGCAGCTACAATCCCTTCGTTCCCACTCAAGGTCCGGCCGATTGAGAAGTCCAGAGGTTTACCAAACATGTCGGTACAGATACCGCCGGATTCTGCGATAAGTAGTGCACCAGAGGCGTGGTCCCAGATCTTTTCCGTGTAATCTTTTCCACCAGAGTATTTTGTGGGTATACGGAGACTTCTATTAGCTTTCGATTCGTTGTCAGACTTCATGATTACTCACTAGACACCGCCCTCTCCACGTGCTAGACAAGCGTACTTGGCCTGACTGTCCATCCTTAGACTGGGCCTCTGTACGCCTAATAGCTCTCCGATCTTGGCTTGGATAGTGTGAGCAGAATGTCCAGCCTCGACCGATTCAAGGAATGTCAAGGGGTTTGAGGCGGGTGGTGATGGAGGGAGGTCGAGTCGGGTGTACTGGTCCGAGTCAAGGGGTCGCTACTCGTTAGCCCTCTCAACTTAATCTAAGCATTGGATAGAGACGCACCGAGAAGGAACCCTGCCCTTTGACGGCGACCATCAAAACACCTTTTCCATTTGGAATGACCTCTTCTCCAATCTTGGCAGCCTCGGGGCCGAGGTTGGGACATCCAATCACACCCAACTCGACTTGACCATCGACAATAAGGGCGAGGCAGACTGCGAACTGCTGGTGTCGGATGAATCCTGATGTTCCGTCGACTGGTATTAGCTTAGTGTCTCCAGGCATCAAGGTGACTAACCAGGATCCTGAGGGTCAGCTAGGGCTCACAGACCGTAATGGAGGGCTTACAATAGTCCAGAACCTTCCTTTACCACCTCCAGACGAGCTGCCCTTGTCGATAGCAGTCAAGATCCTAGCCCGTCAGTCCCTCCCACGACGACTATGACATGAACGTACTCATCCTCAGAGAACTTTTTGCCCTCTCCCCATCCCTCTCCTACCAACGCTCCATTGACCAAGTCCACGACCTTCTCCCTCAATGGCTCATTCCCTCTGAGCTCAGATGTATCTTCCTCGCCGATGATTTCGTCGGATGGGAAGTGGGCTTGGAGGTGGAGTGAAATTAGAGATTGGGCAGATAGGTCCGCGACTGTTCGTCAGCTCAGCTCGGCTCAGGCAATCCCCAATGAAACGCAGCAACATACCTGTGACTGGAGATTTATCCTTCTTGATGACTGTATCTTTAGATACATGAGTATCCTGTACCTGCTTTGTCCTATCCCGTAAGCCGCAAGCTCAACAACCACAACCGTACCAACCGGCAGACGTACAATCGACAAGCGCGTAAAACAGCCAAAATCGCAAGATCCGTCTCCTCCTTCAAATGTGTAAATGGTAATCCAGCCATTGTCCTATATCCTGTTACTCTGCTAGGTATATGTAGTGTAGTAAATGATCTTGTAACCACTCTTGAAAACATGCAACAAAGATCAGCTGAAATCACGAATGGGGGGGTAGAAATCATCTGGCGTCATCGAATTCACGTGGAGTATTCATCAACTATCCCATCATTTATCATACAATGACTACTCCTATTCCATTACCTGCAGAGGTATCTCCTACGACGTTGCCATTACCTGATCCAGAGGCTTATGAGGGTGAACCAAGGGAATATGCCAGAGCGTTGATGCAGCGGAAAACAGAGATTGAGGCTGAGATTGTATGTCCACTAATTCGTGCGTTGGCGCGAGCGAGTAAAGGTACGGCAAGGCTGATATCTAGGATCGTATACATGGCGTCCTCACAATTGTATGGCTCATTAACTAAGGCTCTTGGCGAAGCACTGATAAAAAGCATAACGCAGACTCAAACACCTCACTAACAGATCCAGAAGGGTACCCGAGAGGAGATATCGATGTTGTACATCCCCCTCCCATCCCATCAGAACAGGGCTAATGCCAGTACTCAATCCGCCACGCGCGATCAGCTCTTGCGCGACTAGCAACAGATAGAAGGACGGTCGAAGATCTATTACCCCGAGCACTCGAAGCTGCTTTCGCAGCTCCATCCACTTCGACATCCACTGATATCGCCCACTCTGGAGCGGCAGAGACACGGGCGATACCTAATGGATTGTCCGTTCCAACTGATGGTGAAACCACATGGCCAGAATCGCCGGTTGCTAGGGTCAACAGTGTTGCGCCTTCCAGTCCTGCTGCCGACTCCGTAAGCTCCCCTTTCCCCCCCCTCCTCTCTGGGCTTCAACCCGCCGCGGCGGAAGACATGTGACTAATAGCAGGGCCTACAAGCTGGAGACATGATCTACTCGTTCGCTGGCGTGACGTCAGCTCAAGGCTTGCAAGCTATTGGAGCGTTAGTACAGAGATCAGAAGGCGTGAGTCCACCTCATCTTTGACCGTGAAGGTACTGACGACAGACAACCCTCCGCCTACTGATACTTCGAGGGAGCGACCGGCGAGAGCTGATCCTTACACCTCGGAACGGATGGGGTGGGAGGGGCGCACTGGGTTGTCATATTCTTCCCGCGTAGACGTTTCCATCTGGGGGTAGTAAGCGATTGTATGTAGGCATTTATTAGCGTAATCATGTAGTAAGTGCACGGGGCGCTATCCCTTGATAGTCCTTCGCGGAGCTAGTATGCGTGTATGACTGCATAATCTATGTATACTAAATCCAAGTACAATTCCACCTAGACCAATCGCCTCTCGGGCTTCTTTTGTTCGACTGGGGTGGGAGCGGGTGCTGTGGCGGCAGGTGCTGGTGCAGCGGCGGATGGGGCAGCAGGGGCAGAAGAGGATAGAGGAGCAGCAGGTGCCGACTTGACGTCTGCGACTGGTGCGGGTGCGGCAGCGACAGGCCTAACCAACTCGGCAACGGGCCTCTGCTCAACGACATATCCAACCTTCTCCATCTTGACCCCCTTCTCCGGGATTCTGGCTTCCAGCTCGTTCCTGACTTTCCCAGCAGCTTCCTGACCTCTCCTCACTACATCCCCAACCTTCAACCCTGTACCCTTCTCAATACCCTGAACGGCAGATTTACTCCAATTACTCATATCCTTGCTTGCTCCTCCGACCCTATCCTTCAACATCTCAAAGTGTGATTCCGAAGTAGCCATGATCTGATCATGACGAGCTGCGAATACTGGGAAATGTCGATCTTCAAGTGTAGAGAGGTATTGGCGGATATTATGAGATGTTTTGGGTAAGAAATAAGGCATGGCCAATACAGTGAATAATGGTGGGGTGAGGAATCGGATGGGGAAGGCTCGTGTGCGGGATAAAACTGATCCTGTAAGTCCGGCGATAAGGACATAGATGATTCCAGGGTTAAGGTTCTCGTCGCGGGGCAAGACTGTCTTTACTTCTCCTGGATCGTCAGCTCACGACCCTTGACAAGGCTGTCGACCATTTCTTCCCAGGCGCGGGTAGACTCACGCTCAACACGCTTCTCGAATCCAATCCACTTGGACACTCCCTCCTCGACATATCCTCTAGCTCCACTCAATGCCTCCGTAGTAGTTTCACGTGCTTGGGCGATATAAGGTGAGATAGGATGAGGAGTCTCTACTAGTGTAACGATAGGTTCAGGCGAAGCGTAGATTGGTAGCTGATGGTTAGTACAGACACGGTCTCGAAGACCCTCTGGACTTACCTTGTCACCATTTGACGAACGTCCCGGACGTACTTCAGCTCCAGCTCGTTGCGTCGGTCTAGCTTCCTCGGCATAGAGGGGTGTTGAAGTGGCGTAGAAAGTAGCTCCTAGAACAGCGGTAGAAGCGACCGAAGTGCGCAGGATCCGCTACTTGTTAGTCCCCTGCCTACTGTGTCTGCACTTCCAGTGTGTTGACTTACAGATGGGAATGCCATAGCTGCTATATGCTATAATTACTATTGCTTATACTAGATCACCATTAAAGCATTAGATGACGAGCAGACACGAGGACGGCGTTATCGGGTAATTCCGGGCATATATGGTACAGGTTAAAGGGTGTGGCGCATCTCCTATATCTCCTGTGTCAAGACAACATGTCGTCTATGCATGTAGCGTACAAACGGGCAGACAGGATACATCTACTACATGGCAAGAGCAGGATCCCCATCCAATTTAATCCCAAACATCTCAGCCCAGAACTGCTAGTCAGCCATGTACACTTCACGCAAAGCAAGCTGAACCAGGTGAAGTACCACCGACTTACCTGAGGCAAAGTAGCAGCTTCCGAGCCGGACGTAAATGGTGTTAAACCAATACTAGCCATCCCCTCGTTCGTACTATACATGGGCATAGGTGAGACTGGTAGGTCCAGCTTCTGGGAACCATCACTATTAGTGGTAGTGGTATTACCCAAAGAAGGCGCTAAATTCGGTGAAGCACCATTTCCATTTCCATTTCCAACTCCAACTCCCATATCGGGGAAAGCACGCATCATGGAATGAGGAGTATTGATGCCTCCGAATGAGCTGGCGTGACCGTGAGCTGGTGAATTTGCTAGACCAGGGGGCACGAGGTGCGTATGGAATCCACCTCCACCTCCTGGACCATTACTTCCGCCGGCGATATGAGTACCGTGCCATAATGGTGCGGGAGATAGAAGTCCAGCCACTCCAGGCGATCTCGGTCTAGGTCCGGCGTTGCTGGGTTCGCCATTCTTGGCAGGAGTGAATGGGACTTGGAGTGATGCAGTCTCGGTGCGATGTGTGGCGGCACTGTAATCAGCCACGACCTTGGACATGGGTAGGCGAGGACTCACGTAGCAAGCTTCTCCAACCTGACTAGACCGTTCACTAAATCACTCTGAACAGGATGAGCAGTATTCCATCCAGCCAACCGATCCTCAAACAAGTGAATAGCGTTTCGTAGTGTCGCCTACTCGTCAGCCTATAGTCCCCGCAATGATCCGTTCAGAACGACATACCAGACACTTCCTACCCCTATCAGAATTAGGTTCACGGATAGCAATGAAAGCACAAGCAGCACCAGCGTGGAATGTCTGACAGTAGTCAGCACCCATCTCGCAACAAATTTCCAGAAAGAAATGAAGGTGAGGACTCACCCTGTAAGGAATCGACCACCAGACCCAGAACACACTAGCTTTAGTCTGGAATGCGGTCTCATATGCCGTCAGGATTATCGTAGCTGCGTTAATCACTATTTCTTGTGATTCGGGATACGCAGCCGGATCGAATCGTAGATATGGCCGATGCAGGATGACCCTATTATCATCAGCTTTGCCTACCATCTTCTGGCTCCTCAGGCGACTCACAACAAGATATGAGTCTTCATACACAACATCAGACTCTGATTGATGATCAATTTATTCCGTGTCTTCAATAAATGTTCAGGCGTATCTTCATCCGGTTCAAATCGAATTCCTCTAGGTAGGTTCTTGTACCAAGCGCTAATATCACTCGCCAATTTCAAAGCATCCTCATATGTATGCGGATGATCGTCTTTGTTCCGATCCGTATCCGGACTGGGAGAGAACCAACCAAATACAGTTGATCTTGAGAAATCCCTCTTCATAGAGAAAACCCTAGACAAGAGTTCAAAAGATGGGATTGTAAGTTGGAAATATGCCGCGTGGAAGGTCATGTCTGTCGTTTCATTCCGCAAGACATTCGAAGGTGGGAGTTGAAATTGTGCTGATCCAGGCGCATCCGAAAGATTATCATCGGTTCGATCTTGAGGTAAAGCGGTAGTGTAGTAGGTAATACAACTGGGTCGACCGAACAAGCTACAGAGTAAAACATCAAGTCCAGCAACAGACCACCAGAGTCGTCTTCGGACTTCGGCGTCGCGCATCGAGACATTCGGATCGAGTGAAATAGGATCGACATGGAGGCCAAGGGAGATACATTGTCGAACGAGTGAGCCGACGAGAGACCAACTGTCTGAAGCTCTTTCGGAAGCGTACAGGTAGACATTAATGAGGAGTTGAGCCTGCACAGTGTACAGGGTAGGGTTGGACAGGAAGGAACATAGTCGTAGAGCCTGGTATGCTGCGGACACTACAAGTGTGAGCGAGCGCTAAGCGACACCAGACTCCCACTTGGAATGAAGACAACTTACGATACAACTCCGACTGTAATCGACTAGAAGTCAAATCCTTGTTATCCCTAATCTCCTCCCCTGATCTAGGTCTTTCATCCGGCCCAAAGATCTCATTCCTAGCTGCCCTCATTACACAACCTGTTATCAGCACCCACGTCCCACGGATCCAAGGAAGGAAGAAGACGCACCACAAGAACAGATCATCAAGTATACAGCAAGACATGACATTGGTACATTCATTTTCTCTGCAGTAGACATATCGAAGAATTTCCTATATTCCTCTTCTAGCGTGGGGCTATCATTAGCACTTGTCTTTGTACGAAGAGAAGCGGACTTACACGTGATACCCCAGAATGATAGTGACCACTTCCTCTTTCCACGCTTGTAACAGTACCTCGGCCTGTTCCTTATTGGGTAACAAGCCTATAATCTCTCCACTGAAATTCTCATGTGACCAAATAGTCGTAAAAGGGAATGTCTTGCGCATATCTGGAAATACGATTCCAAAGGCGTGATCCTCCGGAACACTCAGTAGGTCGTCCATGTGGCCTGAAGACGTAGATCCAGCTTGTGTCGAAGTCAATTCTCGGATCTATCGTCAATCACTATCCATATCGCGATAATATTCCGCAGAGCCCAAGAAAAGACTTACACGCCTCAACATGGATGCACCGGCTGGAGCACCTAAGAAAGTCTTTCTCCCCACTTTATCATGAACCATCTCCTCTCCCGGGTTCATGTGCATATGGTAGGTCTCCGTCTTGTAATCCACCTTTGCCTCTTCATCGCCCCCCGCATGCGTCTGTCCAGGATCAGGTGAATCTCGATTCGCGGCAGCAGCGACATCTGCAAGGGCTGCTTCACCAATCTTGAACCGGGCAAACCTATCCACAATGACTCGTCTTTTGGAATTATCCTGTCCCCGATCTCGGTCCGCTTCATCGATAGTGATCAATGGCGTAGCGGCACTAGCACTAGCACTAGCCGCGTTGGACGTACTAGCAACAGCGGCCTGTCGAGGAACATGCTTTTGTCGTAATTCGCGAACTACCTGTTCGAGTTCTGCGATTCGTTTCTTCAATCGATCGCCCTCAGCTACTGTCGGGTCGCTCATATCCCGATTCTCGTCAATTTCGTATACGCACGTCCCGGTCTAGGATCAGCAATCGCCTCTGATGATACCACTAGTGGGGATGTGCTGGACTCACCAATCCCAGGGCCGTACATCGTCCACAGGGTCGTTTACGATCGCACTTGTCATCAGCTCACCTCTTCTGCTCAACGGAGAGAGAAATCCCACCTTTCGTTTATGGTTATGACAAGGAACACAACTTCTGATAGTTCTATTCCGTTTTCTTTTCCGATGATCCAATTTCTCCTCGTCGTCATCCTCGTCCAATGTAGGGGGTTCAATCTTGACCATATCCTTGACCTTGACTGCTTCAGACGTGGAGGGTCTCGACATGTTATGATCACTTGGATTCGAGATCGTACTTCGTCTAGATTGTGATATTTGGTCATTCTGCCCTTGTTGGTGATTTTGACCCGGATGCCATTGATCGTAACCTTGATGTTGCTGTTGTTGAGGAGGCTGTGGGTATGTTTGATAATTACTATAATGTCCCATCCTAGGTTCAGATGGAATAGGAGCCATTGGTAATGGACGAGCACCCATTGGTTCGGCTCGATCGATATTGATATAAGGTGGTTGTTGCTGTTGATGTTGGTTCTGGAACGAGAATTGATTGATGGGTGATGAAGAAGCTGATCCAGATGGAAGTGAGGTGGTAGTATTCTGGAAAGGTGAAATATCGGTTCCATTCCCTCCAGAAGGTCGGCGAGGTGGATAATTAGGGGGTGGATATCCTACATTCTGACCATATTGGTTATTCGAACTGTTGTTCTGGTTCTGATTTTGATTCTGATTCTGATTTTGATTCTGGTTCTGACTCTGGAATTGATATTGCGACAATTGCGATAATCCCTGTGCTTGATGATTCGAGTACCCGATATTCAATGGTCCAGGTGCAGGAGCCCTCAGTGGCCTAGGACCCGATTTCTCCCCTTGCCCGTGACTCTGCCCTTGCCCTTGCTGTGATGGTCCTGATCCTCCACTGGAACCCGATCCAGATGCCTGTCCTTGTTGGTACTGCATTGGATGTAAAGATTGAATGAAATTTCTGTCCGGCGGATACCTAGCATGGGTATTCCTGTCGCGGCGAGTGGATTGAGATCGGGTAAGGTGGAGGTGTGGAAGCGGGGGCAGGGGCGGACGTGTAGGACCATGATGGGCGTCATCGTTGATTGACGGGGAGTGAGAGGGAGTGGGTGGGGAAAGAATGAGCGACAGAGATGGTGGAATGTGCGGTAGCATGGTGGGTAGACATGTGTCGATCGAGCGTAAGGATGTATTCGAGACATTGGATAGGAAAGGCAAGATCAGCAGATGGTTCAATGCGCAGAGTGAGAGATTGAGAGAGAGACTAACCAGTCCTTTGGCTAAATCTCCGATCTGATCCTACTTCAGGTGTCTGGTTTGGTCTAGTCCCGGTCACCAATATTCCGGTGATGATCGTCCTGTCCTGGGCCAAGTATGGGGTTCTACAATCTGAAGTTTGGAGTGAAAGCGCCCCCTGCTGACTATTCTGCAGGCTTGCCCCTTTCCCACTCTCCTCAAAGTATGGTGCACTCTATCGCCACTCCGCAGTATATGATTGCCGGGGATTAAAAGGGTATCAAGCTCGGCCAGGCGAATTACCGGCTTGTTTTCACTTGCTTACTGCCTTACGACGTGTTGCTGTTCGTTGTCCGATTCCAAAGAACTCGAGTCGCGTTATAGTTCCAATCCAGTGTTATAGAGTTCAGAGTCAGAGTCGGGAGTTGAATTCGATCGTCATGGGAATTACCAGGTCCACGAGTCTTGCGAGGCAGTCTAAGACCAGAAACACCGATGCGATGATGATTATGTATAGGTTATTCCGACTAATTACAATGCAGGTGTTGGTTGTAGCGTATTGACTGCAGGTATTACCCCTCGGTGAAACCCGTCTTTGCAAAGAGTCGTACTCTCTTCTCGTGAGGTGATCGTGGTCTCGACGAGGATATCTGGTTGGTGGGTGGGGGTGGAGAGTATGTATGTCTGGTTGTGGATGATGATGATGATGATCCTTGCCCAGAACCGGTAATCGATTGAAAGAGGGGATAGGGTAAATTGATACTAGTCGCTGATGCCGAAGATTCGCTGCCGAAGTAGATCCGCGGATAGAGCTCAAGTGGGGCTTAATTGCCTCAGTTCACACTATCGAGCTAATGGCCTGCGACTTGTGAGTCGGCATGTAATAGACAGGATAGATGGGCAGATGCTGCATGATTTCAACATTCAGCTCCTCGTCTCATCAACATCCATAGAGTCCAGAACACCTAAAGACCTGGGAATCTGAGAATGATTTCGAGATGAAAATCAGATCTATTCCTTCGCTTAGTCTCGATCAATCAGGGCTTTATAAGCAGGTGGCTGCTCACGTTGTTCCAGCGGAACAACTGATCCACTTCACGTTCCATCCCTTCAATAACAGAAAGAAAGAGAAAGAGAAATGGGACATGCATACAAACGAGTGTTTTACAATCAACTTTAATTCGTGTATAGTTTATAATTGACCTCGTCGCTATGCAGGAGAAAATGAGTTCGGAATTGGAATTGAAAATTGCGTGTGTTTTGAGCCCCGTTGTTATTGTCTGAGTCTGAGTTGGTTTGGTAAATTTGCAGAAGGAGAAAATGCAATTCGTCGTGTATATGAATTGCCTTGTCGTGTATAATATTGTGTCGTTTCGTATTTCGTTATTTTGTTCGTGAATTGATTTGATTTGAATTTTGATAGCTCAGAAAATTGTCCGTGTATGTTGACCCCTTCAATCCCTATTCTCCTCCATCCTCCCCTTTTCCATCTTCGGACACTTTAGGTAGACCTAGAGATATCCTCTTTTTCCTCCCATCCACTGAGACTCTACTTGCACCTTTGAATCCTTGAGCAGGGGCAGGCGCGCTCTGTCTTCTCCTCTTCTTCTTTGTTTCCTCTTTCCCAGCTCCAGTTCCAGCTCCATTTCCACTGACAACAGTGAGAGGGGCCGGCTTGGGAACTGGACCACCGCCTTTGGTCATGTATGCCAGACCTAGTCGTTGGAGATTATCGGTACTGTCGAATTTAGCGGGCAAGAACATGAGTGGTAATCCTTTCGAGTTTGGTAGGTGGAATGCCTATAAAATCAGCACTTTGCATTTCCTGATTGTCTGGAATAAACTCACGACACCCTCCTGATGAAGACCTTGGACCATGGTGCAGAACCCTTGAATGTCGGGATCGTTGCACAGAACCATAGCCATTGCCGAAGGAACGTATCCCTCTCTTGCCAAGTGCGCAACAGGGGTCATGTGGGAAGTAAAGTTGGATCCGGTCTGAGGGATCGAAGGGGGTGGGTAAGTGATTTTATCTCCCCAACTCGACGTTTGCCTATTTATCAGCGGACTCCATCTGACATTAGACAGCACATACCAAACATCCTCAGTACCGGTTTCACCAATGATGAGAACCGAGAAGACACCACCACTAGGTCCCTTGATTTCCAATTCTCCCTTCCAAGCCCCAATCTTGCCCTGTGTGATATCTTTGAAAGACGGATTGAAAAACATACACATTGGCGGAGGTGGGACGAATGAATTAGTAGGAATAGTTACAGAAGTAGGATGAGGTGCTCTTGATCCTGTCGACAATGCTCTCGAGACGGTCGAGCATGATGTTCCAACTGATCCACCGGTGACATAGGGCGAGACTGCTTGTTCGGGTTCCAAGTGCGAGTGCGAGTTTGAGTTTGAGTGTGAAAGATCCGGTTCGAGGGGTACGATGAATGAGCTTGAACTTGCAGTTGATGGACCACTGCTATTACCACTCTGACTTTGAAGTTGGCGACTAGCGGGGGAATTGGAAGAATTGGTCTCTGGAGTAGGAAGGTACGTTTCGGCAATGGACGATGATGTATCCTTCTTGTCCAGCCCAGGGGTATAGGTAGTTTGACCCGGTGTGACTATCCTCACTTCCGTTTCCGTTTCGACCTCCTGTTCCTTCTCTCTAGCTGCCTTGCGTTCATTCGCTTCTCGACCTTCTTCCATCTCTGCCAGCAACTCGACGATCCCCCGGCCAGTACTACCATCTTCATAGGATGTTCTCCGGTGGGTCCCGACTAGATCTTCACGTGGATCATAAGGTGAAGGAGCACTACTATTCAAGATATTTGACCAATCGAATCCAGGCGTCATAGAGGACCATTGACCAGATTCAAAGTGTTTCGTAGGTGTAGCTGCGCCGTATATAGGTACGTTTCCCGTACGGTCTTCGAGGTTATAAGACGATGAAGAAGAAGTAGAATTGGTGAATTGCGAGAGTAATCCTGCGAATATACTTGGTTCCCAATTACGTAGAGTTAGATTGTAGAGTTGCTGTAGTGCTAAAGCGGCGTGTGCTGACGGGTTCGATATACGTTCTTGAGGTGAGTCGCCTATAGACAAGGAGATGATGATACTAGGCCAAAGGCATTGATTCGTGACCTAATTCATTAGCAAGACCTTTTAGTGACCCGTGCGAGGTAACTCACGGCATCACCACCACCCCTTTTCCAGACCTCCTGCAATAACCTCGCGACTGTGACCCCACCAACAGCTTCGACCTCCACAACACTTCCCAAGATCGTCTTCCATGCAATCTCTTCTCCCATCTGAGCAATCTTGTTCCCGCTCAAAGCATTCGAAGAAGGTCCAGCCCCATGTCCATGCACAGCATCGCTAAATTTGAAGATATCCTTATTGTCAAAAGGATCTTCGCAGGGTGTACCAGGAGTGAAATTCAATAATGATTCCCAGCTTGGATCCGCTGACCAGCCTTTATCTGAAGAACTAGTCATGGCCATTGGGATACTTGTATCGAATTTGAATGGAAATGAATCGAATTCAGAAGAAGGAGTGGTCGTCGGTGGATAAGATGATCTTCTTCGTTTCAGATTCAAGCGCGATATCGTAGGTGCGACTCGCTTTGATGTTGAAGTCGATGGTGGTGGTGGTGGAATATTGTGGCGTATTGCCGTTGTCGTCGTGGTCGTGGTGGCCGTCTATTGTGGTGCGAAGGTAGCAGTGAAAGGAGGACCGGCGAATGAGTTGTATGTTTGATAGGCAGATGTAATCAAGGGAAGGGAATGTGGTCAGCACCTTTTATTGTCTATGTTGTATGAATCTATTCTCTCCCTCTCTCTCGCTGATCTAGGGGGTAGGAGTGGACGATCGGATAGATGGGAACGGCAAAGATGTGATGGGATCGTGAACGGTGGTGAAGATGGTGGCCAGCCAAACCCAGGGAATGACCCCAAAGGAAAGGTATCCCGAAGAAACAAGGAAACGAGGTCTGAGCGTGTCTCCTTTCCTCAATTCCCCCTTCACCTCGCAGCACACACATCTGCCTAGCCATCCTTTCAATCTCGGAGTACCGTCCGAGAATCTTATCTATTTCGGATACAAAGAGGATTGTAACTCACCATATTTAGTGTGGCCTATAGCTCTGTCGTATCCTTTCCGAGTGATCGACGTAGTTTGCCTTCTATTCTAGTCAGCCACGAACATTTGACACGAGGTAGATTGGGCGAAGGAGTGGAACCTGATCCGAAGACCCGAAGAAGCCTCGAAGGCATGGCGCGAACACGAACACGGACACGAACACCGCTTATGTCACATGTAACACGTTCCACATCTAGTTGTTGACAGGCAACACTCACAATGTATGTGGCTAAACGGGGAGTGTCTTCCGGATCCTAATCCTTTTTCTTCTAGCTTCCTGTCCTGATCCTATTGACGTGCTCAGATACACTAGCTCGACGATAATCCTTGCAGCCCAAAAATGAAGTCCGGTTCGAAAGAGAGTCAGAGACGAAACAGGGTGGGCGAAGAGGTGGACGAGGTTCCGCGGTGGCTTGTTTCTTTCGGACTTTTAATTGATTCCCGTAAATTCCTCCTTCTTTCGCTTACACAGTCTACGTCGATTATATGTATATGTATATGTAGAGGTATAGCTGTATGGTATAGGATGTATGGATGATGATAGTGGCAACCTTGTCCTTTGTGTGTACTGTACGATACTGCTACTACGATTAGACCGTAATACAAGCCATAGGCCCAGAATAAGCGGGATGTCGTACACGCACCCTACTACCTACCCTCTGAGCCAAATGTTTGATTTCTCGATGCACATCCTTCGGCATGGATCTAAAACACTCGCCACCCTAGTCCAAACCTATAACGTAACTGTCGCTCAGGTACACTGTTGCTTCCAGGCATCAAGTCAGTGTGAGGCTGGATTCTCGCAGCTTGGCTGGAATCGAGGGTCATCAAGCCACTAATACCCCGAAAAGGGGCGTCAGCCAGGCAAGAGGGTTTTAAGTTTACGTACATGCCATGCCGGCTTTTGTATCTTGCGTCTACAATGGTCAAACAGGAACGAGAGATAGACAGGCGAATGGATTACACGAAATGTAGATCCGGCCCATCCGGCTCGCGGGG
>Ga0265780_10005353_pt1 | contig 16301 bp, 21 predicted proteins | sample P1T30metagenome_FD_192432 | JGI IMG/M metagenome (GOLD analysis project Ga0265780, IMG submission 192432) | Plant litter microbial communities from East Loma Ridge, Irvine, California - P1 T30 | ecosystem: Environmental > Terrestrial > Plant litter > Unclassified | place: USA: California... | reverse complement strand
GCTAATTGAATGTAGAGTGCTAGGTGAGGGTGTGCTAAGAACATGTTTCCCCGTGATCGCGAGGACATGGAAGTTGATAGTACAAAGAGGGAGGGATGTCCTTGAGTTCGTAGAGAGTAAATCGTCGATCACCCAATGCGCATGATTATGACAGTCACAGTATGCCTCACCGCACCAATCAAACAAACCCATCGCAACAATGGCATGCTTTTATATATCGATGGCGCCGCAAGTGCGCCGACAAAGGTATCTACATCCAACAACAACCCAGCCGTCGCCTGGACAAATGCCGCTTTCCCAATCGTCTCGCATTTCCGGCGTCAATCTACATTACAAGAAGAATATGGGGAAGTTACGCAACTGATGACAAGGAAGAGAAAAAATATGAAGAGGTTACCCCACAGTCTATCCGAACCCGCTCCCTGACGTGAGGAGTGATGATGCCTGAACGCCGATCTGCCGCATATAAATGAGATGAGAGAATACAGATGACCGATACCACTCGATGCAGCGAGCATCAAGTCGTAGGGGAAAAGTCAAAGAGTCCGATCCTGCCTGGTCAGATAGATATTCCACGGCTCAGCGAGGCGACCTGGTGGCCGCGACTGGCTTGGCCTTGTGGCGATGCCTACGGTTCGTTCTTGAATCCCCTGTATCTTTTGTACATGGCGTCCAGCTCACTTCTTCTGTTGCGTGTTGGGGGCAGAAGCGGCGCCGGCACCGGCGCCAGGCTCGAGCGTATGTTCGTGGGTACCAGCCCGAAGCACCTGACCGCCCTCTTCTTGCGAACAGACGTAGCTGCCAGTCACCCATTTGTCCTCGATGATCTCATCAAGCGTGGCTCGCTTCTTTGGGTCGACCTCTAGCATTCTCCCGATGATATGCCTACTTTCACGGGGAAGCAAGCGCAACAATCGCCATGGACCCTTAATCACTTGCGGTGTTTGACTGGTGGAAGTCGTCGAGTTGCGATGGTCGTTGTGATGATCGCCACTCTGTTGACGGGAGGCAGGTTCCGACTGTGCGCCGGGCTGACGGCGATCATCGCCTTCGTGCTGAAGATCAGTGGCTGATTTGGAGGGACCGGTGATTGATTTCGGACCGTCATTCGGAGGTGATACAAATAGCTTGTATGAATTATCAGATACCCTTGGAGCTTTCCACGGGAATCGACGCAACGTCATGCAGCAGAATATGATTGCAAGGGACCAGATATCTGTGGGTTGTGGATCGTACTTGGAGAGATCGTATACCTCTGGAGCAAGGTAGGGATCTGAGCCAACAATGCCTAGATGGTGTTAGCTGCGGACTGCGGGATTAAAATACCGAAGAACTGGTACATACCACTTGCCAGGACAGTTTCTTCCTCGAAAGGATATCGGAAGACCGCCGCACTTCCAAAATCGATGATTTTCATGATACCATGCTCATTCACGACCACGTTATCCAATTTCAGATCGCGGTGAGCTAGACCCATGTTGTGGAGGTAAGTCACTCCGTTCAGTATTTGAAGTGTGCAGCAGCTGACTTCCTCGCGGCTCATCTTTCCGGTCATGACGATGGCAAACAGGTCGTACGGAGCGTACTCCATGACTACAAAATAGCTGCCTTTCTCGTTCACCAGATCCATGGTTTCGATTATGTTGCCATGGTGCAGTGTTGATCCTATACAGAACTCGGCTGTGACTTTCTTGTTGTAGTCCTTCTCAGATTCGTACGAATGTCTTGCTCGGAATTGCTTCACGGCGAACGTCACTCCATCACTGCTCCGCTTCATCAGTCGGACTGAGCCTCCAGCACCGGACCCAAGAACCTTGCCGAACTTTCCGTATTTGCTTTGAAGACCGTGGTCGTCTGCAAAGGGAATATGGAATGACCCGCCACCAGTTAGAGGTGGGGTCATGGTGCCGGATTTGTTAGACTTGCTCTGCTTCTCACGCTTGATAGATGGCACGGGAGATTCCTTGCGCTTCTCTTTGTCCTTGTCTTTGCTTCTGTGTCCGATCTTGAAGAAGCGCTTGAGTTCAGACATGGATCCATGGCCCTGCTTGCCAGCGGCAGCCTTTGCCTCGCTAGTGCCGTCATTGGAGTTATGGCGGCTAGACGACTTTCCATTGCCACCGAAGAAGCTCGATCTCTTGCTTTCCTCCTTCTCGGCACCGCCCCGCGATCGCGGAAGGAGAGAAGCAGACGACGATGACTGACCGTGTCGACCCTCGGGCCCACCAAAGATGTATCTAGCTTCCACCGAGTCTAGGTTCCTGGCTTGCGCCGCACGCTTCGAGCGAGTGTATGGGTTGTCGCCAGCGGGCGTGTGAGGTCGGCTACCTGAAGTTGGTGTGGAAGTACCGGAACCGCGATGTCCGCCAGATCCGGAAGGGCTAACATCTCTTGAGACGGGCAGAGAGTCGCCAGCCGGACCGACAGTGAATGATGGCCCATGCTTCGGATGAGGCTGGACTACTCCAGGAAGATCAGTTGCAGACGATGGCTGAGGCCGTGAAGAGAGTCTCGGAGAGCGCGGAACAGCGAGCGATTGTTGGCTGGGGTCGGCACTTTGCACAGATGAGTCCATGGACGTTGGAGGAGTTTCGTGGGGGGGAGACACCTGCGGAGTCATCATGGCGGGGTCGCTCGACTGCTTCCTGTGGCTATCCGCCCCTCCCGCCTTGTCTTCACGCGACGATGTGCCGGCGGGTGTCAGAGGCGGCGAGTGCATTGCAGAGGCAGGGGACGAAGGTTGGTAAGAATGGCCAGAGGTTGTGCGCGATGCAGGAGACGGCGAGGGAGCCTTGAGAGAGTCAGTTGTATGCCATTGGTGATGCGTCTGACACACTACCTACTCTTGATGGCGGAAGTGAGACAGGCTCAAACGAAAAGTTCTCCATACGTTTGGCCTGGCAGCGAGACTTCTGCAGTGTTGTCGACAAGTTGCGCAGCTCTTCTTCGGCCTCGGGGCTCATTGGGCCATCGCGGGCACCTTTTCCGGACCCTGTGAGGTCGCATAGCGGTTCGACGGCCTTCTCAGGTTCGATTTCTTGGTTGACATCGCTGAAGCGTACCGACTGCGGCTGTTCCTGGGCCGGCGACGCCATGGTGGGAGGGGGAGAGTGAATGAGTGGATGACGATGTTAGCTCGAATAGCTTTCGATGCTTGGTGGTTGTGTATTAGTCAGGCGTGTGATCCCGTCATAGGCTCGCTAGCTCCGATCGAGACCCTCGGAGTGCGCGGACAAGGGACGAAAGGCAGTCGGAAAACTGAGCGCAAACGGCGCACGCGAGGTTTGTTGCTAGGAGCACTGTGATTGTTGCAGCCCAGCTCGGCGGATGCGCGGGGCTTCTTTTCACCGATAGCGTATGACGTCGACGTCGGTGCCAGTGCAGCGCATGTGGAAGCGGGAGATGGACGAGAGGCTGTTGAAGTCTGCAAAGACGCAAGAGACGAGCAGGAAGCCACCGGGAGTGTGGCGACAGAACGGCTGTGAGGCACACCAAGATTTGCTTGTGAGTGATGGGGATCTGCACGAGGGGGGTGCTGGGTGGGCGATTGAAGACTCGGATTACTCGTTTCGCTGGTGGCTAGACTATTCCCGGCGAGAGCAGGCGCGCCTCTCGTCGCCGCAGGATGCCGAGCTATCTGCATCGTGTCGAGGGCTCGCCGCTGGACTAACAAACAAACATCCCCACCATCCTCACAGCTCAGCAGTGTTGGGCCTCGTACAGACAGTCCTACAAAACACCCCGCCGACTCCCGACATCAGCCACACTACGCCACCTCCAGCTGCTGCACCTCGCATCTGACCGCCAGTCCCGTGCTGCTGAACCTGCCCGACCCTGTGACCCTCAGCAGAAAATCTCGAATTTGTTGAAGAAGAAAATTCAAGAGTTTTTCTGCCGTGCCCAAGACCTCAAGACCGCTTTGACTTACGCATAATTTTGGTTAGTGCGCCGACCCACGCGGAAAATGTTCAACTGGGCAAAGTCGACGTGAGTCCCCCCGTTTCGCCGTCTTCACGTGCTCGCGTGACAGCAGTACGCGCGTGTACGCAGCATACTCACATAGCACCAGGTTGGCCGCTGTTGCCGGCACCCAGGAGCCTGAGTATGGCCCAGATGCCATCCAGCCTGTTGGAAAGAACGCCGGCGATCCCGCATTCACCGACTTGACCAAGAAGGACCTCAAGTGGGCGACACTGGACTACACCAATGTCGAGTCGCAGTCCTTCTACCTGTTCACAGACGAGGGCCACGTTGGGTTCCTCCAGCTCATTTACAGCAACGTAGCGTATGTTTGTCCTTGAACATAATCCTGTTGGGAATGCTGACCTCAAGCAGTGGCATGCATGTGACTGTCCAATTTACCTGCAGGCTCTTCTACCCCAACAACTCGAAGCCCGGTCTTTGGGCTACGGACCCCCTCAGCAACTACGGCTTCGACGAGGAACAGCACTCCTTCTATGCCGACGGCGTCTCCATCGAGCTCTCCGAAGATGGCTCCTACTACACAATCAAAGCGGCGGTAAACGAGAACAGCATGGTTAATGTCAAGTTCTCGAGGACAGCGCCTGGCTTCATGGGAGGAAAGAATGGCACAAGCAACTATGGCACGGACCCGAAGGCTCCGTGGGGTTCGATGCACCACCACTTCTGGCCCAGAGCCAAGGTGGAAGGCAGTATCATCACAAAGGATGGCGAGATCAATGTCAACGGCCGGGGCATGTTCAGCCACGCGCTGCAGGGAATGAAGCCACATCATGCTGGTCAGTACCAACACATGCACGATACCTTCCATACTAACATGTCCAGCTGCCCGTTGGAATTTCGTAAACTTCCAGTCACCCTCCTACTCCGCTATTCTGATGGAGTTCACCACGCCCGCCTCATACGCCTCTACCGTTGTACGAGTCAGCGGTATCGCTACGGATGACAAGCTGCTCATAGCGGGCATCGACGGAGAAGCCAAGCACACCGCAACCAAGCAGGATTCGGACAATGACTGGCCCGAGCCGACCGCAGCTAGCTACCACTGGGTGGGCAAGACAGCGGACGGTCAGGACGTTACGGCCGAGCTCTCCGGTTCTTTGGGAGAGAAGTTCGATCGCGTCGACGTGATGGCGGAAGTGCCGGGATTCGTCAAGGCTATTGTCGCAAGTGCGGCAGGCACAAAGCCCTACATTTACCAGTACGCACCGAAGATGACGATCAAGGTAAAGGTGGGCGACGAGGTGAAGGAAGAAGAAGGCACCCTCTTCACAGAGGCAACCTTCATTTCTTAAGTGCTTGGATTCGACTCTCCTCTCAATCATGACTACTCCCCTAGCCCTAATAATCAAGCTCAGGACAGGAACCTGAGGCCTAATGAATAACGTTTACTACATTTGTTTGCTCGAATCCCGTGATCTGGCTTCCAACATGCATCGCCCGGGGTTTGTATGAGTCTGTACAAGCAATAAGCCACAGCTTGGCACGGTCGATTGTCACTTTGCCCCACAATTCACCTCACCTGACACCGCGAAGCGCAAACGCGTCTGCGCGCCGGCAACCTGCATCACTCTGGTCCGTGCACAGGTACGTCTTACACCGTCGCAACACCTTCTGCACCATCATCAAAACAACCACAAATTGCACCGCGAAACCATGGTCAACGAGCGACCACGCCAGTTCGGCGGTGTCAGTCGCTTCACGGGGCCGTCACGACCCGGCGTTGCGCATCCACCATCGTCCGCCACTGCATCTCTATCGGGCACGCTAAACCAAAGCCGGGCAAAGATGCTGGGGCTTGGTCTAGGCAAGGGTAGCGGCGGACTAGGTAAAGGCAAGGGCAAGAGCTTGAAGAGACATATGTAAGTTGTGTGCGTGGGGCTGCAATGTGAAGTGGGCTAATATGGGCATAGGAAGATCCAACGAGATACGATCTATGGAGTTACAAAGGGAGACATCAGGTAAGTTCTGCTGCACACGCAACATCCCAGGAGCAGAGAATCTGCACCACAATTTGCGGGCATGACTCAAGCTACATCTTCACAATTTACTAACATGCTTATCCAGACGCCTAGCTCGCCGCGGCGGTGTTAAGCGCATCGCAGCCACGATATACGATGACGTTCGGCAAGCCCTGAAGGATCGTCTCCGATCTGTAAGCTCTTTCTCTCTCCATCCCTCACTAGGAAGACAATAGCTGACTGTGCGTAGATTCTCAAAGAGGCCATTGCTGTCGTCGAGTGCAGTGGGCGCAAGACAATCAGCGTCACCGACATCATCTTCGTGCTCAACAGGGTAAGCCATACATTGTGTCTGTCACGTCGTGTCAGATGCTAACTACATTATAGCAAGGTCGACAGCTGTATGGGTTTGATCCTTCCTTCAATGGAGTTCGTTAGGGACAAATGTTCGTCACTGGATGGACTCATCGCAACTTTTCGGAGCGTGTCATGATTTACGACATGAGATTGCAAGGAGAATTCTTAATTATCACGCATGGCATATGCGAAAGGCGACTTTGGATTATGTGTGCTAAACATCCATGGGATGTGCTTCCCGTCACAAGATACCCGAGCTCCTGCATTTAAGATTTCGTCTTGGCCTCTGGATCATTACAGCTAGTCACAAGGCTATACAGAACCCTCAACAATATCAAACTGATGCGAACTAAATTCTACCATCTGTTCACGATTTCCTTCAATTTGGTCATCTCAGCTGCCCACAACCTTGTCAAATCTTCTGAATCATCATCCGCCACCCGGGCAAAAGCATCATCCAAATCATCCAAGAACCTGATTGCTTCCTCCCACTCTTTCCCCGTCCCTCTCCCCCTCTTCCACGCCCTCGCCACATCGCCCATCCCCAACACCCCCACCTCCTCACTCAAAAACCTCTGCAACGTCTCCGCCTGCCCGCACTGATCCCAAATACTCCTCCGCGCCCCGCAATCCACCTCATACCTCCACCTCACCCCGCGATACACCACCGCACTCATCCGAAACCACCCCACCATCCTACAAAGCAGCAAAAAGCCCACTCTCCGCCTCTCCCCCTTGACACTATAAAGATTACCCAGCCCCGCACACGCCCCCCAGTGCTCCTCCAGCCACCCATCCAACACCCAGCCCGCCGGCGGATACGTGTGACTCTGCCTCAAGCCCGGCAGTATCCTGATTGTCAAGTGCCGATTCCGACACAAGAGCGCGCGATGGCGGATGGGTAGCTGGCTTAGCCACGCCCCCGCACTCGCCGCAAAATCCAGATTTCGCACGTTGAACGTGAACGGCGTGCTGGTGTAGAATTCGTACGCGGCTTCGATCCGGATTGCGCGGCTGATGTGTAGGAGGGACGGGAATATGTAGCATGTTTTGCGCAGGCGTGGGTTGGTGATGGAGCGTGGTTGCTGCACTGAGAGATCCGGGGCGAGGATGTATTTGTATATGGCAGTCCGGAGTTCCGAGGGGAGGAGGGCGAGTGGGCTGGGTTTGGAGGGGTTGAGGGGGAGAATGGGGTAGAGGTCGGATTTGTAGGAGATGCTGAGGCGGTGGGAGGGAGTAAGTGGGGAGGGGCGTTTTAGTTCTTTTGGCTTCGGTGTTCCATTTGGATTTGAATCTGATGGATTGGTGTCCTTGGTTCTTGATGGGAGTGGTGGATTGGGGCTGCACGTGGCTCTTGAGGATGATGAAGCTGTTGCGCGGGCGTAGGATGGCGGCATCGTGGAGGCAGTAAAGCTATGAGAAGATTTAAAAAGTTGTTTGTGTCGTCAGAAATTACATGCGATTCGACGGCCAATGGACATGGGATGTGAAAGTCGATGAAGTTGAATGGGAAGTAGTTAAGCACGTGAACACGCGCAAGTGGGGCGCGTCATCGTCCTTTCCGTGTTCCGAAAGCGCTCCGTCTCAGCGCAACGAACGCCACAGCGACATTGATGCTCAACCAGTCACCTAACAATAGCTCAGGGGATGGAAATCTCGCCGTCGACGTCGCCCCGTGGTACGAAGCGAAAAGGCGATGACAGCCTCCCGCTGCCTGCACCACGCCGAATCAAGGCGCTTGCGCAAGATGTTGTGAACAAGATCGCCGCTGGAGAAATCATTGTCGCGCCAGTGCATGCCCTGAAAGAATTGATCGAGAATGCTGTCGATGCAGGATCGACCGCGTTGGAAGTTGTGGTCAAAGATGGTGGTCTGAAGCTACTCCAGATCACAGACAACGGCCATGGCATCGATGTGAGCATCAACACTAAATAATGCTTGTTATCTGCTAAGAAGACCTAGAAAGAAGACTTGCCAATCCTATGTGAGCGATTCACAACTTCAAAGCTCAAAGCTTTTGAAGATCTGACCTCTATCGGCACATATGGCTTCCGTGGAGAGGCGCTGGCAAGTATCAGTCATATCGCTCATCTGAGAGTCACTACGCGGACGAAAGAGTCGAGTTGTGCGTGGGAAGCTCACTATGCGGACGGCAAACTAGCGAGTCCCAAGCCCGGTCAGACTGCAGAGCCGAAACCAAAGGCTGGCCGACAAGGAACTCAAATTACCGTGGAAGACCTATTCTATAACGTTCCTTCACGACGCCGAGCTTTTCGATCCGCAAGCGAAGAATACGCCAAAATTCTCGAGCTTGTCGGAAAGTATGCTGTACATTGCCTAGGTGTATCCTTTTCGTGCAAGAAGGCCGGCGACAATTCTGGAAGTAGTGTCTCCGTGCCTGCATCTGCGACTGCCAAAGACCGCATTCGGCAGATCCACGGTGGCGCGGTAGCGAACGAGCTTGTGGAGCTCAAGGCTGAAGATGATCGATGGGGCTTCAAATGCAATGGGTGGATCAGCAGCGCGAACTATAGCTCAAAACGCACAGTCATGCTGCTTTTCATCAACCACCGCGCCGTCGATTCTGCGATTATCAAGAAGAGCGTCGAGCAGACATATGCGACCTTTCTACCCAAAGGCAATCATCCATTCTTCTACCTGAGCTTGGAGATTGAGCCAGCACGAGTTTATGTGAACGTCCATCCTACAAAGCGCGAGGTCCACTTCCTGAATGAAGACGAGATCGTCGCAATGATATGCGACGAGGTCCGAAGCAGCTTGAGCAAGGTCGATACAAGCAGATCTTTCATGACACAGTCACTGCTCTCAAACCCAAAGGTCCCCTTTGCCACGCCTATGAAGCAGATACCTCTCGCCACGACTACACCCACCACAGACGATGTGTCTGATCGCAGTGCGTCAAGAGCTCCTAAGACGGCTCCAAGAAGAGAGAACAATCTGGTTCGGACCGACGCGTCTGCACGCAAGATCACGTCGATGTTGCAACCACAGCGCTCCGTAGAGGAAGCTGCAAACGAAGACGAAGAGATGGAGTATGAGTTTACGGAGAAGGAGCCTATGGCATGTCGACTCACATCCGTGAAAGAGCTCCGTGCCGAGGTTCGAGATGCCATGCACAACGAGCTGACTGACATCTTTTCAGCACATACCTTCGTTGGTATTGTTGATGAGCAGAAGCGGATTGCAGCCATACAAGGGGGTGTCAAACTGTTTCTTGTCGATTATGGCATGCTATGCAACGAGTACTTCTACCAAGTCGGCCTCACAGATTTTGCGAACTACGGAATGATACGCTTCAACCCTCCACTACCGCTTGAAGACCTTCTCAAAGTGGGAGCAGAGCAGGAGCGCAAGAATGCCGGCGATGAAGCCGATGAACTGGATTGGGACGACGTCGTGGATACTGTCAAAGAGACGCTCATTGGCAAAGCAGCACTACTTCAAGAATACTTCTCCATGGAAATCACACCGGAAGGCCAATTATGCTCGATCCCGCTTCTACTCAAGGGCTACACACCTTCTATGGCTAAGCTGCCTCAATTCCTACTACGCCTCGGTCCCCATGTTAACTGGAATGAAGAGAAGGGTTGTTTCCAGACCTTGTTACGCGAGCTTGCATCGTTCTACGTGCCAGAAAGCTTGCCACTTCCACCTACTGCGACCCCAGATGCTAACGGCAAGGGCAAGGAAAGAGTACCAGAAGAGGATGCAGAGATTGCTGCAAGGAGAGATAAAGTCAGGAAAGCAGTCGAGCATGTCATCTTTCCGGCTTGCAAAGCAAGGCTTGCGGCGACGAAAGGTCTTCTCAAAGGAGTGATGGAGATTGCGAACCTCAAAGGACTGTACAGGGTCTTTGAGCGATGCTAGTTTATATCGAAAGCAACGCTCATATCATGTTCCGAGCTGCATTGCTTATCTGAGAGTTCGCTAGTCGGGACTTGCTTAAATCCGGGAATGTGTCGTAGCTGCGCTTACCAACGTCGAGTGGATTTCTACCGGGATGTCTTACATAATTTATGCATTACTGTAAATCGCTACAGCTAAAAGTACACTTCTAGCATATACGAGAGTTTGTTAACACAGCACGAACATGATCGTTCGGCCTGGCGTCTAACACCGAATTGACATACGTCATTCATCCGCATTGGTCCGCCATACTTATCCGCCGCATTCATACTTTATTCTCAAACTTTACACTTATCTACACTCCCTCACCAAAACACAAACTGACCTAATCCATCCCATTGAAAGAATCAACAATCATGCCTACTTCTTCAACAAACTACCACCTCCTCGCCATCCCCGCATACTACATCTTCTCCCTCACCCCGCACATCTACGCGCAATCCATCCTGACAGCCTCAGGCTATAAAGTCAACAATTCCAATCCCAAAGCTTCTCTCGCGCCGGATGCCGTGAAAGGGAAAGTTCCTGATGCCGTGTATGTGTCAGTTCTTATACACAATTCATCGTCCTAATATATCCAGCTTCCAAAAATACCAACGCGCCGAAAACGCGCAGTCCAACAACATGGAGCAAATGCCTCTCTTTGCCGTCGCGATTCTGTCGTCCATCATGGCCGAGCGCAGCACGGTTACCGGACTCGGCCGCGCTGTTGTCGATGGCGACGCCACTGGCCTAACGACGTTCATCGCGTCGTGGTTCGCGCTCAGGGCGGCGTATGATGTGGCATACGTGGCGATCTCAGACCACGAGAAGAGTTTCATTAGGAGTGCGTTATACACGGTGGGTTCGGGGTTAGCCGTGTGGCAGATTTGGAAGGCGGCGGCGCTGTTGGGGTAAGAGGAGTGCTAAGCGCAGCATAGTGTAGATCTACCGTAACTTACGCGTCACAGCAACTACAATAACACTCCATACATCCTCACTCTGTCTTCCATATGCAGATATCCTGACCCTGACTAACTAAGCGGCAGTGCTACGCGTTGCTCACACGGCAGCGTTACAGGAGGCCTAAGCAGCAGTCAAGCAGTGTCCGCCCGCCTCGCTGACAGCTCCATCTCCCTACTTTACTACACCTCAGCCCACTTACTTGGATAATCCGTTGTATGGCTTGAAGCATTGCGCGGGAAGTCATGATTCTGAAGCTATGCCGGGTGAGAGATTGGAGATCCATGATGCCTCGTTGAAGAATATAGAGACAAGATAGGGATGTTGTGTTGATGGAGAATATGAACAGTGACCCGAGGTTTCAAAGAAGCCATGGTACAGCCTTATGTTCATTGTGTAGAAGAACTGTAACGCATCAGCTGTACTACCAATACCAGCAGTTCTAGGTGTGCAAGTGACAAAGGAAAATCCACAGTTTGCTTTCACTTCTGTGCCGCAATAGTCCTCCCCGCTCCACTTTGTGAATTGCGCAGTCGCCCGTGTAGGCTATTATGATAATCTATACACTGTGCTCTATTTAGTTTAAATAATTCTGAGTAGTTCGCAGCTTGCTGCAACCTCGAGTTGGTCGATGGGCTAGGGTCCGAATATCTCTCGCAGCGCATTCTCCTACGGCTTTAAGATCGAAAGATCTACGAGTTGGCTGATGGGTTCCTCATGATGTCCGCCGAGCAATTGAAGAAAATAAGAGTTTCTTCCCCAAGCCGCAAAAGCAGGGTTTTCTTTTTTGCCTATCTTTTTTGCTCGTCTTTTAGCATTCTGTTTCTGCTGAGTAACAAGAGTCGCATTTTCCCCTACTCTAGCCTTTGTTTACTACGTCACTCCAATATTTCTCTACTCACAGCCTTGAGAAGATCGCTAACGAGAGACTGAAGGGGCTAGAGGATGCTCCGAGTTATTCTAGTTTGGAGGAAAAAACTGCGCGCAGTGTCTCGCGTAGAGGGTTAAGAGGAGGTTCGTTGTCGAGAATCAGCCAGAAAGGTTAGACAGGCGAGTCAAAAAAATATCCAAGACTCGCATCGCCGATGTGCTTTACTAATAGGCTTGATGTGATTTGATTTGATGTGACTAACTATGCGTCTCACGCGATCGCCTGCACCTCCAGCGCAAGGCACTACACATCCTCACCCTCCATCTCAAAAAACAAAGGGAAAAATTGGACGTGGCTACAATCTGAACCCTACCGAAAGCGCAAGGCAGTGAAGCATTCTGTGGGTATCGTGGGTATAATTGCAAAAAACTACGCAACTCCGTGGTTTCTTCGAATCGTTACATTATTGTGTCGTGGTATTTCCTCCTCTTCGTTATGTCGTTCGTCGTGTTCGTCCTTCATCGTGTCCATTTATCGTCGTTCATAGGTCGGGGTCCGTCTCGGTCAGGAGGTCCGGCTCGGGAATTACCTCCTTGAGCTGCATCATGCGGTTGCGGCAGTGCGTGACGAAGATGGCCATGGCGAGAGCGTGCCAGACGTCGTAGCCCTCGTGCTTGAAGTTGAACATGGCGATCAGTCTGAGCTGTGGCTGCTCTTGCTCTTCTGTCGGGGGCGCATAGCTGACAAAGGCCATGACAGTGTGTGACGCGGTCACTCCGTAGAGAGTAGGGGCCTCGGGCACGATCATGTCTCCGCGCTCTTCAGCGGCATCGATGCCGAGGGCGTCGTGCCATTGGTTGTAGAGGTCGCCGAGTTTCTGCAGCATCATGCGCTCGCCGACGCTGGAGTGGACCTTCTTGGGCCAGGTAACTGTCTTGAAAAGAGGTAGTTCGGGCCAGAGTTGGTCGACCCCGCCGTCTTTCATGGCCCAGGTGGTGTACTTTTGCACGGCGCGCTTGACGTGGTATTCTGGTCTGCGCTTCGGCGCCTTGGTGACTTTCGCATCGCGGACGCGGCCACCAAGATCGAAGAGGTTGCTCAGCGCTTGTTGTGCTGTTGGCTCATTAGCTTTGCGCAGATGTATTGTTCAGTCTCGAGTACTCACCACGGAAGCTACTTCCGTGCGCTGGGCGCAAGAATGCCTTATCTACCCTTGCCGTAAAAAGATCCTCCGGTAGCGTCTCGAGGTCGTCGATCCACTCGATTGGCAGCAGTGGTTCGAAGCCGCGCATTCCCAGCTTTTGGAACAGGAACACGGCGTCCTCAGACCAGCCAGCGGCTCGGAGTTGGCGGCCTTGGTTCTCGCGCCTCTCCCTCTCCTTGTCGACATTGATGGACTGGCCCATGTAGTTGCCATCTTCGACGAGGATTGTGTCCTCATTCGCATCCACCTCTTCGTCCGATGACCCTGCCTTTGCGCTCTCGGCGCCCGGTGAAGCGACCATGGTGTCGCCCTCGAGGTCGTCCATTTGCTTTGTCGAGGCCGGGGGTGAAGGGGGCAGCAGCGTCTGGTCGATATTCATGTTGCCGTCGAACTCGCTCTGCGGACTCGGGGTGCGTACGGTCCAAATCTTGACGCGCGACTGCGGGCTCATGTCGCGCAACTCTGGCGTCGCAACCTGCTTCTTCAGCGGCGTGGGTCGGATCGGAACGGCGGGGACTTTGAACTCTTTGTCTCGCCGTTGTTGTGTCTTGCGCGGGCTCACATAGTTCCAAAAGCGGTCGGAAACGTCGCGGAGGAACGCCATGTTGTTGTGGTTCGCAGAGGAACGCAGGTTCGTGGAGAGTGGTGCGGCGATTGGTTTGGTCGATGCAGGTACGAAAGCATAAGCGTTCTAGGCGTAGTGCTGCAGGGGAACCCTCCAAGTGGGTCGAGGCGGTGAAGGTGAAGGTGGACGTGGCATAGGGCGCCCCTCACTATGTGTAGTGGGTCACGTTTGTTTAAGTGGGCCGTCTTTGAGCGCTCGAGCATCAAAGAAGTCGAGGTCGCGGAGTCATTTGGTACGCCGTCACGCATTCACGTGTGACTCAGAGAGTATCCGGTTAGCGCAGATTTCAAACGCAATCTGATTAGATTAGATCAGCACCCCACTAACCCCCGCGCCAAAAAAGTTGGCTCGAGTCCGGATCATCTATTGTGCAGCGTGAAGTCACAATCCTCTAATTTTCGACATGCACGAAATGGCAGTCACCGAGCAGGACACACAGGTCCCCACCCTTCGCAAGATCGTCACCTCCGAGTCGGAGCCTCTTGCGCGCCGTTTCCGCGCCCTCTTCTCGCTGAAGCACGTTGCTTCCCTCCAACCACCCACCGAGCAGACGGTGCCTGCGATCGAGGCCATTGCTGCGGCATTCAGCTCTCCATCTGCTTTGCTCAAGCATGAGTTAGCTTATTGTCTTGGCCAGTCGGGGCATAACGCAGCCATTGCGCCTCTGCGTGGTGTGCTCGAGGACAAGGACGAGGATTCCATGTGCAGACATGAGGCTGCTGAAGCACTGGGCGCCTTGAGCGATAAAGGCAGCCTGGAGCTGTTGAAGCAGATGAGGGATGATGCGAACGAGGTGGATGTTGTAAGGGAGACGTGCGACATTGCCGTGGATCGCATTGAGTGGGAGCATGGACTGCAAAAGGGCACGGAGAAGCTGAAGAAGAGGCATGCTTCAAAACTGCTGTTGGTATTTAGATGTCAGGCTAACAAAGCACAGCGACTTCACCTCCGTTGACCCTGCTCCACCGATGCCCGAGAGCAACGAAGCGCCCTCTATCCCAGCCCTTGAGAAGACGCTCCTCGACACGTCTCTGCCCCTCTTCCAGCGCTACCGGGCCATGTTCGCGCTCCGTGATCTCTCCTCGCCGCCTGACCTGCCAACAGCTGTCCCGGCCGTGCATGCGCTTGCTCGCGGCTTCAGCGATCCATCTGCCCTGTTCCGCCACGAAATTGCATTCGTCTTCGGTCAACTATCGCATCCCGCATCGATTCCCAGCCTGACGGAGGCGCTGAGCAACACAAAGGAGGCGAGCATGGTCCGGCACGAGGCCGCAGAAGCACTTGGAAGTCTGGGGGACGAGGAGGGTGTTGAAGAGACACTGAAAAAGTTCTTGAATGACCCGGAACAGGTGGTACGGGATAGCGTCATTGTCGCGCTTGACATGGCCGAGTTTGAGAAGAACGGCGAGGTGGAGTATGCCATTGTGCCACAGGCGCAGGCAGTTGCGGCTTGAGAGTGAGAGGCACGGCGTTTTGGTTGCAGTAGAAGTCCCCATATCTCCCCTTCAGTTGTTCGTATTCCACCTGTAGAATAGTTTTAGCAAAAGTCTGATGGTGCATGCGCCGAGGCCAAGGTACTTGTGACCGCAATCGCACTCGTAGAAGACTGTGGTGCCTTCGTCTGCACTTCGCAGCTGCTGGGTGTAGTAGCGCACTTCCTCGCGACCGCACTTTTCGCATGTCTGTCGAATGACGACGCTCGTCTGCACATCGTCGTCGTTGATGGCCTGCACTTCAGACCGCTTGGTGCGCAAGGCGGACGGGAAGGCTGTGGGCTTGGAGTGCGTGACGACGGTCTTGGAGGATGTGTCTGTACACATATCGCATCAGTAGATGTCTATGCGACCACTCTGAGACGGCGCACCTTTGCATGTAGCACCACAGATGGCGCAGGTCAGGGTCACATTTTTCTTCCCGGCGCTACCGTCGAGCAGGTTGCCGCAGTCGTTGCAGAAGATGAGGGAGCCGATTGCGGACATGGTGAGAGATTTGTCGCTGTGTGACGTGAAGGTAAGTTGGATTCAGAAAAAAAGTGACAGGGAACCGCCAACTTTCGGGTTGCGGAGGGCAGGCACTCCCGCAGCTGCGGCGCTAGATGCAAGCGGAAGGCGGTCAGACGCGTCAGAATTGTGCAGCAGTACGTGAAGCCAAACGCATCGCATTCACCGCACTCGAACGGGGAAGGAGCTGCCTGCTGTAAGAGCGCATCACCGGTATTCGCGACGTCTCCCACCTGCGACGATGCGCCAGTCCCTGCCGCCGTAGCGAGCCCTCAACCCCATCCCCATCCCCATCCCCATCCCCATCGCGGGCAAACCTCATCGCATCCCCCAGCAGCAGCCACGTCCACATCCGCCCCGCCCCGCCCCGCCCGCGCTGCACGCTCCTGGTGGCCGTCATGGCTGCACACGCAAATGGCAGCAACTGGCACAA
>Ga0265780_10005352_pt1 | contig 16302 bp, 18 predicted proteins | sample P1T30metagenome_FD_192432 | JGI IMG/M metagenome (GOLD analysis project Ga0265780, IMG submission 192432) | Plant litter microbial communities from East Loma Ridge, Irvine, California - P1 T30 | ecosystem: Environmental > Terrestrial > Plant litter > Unclassified | place: USA: California... | reverse complement strand
GTCCACTTGAGATGGCCGAGCGTAATCCCCTTGTCGATCACCAGCCCCTCGACCTGATGGAACATCGGCGTGTGGGTGGCGTCCGAATCGCTGCGATAGGTGCGGCCCGGCGCGATGATGCGGATCGGCCTGGTGCCGCCCGCCGCCTGCATCGCGCGGATCTGGACCGGGGAGGTGTGGGTGCGCAGCACGCGCGCTTCCTCGCCATCGTGCGCGTTGAGGTAGAACGTATCGTGCATCGCCCGCGCCGGGTGCGTCTCGGGCATGTTGAGCGCGGTGAAATTATACCATTGCGTCTCGATCTCTGGGCCGGTGGCGACCGCGAAGCCGAGGTCAGCGAAGATTTCGGCGAGTTCGTCCATCACCTGCGACACCGGGTGAATGCTGCCGACCGGCGCGGCCTCGGCCGGCAAGGTCATGTCGAGCGTCTCGCGCGCCAGCTTCGCGTCGAGTTCGGCGCGGTCGAGCGCGGCCTTGCGGTCGGCAATTGCGGTGGTCAGCCCCTCGCGCACCGCCTGGATGCGCGGCCCCTGCACCTGCCGCTCATCGGGCGACATGCCGCCGAGCGTCTTGAGCAGCGCCGTCACCGCGCCCTGCTTGCCGAGCGCAGCGACGCGCACCGCATCGAGCGCGTCGAGGCTGTCGGCGGCGGCAACGCGCGCGATCAGGTCGGAGTGGAGTTGGTCGAGATCAGCCATCTTGGGGTTCCTTGTACCGCGCGCACGAAGCCGAGCGCGCGGCTGAGGTCAAGCGGTCACACGCGCGCGCCGAGCAGCGCCGCGCCGAAACCGATGAAGATCACGCCTGATGTGCGGTTGAACAGCCGCCGCCGGTTGGCGGGGGCAAGCCATGCAGCAAGCGAGCGACCGCCAAGCGCGTAAACGCAGTACCAGCCGCCCTCGATAGCCACGAAGGTCGCCACCAGCACGCCGAGCTGCGGCGCGAACGGGCGGTGCAGATCGACGAACTGCGGGAACAGCGCGGCGGCGAAGATGATGAGCTTCGGATTGGACAGGCCGGTGCCAAGCCCGGTGAGGTACAGCGCGCGCGGCGATCGCTGCGGTGTGGCGGCCCCCTCCTCCGTGATGCCGACCGGCGCGCGCCACGCCTTGACGCCGAGCCACACCAGATAGGCCACGCCGACATAGCGGATCGCGGTGTAGAGCAGCGGCGACGCCTTGAGCAGCGCGCCCAGCCCCGCCGCGGAGGCAATCAGGCACAGCAGCACCGCGCTCATCAGCCCGGCCATCGAGGCGAGGGCGCGGCGCGGGCCGTGCTGAATGCTCTGCACCATGACGTGCAGCATATTGGGGCCGGGCGTGCCGGAGATCAGGAAGACGACGGTGACGTAGAGCCACCAGGTTTTCAGCGCCATGATGCTTCCTCCGTCCACTCCCCGGACCACATACGAAAAGGGCGCCGGTGTTGCCACCGACACCCCGTGTCTCGTCTCGCGACAGGTCGCTCAGGCGGCCTGGGGCAGAGCCGCCTTCGCCTGCGCGATGATCGCGCTAAACGCAGCGCCTTCGTGCATCGCGATGTCGGCCAGGACCTTACGGTCGAGTTCGACGCCGGCGAGCTTCAGGCCGTGCATGAAGGTCGCATAGGTCAGGCCCTCGACGCGGACGGCCGCGTTGATGCGCTGGATCCACAGTGCGCGGAAGTTGCGCTTCTTAACCTTGCGGTCGCGATACGCATACTGGCCGGCCTTCTCAACGGCCTGACGGGCGATGCGGATCGTGTTCTTGCGACGGCCGTAATAGCCCTTCGCCTGATCGAGAATCCGGTTGTGCTTGGCGCGGGTGGTAACACCCCGTTTTACGCGTGCCATCTATCTATATCCTTCCGCTCAACGCAGGCCGTAAGGGGCCCAGGCCTTCACCGCAGCGGTGTCAGCCTTGGCGAGAACCTTGGTGCCGCGGTTCTGGCGGATGTACTTGCCGTTGTGGTGCAACAGGCGGTGGCGCTTGCCGGCGACGCCGTGCTTCAGCAGGCCGGTGGCGGTGAACTTGAAGCGCTTCTTCACGCCGCTCTTGGTCTTGAGTTTGGGCATTTTCGTCCTTTCTATATCGCGACGATCTATGAACGGCCACGGCAGCCCATACCGGCCGGGCAGTTCCTCTTACTCGCGGGAAGCGGGGCGCTTAGCGATTCGCTGCCGTAAATGCAACCGCTGGAACCGCATTATACACACAAGGGTTAGGGCTTCATGGACACAACCGGCCCTCTCACCCCCACGGACCGGATCGCCGATCGCCCCAGCATCAGCGATACGCCGCCGCCCACAATTCCGCGCCGCCGCCGCGCCTGGCGGATCGCCCGCAACGTGGTGATCGGCCTCGTCGCGGCGATCTTCCTTGTCTGGCTGGTGCTCTACATCACCAAGGGCCGGTTCCTGAAACACCCGTTCGAGCGCATCACCGCCGGCCTGCTCCACCGCGACCTGAAGGTGCGCGGCGACTTCCAGCTCTATTTCGATCCATTCGACATCAAGTTCCTGGCGGAGGGCATCACCATCCGCAATCCGGCCTGGGCGACCAAACCCAATCTGTTCGAGGCAGGGCGGATCGACACGCGGATCGCACCGTTGTCGATGATCTGGGGGCGCAAGCGGCTGCATTTTCTCGATCTCAACAACGGCGCTGTCGATCTCGAATGGAATGCCGCGCACACGCAAAACAGCTGGACGTTCGGCGACGGCAAAGGCGGCAAGCCGCTGGTGCTGCCGCTCATCAAGCGTGCGCTCGTCGCGCAGACGACGCTGCGTTACCGCGATCCGCGCATGCAGCTTACGACCGACCTGTCGTTCGAGCCGATCAAGGCGCAAGGCACCACCATCACGCAGGCGATTCGCTTCACCGGCAGCGGCGTGGTGCGCGAGACGCCGTTCACGCTGTCGGGTGCGTTGCTGTCGCCGAACGAGACGGTTGCGCGTGGCAAGAACGAACTGCAGCTCACCGCCAACGCCGCGCACAACATCGTCGACGTGTCGGGCACGCTGCCCGGCCTGACCGATATCGAGGGCGTGCCGCTCGCCGTGAAGGCGCGCGGGCGCAATGCCGCCGAACTGCTCGGCATTATCGGCGTCGTCCTTCCCCGCACGCGCGCCTACACTGCGCACGCCACCCTCGTTAAGACGGGCGACGAATACGCCTTTACGCATCTTGTCGGGCGGTTCGGCCGGAGCGATCTGGCCGGCAAGTTCACCATCCGGAACGTACACCCGCGCCTGAAGATCGACGCGGCACTGGCAACACGCTCGCTCGACATCGTCGATGCCGCGCCGTTCATCGGCTATAACCCCGATACCGTCGCCGCAAAGGGCGCGATTGCCGCCGCTGCGGAAACCGGTGCCGGCGCAGCGCACATCCTGCCCGACGCAAATCTGCGCGTCGAGGCGATCAAGAACTTCGATGCCGACGCGCACTGGAGCGTCGGCGTGGTGCGGTCACGCAACGTGCCGATCTCGCATATCGACCTCACCGTATCGCTGGTCGACCGGCTGCTCAAGCTATCGCCGCTCACCTTCTCGATGGCGCGCGGCAATGTCGCCGCCGACATCGTTATGGACGAGCGCCGCGCGCCGATGCACACCGATTACGATATCCGCCTCGCGCCGACGCCGATGGGCAAGCTGCTCGCCGGCTACGGTGTCGACGAGGCGGGGACCACTGGCGTCGTCAAGGGCCGCATCAAGCTGGCAGGCGACGGGGACACGCTGCACCAGTCGCTGGCGAGTTCGCGCGGTCGCATCGCCTTCACCATGCCCGAGGGGAGTTTCTGGACGCGCAACGTGCAGATCTCCGAACTCGACATCGGCACGTTCGTGCAGAAGATGTTCCAGGGCAAGCTGAAGGAGCCGGTCCACATCAACTGCGGCCTGATCGGCTTCACCGTGCGGCACGGCGTGGCGGCGGCGGACCCGATCCTGATCGACACGAGCAAGAACGTGATGATCGGGCGCGGCGGCTTCGGCTTCGGCACCGAGGCGATCGACATGGCGTTCCGCGCCGATGCCAAGAAGATCAGCTTGTTCTCCGCCCAGTCGCCGATCGGCATCCAGGGCAGCTTCGCCAAGCCGGGGATCAACCCGATCAGCGCCGATCTGGTCGAACGAGCCGGCGCGGGCGTGGCGCTTGGCCTGGTCGGCACGCCGCTCGCGGCGGTGCTGGCGTTTGTCGATGTCGGCGATGCCAAGGCGGCGAAGTGCGGCCCGGTGCTGGCCGGCGCCACCGCCTCCGCGCAACGCACCGCCAGCGGCAAGCCGCGTGACGATGTCGGCCACGGCACCACCGCCAAGGCCGAAGACGGCAAGCGCGCGCCGGGTGAGCGCAAGGAACAGCACAAGAAGTTCTTCGGGTTGTTCTGAGGGCGGCGCGGCCTGCCCTCAGTGCCCCTTGCAGGCGAGCGCCTCCAGAATGTCCTCGATCCGCGCCGGGTCGCCCGCCGCGACCACTTCGCCGATGCTGTCGGCGGTGAGCGGATCACCCTGCCAGTCGCACATCCGCCCGCCGGCACCCTCGACGATCGGCACCAGCGCGGCGAAGTCGTGCAGCTTCAGCCCGGCTTCGACCACCACGTCGAGCCACCCGCTCGCCACGCAGCCGTAATTGTAGCAGTCACCGCCCAGCACGGTGCTCATCACCGCGCTGTCGAGATGTTCGAACGCGTGGAGTTGACTGTCGTCGAACAGCGCCGGCGAGGTCGTGCCGAGCAGCGCGTGCGCGAGGTCCGGGCAACGCCGCGTCGCCGCAGGCTTGCCGTTGAACAGCGTCGGCCGGCCGACCGTACCGACCCAGCGTTCCTTGAGGATCGGCTGGTCGAGCACGCCGAGCACCGGCCACCCTTCCGCCACCAGCGCGATCAGCGTGCCGAAGATCGGCCGACCCGAGATGAACGCGCGCGTACCGTCGATCGGGTCGAGCACCCAGGCGCGGCCGCTGGTGCCCTCGCGCACGCCATATTCCTCGCCGATGATGGCGTCGTCAGGGAAACGCTGTTCGATGATGGTGCGCATCGCCGCTTCCGCCGCCCGGTCGGCAAGCGTGACGGGGGAGGCGTCTTCCTTCGCCTCCAGCCCGTGCGCGGCACGGTAATAGGGGCGGATCGCAGCCCCCGCCGCGTCGGCGAGTTGGGCGGCAAGTTCGAGATCGGCTGAGGAAACACGCATTGCCATCGCCTAGCGGCGCTGCCATCAAACCGCCAGCCTTGAGAAACGGTTGGCCGAGGGCACGGCCGGGGTGCAGGGAGCCTGACATGCCGAAGTGCTGGTGGATCGCGGGCGCGCTGCCCGCCGCTGTTACGCTGCCCCTCACACCCGCCGCCGCGCAACTCCGCCCGCTGGTCGAACCACCCGCCTCCGCCGCCGCCGCGCAGGGCGGGGTCGAGGTGTTCCTGCTCAACGAAGGCAGCCAGCCCGCCGCAGCCGAAGGCCCGGCCGAGATCGAGACGACCGCGCGCGACGGATCGCACCTCCGCCTTGTCGCCGCGCCGGACGGCGAAGGCCCGGTCGCGCCGGGCGGCTTCGCGCGCGTGCACTACCGGCTTGCCGCCGCAACGCTTGCATCGCCGCCGCCTACCATGGCGAGCGCACCCCCGCGGGCCGGGACCGCCGCGCTTTCCGAAGCGGCGAAGACGCCCGGCGGCACGCGGCCGGCTGAGACCATCGTTACCAGTTCGCATGGCACATCGGGCGCGTTCGTCGATCGTTTCCACCCCTATGAGCCGATCTACGGCGCGTTCGGGCTGAGTGATGCCGGCGGCAAACTGCAATTCAGCTTCGCCTTCCGGGGCCTTGGCCGGGAAGATGGCCCGCACCTCGATTTCGCCTATACGCAGACGATGTTCTGGGCGCTCGGCGAGCCGTCGGCGCCGTTCCGCTCGACCACCTACAGCCCCGAACTTTACCTCGACGTACCGATTGATGCGACGACCACCGGCGCGGTCGGCCTGCGCCACGACTCGAACGGTGGCGGACCGGCGACGTCGATCGACGTCAACCGCGCCTATCTGCGGCTCAACAAGACGGTAGCGCTCGGCGACGGCTGGCGGTTGGATCTTACGCCGCAGGCCTGGTTCTACATCCGCAACCGTGGCGTCGCCCGCGATGTCGACCGCTACTGGGGTTATAGCGCGATCACCGCCGCGATCGGGCAAGCGGACGGCGCCAAACTGAGCGTGACCGCGCGCGGCAACCCCGGCACCGGCAGGGGATCGGCCGAGGCGTTCCTGTCCTACCCGGTCGCGGCAATCGGCAATGGCTGGCCGCACATCTACCTCTTCGGCCAGGCATTCACCGGCTATGGCGAGGCGATCGATGACTACAACCGCCGCACCACCCGCGCGCGGCTCGGGGTTGCCTTCACCCGCTGATACGCTGCGGGAACGATCGGTTACGCCTTGTTAGGAGTTGCCGTATACCAACGACCGGGGGTGTCAGGGTCGCGCGGGGGTGTGGCCGTCTGGCTGAGGGGGACGATCCGTGACGCCGGGCGCGCTTAGAAAAACCGTATCTACCGATGAGGGCGCAGCGGCGCTGTTCGAACGGATCCGGGCGTTCCTGCTCGACCAGCGGCTGAGCCCCGACCCCGGCCATTATGCCTTCGCGCATCGCATGATGACCGAAGGCGACGGCGCGCTCGCCCGCTCGGTCAAGGCGCTGACCGACGGCGGATTTCGCCTCACCGTGCGTGACATCGCGGCGCTCGTCGGCAAGGTCACGACGCCCGAGACGGAGGTCGTGCCGGTGCCGCCCCGCTTTGTCGAGCGCCGCGCGAGCGATGCCACGCCCGATCCGGTCGCCCATGCCCAGGGGCTGGTCGCCCGCACGCAGATGCAGGTCGAGGGCTTCGCGGACATGGTCCACGCGATCCGTGCCGAAACCGAGGACTTCGGTCGGGATCTTGCCGCCAGCGCCGACGCAATCGGCGGCACGTGCGACGGCGACGAGGTGGTACGGCTGACCAGCATGATGCTGGCACGCGTCCATGCCGCCGAAAGCCGCCTCGCCCACGTGACCAGCGAAGCGAGCGCATTGCGCGTCGAACTGGAGAAGGCCCGCGAGAACGCGCGGCGCGACCCGCTGACCGACCTCCCCAACCGCCGCGCCTTCGAGGAAGCCTTTGCAGGCGCTGCCGGGCAGCCGGTCCATGTCGCGTTGTGCGACGTCGATCGGTTCAAGTCGGTCAACGATCGCTTCGGCCACGCTGTGGGTGATCGCGTGTTGAAGGCGATTGCGGCGGCGCTGGGCAGCGCATGCGACGGTCACCTCGTGGCGCGCCACGGCGGCGAGGAGTTCGCGGTGTTGTTCGTCGGTGTCGATCGCGACGTTGCGATGGCAACGCTCGAGGCGGCGCGGGCGCAGGTCGCATCGCGGCGCTTCCGCGTCCGGGAATCGAACGAGCAGGTCGGTGTGGTCACGTTTTCCGCCGGCATGTGCCTCGCCCATCCGGCGGAGGATCTTACCGCGATCTTCGCGCGTGCCGATGCATTGCTGTATGCCGCCAAACACGCTGGCCGCGACCGGCTTCACGCGGAGTAGCAATTCTCACCAATGTGTAGCGCGTCGCACCGCGCGAACGCCGCACACCCAGGTAGCGCCTCGCGCGGAATCCTGCCATTCCATTGACAACACACGCATTTTTCGTTTTGGCACAGGCTCTGCATAGCTCTTTGCATCGGTCGCCGGATGGTCCGGCGTACCGCTACAAAGGGAATGCCATCATGACCAATCGCTTCGAATCGCTTCAGCAGATCGCCACTTCGCTCGTCGGCGCGCTCGTCTTCACCGTGCTGCTGGTCGGCACCGCCGTTACCGCCGCGCCGATCGCGTGACCGGGGCGATGGCCCGCCCCATCGCGCTTGCGCTCGCCTCGTTCACTCTGACCGGGCTGATGCTGCTCGGTCACTTCACGCTCGCCGGGCAGCTCTGAGGCCCGGCGACTAGGCCAGCAACGCCTCGATCGCCCGCGCAAGATCGACGTCGCGGTGTGACAGCCCACCGGCATCATGCGTCGTCAACGCGATGTCGACGCGGTTCCAAACGTTGCTCCATTCGGGATGGTGATCGGCACGCTCGGCCAGCAACGCCACCCGCGCCATGAACCCGAACGCGCCCGAAAAATCCGCAAAGGTGAAGGTGCGCGTGATCGCGTCACGCGCCTCGTCGTAATCCCACTCGTCGAGCTCATCGAGTGCATCGGCACGCTCGGCATCGCTTAGCTGTTCGACCATCGTCGCGCATCCTCATGGCTGGCGCCCCTCACGCCTTCTCGCCTAAGGCATAGCCGATGGCCGCTCCCGATCAACCGCCCGCGCAGCTCGCGTTTCGCGACGTGACCGGCGTTCGCGGCGGGCGCGAGTTGTTTGCGGGCCTCTCCTTCATGCTCGGACGAGGCGACGCGGCGTTGGTGACCGGGCCGAACGGTGTCGGGAAATCGAGCCTGCTGCGGATCGCCGCCGGCTTGCTCGCGCCAGCCGCAGGCGTGGTGGAGGCACCGCCTTGCACGCTGATGGCAGAGGCGATCGCGCTCGACGGCGGCCAGCGGCTCGATCACGCGCTCGGCTTCTGGGCGACGCTCGATGCCGCGCCCGATCCGGCGCGGCGTGTGGCCGATGCGCTCGCCGCGACCGGGCTCGCCGCGTTGGCGGGTGTACCGGTGCGACTGCTCTCGACCGGTCAGCGGCGTCGCGCCGCGCTCACGCGCGTGGTGGCGAGCGGCGCGCCCTTGTGGCTGCTCGACGAGCCCGCCAACGGCCTTGATACCGCGAGCGTGGCGATGCTCGAAAGCCTGATCGCCGGGCATCGCGCGCGCGGTGGCATCGTGCTGGTGGCGACGCATAGCGCAGTTGCGCTGCCGGGTGCGCTGGCGGTGGCCTTATGAGCGCGCTTGCCCGCCTTGTCGCACGCGATCTGCGGCTCGCCTGGTCGGGCGGCGGCATGGTCAATCCGGTGGCGTTCTTCCTGCTCGTGGCGATCCTGTTCCCCTTCGCGGTCGGGCCCGATGCGGTGCTGCTTGCGCGGGTCGGCGGCGGAGTGATCTGGGCGGCGGCGTTGCTGGCGGCGTTGCTACCGGTCGAGCGGCTGATCGGCCCCGACGCTGAGGCGGGCGTGTTCGATCAGTTGAGCGTGCGGGGGTTTTCGATGCCTGGGGTGGCGGCGGCCAAGGTTATCGCGCACTGGCTGGCGTTCGCGCCGCCGTTGATGCTCGCGGCAGTGGTCGCGGCCGGGCTGCTCGGGCTTTCGGGGGAGACGCTCGGCCGGGTCGAGCTTGGGCTGCTGATCGGCACGCCGGGGCTGGCCGCGCTCGCCGTGGCGACCTCGGCGCTGATCGCCGGGTTGCGCGGCGCGGGTGCGCTCGCCGGGCTGCTGATGCTGCCGCTCGCGGTGCCGCTGCTGATCTTCGGGGCGGGCGCACTCGATGGCGGCACGGGCGCGCTGAAGCTGCTCGGCGCGGTCAGCCTGGTGCTGGTTGCCGGCGCGCCGTTCGTGTCGGGCGCGGCGATGCGCGTAGCGATCGACTAGCGCGGAGCAGCAGCCGCGCAGTGACTAGGTGGAGGCTGCTCGCCTCTGCGTGGAGGCATACGATGTCGGGCAAGTTCGCCCGGCACCAGCATGGAAGCCGTCGGGATCCTGCGAGCGACCGGGCTGCTGCGACATTGTCCCAAACGTCGCGCAATTGGAAACGCGCGCGGCGGTCGGCGCAATCTGTGAGGATTGGGTCGCGCCGCAGCGAAGCCGCGTCGTCGGACGGCGCGAGAGCGTCGCCGGCCGAGCAAATTTCGCACGGTGGCACCCGGCTTAGGCCGGGTCGGCGCGCCACCGTGCGAAAATCGCCGTCGGCAACAACAGCCCGCGCGCTTCCTCGCGCACCGCCATCTCGCCGACCTCGATCGTGCCGCCGAGATCGCCCAAGGCCTGTCGCACCACCTCGCCGATCGCCAGCGCGGACATTCGCACCGCATAGACCGTCAGCACCAGGAACTTGCTATCCCGGTCGAGCAGGCGGCGGCAATCGGAGATCAGGCCGGGCAAGCCCTCCTCCAGCCGCCACACCTCGCCGTCCGGCCCGCGCCCGAACTTGGGGGGATCGAGGAAGATGCCGTCGTAGCGCTTCTCGCGCCGCACCTCGCGCGCGGCGAACTTGGCGGCATCGTCCACCATCCAGCGGATCGGCCGGTCGGACAGGTCAGACAGGAAAGCATTGGCCTTGCCCGCCTCGACCGATTTCTTGGAGGCATCGACATGCGTCATCGCCGCCCCCTTGGCGGCGAGCGCCAGCGTGCCGATGCCGGTATAGCCGAACAAGTTGAGCACCTGATCCCCGTCGGCCACCTGATCGCGCATCCATGCCCACTGCGGCGCCATGTCGGGAAAGAAGGCGAGGTGGCGGAACGGGGTGTTCTGCGCGGTGAACAGCAGTTCCTCCCAGCGCACGTGCCAGCCGCCACGCGGCACGTCGCGTGAGAGGTGCCAGCGGCCGCCGCCCTCCTCGTCCGACGCACCGATGAAGTCGCCGTCGGCTTCCCACGACTCGGACGCAGGTGCCCACATCGCCTGCGGCTCGGGGCGAATGAAGCGGAAGCGGCCGTAGCGTTCCAACTTGCGGCCGTTGCCGGAATCGACCAGCCCGTAATCGGCCCACGGCTCGGCGATCAGGGTCTGTAGCTGGCTCACGCGCGCGGGACCGCTCGCTCGGCGATGTACGCCGTCACCGCCTCGAACGTGCCGGGCAGCGTGGCGTAGCGCTCCTCGCGTTCGAACAGGTCGCCCATGCGCAACGGCAAGCTCGGCCGGATGCCGTTGGCGCGCTCCACCGCGTCGCCGAACTTGGCGGGATGCGCGGTGGCGAGCGTCACCACCGGCACATCCGCCGGCAGACCAGCCCGGCGCGCGGCGGCGAGGCCAATCGCGGTGTGCGGGTCGATCACCTGCCCGGCATCCTCGCTCGCCCAGCGCATCGCCAGCGTCATGTTGTCGAGATCGACCGCATCGCTGGTGAACAGCGCCGACGCGCCCTCGGCCTGCGCATTGGTAAGCCGCATCGCCTTACTCGCCTCGAACCCGTGCATCTGCCCGCGCATCGCCGCACCATCGCGGCCGCCGAGATCGAACAACAGCCGCTCGAAATTGCTGGAGACCTGAATGTCCATCGACGGGCTCGGCGTCGGCACCACTGTGCCCTGCGAATAATCGCCTGCGCTGAGCGCGCGGTGGAGGATGTCGTTGACGTTGGTGGCGACGATCAGCTTTGCCACTGGCAGTCCCATCTTTGCCGCGACATAGCCGGCGAACACATCGCCGAAGTTGCCGGTCGGCACCGAAAACGCGACCGGCCGCTCCGGCGCGCCGAGCCGGACGGCGGCGTAAAAGTAATACACCACCTGCGCCATCAGCCGCGCCCAGTTGATCGAATTGACCGCCGACAACGCGAAACGCCCCGAGAAATCGGGATCGTTGAACATCGCCTTCACCAGCGCCTGACAATCGTCGAAGCTGGCGCCTTCCAGCGCGATGTTGTGGACGTTGGGCGCGAACACCGTCGTCATCTGGCGGCGTTGCACGTCGGACACGCGGCCCTTGGGATGCAGCATGAAGATGTCGACGCCGGCGCGCCCCGCCAGCGCGTCGATTGCCGCCGAACCGGTATCGCCCGACGTTGCGCCAACCACGGTGACATGATGCTCGGAGCCGGCCAGGAACCGCTCGAACAACAGGCCGAGCAATTGCAGCGCGACGTCCTTGAAGGCGAGCGTCGGCCCGTGGAACAGTTCCAGCAACCAGTGCTGATGATCGAGCTGCACCAGCGGGGTGACTGCAGCATGCGCGAAGCGGCCGTATGCCTGTTCGCATAACGTGCGGAGGTCTTCGCGCGACAGCGTGCCTTCCACGAACGGCGCCATCACCGCCACGGCGGTGTCGACATAGGACGCGCCACGCAACGCGCCGATCTCCTCGGGCGAGAGGCTCGGCCAAGTCTCGGGCACATACAGGCCACCGTCGCTGGCGAGGCCGGCGAGCGTGACTTGCTGGAAATCGAGGGCGGGCGCATCCCCGCGCGTGCTGATGTAGCGCATAAGCGGCTGGGGTTAGCGGTGCGAACGCTTCATCGCAACCTGTGGCTGGACGGTGACCGTCAGGCAGGCGGGTTCGGGGATTGCCATCGCCGGCGCAGCGCGAGCGCGTAGATCACTGCCGCGACGCCCGCGAACACGAACCATTGCACCGCATAGGCGAGATGGTTGTTCGGCACCGACGACAGATCGGCCGGTGGATTCGCCGCCAGCCCTGCGAGAGGCGGATCGGCGACGAGCATCAGTGTTCTCGGCGCGCCCGTCCCCGCCAATCCAGCGATCAGCGGCTGATGATCGGGCAGATAGGCGATGTAACCGCGTACCGCCCCACCCTGCCAGGTCGGCTCGGCGTTGGGCGTGGCGGCGATGCCAACCTGCACCGGGAAGCCCGGCCCTTCCGCACCAGTGCGGCACTGCACGATCTGCCGCCAGCCGGGCTTGCCGTTCGCATCATGCCCGCCCTCGCTCTGCCAGTTCGTCGGTTGCAGGCAGAACGCACCGGCGCGACGGAACAGCAGGTCGTCACCGACCGGCACGCCCGGAAATGCCATCGGCGGCAAGTGATAGTTGGTGGACAGTCGCGCCAGCAGCGCCTCTTTCTCGTGCAGGCGCCGCAGTTGCCAGACGCCCAGCCCGATCATCGCCGCCACGGCCAGCGCGACGAGGATGGTGGCGATCACGGGCACGCGCCGCGCCATCACGGGTCGACCCGTCCCTCGCGCGCGGCGTTGCGGTATTCGCTGGCGATCAGCGCGGCCTTGGCGAGGCGCAGCGTCCACACCGTGCCGAGCAGCGTGACCGGCAGCCAGAGGACGAACTGTACCCAGAACGGCGGCGCGAGTGCGAGTTGCAACCAGATCGCCAGCCCGACGACGATCGCGCCGAGGATCAGGATCAGAAACGCCGCCGGCCCGTCCCCCACGTTGAAGGCAGCGAAGTCGAGGCTGCACACGCGGCAACGATCGGCAAAGGCGGTCCACCCTGCGAACAGCGTGCGGGCGCCGCAGCGCGGGCACAGGCCTTTCAGCGTCACCTCCGCGACGCTTGGCGCGGGCTTCGGCGGATCGGAATCGGTCAGATCGATCAGCCCGCGTGGACGGGCGCGCCCCAGCCGCCCCACACGTAGATCGCGGCGAACAGGAACAGCCACACCACGTCTACGAAATGCCAGTACCATGCCGCCGCCTCGAACCCGAAATGCTGGCGCGGGGTGAAATCGCCGCGATAGACGCGCACCAAGTTCACGATCAGGAAGATCGTGCCGATCATCACGTGAAAGCCGTGGAAGCCGGTCGCCATGAAGAACGATGAGGTGTAGTTGATCCCCTTGAACGGGAACGGCGCGTCGGAATATTCATAAGCCTGGATCGAACTGAAGGTAATGCCGAGCAGGATTGTCAGCCACAGCCCCTTCTTCACGCTGTCCCGCTCGCCGACGCCGATCAGGCCCCATAGCCCTTTCAGCGCACCGCCGCGCTGGTTGTGGATCAGCGCATGGTGCGACCAGGTGAGCGTCGTGCCCGACAGCAGCAGGATCAGCGTGTTGAGCAGCGGGAAGCGGAACGCGTCGATCACCTCCATGCCCTTGGGCGGCCATACCGCATTGGCCGCAGCCGCATCGGTGGCGAGGCTGACGGTGTGGCTGACCGCGTCGTAGATCAGCGGTTTGGGAAACAGCGAATAATCGAAGAACGCCCAGAACCAGCCGACGAAGAACATAACTTCGGAGGCGATGAACAGCACCATCCCGTAGCGCAGGTGAAGCTGGACGACCGGGGTGTGATCGCCCGCATGCGCTTCGGTGATGACCTTGCGCCACCACAGGAACATGGTGGCGATGACAAGCGCCGCGCCGAGGAAGAACACCGCACCGCCATAAGCCGCCGAATGCATCCACATGATGCCGCCGACCGCCATCACCCCGGCCGACATGGCACCCATCAAGGGCGCGATATCGGGGGGCAGGATGTGATATGCGTGGTTCTTCGCGCCGGCCATCTCTCTCGTCCCCGTTTATCGGTTTGTCGTTACCCTAGCTCTTCGCTTTGGCGGAATCCACCGGGTAAAACGTATAGCTCAACGTGATCGTCTGCACGTCGCTCGCGTCCGGATCGGTGAGAAGCTTTGGGTCCACGAAGAAGATCACCGGCATGCGTGCGGTCTCGCCGGGTTTGAGCGTCTGCTGGGTGAAGCAGAAGCACTGGATCTTGGTGAAATATTTGCCGACCTGATACGGCGTTACGTTAAAGGTCGCACTGCCGGTGATGGTGTGATCGGTGGTATTGGTGGCGGTGAAGAACGCCATGTCGCGCGCACCGACATCCACCGTATCGCTGGGCGATTCCGGCTCGAACTTCCAGCCCATGTGCGGTGCGACATTGGTGTCGAAATCGATGCGGATCTGGTGGTTGACCGCGCCTGGCGCTACCTTGCCGCGCTGGGTGGTGCCGTTGAGGCCAGTCGCCTGACAGAACATCCGGTACAGCGGCACGCTCGCCCAGCCGAGCCCGGTCATGAAACAGACCCCCAGCAGCGCGAGCAGCGCGGTGCGGGTGTTACGGCTCAATGCGCCATCCCGCCTTTGATCTTGGCGATGGTGATCGCGAACACCAAGATGACGAAAGCACCAAGGATCAGCCCCAGCACCAGCGCGCGCTGGCGTTGACGAGCCCGGATTTCGTCGTCGTGCTGACCCATCAGGCGATCCACTTGTCGATGACGATCGCGCCGAATACGATGAACAGGTACAGGATCGACCACGCAAACAGCCGTTTTTCGGGCTTCATCGTGTCGTCTACGGCGGTGCTACGCGTGGCTACGCGCACGGCGAGAACGGCAAAGACCGTTGTCGCGACGGCTGCGACAACACCATAGAGCAACCCCGACAGCCCGAGCGCCCATGGCGCAAGCGCAGCGATCGCCATCGGGATCGTGTAAAGGCCAATGTGTCGCCGCGTCACCCGCTCGCCCGCGACCACCGGCAGCATCGGGATGCCCGCCGCGCCGTAATCGCTGCGCATGAACAGCGCGAGCGCCCAGAAATGCGGCGGCGTCCACAGGAAGACGAGTGCGAACAGCAGCAGCGGCAGCGGCGCGACGCCACCGGTCGCCGCCGCCCAGCCGATCAGCGGCGGGAACGCGCCGGCAGCCCCGCCGATGACGATGTTCTGCGGCGTGCGGCGTTTGAGCCAGACGGTGTAGATCAGCACGTAGAACAGGATCGAAACGGTCAGGATCGCGGCGGCGGCGAGGTTCACCGCGAGGCCCATCAGGATCACCGAGAAACTGGCGAGCCCCACGCCGAACTGAAGCGCGGTCTCGCGCTCCATGCGGCCGGCGGGGAGCGGGCGACGCTCGGTACGACGCATCTTGGCGTCGATATCCGCCTCATACCATTGGTTGAGCGCACCCGCCGCGCCAGCGCCAAGCGCGATGCACAGGATCGCGGTGAAGCCGATCACCGGATCGATATGCGTCGGCGCGGCGAGCATCCCGCACAGGCCGGTGAAGACGACCAGCGTCATCACGCGCGGCTTGGTAAGCGCGAGGAAATCGCGTGCGTGCGCGGGGAAAACGGGCGAGGCGGTGGCGGCGGTGGTCATGATTGGACCGGGTTATACGCGCCCCACGCCCGCGCGAAAAGGCCGTGACACGAAACGAGTTCCGCCGCGTCGCTCAGATCACTGGTGGCCATCGCCGCCGTCGATCACCGGCAGCGTCTCGAACTGGTGATACGGCGGGGGGCTCGACAACGTCCATTCCAGCGTCGTCGCGCCGTCACCCCACGGGCTGTCGCCCGCCGGCTTACCCGCGAACAGCGACCAGATGATGTTGATGAAGAACACCACCATTGACGCCGCCATGATCATGTAGCCGATCGAGGCGATGTGGTTCCAGTATTCAAGCGCATCGGTATAGTCCGGCACGCGGCGCTGCATGTTCTGAAGGCCCAGGAAATGCATCGGGAAGAACAGGATGTTCACGCCGATGAAGAACACCACGAAGTGAACCACGCCGAGCGCTTCATTATACATCCGCCCCGACATCTTCGGGAACCAGTAATAGAACCCGGCGAACAGCGAGAACACCGCGCCGAGCGACAGCACGTAGTGGAAGTGCGCCACCACGTAATAACTGTCCTGCATGTAATCGTCGATGCCGCCGTTCGCCAGCACTACCCCGGTCACACCGCCGACGGTGAACATGAAGATGAAGCCGATCGCCCACAGC
>Ga0265780_10005351_pt1 | contig 16303 bp, 28 predicted proteins | sample P1T30metagenome_FD_192432 | JGI IMG/M metagenome (GOLD analysis project Ga0265780, IMG submission 192432) | Plant litter microbial communities from East Loma Ridge, Irvine, California - P1 T30 | ecosystem: Environmental > Terrestrial > Plant litter > Unclassified | place: USA: California... | reverse complement strand
ACACCGGCCGAACCTTGCCCCTGCCTTATCTGATAATAATTTGGCTCCTTCATTACCACGAGACCAAAGCGGACTAAGGGGCATCAGCAGAGGACCAAGAGAAGGATAGCTTCCGAAATTGTGGTACGTGAGTCAACCTTTGGTATCGAAATCATCATACTATCACTACTACATGACCTTACCATGTTCCCGCCCAACTTTCCTGCTAGTGTGCAGTCGCCTACGTACTCACATTATTCAGGTTTCACACATACACCAGCAACATCGCCTATAGCTACTTCCTACTACTCGCCATCAACATATCCTCCACAACCTTTTCAACAACAATCATTTCAACAACAATCATTTCAACAGCAACCATTTCAGTTCCAACAACAACAGCAACAACAACAACAACCGTATATACCATACACCCATTCTAACTTGGTGCCGCCTAGTATGTCGAGCTACGACGAGGATCATGCTGGATCCAGTAATCCAGCCAAGAGGGCAATTGAGGAACAGGATCGAAAGGGAAGTATGGACGAGGGAGGGGGTAGTAAGAAGAAGAGGATCAGTCTGAGTTGTGCTCAATGTACGTCTCCATCAGGTCATTTGGGAAGGTACTGATGTCAGGTGCAAAGAGGAAACAAAAGGTTGGTCTATACGTTGGATGAGCTGATTGTAGTGTAATCGAGAGTTTCCATGTCAGAATTGTGAGTCAATCAATGGTTGGTATAGGTAACTGTGATGGCTGACAGCAGGTCTTGGTATGTTACCCACTAGATGCTTTACTGACCTCAGCGAGAAAAGTTCCTGAGCTATGCGTAAGTCGACTGCCGATCCTGAAGCTTTCGTTGCACTGCTAATTGCAGGTCCCCTACAACCCAGCTTCGACAGCATCAACAACAGGCCCAGACCCCAAGACATCTTCTCGCCTTGAGAAAATCGAATCTGTCCTCTCAATCCTAGTACGCCATGTCCCAGGTGTGGGTGGCTACGATCAAATCCAACAATGGGCTTCAAGTATGTCGCCCTCCTCCGCAAGGAAAGAGCTGATAAAAGGCCCAGCTTTCCAGGCCGTAATGTCCTCCTCACCCTCTGCTCCTGCCAGTCCATCATTCTCACATGCTCCGCTTGTTAATGTTCCCGAACCGAGGAAGGTCATTGCTGGACCGGCTAATATGCCTGATGTTGAGCGGGTGGGCAGCTCGGATGAGGAAGGGTTGGGTAAGGGAGTAGGAAGGGGGTGGTTGGGAGATTTGGATGGGTGAGTCACTTCCTACGTCCTCATTTCTCTTCTTCCTGTACTTCTTTCTACCTTCACTTTCCCATCTCCTGGAACATCTCACGAATATGAATCGTGCTGACATATAGTGGTGTACCGGAATCCGTAAGCTTCCTCCTACCGTGCATGCTAACGGAAGATGGACGAGAATGGAAAGGTGTCGATCAAATTAGACATCCATGGAACCCCCGCCGAAAACCTACAACGTCTAATAACAGACTGTGGTGTCTCTCCACACAAAGTGGGTCCCTATCAAGGCAGAGCTGACGACAGGTCCAAGAACTGGTACAAGAACTCCCACCGAAACATTTCGCAGACAAAATTATCGATTGGTTCTTTTCTAAACTCAACTATGTCCGTTACCCAATCGACGAGAGATCATTTAGGACTTGTAGGTCTAGCTCTACGTTTTGATAGATCATGGCTGATGGTAGCGTACGAGGATCTGTATCAATCACCAACGATCGTTCCAGAGAACGTTCGGAGTCTGCCTCTGGTGTTTATCGTCCTGGCCATGGCTGTTCGCTTGGCACCGGAAGAATGGGCGGGTGATGATCAAACTAGGAAGCTTTCTAGTCTGAGACTGTATTGGAGCTGTGAGTCTACGATTAGACAGTGCTGACGATAGCTCGCCGGAGTATTCTGATAGCTACTGCTGTCCAGAGCGAGTCCCTTGAACTGGTCGTCACCAGGCTACTTGTGAGTCTCACGCGTGTTATCCGCTGATCGTAGTCTGCAATGTACCTTGTCCTGATCCACGATCGACGCTTGACGGAATGTTGGTCCCAACTCGGCGCCTCTCTGAGAACTGCACAAGCAATTGGATTGCATAGAGACGGATCGAAGCTCGGCTTAGAGTACGTCCACACATACAACAAAGCTGATGATAGTCCTTTCCAAACAGAATATCGAAGACGGCTATGGAGTTACCTGTATCATGCGGATAAATTGTATGTCTCCTCTGCTGTTCAAGCTGACAAGTAGATACAGTTTGGTTCTGGGTAGACCACCTAGTATTTCGGATAGTTATACGGATGCGATGGCACCGTCGAATGTCGAATTATCAGATTTCGACCCTGTTACTGGTAGTACGTCCCCTCTTTTTCTCTGGGTCAACACAGGATAGTGCTGATTCCTAGCTATGCCTGCCCCACTTCCAATGTCGGAATGTACCTCCTCCACCTTCCTTATCCTGCGCAAAGATCTCGCCTCGATATCAGGTCGGATAGTCCATCATTTCCAAAAATTGAATGAACCGGCACAATACGCAGACGTCATGAAACTCCAGAATGAGTTGGATGGATTTGTAAATGCTCTACCACCGGCATTCAAAATGAGAAACCCGGACAAGTCTCAGGATCATGGTATGTCCCTTCTCAAGGTCTAGCTGACAACAGGTCATTTCTGGTTACCCGTACATCGGTTCATGTTGTTGACAGAGGTTCTGGTCACCACCATCATATTACATGTAGGTCTCCACTGTGAAAAAGCTGATGACAGCGACCTTGGCTACTTCGTAAACTGTCCAGCAACCGGTATGCTGTAAGTCACCCTCTTTGTCTCGAAATGGAGCTGATATCAGGCATCGAGGACGGCTTGTTTCGAAGCTGCCAAGTTGGATTTTGAGATCAGGTACGTCTCCTCAACATGTTGTACTGACGGGTAGGCAAGAATTCCAGCGTGAAGTCCCCGATTTTAGATTATTCAACGTCACGGGTCAATTCAAGATGTTCAACTCGGCCATGATTGCTGGGATTAGTGCGATCATCGAGCCTCGAGGACCTGATTCCGATCAGATGAGGTCGGTGATACTTCCAATGATTGGGCTGATTTGTAGAAAGATACTCACGACTTTTCTGGAACAGAATCCATGGTCTGAAGTTGCCGAGAAGGATGAAACTACGCGGAAGGAAGTCCAGATTGTGAGTCTCCCTCTTGGATGAACCACGCAGCGAGCTGCACTGATGATAGATCCTGACACTTTCACGACGAGCGGCACAGATATACGAATCCTCTTTCCCGCCCGGAGACGTGAACCCCAACGACAAAGATTCCGTGGCTCTCCTCCTCGCCCTCCGTCAATCTGGTTCAGACGCATAGAATCCAGGATCATGGAATGCTTTGGGAGAATCATCGACTCATTCCGCTTCTTACCCCAAAGGGGTCCAGGTGAGGGATGAACCCCCTACCACTACTGTTGGTAGAAATATTGGAAAGGGGTGGATGACTGGGCATGGAGCTGTTCCTTCGCCTGCTAGTTCCGGCGGGCACGAAGATGATCATTCTCAGAGATTGTACGTATCACTACTAGGGTGTATGGAGGGATCGCTGATGATAGACTTGACCACTGGTTATCAGCCAATGCCTCCATGGCAGTCGGCTCTTTAACAGGTCCTCAACTCGATACGACCCCTTTCCAGCCTTTACCCAATACATTCGATCCGAATGTCATGATGAATCCCGCTTCGGCTCCTAGTCCATTCTCAGCTCCACAATGGGATATGGGATCGATGCAAGTCGATTGGAACCAACCTCCGCCCGTTCAATTTGGTGGTACAGGAGACGTAGTGTTTCCGGGTGTGATTGAAGGAGGTCAGGAGAATAGTGATGAATATTGGAATGCTCTTATTGATGGTAAGTCATATCACTGCTGGTCTGAGTGTGCGTGGATAGAGAGCTGACAGATAGGAATACTTGGAACTACTAATACTGCTACCTAGCCTTGAATATACAGGATATAGAGGATGTAGAGAAAGATGTAATGACACGTCACGTGATTTATCTGAATTTATTTAACGTTCATCGGTTAGATCTCTGCTCGTACATTACAACCTGATTTACCCGTATATACAGCTCGTCAAGAGAGTCTAGAGCATTCACGGTCCATCAGACTACCTTTTAGATCACTATCGACCCTCGAAATCTGGACGACAAGCATAATGGCAGCCGTTGCAGCTTCCCAAATCACCCAACCCGCTCCCCACCCCACATTCCACTCTCGCGCCCATATCGCCTATGGTGACCTCGTCATCCTGTACATGACCCGAGATATCCTCAAGGCCATCACAATAACAGAGGGAGAAGTGTTCAACAACAAATTCGGTCGATATGAACATTCCAACTTGGTCGGTGTTAAATTCGGATCAAAAGTCCATTCACCCCCACCTCACGCTGGATACCTCTATGTCCTGAGACCTACTCCCGAACTATGGACTCTTTCATTACCGCACCGAACCCAAATTCTTTATTCTACCGATATCGCCTATATCACCATGAGACTCGGGGTGAGGCCCGGAGGAACTGTTCTGGAAGCTGGGACGGGGAGTGGGAGTATGACACATTCTTTATCTAGGTCTGTTGGGGATAAAGGGAGGGTATTGAGTTACGAGTACCATGAACCTAGGTATTTGAAAGCGAAAGAGGAGTTTGATGGACACGGATTGAAGAATGTGGAATTGAGTCATCGGAACGTATGTAAAGATGGATTCGGGGATGTGAGTAATGTGGAAGGAGTATTTCTGGATCTACCAGCTCCGTGGGAAGCTGTTCCATATGCTACAAAGATCATGCGCGTGAGTACAAAGTCCATCAGATCAGGAGGAAGCTAATTCCAGCCCGACATTATAACGAGAATATGTTGTTTCTCGCCCTGCCTCGAACAAGTATTACGAACAGTCACCACCCTAAGAGAAGAAGGCTATTCCGATATATCAACACAAGAAGTATTAATACGAACACATGATATCCCTCAACCTACCGGCTCGAGCTTATCGAGTATCACCGAGATTGTCGAGCGATTAAAGTCCCACGAGGCAAGGAAGGAGGAGAGGAGGTTATTGCAAATGAAGACTGCCAGGGAGAGGTCGGCAAAGATTAGGGAGAAGGAGGCTGGGGAGAAGGCCGAGGCGGCAGCTGAGGGCTCAAAGTCGTTGGAAGTTACGGAGGGAACAGAGGAGGATACAGGTGCAGACGGAGAGACCGCGGTTGTTGGAGAGAAACGAGGTGCTGAGGAGTCGACCGAAGCTACAGGTTCAAAGAAGCCACGACTGGATGCCGACGGTACCTCCAACGCCGACTCTTCAAGCAACGCCCAGTCCGCCAATCGAACACCCAGAGTCAGGGATCAATCCAAAATCGAACACCTGCAATCCCTACTCGCCGCTCAGCCACCCACACGCTCAACTCCAAGCTGGACCGAACCAGACCCATACCCCTCCTCCTTGATTCTCACGAAACCAGCAGCTGAAATGAGAGGTCATACCTCCTACCTTACCTTTGCGACCCTACATCCGCTTGCTATTAGGAATGAAGTGGCTCCCGCCCCTAAATCACGAGTGGGTCAATTGAAAGAGGAGGAAGTGGTTGGAAGCCCGACGGAAGGGAGTGGGAGTGATTATGGGAGCGAGGGACTGGAGGAGGTCATGAGGACTATGACTGAGGAGGAGATGATGTCTCTTGCTGCTGTATAATGCATTAGATCTAGCTATGCACTGTATATAACTATCTCTATCTTATCCCCCTGTCTTGGCGTGCGGCAATGGAGTGCCCCATATTTAGTAGGCGGAATCAATTTACGTCAGTGTAGAATGTCTCCACCAATTAATCCTACCTAGACTACATACTCCTATACACTTTCTATCTGTGCATATACTCATATTGCACGTGAAGAAGCTATACAAAACAAAACTAGAAGAGTAAGTCATTTTGTACACTTGAAAACGCGGGGTAAAGGAGGGTCTGTGTGTGATTCCGCTTCGGTCCCCAAGTTCCAATTTTGCCCGCACCCCCCCTTTCTTGGCCCTTTGTCCCACTTGCCTTTCATCACATATCATTCATCTCCCGCTATAATATAGCACTGATGCAGTCAGTAATTACCCCTATAGTCCAAGTGACAATGGCCGATACGTCTTCCCCCACCAAGCAGACCCTTTCCGACAAGGTTGCTGCGCTCGACATTAAAGGCGGTATCCCACAAACCGCGTCTCCAGGAGCTGCCACTCCTACCCTTTCCAACCCGCTATCTCCTGCTGCATCCACTCCTCATAGCCCATCTCCATTTGGAAGTTTGGGAGGAGTCAAAGACGACGGTACAAACATTGGTGGTGCGGGCGCTAGGAAGGCTAGTAACCATGAAGGTAGTAGGATGAGTTTCACTACTACCGGAGGAGAGCGAAAGGGCAGCTCGACTGGAAGTAGGAGACCTAGTAGGAGGGGTTCTGGGGTTATTACTACCCCAAGTGGACAGCAGGCTGTTTTCCACACCAGGACCAATGTACGTCGCGTCAGAGGATTGAGCTGATTACAGGACGACCTAGAGTTCCCTCACGCCGAAAAGAGTGCGTCGTGTCATGGAGTGTAAGATGAAGCTGATGTCAGAAACGATCCAGGATCAATTGAGGAAGTACGAGGCCCTCTTGACCTGTGAGTACAGCTGAAAACGGCGCTAAATCCAGTGACTCCCCAGCGAATGCGAATGATTGTCCACGCTTTCGAGGATACCCTCGACAGGGGACTCAAGAAGAACGATCAGGTTGTTGTGAGTCTGCTCCTATGTGTTAGAGCTTAGCTGACGATAGCCTATGAGTGAGTCCAGTCCACCAGCTTATCCGTGACGGAATACTTACCCCAGTTCCCACTTATGTCTTTGGTGTACGTGCCCTACCCCTCAATCCACCTCTGCTGATATCAGTACCCCGAAGGAACCGAGGTCGGCGAGTACCTAGCGCTAGATCTTGGAGGAACCAATCTCCGAGTCTGCCTCGTTACTCTACTCGGTGAAGGCAAATTCGAAGTCACCCAGACCAAGTACCGATTGACCGAAGAGCAGAAGCAGGAGGATGGGCAAAAACTGTAGGTCTCCCCTCTTACATCGCTGATAGTAGACTCGACTTCTGCGCCGAGTGCTTGGATAGTTTCATCAAGGAAACTCTTGGTAGGACCGCCGAAGACAGCATCTTGCCTCTTGGATTCACTGTACGTCCACTCGCGCGTACAGAGCTGAAGACAGTTCTCCTACCCATGCGCCCAGAACAAGATTGATCACGGAGAACTCATCCGATGGACCAAAGGTTTCGGCGCACCCAACATCGAAGGACGCGATGTCGCTGCCATGTTTAAGGAATCCCTCAAGCGACTCCAGGTCTCCGCAGAACTCACTGCGCTCATCAACGATACTACCGGTACTTTGATTGCTTCCAACTATGTCGACCCAAACACCAAGATTGCCGTCATCTTCGGAACTGGATGTAATGCTGCTTACATGGAGACTGCCGAGAACATCCCCAAGATGTCGGAAGTTGGACTTCCCCCCAAGCAGGGCATGGCCATCAACGTGAGTTCACTGCCAGCAACTGAGCTGATGATAGTGTGAATGGGGAGCATTCGATTCATTCGAGCACCAACATCTCCGTACGTCCCTCTTCCTCCCTTGAGTAAAGCTTATCCCAGCCCGAACAAAATTCGACATCATCATTGATGAATCCTCCAACAAGCCCGGAGAACAGTCCTTCGAGAAGATGATTGCCGGTCTCTACCTCGGAGAAGTCTTCCGACTCATTCTATGTGAACTCATTGACAATGGAGATCTCTTCCTTGGACAAAACACCTACAAGCTCGAAAAGGCCTACGCATTCGACACTGCATTCTTGTCGCTCATGGAGTCCGACCCTACCGACGAGTTGTTGACTGTTATTGGTGTCTTCACCCATTTCTTCGGATTGGAAACTACAGATGAAGAGAGGCAGTTCTTCAAGAAATTGGCTGCTTTGATCGGAACTAGGGCTGCTAGGTTGTCGGCTTGTGGTATTGCTGCTATTGTTAGCAAGAAGGGATATCTCGAGAATGGATGTGCTGTTGGAGCCGATGGGTCTTTGTACAACGTGAGTCCTCGTAGACGATGGGACTGGGTCTGACGTGCAGAAATACCCTAAATTCCCTGAGCGTGTACACACGGCTTTGGTCGATATCTTTGGTGAAAAGGGCAAAAACATCGTTACCCACCACGCAGAGGATGGTTCGGGTGTAGGATCCGCCATCATTGCCGGTACGTCTACAGCGGGTATGTCATGTACCAAACTGACTTGCAGCAATGACCAAGGCTCGAAAAGATGCCGGATTCTTTGTCGACTACTAGTCATAGTTCTAGCTGTCGTTATCGTAAATATCCATAGCGAGAATGAATGTACAATGTCCGAGATTATCCCGGTAACCAAGTTGATTTATGATTGACTTTTGATTAATTGTACTTCTACCTACATCATGAGCGATATAAGGCAGCTGGTACATTCAGCATGCTACCCCTCTGGCAATGATACATACATTAGGGATCAGAATACTTTGACAGCTTTGTTCAAGGAACCAGGTATGTCCAAGCTCGAGCTCGAGCTCAGTGAGAAGAAGGAAGACTGATGAAAGGCTTCTTTGTCGCTTTACAGGAACTTGCACTTGACAAGAGCTTGAGTCAGAATGAGAGATTATTTGCTAGTCTGATTACGGGGAGGGAGATGAAGACCAAGTGGAGGGGTAAAGTGTACGTATACTCGTAGAGGGGGAGCTGATGAGTAGGATTATACCTGAAGCTCAAAAGGATGGAGTTAGGCAGAGGTTGCTTGTCTTCCTGGAAGAGCCTGATCTCGCTGTATGTCGCTTTCCATTTAATACTGCTCAGATCCTGTTTGGGCAAACTAATAGTAGATTGCTCGACCTCAATTATCACTTCTCGTCTCGATAGCTAGAATAGAACTACCAAATCCATGGACCTCCCTTCCTCAGACCCTCTTGAACAACCTCCAAACCTGCTTGTCCCATCTTCAAAGCAACGCAACTACTTCGTCTACCCAAACGGTCCTGATCAATACATTATGGACGATAAACGCTTTAGTGAAGGAATGGAAAAGTGTGAAATTGACGGCGGGAGCTGCTGTTATGAGGTCGTTGGAGGAATGTTTTGGGCAGAGCGTACAGCAGATATTGGATCTATGGGGCCAGAAAGAACAGGCTGGAGAGGCAGATTGGTATCTGAGTGAAGCTGCTAGGTATTCTTTCAAGTGAGTCATGTCCGCAGGGATCGAAAGGGCTGAAAGCTAATGATAGGATTCTTGGTCGATTTGGAACTTGGCATTGGGCTAAAGCGAAAACGCTCCAGCCAGAAGAAGCTATTCAACGAGTATGTCCATACCTCTTAATAGCTGACATCAGATCCAACACCTAGTCCGGCATTCAGTCTACTTCGCCCCCGTAATCCAACAACATCGACTACGGCTCGTATCGCAACCCTCGCCGGAAAACACTAAACTGCTTCGTTCGCTCATCAAGCACCTGAGGGCAATCGGGAAATGGTGGAGATCCATGATTGGCTTAGATGCCAAGGGGTACTGTATGCTGGATCAGGCTGTTCAGGGCGTTGGATGGTGGTGGGGTGAGGTAGGGGGTGTTGTGGCTGGATCCGATGGTGCTGTTGTTTCTGATGGTATGTGCATTTACTGGAGGAGGGCTGATGGTAGATTCCGATACGATAGCGTACCCTAAACGGTTCCTTCTCCTTGGGATGCTATTATTCAAGGATATCCTACCCATCCTAGCTGTAGATCACAAGGATAGTAGGTTGCGAACCCGTGAAAGATGGGTAGAACTGATGCCAGTCTTTACACAGCCATTCATCCTAAACGCCTTTCACCTCCTCCTCGACAAGCTGCTCCCTCTCACCTCGGCGGATCTGGAGAACCTCGAGGATGAGCCAGAGGAATGGTTAGTCGCCGAGAACAATGACGAGGAAGCCTGGGCATTCGAGTTCAGAGTGAGTCCGCTCTGATGCCTGTGAGATAGTTGAGCTGATTTATAGCCATGTGCCGAGAGGGTGTTGATCGCCCTAAACAATGCGTGTAGGCATTTGCCGGCGGAAAGCAAAGTGATCGAGCCGGAGATGCTCAAAGTCCTGGCTGAAGTTGAATGTGAGTCTATCACCAAGGAGGAGCTGACGATAGCCGGACCTCTTGACGACCTACCTTCTATCTTACGCCGAGAATCGATCTATTGTGCCCTTGGACGACTCAGTAGAGCACTCGCTTCATTTGGTGGGATCGACTTCAATGCGTTCTTACAACATGCTAGTTCGTGGTTGGGTCAGGGTGTTCCTCTGTACGTCTCTCCTTCATTTTAATACCTGTTCTCATCTTTCACACTTCGCTCTGTATTCTGTATCTGGTCACTGATCCTAGTCACCGAATCCTGAAACGCCGCCTGGCCTGGCTGATTGGGGAATGGGTCAGCTCCGATGAAGAATGCGCGAAAATCCCCCTTGTCTGGCAGATCCTCGTTCACCTACTCGCTGAGCGGGGTGAGAGCTCCGATATGGCCGTCCGCTTAACTGCTGCTATTGCATTCAAGAACTGTGTTGATGTACGTCCACCCTAAAGATTGAGCTGATGGTAGTTATGGGAAATCCCCATTGATTACTTTCTACCCTACCTATCTCAGTCATTTGAGGAAATGTACGTCTACCCAGGGGACTGACTGATGATAGGATCAAATTACTTGGAGAGGCTTCTACCCTTCCTGGGAAGAAATATATCAGTACCGCTTTTGGAGTAATGATCGAAAGGGCACAGGACAATGTAAGTTCGCCTCTTTGTCTCGCTGACGATAGATTTTACCTCTTCTGCCTACCCTCGCTTCTTCTATTCCTGCTCTTTGTACGTCCCCAGGCTGTCGGAGCTGATGGCAGGGCACGGTGCTTCCGGATTAGAAGGAGAATGGCTATTCAAAGCATCCTTAGTGGACCTGACGACCAAGATTGTCATTGTACGTTTCTCCTCATACCATCATGCGCCGCACTACGCTGAGCTGATGACAGGCGGCCAAATCGTCCTCTGGAGACCTGATGGAGCTTGTCATTCCACTGATTGAAGAGAGCCTACAACCACCTGCTAAAGAATACTTTGAAGAGGATGGATTGATTCTGTACGTATACAGTAACGATGGAGCTGACAGTAGATGGGCAAAATCGTTACATAACGCTACATCATACAACCACCCTTCACCAGAAAAAGGCTTGATCCGATTACTACCGGGACTTATGGGGATGGTAGGGGAGAACCTGGATTTATTGGTCACATCGCTGGATCTACTGGACTCTTACCTCCTCCTCGATGCCGCTGGGATCCTACAAGTATGTCCCCGTCATTCGATGGGCAACGCCGCTGACGACAGATCAACGGCGCAAACCTCTGTACGACCCTCTACAAAGCTCTCACCGCTACGAAACTCCCCGCTGCCCAACTCAACCGAGTCCTCACCACCATCTCTCTCCTCATCCGTACATCTCCACTTTCTTCTCTCGCTCACTTGCTGCTGGACTCGGGTATCTTCCAGCACGCACTAACAGCTCTCGACGACGATAAAGCCTCTGGACTCGTACTCGCTTCGTACCTAGAGATTCTAGCTAGGATAGCAATGATCGACCCGAACGTATTCTTGCAGATGGTTGCGGAGACTGCTCGCAGGGGAGGGAGGGATGAAGTGAAGGATCTGGAAATTGTGTTGGATGCTATTTGGAGGAACTTTGATTATGTTGGAGAAGCTAGGATGAGGAAGGTGGTGGCTATGGGTGCGGGCGCGCTTCTTACTACCGTGAGCCGTTTTCTTAAATGACGTGAAGAAGGCTTATGATAGGGTAATCGAAATTGTCTAGAACGTCTCGATGGTGAATTCAGTACGTCTTCTCCCGCTCCTCCCCCTCTTTCGGCCCTACCTTCCCTTCACAGCTTGACAACTACCTGACCCCTCGCTCCACAAGCACTAACAACCAGTGAACATATTCCTAGATGTCCTAGGTGAAGTCCAACCCCCATCATCCGACTCTGGAGAACAAGGCGTAAGGCACTGGAAGGAGGATCATCAGACTCAATGGGCAGAAATCGAGGGAATGCCCGAACAGACCAGAAGGGGCGCTCTGGAGGATGCAGATCCGGCTTATAGGGTTGCCCTCAAGAGTTACGTTGTTGAGGTACTCACTCGGGCTCAGGGCGTTGGATTGGGAGAGTACTGGGAGAAGGCTGATGCGGGGACTAGAGCTAGCTTGGAAAAGTTCCTTGCGTAGGCTGTCATTTTCCTACTTAGCTGTTCTCAAGTACTTGAACAACCATCGGCGGAAATTATGAAGGTGTACTAGAGATCGATAGAGATGCATGCCATAATGATAGTCGGTATATATTCAGCTGTAGCTAAGAGGTGACATGTCACCTCGCTGGTAGTGTCACCGGGGGTAAGGTGACAATATCGCATCTCGATGCAACGGGATTATGAATATACACACCATAACGCCGAAGCTTGTATGGTCGGGGCGTTCAACTAAAGGATGTTTCAAGTCATTCCCAACCCATTCGCGTACGAGGGCAGATACCAGGGGATAGGAGAGAGTGTTTCCGCCCGAGGGAGGCTAGAGAATCAGGAGATCTGTTGCCTGGATACGGTTGAGTGGGACGCTCTCGTCAGCCATCCTTTCAAAGCCCTCTGACGAACTATTCCCATCACTATCTGTTGTCATCTACTCATACATATTCATAACAATCATGACCGATAAAGCTAGATGTACCCCTCCTGCTCCAACTCCGACGCAGCCGCCTTGGCTGCTCACTCCCCCTCGTAGCACCGGGAGATTGATGAGGGCGTTGTCGATTGATCCCTGCGGCTCGAGCAGCACTATCGCTATCCCTCACAACGACAGAAGCGACGAAACATACTTAGCCTACCTGGAACGCATCGAAAGTCCCTCATACCGGGATCCGCCTCTACCTTGCGCTCCTCCTGAAGCAGAGCCCCTTTTCCTCACCAACGACATTGAAGACGATGATGATATACAAATTGGCACTGATAATAGAATGGTAAGTCGCCTTTTTACAGCGCTGATCTGCAGGTGCTCTTTCGATCCCCAGATACTCCGTCTCCCGACACAACCCTCGCCAAGCGCCCCCACGAGGATGACGAGATTGAGTTTACCGGCGCCATCCTGCCACCTGACGGTATCGCATATCTCGGTCCACCCGTCAAAAGGAGAAGAGTCAAGGAGGAGAGATCGACCAAAAGAGAAGAAGAAGAGAAAGAAGAAGAAGAGGAGGAGGAGGAGGCAAGTCAGCTGGCCGAGGTGGATGAGGAAATAGCCCTCCAAGAGGTTGAAGCCATTGAGCGAGGATGTCAGGCGTGTGGCTGCTTTTGCAACACCGTCGGCAGAGCTCCGAAGAGATCAGGTAGTGGATCAACCACTCTCAGTCCTCGAGTACTAGGAGATCTTCTCCGTAAGTCCCCACCTCCGCACGACTCGATGCTGACGTTGGACATGCTCATGGGAGAAGGACACAGCCTCTTGTCAGTCGCGAGTCGCATCAATCCGGGCATTCAAACATGGGCCGACATCGCTGAGAGAGTAGGAGCTAGGAGAGAAGATTTCGACCGGGTTCGACACGCTGCGAGCGGTATGCAGCAAACTCTCCCACAAAAGAAGGCTCGAGGAGAGTTCTAGTTATTCAATTAAAAACACGTGTTGTTGATGTATGCCGTGATCTGCAATGACCCTTTTACCCTGAACCCCTTTTCCAGGCGGTGATTGACCCTGTTCCAGGGGAAGGGCTCTATTAGTATTAATTCCTAATCCCATTAGCATTTATCAAGACTCATTAGGATTGTTGGTTAGTAAAAAGTTGAAAAGTGGCGGTAGAGTCGTAATCTCGTGTGCCAAGTTGTGTTACCCTTTTCTTATTGGGTAGACTGTACAAAACATCCCTTCATTACTTCACCTTCTCTTACTTTGTACAGCTGTAGCTTGGTCAGCTTGTATAGTGTGTTCCAATAGGAGTAGTCAGTATACACACATACCCCAATACCACGAAATCACCGGCGGAAAGTTGAGAAGAAATCGTCAAACGCGCATTCGACGATCGCACCGCCTCCTTCAACGGCACCCTTTAATCTTCCGATCCCGCCACCTCCGCGCATAGAGGAGAGGATCAAGAGTGTTGGGACAAGCATAGGAAGGATTCTCATATCATATCATCGTGTTCATCGTTAGCTGGAACCTGAATCAATGTGAGTCAATGTCTGTGCTGCGCAAAAAGGCGTCATTGTTTGTCGGTGTTTCATCAACCCCTTCAATCTCAATAGCTGCCTTTGACCATTCTTTGTCGCATCATCCACTCAACCGTCCTTTCTATTCCACTCTTCCCCCGCCATCCACTTCAACAAACTTCTCACGCTTGCTTCCGACTGACGCTGTAGACCAGTCTCAACGAAAATTAAAACAACACAACTTCACATTCATTCCTATACTACCCATGAACTGAGATGGCACGCCCACACCCATCCAACAACGTCTCCTTTGGAGATGATGTACCCCCATCCCGTCGTGCGGGACGCCTTCAAGACGATGCCCCACCCCGTCCACCTGTCAAATCCGGTCTATCCAAAACATCCTTCCAGACCAACTCTTCAGCCCCCCTCGCCGACCCTGTCAATTACGATTCGGGATTTGTTGATGTCGGATCATCCAACCCGCAAGGATTCAGCTCAAACAATGGCGCCGATGTGAGGAGGAAAAAGAGCATGGTCAAACCAGAGCGAGAAAGGATTGATCCAGGTCATCGTCTCTGGCATTATAGAGAGCACGCCGCGGAGGATAATCTGGATGTCCAGGCTAGTAGTACGTACCTAGGTCCCTCTGTAGAAGGAGCTAATGGCAGCAACCGGCGCTCACCCAGTCCACCTGAGACGAGGAAAATCCCTTCTTGGCCGAGAAAGCGATCAGAATGAAGGCGGATTCCTACGAAGAGGTACCCTTCGACGACGTAAATCACAAGCCAACAAACCACCTCAAGCCACCCAGGTCAACAAGGTCGACACCGGCGCACACGAAGCCGACTGCTGTCCTTGTCTTGGTGACTTTGTACCCGGTCCCAAAACCGCCTGGATGGTCTACTGTTACTTTTTAACAATCTGTATCCCCAATTGGGCTCTCAAGAGCTGTGGAGGTAAACGAACACCTGAAGCTCAGCGGGCGTGGCGAGAAAAAGTCGGAATCGTCTCGGTCGTCTTGTCACTCATGGCCTGTGTTGGTTTCTTGACCTTTGGTTTCACCCAGACAGTCTGTGGAACTCAACCACTGAGGATTAAAGGAGGAGAAGTGAGGAACGACTCGGTCGTCATTCACGGATACGATTACGATATGGGCAAATTTAGCCACCCTCAAGTCAATGGCTTCTTTAACGGAACCCAGAACCCGCTTTACATGGACGAATGGATGGCCGGAGGTACCGATCTCAGTTTCCTTTTCCAAAACGTCAACCAGAAATGTCTCAACGTCATTACCCCCTCTGCCAACTCGGGTATCCGACACGAAGGCAACGCCATGGCCTGGTACTTCCCTTGCAACATTCACAGCCAGTACGGTACCTCTGCCTCGTCACCCGTCAATCTTACTGGTATCGAATCGGGGACCAATTGTCACACTGCCACCGTCGCTGGTGCAGCATCATGGAGGGAATACGCCAACAAACCGACTGCTGAAGTCTATTTCACTTGGGGGCAGGTCCGCAACGAGTCCAGGAGTCTCGCCGTCTACAAGTCGTACGTAAATACAATAGGCTGAGCTGACAATAGTGCCGTTCTCGACATGTCCCTCTTGGAATGGCTCGACGCGTCCCAAGTCAATGTCCCTCCATTTTTCGACACGATGCGAGGCCGTAACGAGACCTTTGCCGGAAACGACATCACCGCTCTTGTCGAACGTGCTGGCTACACCGAGATGCTGGAATGCCTCGTCGATGTGATTCAAGTTGGATTCGTCGACAGTATCTCCATCGGTTGTGTCGCATCCGATATCGTCCTATATCTTTCCCTCGTCTTTATCCTCGGTGCCGTCAGTATCAAATTCTTCATGGCTTTGTACTTTGGATGGTTCATGAGTTGGAAACTTGGAAATTTCAAAAACGTCAGCTACGCCGAGAGGATGAAACGAGCCGCCGAAGTTGAACAGTGGTCGGACGACATTTA